>Ga0180220_1000085_pt1 | contig 177803 bp, 233 predicted proteins | sample eDN5th37CBELigBY_FD_151335 | JGI IMG/M metagenome (GOLD analysis project Ga0180220, IMG submission 151335) | Enriched backyard soil microbial communities from Emeryville, California, USA - eDNA 5th pass 37_C BE-Lig BY (version 2) (version 2) | ecosystem: Environmental > Terrestrial > Soil >... | reverse complement strand
TCCAGGTCGATGCGATACTTGATCCACTCGGTCAGGAATCGGAGCAGCGACATCGGGCGCATCCGGGCCTGGGCCTGACCGGTCTCGTCGATGTACCGCTCGGTGAAGTTCAGAACCGGGCTCTGTGAGACTGTCAGAAGCTTGTTGACGATGGTGTCAACCACCTTCTTCTTTTGCGGACCGTTCAGGCCACGCTTCAGCTTGATGACGAGGCGGGCGTACTTGTCGTCCTTGCGCGTGTCGTCAGTGGCATCCTGCACATGCTCGATGTGTTCGACCTTCTCGATCAGTTTCGGGATCGCCCAATGATCGGCGAACGCGGTCACCGTCAGGGTGGAGGTCTGCTCGTCGAAGGTGTACGTGGACCCCAGCTTGATCTTGCCCTTCGTCGTCGTGAACAAGGCGCGCCGCGCCTCGTGTTCTTCCTTCGTCTTGGGCATGATTTCCACGCCACCGGACACTGACGTGAAGCGCAGCGTCTTGTACGCGAAGGCAGGGTCGAGCTTGCCAGTCTCGTACACGTTGCGCAGCACCGCGATGAGCGACTTGAACGTGACCACGGGGATGTTCGTGGTTGCGCCCGGAGCCATACCCAGCTTGCCTGTCAGGATGATCGACGGCAGTATCCCAGGCAGGTGCAACGGTTCCTTGAACGAACCATCGTAGTTGGGCACGTACTGGATGGTGGGCGTGTAGAACTTGTCGAACAGGACCGCTTCCGCGTTCTTGCTCAGCCGTGCCTCGGTGTACCGCATGGCGGCAAAGCCAGGGGCGGTCATGGACCCCCAATTACCCTCGCCCTTGATGAAGGGGAACGGGGAGTTTCGATTGGTCACGCTGACCATCGCCCCGTACACGCTGGAGTCGCCGTGCGGGTGGTAGCGGCCCAGCACATCGCCGACCACGCGAGCGGACTTCACCGGCTTGCTGTTGAACCGGATGCCCATGTCGTAGGCCGACCACAGGATGCGGCGTGCCACCGGGATCATACCGTCGCGGAAGTCCGGAATAGCACGATCCTCGATGACCGCCATCATGTAGTCGCGGTAGTTAGATTCCGCAAACTTGAGGAAGTCCGCATTGCGAAGGAGCTCTTCGACCTGCGGGGGTAGTTGTTTCCGTGTTGCCATTATTCGTCCTTTGCGAGTTCGATACCCAGCATCTGCTTACGGTATGACGGGCACGACCCCATCAGCTGCAGGAACTTCGCAGCTTGCTCGCGATTGGGCGGGTCGATCTTGATGAGAGTGCGGATGCCTGGCTGAATAGCAACGACCAAGTCCTCGTCGTTCAGCTCGCCCCACCCCTTGAGGTAGGTGCAATCCACGTTCTTGGTGCCGAGTTGCTTGTAGATTTCCTCCTTGGTCATGCCGAACACGGTCTTACCCTTATGGTTCGCCTTGAACAGCGGCGACCGTACAGAGTAGATGCAGCCCTTGGCGAACAGGTGCGGCACGTACTTCCAGAGGATGGCCTGGAGGAGCGTGTTGATGTGCTGTCCGTCAACGTCAGCGTCGGCCATGAGGATGACCTTGCCGTAGTTGATCTTCGGCTCGCTGCTCTTGCTGTTCAGGTCCACACCAAGCGCAGCCAGCAGGCTGACGATCTCAGTGTTGGAGTTGATCTTCGCCTGCGGCGTGTCGATCGGATTCAGCGGCTTACCCTTGAGAGGCAGGACGGCCTGGGTGCGTCGATCACGGATGCGCCGCACGCCGCCGCCTGCCGAGTCACCCTCGACGATGAACAGCTCGCGGGCCTCGATGGGGGCGTTACCCTGGATCGCGGCCAGCTTGCCGGAGAGCGTCTTCTTGGCAGCCTGCACGTTCTTGATGAGCTTCTTGTCCGTCAAGAATTCGTTGGTGCGGCTGCGCAATTCGATTGCCCGCGTCACCAGCTCCTTGGCGAACCCCGGATGCTTCTTCCAGAAGGCCGAGAACAGTTCCAGGCATTCCTTGTAGCACGCGCCCTTGACACGCGCGTCCACGAGCTTTTCCTTCGTCTGGCTGTCGAACTGCGGGGCGTTGATCTTGTAGTTCAGCAGGCCGACCATGCCGTCCTGCAAGTCCTTCACGCCCCACACAACCTTGTTGCGGGGTGGATCGAACGGCTTCAACGAAGCGTGCAGAGCACGGTACATGTCAGTAGCGTGTACGCCTTCCTCGACGTTGCGCACCGTGTTGGTGAAGAACTGCACCTGCGATCCTTCGACGTCAGCCCACGTGAGGATGAATTCCATCGTAGGGGTCGATGCGGTGAGGAAGTTCTGGTTGATCGGCTTGGCCTTGAGCTCCTTCAGACGCGCAGCCAAGTAGTCCTTGACTCCGTTCTCCGACTTCCATTCCTTCGTCTTTCCCGCAGCCTTCACTCTGATCGTGAGTCCGGGGTTCATGTAGGAGGTGAGCTCGGCCCACTGTACGAGGCGCTTTAGGTCGAGCTTGGATTTCTTGAAGAAGATGGGGCTGGGCATGAACTTCACGACCGTGCCGCGCTTGCGGCCACCGGGCGATCCACACTTCTTGACCGGCGACGTCTCCTTGCTCTCCTTGAACGAGGTGTGATGCCAGCCACCCGAGTCGGAGCGGAACGTCCAGCAGTCGAAACTGGCGCTGAGGGCGACCACGCCCTTCTGCCCGACGCCGTGTGTGCCGATGGCGGACTCGTAGGCATCGCCCTGGATTTTGCCAGACGATTGCAGGTTGGTCAGCACATGGGTGAGAGTGCTGATCTTCATCTTGGGGTGGACCTTCACTGGGATACCGACGCCGTTGTCGGCCACAGTGAACGGGCCTTGGGGGCCTTCCACGATCACGTCGACGAGATCATTGCGACCGGCGCGGGCCTCGTCCACTGCGTTGTCCATACACTCGCGTAGAAGCGTGAACACACCGTCGTCGTCAGTGGGGCCAATGTAAAGCGTGGGCTTGGCACGGATCTTGTCCAGGTCACGGGTGTAGCCGGTGATGGAGCCCTCGTCGTACTTGCGCGCTGCCTTCTTGGCCGGTCGCGATGCGGGAGCTGCGAATCCTTGCATGAGAATCCTCTGTTGAGGTAGGGGCACGGAGGCCCCGACCGCATGTAATTGGGTTATATGGAATGCGCCTCGCGCATAGCCTTAAAGTGGAAGTCCTGGAGCTCCTGCAGAAGCTCGACGTGATTGTGAATGTAGCCGAGCACTCGGTCGCGCTTTCCCTTGTCCGAGAGCTGCACATGGCAATCTTCCGCTGCTGGACGGCTGATGTCGCTCTCCTTGTACGCGCCGGAGGCCAGGAACGATTGCCAGTACGCGATGCGAGCTTGATGCGTGGCGATCTGCGCTTGCACGGCCATCAGTTGGTGGAGTTGGGCCTCGGTCATTCGTTCTCCTTGGTGATCAGATGTTTACCCGCCTTGCCATGCGACAGCTTACGCTGGCCTTGTGCAGTTGTCAGGTGTGCGGTTGCGGCTAGAGCGCGTTGGAAGCTCTCGGGGTCGGACTCCTCGCTTTCGCCCTTCTCGACGATTCCGTTGGCGAGGAAGAACGACAGGGCTTCTCGGCTCAGGCCAAAAGCGCTCCCGAGGAATCGGCTGCGATACACCGTGACGTATTCGGAACCACGCTTGGTCTGGACCTCCAGCTTCTTTGTGTTGCCAGCGCCGGGCAGCCCGGAGTCGTCGTTGGTGATGAGCAACCGGGTCATGCCCAGATCGATGGTGATCGGCTGCTCACCCAGAGCAGCCTCAGGGCTAATGGCAATGACCGGAGGTCTAGCGCCGTGCGTGAATTCGATGTTGATACGATGCCGCCCATTCGATTCGGAATGGGTGAACGTGTACTGCGTACCCCAGCGCACGAAGAAGCGGTCGAAGCATTCCTCGATCTTACCGAGGTTGCGCCGGATCTCCTCGTATACACCAGGATGGGTACTATCCATGCGGATAGTGTTGGCAGAGTTTTGGAACTTGGTGGAAGGGGTCTTCTTCCACGCAGCCGCCACCTTCTCGAGGAAGGGAGTCCAGATGCTATCGAACCTCTTGACCGTTCCGGGGATTCCGGTCGGCTTGATCTTGAGTTCCAGCAGAGTGTCAAACACATCTGCGTGGAGACGCGTGTGACTAATGCCCAGACTGCGTAACTCAGCATAAGTCTGTTCGTCAGCGGGCATAATCCAATGCCTCTGCTTGACGAAAACTAGTCTTCTTTCAGGCGTCATGTTGATGCTCCCATCAGCCGGCTGTCTTGTTCGACAGCTGATCCAGCAGTTTATAGAAAGTCTTGCGGGCGTCCTCGGATTCTTTCCCGATGGAGCGCAGGATGCGAATCTCAGCATCCAAGTCCTGGTCAGCACGAGCTTTCACCAGGGCAACCGCTTGCGCCCGCAAGCGTCCAGTCACGATGATCTTGACTTCGGACGCAGGGCAGGATTTGTTCCCGTTCTGGAAGGAACATCGCCGCGCTTTTGCCGGGGCACCGTCGACCAGCATATGGCACGACAGGCAGTCTCGGCTGTAGAGCGAAAGGAAGTCTTTGGGTTGGTTCCGCATTTGCTCCTCTTGGCGTGATGTGGCGCGTACAAACGGAGAAAGCTCCTGGGGATGCATCCCCAGGAGCTTTCCTAGCCTCACCCTAGAACCGACCTAGGGTTTGGCTTGGCGTCTACTCAGTCGAAGGACCACTCGTCTTCGTCAGCGCCACCTTCGTCGCCACCTTCGTCAGCCCAGCCTTCGTCACCAGAGCCATCGTCGTAGCCTTCGTCACCACCTTCGTCGTAGCCTTCGTCGCCACCTTCGTCAGCCCAGCCTTCGTCACCAGAGCCATCGTCGTAGCCTTCGTCACCAGAGCCATCGTCGTAGCCACCTTCGTCGCCACCTTCGTCGCCACCTTCGTCGTAGCCACCTTCGTCGTAACCTTCGTCGTAGCCTTCGTCGTAGCCTTCGTCGCCACCTTCGTCGTCGGCGCTGGGTTCCGGAGCAGCCGGAGCGTCAGCCGCGAACAGGATGAAGCCGCCGATGATGCCGATGATGTTGGCAGTCGGGATCTTCAGGCCGGCGACTGCGATACCTTGCGGCAGGAACTTGGCACCTTCGGCCGAGACTGTGCGGACGATTTGGCCTTCAGCCTGGGCCTGGACTTGCGGGCGTTGCTTCTGGGCTTGGGGCTTCTTGGCTTGGCGCTGCTGCTGCTGCTGACGCTGCGGAGCCTTCTTGACAGCCTTCTTGACAGCCTTCTTCACAGCCTTCTTGACCGGGCGTTGCGGAGCCTTCTTGACAGCCTTCTTGACAGCCTTCTTGACGGGACGCTTTTGGATTGCCATGTTGATACTTCCTTCTTTCTCATGAGGTTGAAGTTTGCCACAGAAACGGGTGGCACCGTGTACTACTATTTACTGCGCCTTGGGGCGCAGGGTTTACCCGTGGGCCGCCCGTAGGGCTGCCCCGTAGAGGTATTTTACCATACTTTTCGGCCGCGTGGGAGCCTGTTTTGGAGGAGTTGGGGCCAAATTTGCTCAAAAACTAAGCAAAAACGGGGTTTGCAGCAGCTTTAAAGGCGCGGATGGCGGGGCGGCACCGCACCGGCTGGTGCGATTTGGATGCTCGACGTGGACTGCATGTAGTAGTCCGCGATTTGCTGAGGCGCTTCGTCCGGGTATTGCACGAAGGTGTGCGTGGGGAAGAAGCGAGGCACATCCTTGGTCACGTCAAACTGGATGATCGGATACCCGTAGGGCGGCAACATAAGTTGCGCCTTTCCGCCCGGGCCGGGTTGCATGACGACTTCCAGCGGAGTCGTGATAACCAGACCACCTTTGGCCAGACCTTTCTCAAGGGCCTCTTCGAGGAAACCATCGTTGGTTTCGATGCGACCGACGATCCAGGCACCCGTGACGAGTTGCGCGATGACGATCTTGTTGACAGCGCTCATTTACCATCCTTGTGGATTAGTCGGTTTCGCCGCGACCCAGCTTCGGGGGCTGGATTGCGGAAATGAACGCCGCAGGCAGGAACTTGACCGCACGACGGAGGCGACGGTAGACCGGATGCTTCTTGTCCAGCATGACCATGCGCGACACACTGTTCTTCGTGACTTGGCCCTGGATGTGCTTCAGGCCGACACGGATGTGACCGTCCTTGTTCTTGGCGACTCGCAGAACCATGACGAACACGGCGTTCGCCGGCAGACGGTTGGTTTCCTTGTTGACGAACGTGGCGGCACCGATGCGAGCGGCGATCCCCATCAAGGTGCGCGGATCGAACTTGTGGACCGGGCGGCGGTTCTTTTCCGGGGCCTTTTCGTAGGAGCCCTGGATTCGTTTGGCGGTGATCTTGCTGCCGAGCAGGCCATCGGCCTCGGTCTTCATGGTGACTTCGTAGAAGCACGGACGGAAGTCACTCGGAGCATCGAACTTCGCCTTGGCGTCGGCGTTGGATTGGTAGTTGACTTGCTTGGCAGGCTTCTTCCCTGACGTACCGTTCTGACGTGCGAGGCGGGCCTTTTCCAGGGGAGTGAGATTGGCGGTGTTGGTGGGAGCCACCTTCTTTACTACCTTCTTGACAGCCGGACCTGCGGGACGTTTGACGACTTTCTTGACAACGGGCATATGATTCTCCAGATTAGTGGGATAGTGACCTGTTCGCTGGATCAGGTTCGAGCTTGGAATGGTGATTCGACTACACCGGCATCCATTGCCGATTGGAGCATAGATGCGGCAGTCTCCCCACAGAGCTTCCTCGTTAGTACCTGAACATCCAGTATTGCTCGCTGAATGCTATCCTCCAACAGGGTTCGGACGATATTTACTGCATCCTGAGTACGTCGGGAGCGGAATGCCTTGACCGCTGCGAATTGCTGAGTGGTCTTCACCTGCTCAAGCTGCATCGTCATATGATCTAGGCGATCCTGAGCGTATCCAACATTTGAGGACTTCCAGCCAGGGTGGCTAAAATTCACGGCTGCGTCCCAGATGAACTGGAGCGTCCGCAAATCCCGGTTCTTGAACGCCTGAACAGCCTGATTGAACGTGCGGAGGTCACCACCCTTATCAGGGTGGATTCGTTGAGCAAGCCGCTTCCAGAGGCGGACACATGCTTGCGATTCGGCGAGTGTCCTCTCGAACACTTCGGGGCCAGTGTCGATCTCTTCGGCATCGCGGACGATTGCTCCCCTCTGCAACTGCCGCACTTGGACCTTGAGCTTGTTCAGCTTCTCGGTTTCCTCCTGCAGATAGCCTTCCTGCAGATGACGGATCACGAAGTTGATGTCAGCGAGGAGCGAGTCGAGCAGGCGCGATGCTTTTTCGGCTTGGCCCATGAGCCGATTAAACTGCGCCACGTTCGTGAGCACGATTCCGGTGGGGACCGCGAGCGGATAGGTGGTCTTTTCCATGACGCTTATTTACTACGGATCACGAAACTAGGAACCTCCGGTTCAGTGGTCATGAAATAGTGGCTGACTTGCTCGTACCGAGTGTCATGCTGACGCGGGCTTTATCACGACACCTGCGTCATGTTGGCTCTGTCGCGGAGGGCCTTGCTGCGCAAGAACGCGAGGTCCTGGCGACTGAGCTCAGGGTCAAGCAGGATGGCCGTGTTCTCAGGGAAGGGATTGCGGCGCAGGTTCACCGAATCCGGGCGCGTGTACGAAAACAGACCCCTGGGGAAGATTTCCTTCCAGGTCTTGAGCTGCTCCTCGTTGGCGATGACAAGTACCGGCTGCTCATTGTTGTGAGCGACACGGCCGAACAGTTCCATACGCTCGGCCCTGTGGTCGCGGGAAACGTGGTTGAAGAAGAACAGTTCAGTGCGAGCGAGTTGCATGTTGCTCCATCTCGATGAGGTGGTAATCAGCGGCGGTCTGGAGGGTTCCTAGTACCGACATGGCATTGTGGCCGACTCGATAGTAGCGGCCCGGTGACACGAGACGTTGTGGGACTTCGGACTGCCCCTTCAATGTGCAGTGGATGACGATGTGATCACGTTGCGGCGTGATAGGGGAATCCTCATAAATGAATTCCACATCCAGGCGATGTTTCAGGCGCGCGGGGATTGCGTTAAGCAACCATTGCTTACGCTGAGGCATGAGCCCAACAACGATTACCTGAAGTCGACCTCCTTCTTGAGGTGGCTCCTGTGGTAGCGGGGCTGCCTCGATCGAGGGCTCCGAGCACGGGATCGGAGCCTGAACTGCCTGCATGATCGCCATCACGCGAGCCATCACGCGAGCCATCACGCGAGCCTCCACAGAGGCTGCGATTCGGTTGATGACACTCGCCGGAATGACGACGCCTGGGAAGTTCAGGACGATCTCCTCGCCCTCTGCGAGGGCTTGCGGTAGAGGATCAGGTTCCTTGGTGAGGGGAGCGGCTACCTCAGGTTGAGGTGGCGGAGCGGGGACACGAACTTCTACCGATTCCGGGTGACCAATCTTCGGAAGAGGTTCGCCAATCTTCTCAGGCATGTGGAGGCGCCGGTCGAACTCCTCGTTGATGTAGTGGCCGAAATGCGAGACACTCACGCAGTTGCGATGGCGATGGCCCTGCAATGCAGCCTTCATGCCGAGATTGAGGGCCTCCAGGCGACTGGTAGTACGACCTCGTGCGTACTGCACGGCGCAGGTTACGATGGCATCGCGCTCGTCCTGCGTCCATCGGATACGATCAGAACTCATGGTAGTTCCTTGAAGGACTACGACGAAACGAACCACGAGGGTTCGACCAAATCGAGGAGGTTGCCGCCGTTTTCCAGTTTCTGCTGATCCCAGTGACGTGCCAGACGGGCCTTGTTCCAGATGGCGTCGGAGATGAAGGACTCGACCGACTCCAAGGATAGAGGAACATCCAGACCGCGGGCGTCATTCGCTGCATGACGGTGGGCGATTGCCACCAAGTACATGACAATATCGCCAGGGGAATCGCAGCAACCTCTGAGGAAGGCAAATGCGTCCAATTGGAACGAGAGGCCAAGGCGCATAGCGTGCGATGCGAGAACTCGGCTCCCGAAATCGTGGGACTCGTCACCTCGGATTTGCTTCAAATCGACAACGAGCTTGGGACGGGGTCTACGTCCCACATGCTCCAAGAAATCGCCCAGGGCAGACTTGATCTCGGCTTCTTTCACGCGGTCGATATCCTCAGCATTGGGTCTCCAGAATTCATCCACCCAGACTGTGAGCCGTGCTGCGAGCTCGTGATTCATTTCTTTCTCCTAGAGAGGAGGCGATGTAGATACATCGATGCGATGTAGCCAAAACCCGCACTGATGCCTGCGAACGGGGCCAGTGAAAGGCCCACTTTTGCCACGAATACGACCGTGGCGGCGTCAACAGTGTACATCAGGATCGCCGTGAAGAACGCCAATGCTCTGTGATTGCCGATGACGTTCTTGTTCTGCGTGCCACGCAACGTCGCGCTGACGAAGGTGGTGAGCATGACTGTGATGTATTCCATCAGTGGCGTTGGCTCTTCGGGAAGCACACTACGTTGACAGGGCTATCCACCCATCCGTTCCCGAACCACGTCTGAACCGTGGTGACGGACGGGCGCTGCCCCTGCTCTTCGCAGTAGCGAATGGCCTCGGACACCTCGGTGCGTGACATGAACTTGAGGTTGTTGTACGAGGCGGAGCATCCGGTGAGGATTGCGAGTGTGAGGACGGCGATCAGAGTTTTCATTTGGTTTGCTCCGGAAGGGTGAGGGTGATTACTTCGGCATCTTTCATGTCGGAGATGGCGTCGGGGTCAAAGGAGTGCACACCTAGCGTGTAGTAGTTTGGTGCGAGTCGGAAACGAATCTCGAACAGGTGGCTGACCGAAGCATAACCCACAGGAAGTGATTTACTACGTGTCTGAGCGAAACACATTCCGTACTCGGCAACCTCCTCCAGACAATCTGGCGGATAGTAGATGCCGGAACCCTCGCCGCGCTCGGACACGATGCGCAGGCTGAATTGCATACCACCGTGGGTGTTCTGGAACCGGATCTTCGCGATCACGGTCTGCCGACAATCGGCACCATAGTAGAACTCGATGAGTTCGTTGGGGTTGCTCATCAACCTACGCAGAGCGTCGATCAGTTGGTCTTTGGTGAAATCCACAGTCATTCCTTTTTCGTCGTCGAGCGCGACGGGGATCTCGTCATCACCAATGATGCTCTGTGCCGACGAGATCGTGTTCTTGGCTTGAGCATTCAGTTGGTGCGAGGATGAGAGTCAGCGAATGTCGCGCCCGCAGGTGCGGCATCGAGGGTAGAGACGACATCCATGTTAAACCTTGGCGAACTTGTTGACGAGGGCGGACAGTTGGGCATTGGTGGGCCTCATGCCGAGGAGAGGCCTCCGCAGCGCGGACTCCTGGATACGCCGTACCTGCTTACGCACAGGCTCGATGCGCGGGGCCAGGGTGTATTGCACGAAGGGTGAGTGATTGTACGTGACAGCGATGACCTGCGCGCCTTGCTTGATGGCGAGCAATGCCCGCAGTTCACCGTCGCGATACTTGCGGTACACGTTCATGCACGAGCGGACCAGCAACACCGCACTCTTCAGACGATCGGAGGCCAGTTGGAACCAGCCGAAGCCTTGTGCGAGGAAGTCGCCGAAGTCGGCGCCTTTGAAGACGATCTTGCCGTCGCGAACGAAGCGGCCGACGTAGAACATGGCGTCCTTGTTGAGTTGGATGGTGGCGCGGGTGTTGGATTTGACGATGATCTTCATGGTGTTGACCTCTGGATACTTGGGAGGGGAGGGTGGCGGGCGAACCCGCCGAGGTTGGATTAGGCTTGCAGGCGGTAGAATGCGGCACCGTAGTATTGATCCGGCGTAACGGCGCGACATCAGTCCGCAGGCAACCACTTTCTCGTGCCGTCTGGCCCGACATACCATGCCTTGACCCATGCGCAACCGTGGTTGTCGTAGCATGTTTCGTAGTGACTGAATTCAAATCCATTCATGCGTATCTCCTTGTCATCCGGCGCGGCTTCGGACAGCAGATTCTTGCTTTGCTGCGGACCGACCTTGACCAGACAATTAGAACCGAAGCTGGCAACGGTGCCGATGAAGCGCATGACCGAGTTGGAATCACCGGACACGGCACATTCCGGGTTGCCGGGGATGAACGTGAGTTTGTGGCCGTGGTTCAGCTCGGGCCACAAATCGCACATCTGGTTGAATTGCTGGGAGAGCAGGCGAATGGCGGTTGCATCAGCACGGAAGGTTGCGAGAAGCATGGATAGTCCTTAGTTGGATGGGACGAGGTGGAATCACTGAGGGGCACTACGGGGAACCGACCCCCGTAATGCGCCTGGATGATGCTACCCGATAGGCATTACTCCTTGTTGAATGCGGTTATTTACAGCAGACCCTTTTCGCTCAGCAGGCGGCGGGCCGCTTCGGCATTCTTGCGGGGGACTTGCAAGTCCACCTTCTGTTCCCTGCGGATCGCTTCGGCTTCCTCCTTAGCCTTCTCGAGCGCCGGGCGGTGCTTGCGGACGATGGCATCCGACAAGTCCTGGACGGTGTCGTCCATGCGGCGCACGTCGCTGAGAGTGTACAGCAATTGCTGGCGGACGAGCTTGGACAGCTCCTTCATGAAGACCTTGTCGCCGCGCAGCATGTCGAGCGAGATCGGGCACTTGGGGATGTCGAATTGTTCCTCGATATCCGCCATGGCTTCGGACAGCAGATTCTTGATTTGCTGCGGACCGACCTTGAACGTCAGCTCGACCGGAATCGGCGACGGCTTCGCGGGCTTCTTCTTGGCTTGCTTGGTGACGACGCGGGTACGTACCACGGTAGTTCTCCTAAACAGGGCGGTTACACGGACAGGGCTTGCCCGTTGGACATATTTTAACACAAAACGACCCCAAACAAAGCATTTTGGAGCCATTTTGGCCAAAAAACAACACTTTTGGAGTGTTTTGCGGTGGCGCGGGGCCAAAACTGCGCAATTTTTGAGCAAAAACCCGCCAATTGCGCAATTTTTGAGCAAAAACCCGCCAATTGCGCAATTTTTGAGCAAAAACCGGCTTTGCCGGGGTTAAGCCCTGGGGAGCTCCCCAAAGCCAAATTGGCTGAATAAAAAGCCTCCAAACGGAGACGCTACAGACGGGTTGCGGGCGGGGGCGGGCAGGTGGCGGGCGGAGAATTTCTGTTACCAAACTTAGGAAATGTCGGTGGCCCGTCGCTGGAGGTTCTACAACCCAGGGTGAGGTCGCTGCGCTCCCCACCCTCGGTGGTTGACCAGTGTTACTTTTTCCCTTATTATAAAACGGCAGGTAACATGAGGCCGCAGGCCGAAGGCCGAAGGCCGAATGGTGAGGGGCGAGCGACGAAGGAGCCGCCCCTAATGGGAGCGCGGCACGAGCCATTTCCTAAGTTTGGTAACCGATTTGGACCTTGTGTCCATGCCTGGCCGTTACCAACCCTCTTAATAACGGGCAAAAAGTAACACTGAAATTGATGGGTTTTGAACGTAGTAAAGTACTCAATAGCGTCCAGACCCATGGAGTAACAATGAGGACCAAGACATCCCACAAGAAGCCAGCGCACAGAGTTGTAGACATCAAATACGTCCAGTCCATGCCCGGTGTAGGGAAGACGCAGGCTGCGATCAATTTCATGTATCAACATCTCCTCAGCCTGGGTACTGATAGAGACCCCGGTACGCGCATCCTGTATGTGGCCCCGACTATCACCCTCCTACTACAGACTTACAAGGGCCTCATGGACAAGATCTATGGTGCAGGTCATAGTCACCTTGAGAGTTGTACTGCTTGCATATACTCCGGGAGGATCGGTGCCCACGCTCAGGACATCAACTCTCGCATCATGGCTGCGCTTAATGACTCTAGTAAGCGTGTGATCTTCATCACGCACCATTCATTCCTGGAGTTGCGTAGTCACCCTGAGTTCCCGAAGACGACCGTCATCTTTGATGAAGACCGCCAGTGGGTTGCAGCAGTGTCGAAGGTCAATTTCTCCTCACACGATAAGCGCCTATTCGACAAGATGTTTCGCACCGTCTTCCTTAGTTCCGACATTAGGAAGGTGTTCCCAAACCCCATGACCTCGCGAGAGGCTCGGACTGAAATTGCACGGGTTAACGATGCCCGCACGTTCGATCGTCTGTGGAAGTTCCACTGCCGCATCTCACCTGGGCCTGACGGGTCGCCACCTCGCGTATCTGGATATGGCGCACTGTCGAAGCACGTCGATGGTACGTACCAAGTCGTCCAAGTAGAAATCCCCTTCCGTCCGTTCGAAGGCTTCCGCGATGCATTCGTGTTGAGTGCCAATTTTGATCGTAGCCAGATGTTCTTCTTGCTGTTGCGTGATCAGTCCCAAGGCGCACGCATACGACTGATCGATTACACGGAGACTTTCCTAGCCAAGTACCTGCCAGAAGCGGCTATTCGGCGGGTCCAAGCCCAAGCACGCTACAAGCGAGTCGTCTTGATCCCACTACTCAACAATGATGCGGACATGCTGTCCATCACATCCCTGTCCCGTGGCTTTATCGGGGAAAAGTTTCCGGACGTCCCGAGGGAATGGTTCAAGGCACAATTGGCAAGATTGCGTGAGTTGGAGGCAATTCAATCTCCAAATGTACACGAGCATGTACTACGCAAGAAGCACGGAATCCATTCCAACATCGTTGAATGGTTGTGCGAAGCCTCTGTCTCAGCTCGCAATATGTGGATGCAGAATCTGATCCGTCGCAAACCTAGTGTACGCGGCAATGCGGATGCTTTCCGTGCGGAGCGGCCACTTGTCTTCACCAATTATGGCGAAGAGGAAAAGGCGTACCGGCGCTGGTCGGGAAGCAGTGACACGGTGTACCTGGAACACGCGCAAGCACGCGGCATGAACGAGTGGATCAGCGCGAACACTATCTTCTATCTGGCCGCGGTCAATGCTGATCCGAAAGTTCGTCAAGTCCTGGAGACGCTGACCAAAGGTCTAGTCAATCAGCGCACTGGCTGTGGATATGACTCGAACTTTGACTACTCTGTTGCCAATGCTCTTCAATGCTTGGGGCGTGGCAATGTTCGCAATCATCGGTCACGATCCACGATGCTCGTCATGGTGCCAACGTTGCGCATGGCTGAGTATCTGAAGGAAGCCATGTACGATTTGCCTACCATCGACACATCGTTCATGAAATCCCACTCATTCAGCCTGTTCTCTACGACCAGATTCGGCGGCAACAGGAAACCTGGATCAAGTTCCCTGACCACGAAGGATCGAAAGCGCCTCGATGCCATCAAGACTGCGATCAGTCGTGCCCGCAAGGTAGACGACAAGGAGCGCATACAGAAGCTGGAGGAAGAACGTCGCCTCATCTGGGGCCGCGCTGCACAAGCAGAATCCGCCAAGTACGGACCGCCTGATGTGCAGGTTCCGTAATCTCAAATGACTGTCCTTATAGGGTATACAGACGCACTTATCCGAAGACGCCCACCGCGAATGCCGTGAGCGGTGCAGACAGGCAGTAAATAACCCGGTAAATCCCGCAACTCTTACGGAGATCATCATGAGCCAACGCTACGCCGTGCGTCCGATGCAGCGCGTCTTCACCGACCTCAGCGATGCAGGGAAATCTCTCATGGACAAGTTTGCGCAGCGCCGTGCCGAGATGGGCGACAAGCACCTGACGCACCCCTCCAAGGCTGTACAGCGCCAACGGCCCCCTCTCGGGCCTGCCGCGTGGGCAGTACCTCGCCTTCTCACTGGCGATGGGGAAGAGGCTGGTACTGTCGTCTGGGACTTGACCTTCAACGGGAACGAAGCTCACTCCGTCACCGACAAGTTCGGCAACATCCACAAGCCTCGTGCCCTTGTGTACGAGGACGAACAACCCAAGAACCGTTAACCATGACCCATCGCACTGATCTCGACCGGCTTGAAGCGGAAGCCGCCTCTATCATCCGCGACGCCGTGTTCTCTTCCACAGGCCGCGTGGCCTTATTGTTCTCCGGAGGCAAGGACAGCGCCGTGGTACGCCATATCGCCATGAGGGCGCTAGAGTCGTGCCACTACAACCACGTCAAGCTCGTAAACATCGACACCGGCCACAACTTCCCGGAAGTTGAAGCGTTCATCGAACGTACTGCTGCCACTACTCCGTTCGAGCATGTGCCGTATTACGTACAGCATGACATCGACTCCGGCGCTGTCGAAGTCGCCGAGGGGCAGTCCCGCAATTCGGCGCAGTCCGTGACCTTGCGCCGCGCAATCGAACAGGGGTCGTTCACGACTCTGATTGGTGGCGCACGCCGCGACGAAGAGAAGGCTCGCGCCAAGGAGCGGGTGTTCTCTGTGCGTCGTCAGTTCGGTGGCTGGGACCCGGCACATCAACGCCCCGAGCTCTGGGGTATCTACAACACCACGTTCGGTGAGGACACGAAGCAGGGCGACAACTTCCGTGTGTTCCCCATCTCGAACTGGACCGAGCTCGACGTGTGGCGCTATATCGAGCGCGAGAACATCGAACTGCCGTCGATCTACTACGCGCACGAGCGCAACGTGATCCTGCGCGGCAGGCGCCTGATCCCATACTTCCCGAACCTGATGCCGTCTCGCGTTGGTGAAATGGTCGTGCGTGAGAAGGTCCGCTTCCGCACCGTGGGCGACATTACTTGCACCTGCCCCGTGGCTTCGGACGCGGACACGGTTGCCAAGATCATTCAGGAAACCATGGTCACGACCATCTCCGAGCGCGGAGCAACCCGTGCCGACGATGCCGCGTCCGAAGCTGCCATGGAGCAGCGCAAGAAACAGGGATACTTCTGATGCAAGCCTGCGTCATCTACAAGGACGTCTGATGAACCAAGAAAAGAAACTCGTCCGCATCCTCACGTGCGGCTCCGTCGACAATGGTAAGTCCACCTTGATCGGACGGCTGATGCTCGACTCCAAGGCGCTCATGGAAGACCAGATCGCCGCAGTCACCAATTCTCAGTTCTCGCGTGGCGAACTCAATCTCGCCATGTTCACCGACGGTCTCACCGAGGAGCGCGAACGTGGCATCACGATCGACGTGGCGTATCGATATTTCTCGACCCCGACCCACAAGTTCATCCTCGCCGACTGCCCCGGCCACGCCGAATACACCCGGAACATGGCAACTGGCGCATCCAACTCGGATATCGCCCTCATCCTCGTCGACCCGAACTACGTCATCGGGCACAAAGAACTCGAATCTCAAACCAAACTCCACTATCGCATCTGCTCCCTCTTCGGCCTTGCCACAGTCTTCGTCATCAACAAAGCCGACACGCTCGCTTGGGATTACGATCGGCTCGGCCAAGTCGAAGAAGTGATCGACGAATTCACCGGAGGCTTGCAGGACGCCACGATCGCTATATCCGCCCTCACCGGTGAGAACGTGTCCAAGGCTCGCGAGGAAGGGAACCCCTTCCGACCTTCACTAATGGAGCTCGTGACTCGCATGGCCGACGACCAGCACAACATCTCGGAAGGTGGCGTTACCGTCGCCATCCAGGCTCCGTGCCGCCATTCGTCGGAGCTGCGTAACCGTGCCGTTGGCAATATCCTCAGCGGTGTATTGCGACTTGGTGAGCGCGTGCAGGTCTACACGCCGTGGTTCGATCGTCAGGCCAACCCGAGCCATTCCAATGGGAGCGTCATCACGTCGCACGTGGATTACCTCGGCATCCTGGGTCGCGACGTGGGGGAAGTGGTGCAAGGCGATGCCATCGAGATCGGTATCGTGGGGCTGACATCCACGATGCAGTCGGGCTACGTGATCGCCTCTGCCGACAATCCGATGCACCCACACAATCGACTTCAGGTTACGCTGGTGTGGATGTCCGACAGTCTCGCAGTCCATGACCATCCGGGCTACATCATTCGTACCGAGCTGGGCTCGACTGGTGCATCGATTATGTACGGCGCGTCGCTGCTTGATCCTACCTCCGGTGCGCTCGTGGATACGCAGAACTACTCGCTGATGACAAACGACATCGCGCAGGCGGCCCTGGAGTTGGAAAACGAGCTGCTGGTGCCCGAGTGCGACTACAAGAGCGCACCGGGCCGCAAGTTTATTCTGATTGACAAGAAGTCTGGCGACACTGTCGCGGCGGGCTTCATCAACTGAGGAGAATCCTCCCATGGTGACTCAATCGCCTGAGCCGCCTCAATTCGAGGGCCAGCAAGCTGAAGCTCTCGACCTCATCTACAAGTGGCTGCAAGACCCAGGCCACAAGCAGAAGTTCATTCTATTCGGCTTCGCTGGCACCGGGAAATCCACCCTGGCTGTAGAGGTCGCCTCGTGGTGCGCTACACAAGGTGTAGCGTTCACAGGCAAGGCGGCGCTAGAGCTCACCAAGAAGGGTCTGGATTCGATGACAATCCACTCCTTCTGCTATGCGCCCGACATCTCCGAAGAGGGTCAGCTTCTGGGATATCGGTTGCGCAGTAGCCTGGAGTCTCCTCCGGACCTTATCAATCTGGACGAGTGTGGTATGGCAGACAAAGAACTGGATGACGCGCTGTCCAGTTTTGGCATCCCGATGTTGGTCATGGGCGACCCCTTCCAACTGCCCGCCCTCAAGGGAGACTCGCCATACGACAACTGTACGCCTGACTACCAGCTCACGGAAATCCATCGGCAGGCCAAAGACAATCCCGTCATCTGGATGTCGAAAGAAATCCGCGAAGGTCGTCGCTTGCGAGTTGGCCGCTACGGCGACTCCCGTGTAGTGACGAAAGCTGGCGTGCGCCGTCGCTTAGATCAACTCATCCTCGATCACCGAGGCGAGTCCAAGATCATTGTCGGAAGGAACTCCACGCGCCGTGAGTTCAATCTACGTGCCCGCGACGTATTCGAGTACAAGAGCCCCTATCCCGAAAAGGGTGAACTGCTCATCTGCCTGAAGAACGAGCGCTCACGTGGCCTCATCAACGGGCAGATGTGGGAAGTGCTGGACCTCACCGGCCCCTTCACCCACAAGTGCTTCTACTACCGCACCAACCGATACACAGGCGAGGTGACGGAGCACAAGTCCGTCTGGGGTCCGGACGATCCTGGTCCCGAAGGCGAGCAAGTCACGGTACAGGTCGTCTCCATGCGCTTGCGTGAACAGGGCAATGAGTCCAACGAAGTCAATGTCGTGGTGCCGGTGGATTTCTTCACTGGCGACCCCGACACGCTGCACTGGAAGCAACTCGCGGCCACGTCCTCCTTCGATTTCGGCCACGTCCTGACTGCGCACAAGGCACAAGGTTCCACCTTCAAGAACGTTCTTGTGTATGACGAGTCGTACATCGCCCGCGAGAACGCGGCGCGCTGGCGCTACTCGGCCTGCACACGCCCATCAAATAACTTGATCTTCGCCATATGACAGCCGACTACCCATCTGCTTTGCAGGGCCAGCTCCAGACGCTCTATGCGCAGGCGGTCCAAAACAACGAGCGTCCATCCGATGCCTACGCTGACATCGTCACGGGCCTTACCCGCTTCCTGCGCAACGAGCATAGCGCGGGCCGCATCGCCGGGTTTGGCGTGCATTGCCGCCCCGACAACCTACAAACTCGCGTCAATATCTGGGCCAGCCGCAGCATTCGCTGGAACCTGGACTTCCTGCCAAAGCAGTAAATACCATGTCTAGGGCCATACCGGCCCGGCGCAACCAAGGAGATACACGTGACATTGCAAGTATTTGGCGACCGCGTCTTGGTCACCCCGAAAGACGACGAGAAGACCTCGGCCGGCGGCATCGTGCTGGCACAAACCACGAACCGTGAATACAAGGTCGGCGTGGTCAAGGCCGTCGCCCGTGCCCGTACCGAGTATGGCAAGACGGTGTACAACGAAGTCAAGGTCGGCGACACCGTGTACTACGACCGCTTCACGCGCATCAGCGAGGACGTCCACCTGATCTCGATCAGCAACGTGCTGTGCTTCGAGCGCGGCGAGCAGGACGAGTTGGACGAGTTGGACAAAGGACTGGACGAACTCGAATGAGCGAGCGCAGCGAACCCCAACTGCCCATCAGCCTGCGTGCGGCGAAGACGCGCACCATGACGCACATCACGGCAGGCAACCCGGACTGGGAACCTACCCAGGAACAGCTGGACAAGCTCAAGCAGGACTTTCAGGAAGCCGAGCTTACGGGGCTTCTCGCCACACGTTCCAGCGTGCGTATCCATAGCCTGGAAATCGTAGTTCCCGAAGACATCGAGATCGCGGAATCCGACGTGCTGGCTGCTGCGCTTGCGTGGGCGGATGACGCCTCGACCAAGAACCTCGATCGCCTGCGCGACGCTGCCCGTGAGCTGAAGCTGCTCCGAGCTGAGCAGCGCGCTTCGGCGTAAATACGCATCAGCAGTACAGGGCCGGGGTGATTCCTGGCCCTTTTGCATTTCCAACGCCATAGCTAGAGAGACAGCACACAATGGCACGATTCAAGTACGAACCCAAGGAGTTCGGGGAGTCCTACGACCTCTCGCTCTACCAGGATGACCACCGCTCGACGTCCAACCATATTCTGATCGTCATGCAGTCGGTGGATTTCCGGGACATCGAAGCCAAGACGCTTCTGTCCAAGGAGGTGATGCCCACCTTCAAGGCCGTTGTCGCTTACGCGCGGCAGCACGCCCGGCGCATCGATCCCGACCTAACCCCGCCGACCTACACGGTCGTCAACTTCAATGCTCGTAAACACTTGCACCTTCCACCTGAGCTGCGTGCTCAGGAAGAGGCGCGGTTCGCCCGCCGCGTGCATGAAATCATCCAGAAGGTTAAGCCTCACAAGGTCCTGATAGCCGGTGATCAGGCCATGAAAGCCATGCACCCGACGGTGAAGGACAGTCAGCTCAAGCGCGGCTGGTATCACCAACTGCCCTACGGCAAAGTCACCCTCCCGACAGTCAACACGCTCGACTTCGCCCGCCTTATCGAAATGGACGGTGCGAAGGGCAATCTGTTCGGCTTCTGGTGCCATCACCTAGCCAACCTGATCATTGGGCGCAACCCCTACGACATTGGCCCGGAGTTCAAGAGGAACCTGCGCCCGCGCTTCGTTGACACCGATGCCAAGTTCAACGCAGTCATGGAAAAGCTGCGCAAAACCAAGGCTGTGGCAATCGACACGGAAACGCGAAGCCTCTCGGTGTACAAGAACGCGATCTACATGATCCAGTTCTGTTTCGAGGAAGAACTCGGGGCGCAGTACATCATCCCGTTGAACCACCCGTCCACGCCGCTGACCCCGGAGCAGACTAAACGCTGGTCGGCCACGCTGCGCAGTGCGTTCCGCGGCGACCGCAGCTTCTACCGCAAGAAGTACAACGGGGAGAAGAAGTATCACCCCAATCACCGCATCCACCAAATCTGCGACAACACCGAGCTGCCCGAGCTCCTGTTCTTCAACGGTGCATTCGACTTGCGGATCATCCGCTCGGTGCTGGGTGTGCAGATCGTGCCCCACTACGTCTGGGAGATTCGTGCGGGCGAGCATCTGCTGGACGAGAACGCCAACCAGCTCAAGGTCTTTGGTACGCCGTCTGGCGGCTTGAGCTACGTCTCGCACTACTATGGGTCCGACTTCTACAGCACGGCGGAGTTCGGTAAGGAAGAGCGGGACACCTGCGGTCAGGTGCCACCAAACGACCCCGGCCTGCTGAAATATTGCGCGGCCGACGTGCTGCACCTGCAACTACTCAAGAGAGCACAGATGCTGCGTGCCTCGCACCAGCTCATCGGTGATCGCAACTACGCGCCGTATTTCCGGCGCCACATGCGGTACATCATGGGCGAAACCGAGCATCAGCTTTCGCGCATGCGACAGTGTGGCTCAGCAATAGACGTGGATTACCTGCGCCATCTGGTTAGCGACAACTCTCCGCTTAAGATCGAAATCCACGAGAAGGACGAGGAGCTGCGGGCCTACGACAGCGTCCAGGCAACCAATGCCGCCCTGCTGGGCAACTCAGGTTTCCGGGGCATGGGTCTGTGGGCCAAGGAAGCTCCGTCGGCGGCTTCGGCGTCGAAGTGGTTGTTCACTCCGTCCAAGCCCGCCCACCGCATTGCGCTATTCATCGACCAACTCAAGCTAGAGCCAGTTGATTTCACGGACAAAGGTCAACCTGCCATCGACAAGGTGTTCATCGAACAGTACAAGATGAGCGTGGCCGAGGTCGAGACCTACGCGGAATACCAGGAAATCGACAAGCTCTACGGCACGTATGCGCGGGGCTGGTTGAAGCGCCTGCGCACCACAATTGACGGTGTTACGGACTACACGCTGCGCCCTGACTACTCGTACATGGGTGTGACCACTGGTCGTCTGGCGTCGTATGAACCTTCGCTCCAAGTTATTCCACAGCGAGGTCGCGCTGCCAAGCTGATCAAGCGGGCGTTCGTGGCGCGCAAGGGTTATATCCTGCTCAAGTTCGACTTCTCCGCGCACGAGGTGCGGTTCTGGTCGATTGTGTCGGGCGACAAGGTGATTGCGGACACGTTCCGCAAGGGGCAGAAGTTACGACAGCAATGGATCCTTACGCCAACAGATGAGGTCAAGAAGAAAATCAAGACTGACGGGGATGTTCACATTCAGAACGTCAAGCTGTTCTTCAACAAGATCGTCGAGAAGTCCGACTCGCTGCGTGACGCCGTTAAGCGCGCCGTGTTCGGCACCATCTACGGCCTGGGTGCTGCCTCGCTCGGTGAGCAAACCAAGGCGGCGGACATCGTAGCGATCAAGGACAAGATCGTCGCGCTGCGCAAGGAGAAGAAGGCGGGGGTTGATCCCAAGCGAGCCGCTGAGATCGACAGGGAAGTCGCCGAGCAATTGCGCATGATGGCCAAGATCCGTGCCGAGGATCGTGAGGAATATGCTCAGGGCATCATGGACAAGCTTCTAGCAGCCTTCCCGCGCGGTGCCGCGTGGCTCGAACGCATGAAGAAGCAGGCCGTGGAGAAGCTCCACGTGTATTCGCCCTTCGGCCGCATCCGCCATCTGTACGCCGCGCTCATCCAGGAGAATCAGGCGCAGGCCAAGCAGGTTCGTCGAGGTGTCAACGCCCCTATCCAGGGTGTAGCATCGGAGCAGGGTACGGAAGCCAATCGGGCCATCGACAAGACGTTCTACATGGAAGCGCCGGTTATTGCCAAGGAGCTAGATCTCGACGTGGAGCACGCATCGAAGCTGTACGTGCAGCGTATCGTCCATGATGCATCTTACTTCATGGTTCCAATAGACATGGTGATCCCGCTGCTCCACATCATGATGCATGAGGCCACCTACGGTTCGCGCGACCGTGTGAAGAAGTACTTCGGCTTGGAATACACCATCGAGCCGGAGATCGAGGCTGAATTCGGGATGGACGATTCCAACTCGTACAAGTTCGACTTCAGCATGAAGTCGCTGGTCGAATGCATCGGCGAGTCGATCAAGGACGGCGAGAAGTTGGGCCTGCTGGACTGCAGTCCGAAGGAAGCGATGAGGCGCGCCTTCGCACCGTGGATCAACAAGAACACTCGTGCATACCTGCACAAGCGATTCCCGCTGCTTGGTGTCCCTGAAGCCATCAACGTAGTCCCCGACGCACTCAAGATGGCGGCTGCATACTCCTTCGAACCTACCGACAAGGACAAGAAGTAATCTCACTCGGGGCCGAAGCCCCGAAAGGACAACCAATGCTCGTACCACTCGGACTATTCCCACGCATGGAATGCGAGAAGGTAAGTGATGCACCCAATTTTATGGCACTACTAACCACTGTCTGAGTCGGAGCTGCCATGAGCACTGTAAGAAGCAATGCCAAGTCCCGTAAGAAAATCTTCTATGTCTACGGTCTATATCGTGAACGGAAACAGAAACCCTTCTATATAGGGAAGGGCCACGGGCGCAGGGCAGAGTCACATCTCATGGAATCCAATCTTCGTGGGAAGTCGCATAAGAGCAACATCATCCGGAAAGATCTTGCTGATGGGAAGCGTATCCGCGTTAAGATCCTTAACGAAGGTCTCACCGAAGCACAGGCTCTAAAGCTGGAATGCGAGTGGATCGCATATTATGGTAGAGAAGTCGACGGTACGGGCTGCTTGGCGAACCTGACTCTTGGAGGAGACGGCACATCCGGGTACATACCTACTGAGCAGTACCTCCGTAAGATGAGGGAAACCTGGGGCAACCCTCAACTCAGGGCAATTCGCAGTGAACTTTCCAAGGCGCAATGGCAAGATCCGGAGTTTCGAAAACGTCTGAGCGAAATCCATAAGAAAAGCTGGGCAACCCCCGCGAGAAAGCGGGCAGCCAGTCAAACTATGAGTGAAGTTGCGAAGAAGCGCTGGCAAGATCCGGAACTGCGCAAGGCTGCTAGTGAAATTGCGAAGAAGTTCTGGGAAGACCCAGATAGAAGAAAGCGTAAGAGTGAATCTGCTACGGAACAGTGGAAGGATCCAAAGCGTCTGAAGGCTGTAAGCAAGGCTTCTAGAGAGCGGTGGAAGGATCCGACGCATCGGAAGAAGAACGCTGAAGCGCTCAAGAAGGCTTGGCAAGATCCTGAACGATTGAAAGCAAGGAGTGAAGATGCCAAACGACGATGGCAAGATCCCGCGTATCGCAAATATATGGCTGAATGCAGGGCAGCTCGCAGGCTTTAGCTGCGAGAAGGTGTGCGACGAGCCTATCACGTACTTCATTGACGGCCCAGACACTCACCTGGAAGTCGTTCTGGAGCTTGGCACGCGGGTCCCTGCCACGCAACACCGACTCACCATCAGTGACGAAACCAACGTCCTGTACGAAGTGAGGTTCTTTAGCCAGGATCCCGAATCGCTCCTGCAGACCATCACAGAGGCTATAGTAAATGAAGCAGTAAAGCCCACCCAACTCCACGAGTTCGTGTTCCAGTTTGGTGGCTCGTGCCTCACTCTACCTGAACCCCTAGTCCCGACCCCACCTAAGTCTTCGCTGAACTAGTCATGCTTTCCAATGACGACCGTGCTAGACATATAGCTGCGCAACTGTCTCTCTTACCACAGAGCAAGCGTATGGGTAATGGGAAGGCAACAATGATCTGTTGCCCGTTCCATCAAGACACGTCCCCATCCATGCGCGTCTACTACCGCAGCGGCATCGCCGAATGCTTTGCCTGCAAGCAGAAGTGGACATACGACGACGTAGCCCTAGCGACGGGCCTTGAGCCGTTCGTACGAGACCCCATGAAGCCGCTGAAGTCCTCGGTGGTCATGACCAATCTGCCCGAGCCAGACGACAACCCCCTCGAAATTTTCGACCGCTCCGGCTTAGAGGATTATCGGAGCGCACCGCTGCCACGCAACAAGATGTGGCGCGGCATCCCCACCAACCTCCTGATCGCGTGCGGCTGCAAGCTCATGATTCACAAGGAGTGGGGTGTCAAGTCCATCTACATGCCCTGCCTCATCAACGGGGAACTGCGCGGTTACACCAACGCTCGCATGGAAAAGAAGGAGGGGAAGCCTTCGTACATCCACGCAAGAGGACCTTGGTCCAAGGTCGACGGATTGTTCCCGTACGATTTCGCACTCCGCATGATGAAGAAGAGCGGCACGCGCAAGATGGTCGTGGTTGAGGGGCAGCGTGACGCACTGCGCTTGCTCATGAACCGCATCCCCGCCATGTGTATGTTCGGCACTAATAGCTGGACTGATAACAAGGCGATGCTTCTGGATGCCGGTGGTGTTGACCACCTAGTTCCTATGATGGATGGCGATGAGGCCGGTATCGGTGCGAATGATGTCGTGGTAGAATCCGCTTCCAAGTTTATGGAGGTATCCCCGATTCGACTATGGCGCACGGCGGGTAATCCCTGGCCGAAGTACGCTGCCGCTGTTAAGGCGGGCAACGATGCCCTTGCAGCACGGCTCAAGAAGACCTTGTGGGACCCCGGCAATTGTCCGCAGGAAATTCTCGACAAGCTCAAACGCACTCACTTCTCTCAATCGGAGCTCGCATGATCCCCTTACCAGCATTACCAGTGATCTGGGCGTCCATCAAAGGGTTGTTCAGCAACTGGAAATTCTACGCAATCCTCGTCGCCCTGGCCGTCCTGTTCGTCGCCTGCCTGTCCACGTACAAATGGATCTACAACTCAGCGTATCAGGACGGAGTCAATGCCACTGTCAAGGTGTACCAGCCGCAGATCGACAAGTTCAATACCGAGGCTACGATCCGCAACGCCAAGATCGCTGACCTCCAGAAAGAACTGAAGACGCAGGCGTTCAATCTCATCACTCTCACGCAGAAAGTCCAGGATTTGTCACTATCCAATATCGACATCTTCACCAAGGAATCCCCCGTGATCGCCAAGGAATGCAGCGTACAGAAGCAGACCGCTTCAGCGTACAACGACTTCCTGGCAAAGGCGCTACTCGCAAGATGAAAAAGATTCCGCTCCTGTTCCTCGCTGCTACCCTCTCGGGCTGCGTAGGCACCCCACCGAAAGTTCCCGACCCCGTGGTCGTCACCGTCAAGGAGAAAGTCGAAGTTGATCCATCTTTGATGGTCCCGTGTGAGTATCCGGCGTTCATGCCTGGACCGCTCACGCAGGCCGAGAACTTGAAGTTCGCTCAAGGTGAAGCCATCAAGCTGATCCTCTGCGGCAAGAAGCACCGAGCTCTGGCTGACGCGATATCCAAAGCGTTCAACGTGAGCTCCCCCGAAATCCCCTCCAAGACGATCCAAAACGAGCAGAAATAGCTCCAAAACGGATGTAGTAAATGAGGGGTGTGCAGCAGGTACTGTTCACTATCCTCTGCAGGGATGTCTCTCAACAACCTAGGAATCAAAAGTCATGACGAATACCGAAGAAAGCTTGGAACTGTTGACTCCCGGCTCCAATTGGTTCAACACTCGCAACCAGAAGCTGGTCACCGCGCTGTTCATCACGAACACTGAAGGCAACTTCAACCCGAAGTTCCTCGAAGCCAACCCGCCGCAGGTCGTCTTCATCACCGACAACGGAACGCCGATCTCGATGTCGGTTGAAAAGTTCCTGAACAACCACACGTTCTACAACGTCAACGTCGATGCCGAGCACCTGATCGAAGCGATCCGATCCGGTGCTGCCGCCAAGGATGTTCTGGCTTCCCTCGTCAAGACCGAAGCGGAAACCAAGTCCAAGGCTACCGCCGAAGCTCCTGCAAAGGTCACGTCCGAAGACGTCGCTGTCTTCAAGGCCAAACCGTCCACTCCGATCGACATCCAGTTTCTGACGGTCGAAGGTGACAAGCGCAATCCCCCGCTGCTCTCGTCCTCGGACCTGCAGAATGCACTTCTGGCTGTCGAGCAGGAACCGATCATCATCGAGCGCCACGGTGGCCTGTCGCATGTCGGCACCCGCATCGCCCTTGTGTTCAGCAATGCGCCGGACTTCGACAAGGTCGTCGAATCGGTGTTCGATCCGGCCAGCGTCACCACGAACTACGCAGGGTTCAAGCTCGGCGAGGAGCTGATCCAGATCGATGCATATCTGGGGACTTCGGTACAGCACAATCGGGCCGGCTCTTCGTTGGTCGTGCATCTGGCTCAGCTGGAAGAGCAGGAAGAGGAAGAGCAAGAGCATGTCGCCGAGGAGGTTCCGGCTGCTGAGGAAAGCACTACCGAAGCCGAACTGGCTCCCCCCGTCGATGCTCCCAAGGACTTCTCGGCCCTGGCCGCTTCCCTGGCCGCGCAGCAATCCGCTCCGGCAGCGGGCGTCGCAACGCCTGCTCAAGCCGCTACCGTGGTCGAGGCAGTGCAGCAATCCGCTCAAGGCGCTCAACAAGGTGGCGCAGCCGTCACGTTCAGCTAATCAGTACGGCATCATAGGTGTCTGGCAAAAGCCCTCCCCTGCTTCGGCTCGGGAGGGCTTTTCTGTTTTCCTGCCGGACCAATGGGGTAAATAATGTCTATACCAACCAGGAGCCCTCATGCACATTGCTGTCAATGATTACGTGATGGTGGAAGGACCGAACGACAAGCCTCAACTCGCAAAGGTGCTGGCTGTCAAGCAAGGTATGGTCCGCGTCCGCCTCGAAAAGCACGCCCACATCCCTGAACTGCGTCAGATTATCGACGTGGAGCAGCGGGGCGTGATCGCCAATTTCGGCCCCACGCCCCACAAGAAGATAGCACCGAACCTGTACACCAAGACGGTGTCACACCCCGTCATCGGTGACGTCCACTTCTTCTACAAGCCGGAGAAGGAAGCCGCGCAGAGCCTGTGGCGCGCCATCAACATGGTCCATGCCAAGCTCAAGAAGAACGGCCTGCATCGCCTGATCGAAGACAGCATCGTCTGGGAAGTGTTCAGCGGCGAAGGTGGGGGCAAATACTCTGGCATGTACTACCCTAAGCAGAAGGGCATCGAAACGCCGGTCATCCGCGTGCGCCCCGAGAAGATGACCGCTGCGTATTATCCGTATGTCATCATGCACGAGCTCGGACATCACATGCACTTCCAGTATTGCATGGACAACGACAACCTGAACGGTGCGTGGGTCAAGCTGTACAACCGCAGCATCAAGGTCACGCCGGTGTCCGAGCGCGACTGCCGCGCCCTGTGCAAAGCGTTCGAGAGTGCTGGTACTTCGGTCAACGTGTTCAAGCGCGACCTGGACGACGACTCCAAGAAACACTTCGCGAAGATCCTGGCGTACATCAAGGCCAACCACCAACTGTCGCCGACGGAAATCAACATCCTGATAGCGTCGAACAATTGGGCGGAAGTCGAAGCGTGCTGGCCCACTCAGGTGACCAACAAGGATCTGGAACCCCTGGTCAGCGAGTACGCTACAGAGCACGTCCGCGAATTACTGGCCGAGTCGTTCGCGTTGTACTACACGGGCACCACGCTTCCGAAGCAAGTCGGCGTGCTGCTGGACAAGACCGTCAACTACGCACGATCACAATTCGGGGGCTGACGTGCACAGCGTCACCACCGATGCTGGATGCGCGGCGCAAGATAGTGCGCTTACGCGTATCGCTCTCAAAGATGCTCGCATGTTCCGTGAGCGTTCCACCAATTTCATCTAGGAAAACTTGATGGCAGATTTCGATCACAGTCTGGCTGCTGGCCTCCGCAACCTGCGGAAAGATTCGCAGGTCCTCATCGTTGACGTGGACGGTGTTCTCCTGAACAACCTGCCGCGCCTGCATCACATCTGCGAAATCCGCGACGGTCGCATCGAGTACAAGACCACGGGTGCGGACTGGGAAGCTTACGAGCGGGAGGCCCCGGAGGACGAGCCTCTCCCGCTGTGCAGGATGTTGCGCCGTCTGTCCGTGGTGTACACGCTCATCTTCCTGACGGCTCGCCCGGAGGACCAGTTCCAAATCAGCACGTTCGAGAACGCGATTAAGCCGTTCATCCCCGGCTACGAAGATTGGTACTACCAATTCAAGGACACCGCACCCCACGAAGAAAACTCGGTGGACTACAAACGTCGCATCGTGAAGAAAATCCAGGCTGCCGGTCTGGACATTGTCGCAGCCATCGACGACAGCATCAAGAACATCAACATGTTCAAGGAAGAAGGCATCTGCGTTCTGCGATGCCACGACACCATCAGTGAACATTCCATGGAGTACTGATATGACCCAGCAAGCCAAGATCGAAACAACGTCATCGCCGCGCACCCACCGCATCATCAACATCATGGGCTTGCCCGGCTCCGGCAAAACCACGCTCGCCAAGAAGCTCAGCAAACTCTTGGGTGCGGTCCACATCAACGCGGACTGGGCACGTAGCACGATTACCAAACACCTGGGCTTCACGCCTGAGGATCGCCTGGAGCAAGCACGTATCCTGGGCAGCCTCGCTGGCTACACGTCGCTGACCGCGCCGTTCGTGGTCGTGGACTTCGTGAACCCTACGCTGGAAACTCGCCGCACGTTCCATGCTGCCGCCAACACCGAGAACTCCAATCTGGTCATCCATAAAATCTGGATGGACACCATCGATGAGGGTCGCTTCGCAGACACCAATATGTTGTTCGAGAAGCCCCTCACCTCCAATACCCTGGCGGGTCCTGGCGTCGCCGACCTCGTCATCCAGGGTTGGCAGAGTGCCGAGCAACTTGACGATTGGGCCACCGTCTGCGACAAGCTCCTCCGCAGCCGTGCTGGTTACAAGCGATTCTACATCCGCTACAACACACTCAGTGACGGCAACACGAAGCACTGGCGCATCATCCAGGCCGACAACATGGCTGAAACATTGGTCGATGGCTTCCACCTGAACGGGGACATGTACCCGGCCAGCACCATTGAGCACAACGTCAAGAAGTGGAACGTCGGCGTCGAAGGATTCCCACAGTTCACGACCAACGAAGATGGCACCGTCATCTTCTCGCTGTCATGATCGGCGAATTCTCACTGGACTGGGCGCGTGGCAACCGGCTGCCCATCGTGCTTGTGGACGTGGACGGTGTTCTGTTCGATCACCGCCACCGCCTCCACCTGATTACCAAGCCCAACTCCACACCTGAAGACCGCCGTGAGTACAACAATCTCGCAGCCCTGGACACTCCGCTGCCGTTCCTGCGAGTTGTCGATATGCTCTGGTACTCGCCAGTGCAGATCGTGTTCTTGTCAGCCCGCCCCAACACTCCAGACCAGCGCCGCATCTTCCAGTCGTGCCTGAGCAGTAGTCTGGCCGATGAGGCTCTACAGTCCGGCCGCATGGCAACGCACTTCAAGGATGTGAGCATTTACGGGCACGGGGCCTCAGCCTCCACCAAGTTCAAGCAGGAATTCGTGGAAATGCTGCGGGCCAACAATCTAGACATCCTCTTCGCGGTGGACGACTCCGACCACCAGATCGAAATGTACCGGCGCTTAGGCGTCTGCGCTCTCCAATACGGGTGATATCTCATGGGCATACTTTCTCGGATCCTCGCCAATCGGCCCCAGCCAGCCGAAGCTCCTCCCAAGGCACCGACCAAGAAGGGTGCCAAGTCCACCGCGAAACCCAAGGCAGCGAAAGCCAAAGAGCCGAAGGAATCGCGAGTCAACTCGAACCGTGCGCAGTTCATTGATGTGAAGCCACGCATTGTTCTCAAGCCCGCTGGCAAGCGCCCACCCGTGGCTGATAAGGACTTCCAGATAGTCATCCCGACGTACCGGCGTCCGCACCGCCAGATCACTCTGCTGGAGCTGCCGCCCGAAATCCGCGCCAACACCCTCGTGCTGACCAGCGATTGGGATGAGGCTAAGGAAATCCGTCGCTATTACAAGCACGACTTGGTATGGGCTGTTGATGACCCCTCTGTAGATGGAATAGCCAAAAAACGCCAATGGATTATAGAGAACGTGCGCAGCGAGAACATCTTCCAGATGGACGACGACATGTACTTCTTCCGGCGGTGTCCGATGAGTATGCGCGAATGGCACGGTACGGAGAAGTCGGGCCAATGGCGTGTTACTGATGAAGCGATGGAGAAGGGCGTCACATTCCTATTCAAAGATGGATTTGACGATAAGCAGCGTACCGCAGCCTGGAAAGCTCTACGAAAGCTCATGGTGGAGGATGGGTACGCCCATACCTGCATCTCCAGTCGCATGATGAACAACGCGGTGCGCAAGGAGCTTAAGATCGTGGGCCGCGCCATGCACGCCATCGGTCATCACCGGCGCACGCTGCTGGACAACGGCATCCGCTTCGACGAAGTGCGCTTCCGCGAGGACTTCAACGTCACGCTGCATCTGCTGAAGCTGGGCTACCCCAATGCGATCATGCAAAACCTCGTCATCAACCCGCTGGATTTTGGTGCAGAAGGGGGAGTCAGTACCGAACGAACAATGGAGGCCTCGAACGCGGAGGCGTTCAGACTCGCCAAGATACATCCCGGTCTAGTCAGGGTCCAAGACCGTAAATACAGTACGTCAGAAGTGCGTCAAGAAGTGGTGGTCTCCTGGACCAAAGCGTATACTGGTGATGATTACCGGACGAACCAATGAAGAAACAGATCCTCGTTATCCTGAGCTCCGCATTGTGTGATGCGGAGTTGCAGTTCCTCTTCGGACCCATTCCTGCCGCCGCTGTACCTGTTGGCGGCAAGACCCTTTTGCAGCTTCAAATCGAGGCCGCTCGGGACCAAGTGGACGAGATCATCGTGACTTGGCCCGACACTGCCACGCCTCAGATTGAGGGTGTGACTTTCATCGCCAATCTGCGGGACCTGGAATTGCATGAGGTTCTGAACTTCCTCATACGTCAACTGGTCTGCCGCATTGACGACAGTACGTGCGTCCACTTCCTTTGGGGAGACACGCTTCGTACTAGCTTCCTGCGCCGTGAACTCCCCATCGTGTACACCACGAACGACTACGTCGGGTCGACGCGCCATTGGGATTTCCTGCCTGGCACCGAGCGCGCTTTCGTGGGTCACTTCACGGCGTGCCGTAGCACCGTCAAGAAGCTGCACGACAGCCCGCTCAAGGATCGCGCCGAGTTCATCAAGTTCCTCGGGGCGCTGCATGTCGAGCGCGTGGCCCCAGACTCGTGGAAGGACTTCGGTCACCTCAGCACGTACTTCACGTCCAAGCACGCCTACCTCAAGCACACCACGCGCAACTTCAATGCATTGGAATCGGTGGACCATCGGACAGTCACCAAACGTGGCCCCAAGCACAAGATCTTCGGCGAGCTGAACTGGTTCGCTAACCTGCCGCCCGCTCTGCAAATCTACGCCCCGAAGCTGCTGACCAATCCCGGCCGCTTCGACGGCGAATACTCGCTGGAGTACAGCCCACTGCCTACGCTATCCGAGATGTACGTCCACGGCAAGCTGCGCGACCAGGAGTGGGAATGCATCCTGGAGCGCTGCTTCAAATGGCTCGACGCATCCATGGACGTTGGCCCTGCGCCACTATCCGCCATCGAGCAGTCCACTGCCCTGTTCCAGGACAAGCCCCTTGCACGCTTCGCTGAATACCCCGACGGGATGGCGACCACGCGGATCCAGCAGAACATCGACCACTGCCGTGAGATCGTCGGCAACGCTACACGGAGGTATTCGTATCTGGTGCATGGCGACTTGTGCTTCAGCAATATCCTATACGACCATCGCCTGCGCGACATCGTGCTGATCGATCCGCGTGGCGTTGACAACGACAACACGCCGACGCTGTTCGGGGACATCCGCTACGATCTAGCGAAGCTGTTCCACTCGTTGGTGGGCTACGACCATATCATGGCCGATAGGCCGTTCGAGCGCAACCAGACGTTGGTCGATTTCTTCCTGCGGTCGATCCGGTTGCGCTTCGATGTGTGCCGCGAATGGCTGCTGGCACAGACCGCGCTGCTGTTCTACTCGATGGTGCCTCTGCACAGCGACCGGCCCGACCACCAACACCAATTCATCCGGCTCGCCAACGAGCTGGTCGGGGAAATCTGATGAAAACCCAACTCTGCCTGCTCGCTGCTGGCGCAGGCCAACGCTTTGCCGACGCTGGATACGAAGTGCCGAAGCCGTTCATCCTCGTGGACGGCAAGCTTCCCATGTGGATGTTCGTCTCCAGCATGATGCACATTTCCCCTGGAGCCACTGATCTGTACGGGGCGCTGCCTCCGTGGGCATCCGGGAAGACCCTGTTCGGCTCGGGCGCGTTCAAGAACTTCGTCGCGCTGGAAGCCATCACACGCGGCCCCGTCGAATCTGCGCTGAACGCAGTTAACCTATGGCCCGAGATCAATCCACTGCGCCCGGTACTGTTCTACGATTGCGACTCGTACATCCGTCAACCCATGAACGAGACCGCAGCGTATTTCGAGCGTCACAATACGACGTGTGGCCTCGTGGGCTTTTATGGCGAGTCCAGCCCGGACGACACCAACAAGGCCAAGCTGTTCACGTCCGCCGACCGCACGCGCCTCCTACGTGCCTGGGAGCGCCAGCCGGACCTGCCCATTGGTGGTGATGTACTCGGCGCGTGCGGCATCTACTGGTTCCGCTCGTTGTCCGAGTTCGAGACTCTCGCTGCGCAGTACCTGGAGAAGCTGCCAGAAGGGCGGGAAGCCACGTTCGTGGACATGTTCTCCAAGACGGCTGCGCAGGAGGTTGCTGTTCTGTCGGTGCCTCGCACCTCTTTCCACTGCCTCGGCACGCCCGGGGAACTCAGATCGTACCAAGGACTTCTCCCCGATGTCGAAGCCTAACTACCACATCTTCATCCCAACCCGTGGCCGCACCACGAAGCAACTCACTGTCGAGCGTATGCCGCTCCCGCTGCGGTCGCTGGTGACCCTGGTGTGTCCGCGTGACGAGGTTGACGCGCTGCGCAGCAACTACCCTGGCGTCAACGTGCTGGCGCAGCCGGACAACATCAAGACCCTCCACAAGAAGCGCGAGTGGATCATGAAGCAGAGCAAATACCCGTTCAGCTTCATGTTCGACGACGACCTCTACCTGTACGTCTTCGACACCAAGCAGGATAAGCACGTCGTGGCCTCCACCAACGCGGCGGCCACGCGCAAGTTCTGGACGAAGACGATGCCGAAGCTCGTGCGCGACTATCCTGTAATCGGACTCGGCACCAAGGCATTCGCCCAGAAGGGTGGGATCAAAGAAAACTTCCATCTCGGTTTTGCATTCGGCGCTTCTCGTGCCGCCATCAAAGCTATCGAGTGGGGGCGCATCCACTTCTACGAAGACATTGACTACACGCTGCAATGGCTCAAGGGTGGATGGCGCATTGCTCTGACATATGATATGGTAGTGGCACAGCGCGGCGCTGAAGGCGACGGTGGCCTGTCCGGCGAGCGCACCCGCGAGGAAGCGGCACGCTGCCTGAAGCAACTCATCCAGCTGCACCCCGACGTGGTCAAGGAAAAACCGCCGTCGGCTCAGCACCCTGATTCCAACACTCGTATCTCGTGGCGTAGCGCTGCGAAGATTGGAGGTCTCATCTGATGCGCTACGTCGTCACTTCCTACGGGCGCGCCAACAACATGGTCGCGTTCGAGAGCATGCCGGAACAATTCCTGCAGCACATCGACTTGTGGGTCATGCCGGAGGAATACAAGCAGTACAAGAACGCGTGGTACGGCAACAAGGTGCGGTCCATCAACCGCTTCGAGCCGTACATGGATTGCCTCTACAAGAAGAAGCGCTTCTTCTACGAGAAGCTGAAGGGACACTACATGCAGCTGGACGACGACCAGTACATGTTCGCATGGGACCAGAAAGCCGGACGCTACGTCAAGGCGAAGGATGCTCCGGGCCTGTTCATGGACCGCATGCTGGACGTGATCCCGCGCATGTTCGAGGTCTACAACATGGTCGCCATCTGCCGCAAGCAGCTCAGCACATTCGGACATGCGCGCAACGGCAGGGCGGTACTGGAGAACGAGCTCGGCAGCGCGGCAGCAGGCTTCTCTGCGCGCCGCCCCCGCGATATCTGGCACAATCGCATCCTGTTCACGGTGGACCAACCCATCCCGATCCAGAACTTCATGGCGACCAAGTCCGCTGCAGTCTATACCGGACTTGCCACGTTTCCGTCGACGTCCAAGGCTATCCGCGAATCCGGCGTGGGCAACAGCCGCACGGACTTCCTGACAGCGAACGATGCGCTGAAGTGCATGCAGCTTTTCCCGGGTGTGATCGAAGGCTTCACCCGCGACGAGAAGATGCGTGGCAACTTCATCATCTTCCGTCGCCACAAGCGCATCGTGACCGGCATCACCGAGGACCACGTCCAGGAAACGCGTGACTTCATCCGCGACTTCTGCCAGCTGAACGGCCTCAGCCGCACGCCCAAGATCTTCACCTACAAGGACACGGACAAGTTCTCGGACATCTGCGACCGCGTGGCCTACGAATGGCAGGCGGCGGGCGGCAAGGTCGATGCGAAGACGTATCAGGCCAATCTCAAGTACATCAAGTTCGTACGCGGTAAGCGCGTCTAAGGCACATCGTGATCATCTCCGATACTAACAAGTTCCTCTTCATCCACAACCCCAAGGCTGCGGGCACCAGCATCCGCCGCCAGCTCTTCCAGTACGACAGCAACCCGCATCGGCTGGCGTACCAGGAATACATCCCGTCCCTGGAGCGCGTGGTGGAGCTGTTCCATGTGTGTGCTGGCGACGTACCCCACGTGTGGCCGGACCGCGACTTCGCCAGTTACACGAAGTTCGGTTTCGTGCGCAACCCCTACGACCGCCTGTTCAGCTCGTGGGCGGAACACAAGTACCAGCACAAGCTGGCCCCGGACACCGACTTCAACGAATGGGCGCGCCGCCACATGACCGTGAGCAACCTCCGATTCGACTGGCGGTACACCCACTTCTGCCCGCAGCACTACTTCTTCTACTGGAATAACACGAAGTTCGCGGACTTCATCGGGCGCTTCGAAGAGCTGGACCTGCATTGGTCCCAGCTGACCATGCACCTGGGCATCCAGCGTACCGAACTCGATCACGCCAAGGATCAGCGCAAGTACGATGTTGGCGCGCGCCTGACTGTCGACCAGTTGGACGAGGATGTGCTGGGTCTGGTAAATAGGCTGTATGCCCGGGACTTCCTGCTGTTCGGCTACGAGATGGTCGGCAGCGTGGCCCCGCCCACCACGCATGCGGACATCGTCGATGGTATGGCGATCCCGCTTGCCGGATACCACCATGAACAGGACCCCCGCAATCTCAGCCTGGGCGAGCAGTGTATGTACTGGCGCAAGCGCGCCGAAGCTCTGGAGCGACAATGATCGTTGATGAAGGTCGCAAGATCGTCTTCTTGCACAACCCCAAGGCGGGCGGCACCAGCATCCGCACCGAACTCCTCAAGCGCCTGGGTGTACCTGACACCTACCGCTACCAGGGGTTCTTCCGCGACCCCCGCGACGGTGCATACCACATGGAGAATATGTCCCACCTGGACTTCCAGTCGGTGGCGCGCATTCTCAGCCCACACCGCCTGTCGAAGTATCGCTTCTTCGGAATCGTGCGTGATCCGCTCGACCGCTTCCTCTCCGCCATTCGCGAGTTCGAGGTCAAGCGGCACGACTGGTACACACGATTCAACCTGCCGCTGGTGGACTTCCTGTGGGAGATGTTGACACCGGAGAGTGTGTGGCTCCCGGAGTTCCCGTGGTTCCGGCCTCAGGCTGCGTTCTTCCCCTCCAAGGCATACGCCATCGAGTACGCCCATTACTCGCTGGAAGACCCGAACCTGGAGTCGAAGATCAGCCGGTTTCTATTCGGTGCTGACGGCCAGTTCGAGCTCAAGCACCTCAACTCCAAGAGCAGCCGGGCGTGGTACGATGCTCTGCCCGAGGAGGACAAGCACAAGATCCTCACCATGTGCGAGTATCTGTATTCCTACGACTACGACTTCTGTGCGCACCTAGGCTACCTGTATCCGCGCCGCCAGCCGCAGCCGCTGAACCACGCTTCGTACCTGTGGAAAGTGCGCGCAATCCAGACCCCCAAGATCAACCCTATCCTCCAGCAGCCGCCGCACGACGACAGCACGCTGTACGAGGAAATCCTGACCACGGAGCCTCCGAAATGCGGCTGAACCCGAAAGAAACCTACGTCGTCCTGTTCACGCGTGGGCGCATCGACCGCCAGAAGACGCTGCGTTACCTCACGCCGGAGATCATCTCCAACACCATCGTGGTCACCTGCGCCAGTGAACGCCTTGCGCTCCAGGACCGTCTCAAGGAAGACGGCATCAAGCCGCTCCTGATCAAGAGCTTCAACGACGACCTCAAGCTGATCACGAAGCGCTACCTGATGGCGAAGTGGCTCCAGGAAAACGGCTGCAAACAATTCCTGTTCGCCGATGACGATCTCACATTGCAGGTATTGATCGACGGCAAGTACAAGACGACGCGCACTGAAGCTGGGCAAGCCGCACTCAACGCCGTCTGGAAGAAGCTCCCGGCCCTCTGGAAGGACTACGCGGGCATTGGCTTTGCCGGTGCCAGCCGCAACAACTACGACCTGATGACGCCCGAGCGTAAGCACGCTACGGGTCTGTACGTCCACGAGAACACGAAGAACGCCTGCATCTTCGGGTACAAGACGGACATGTTCGTGCGCCACTTCGCGTTCATGGAACGGCACGGCCTGCTGCAAGACGTGGCGTATATCGACCTCATGTCGAACCTTACGACGCTGCAAGAAGCCAACTTCGTGCGCATTTACGACGTGGCGTTCAGTGCCGAGTTCGACATGAAGAAGTCGAGCGGCGGCATGAACGTGTACCGCAACGAGTTCACGAACAATCGAGCCATCGCCCTGCTGGTCACGTTGTTCCCTGGCGCAACCTCCAAGGGCAAGGACCAGGACAAACGCTTCGAGCTCGGTCGAATCAACCGCCACGCCTGGAAGCCGGTCAACACCTGGGACCTGGGCAAATTCCAGTGGGCTGAATGGTACGCCAGCGCGCGCTCCATGCTGACCAAGCTCGGCAAGCCCAACGAAGCGTTCTCGTCTGGCTTGGCGGTGAAGTACCTTACCGCCATCATGAGCAAGTTCCAGACGATGGCTGGAGCGCACCCGGACGTCACGCGCCTCGAAATCTACAACGAGGAAATCATCCTGTACCACGACGGCAAGAAGATGTGTGGCGAACCCAAGCCCATCCTGTCCCGCGTGAAGCAACTCGTAACCAGCGGCATGGCGGTGCGTGTGGAGCTGAAAGCTGTGCGCCCCAAGCCGCACGCCAAGGGTCTGGCAACTGAAATCAATCGTGCGGTGCTGGCGAACTGGAGAAAGGTATGAAGGTTCTCGTCACTGGTGGCCTGGGCTACATAGGCTCGCATGTCTGCGTGGCCCTCCGTGAATCCAGGCACGAGATCGTCATCATGGACGACTTGTCGAATAGCTCCCTGAACACGCTACATGCGCTGGGTCAGCTGGATGTGTCGGCCCAACACTTTCTGCAGATGTCTGTGGGGGCGTTGCGTGGCTACCATACTCCGGCACTGAACGGCGTCGATGCGGTCATCCATCTGGCCGGATATAAGTCTGTGCCGGAGTCGGTGGAACAGCCGGTGCGCTACTACCAGAACAACGTGGCCCAGTCCATTGCGCTCGTCGAGGCCATGGAACGCTACGGCATCAAGAACCTGATCTTCAGTAGCAGCGCCGCAGTGTACGCGCCGCCAGTATACAAGGCCAAACTGAGCGAATCCTCGCCGCTCGGCCCGATCAGCCCTTATGGTCGCACCAAGCTGATGGTGGAGCAGTTCCTCGCCGACTGCACCAGCCTGAACAGCCTCAGCCTGCGCTACTTCAATCCCATCGGTGGGCACCAATCCGGCCTACTCACCGACCAGGGTCTGGGTGCGCCGGGCAACCTGTTCCCGCGCATCATCAACGCTGCGATCAGTGGCACCGAGCTCAAGGTGTTCGGAGACCGCTACACCACGAAGGATGGTACGTGCGTCCGCGACTACATCCACGTTATGGACGTCGCCGAGGCTCACGTATGCGCGCTGGAGTATCTGGTGTCCTCCAAGGAGCGCCTGCACGGTGCGGTCAACGTGGGCACCAACGAAGGCACCTCCGTGCTGGAGCTCATCGACACCTTCGAGGAAGTAAATAAGGTGTCTGTACCCTGCGTGCTGACCGACCCTCGCGCTGGCGATCCGGCTTATGTCGTCGCCGATGCGTCGTTCGCGATGTCCGCGTGGGGCTGGGCACCCAATCGAACAATCCAGGACGCCTGCCGTGATGGATGGCGCGCCGCACAGAGGAGCTCTACGTGAGCCAATTCCAAATCTACAAGCCGCACTACGAAGTCTCTGTTAAGTGGATCATCGAGCGCGAGAACATTCGTCGCAACCGCGCCATGGGAAAGCCTGCCCCGTGGACCAAGAACGAGTTGATGGCGAACACGCGCTGGTGCAACGTCCGTCGCATGGATGACAAGGTCAGCATTTGGCTGCTCGAGAACTTCTACACCAATCGCCGCCTCGCCCCGTCCGAGATGGCCGTAGGCGCTTCGCTGGCCCGCCTCATCAATCGCCCCGAGACGCTGGGGCTGCTGTACCCCAAGGGCTACGACGGCTTCCACTACAAGAACCTGCACGTCAAGCTCGCGCAGATGGCGAAGGCCAAGCAACAAATCTTCACCGGCGTCTACATCATCAACGGGGGTGGCGGTGGAGTAGCGAAGTGGGAAGCGGTCCTGAACAACCTCCGTGATATGTGGAACACGATTTCCGATGAGGAGGTCGACACCACGAGCATGCAGCAGACACACTACAACCTGATGCAGTATCGTGGTCTCGGCTCGTTCATAGCGGGCCAAGTCGTCGCTGACCTGCGGCACATCGTCAAGGGCACCTGGTCCGACAAAGACACGTGGGCTCCGCAGGGTCCGGGCTCCACACGCGGCCTTTCCTACGTCCTGAACGTTCGGCCGAAGGATATCAAGCCTTCTACGTGGCTGGAAGCCTTCCACGTATATACCACGGCTCTCCGCAACGACGCCCGGCTGAAGGCCATCTTCGCCGACCGCAAGCTGGAAGCACATGATCTGCAGAACTGCCTGTGTGAGACGAGCAAGATGGCTCGCCTGCTGGCTGGGGGGCGGTCGAAGAACCGCTACAAAGCCTCCGGCGATGACGCCAATCAGCTCAGCCTGTGGGATATGCAGTAAATGCCTCATACAAACTAGGAGTACTTATGCGCATTCTCGAAGCGTGCAATCCAGACCAGGGACTAGCTCAGGCATTGCAGCAAGTTCTGCTGCACGGCATTCCAATGGACAGTCGCAACGGGCCTGTCCTGCGATTCCCCACGCCCGTTACGACGGTGTGGACCAACCCCCTCCAGCGTGTGTCGTTCAACCCCATCCGTGATGCGAATCCATTCCTCCATCTGATGGAGGCAATGTGGATGCTTGCTGGCAACAATGACATCGCCACTGTAGGCTTCTACGCCAAGCAGATGCTCGCCTACAGCGATGATGGCGAGACTCAGAATGCTGCCTACGGATATCGGTGGCGCAAGCACTTTGGGCACGATCAGCTGAACGAGGTTGTGCAGATCCTCAAGAAGGACCCGAACTCACGCCAAGCCGTTGTGCAGATCTGGGACCATGAGGACCTTACCAAGAGCACGAAGGACAAGGCGTGCAACCTTATTGCTCTGTTTGAGATCCTTCGTGATCGGGTGAACATGACGGTTTATAACCGGAGTAACGACATCGTCTGGGGCTGCTACGGCGCGAACGTCGTGCATTTCTCATTCTTGCACGAGTACGTTGCGAACCGTGTGGGTTTCCCTGTCGGTACCTACTATCAGGTGTCAAACAATCTGCACCTGTACACTGAGTTTGACATCACTAAGCGATTCGTAGAGAAAGGTGGCGATGGTCAATACCAACTGACCAGCGAGTACGCAGCCTCTGCAGACATCTATCACTCGTCGGTAGTTTCCCACCCGCTGGGCGCAGACTATCCGAATTTCGAAGAAGCGGTACAGACTCTGGTCGGCCACTACGATCAGTGTGAGCACATTGGCTTCAATGACGTACCCTGGTTTCGCTACGTGGCGGAGCCGATGCGCCATTCGTATGCGCTCTGGAAGAGCGGAGACCGTGCCGCAGCTTACAATCGAATCCTGGAAGCCAAGGTGGCGTTCAACGCTGCTTACCAGTGCGAAAATGATTGGCTGCTTGCTGCTCGCCTGTGGATGGAACGCCGCCTCAACAAAGACATCAAGAACACTTAACTAGATGGATACTCTCATGAAAGCAAATGAAATGCAGGTTGGTGGTGATCACTATAAGGGCGGTGATTACAATCACTGGGACATGGCAACTGACCTCCACCTTCGCCACTTGGAGGGCGCAGCAACCAAGTATCTGTCTCGTTTCGGCAACAAGGAGGGTGAGTCTGCCTTCAAGGACCTCAGCAAGGCACGTCACTACGTCGTCAAGTTGATCGAGGTCTACAACGAAGGCCGCATCAGCACGCAGAACGCGAATCTGGGTCACCATCTCGTAGATGAGATCCGCGTCAATGCTTCGCTGACTCGCTTCCTGTCGACGCTCAGCGGTCCCCCGGCCTGCACCAATGCGCAGTCGGTCATCACCCTGCTCTGCACGTGGAAGGGCACCCAAGACCTGTCGCATGCTCTCGAACTGATCGATCTGCTGATCGACGAATACGACAACGATGTGCCCGCCATCGACGAAACCGCACACACCAAGGAGCGCACCGAATGAGCGCATACACCTCCGCAGCATCCCCCATCGTCGACTCCTTCCAGCTGACCAAGGCTGACAAGTTCATCGACATCAAGGCCATCGACCTGCCTGGCCCCGGCGGCGCGTACCATCTATACCAAGCCACCGTGCCGTCGGTTCACCCGTCCAATCTGGTGGGCAACCGCTTCCTGATCGCCTTCCAGCAAGGTCCTGTCGAGAACGACACTCCCAACGGTCTGACAGTTGAAGCTCTGCTCGCCATCTGCAAGCATCGCCTCGACTGCTTCCAGGGCGGCCCGTATCCGAGCGACTACAACGAGCGCGCCCTGATCTACATCGAGCAGGCCATGGCTGCGCTCCAAGAACGCACTCGCGCCCGCATCAACGCCGGTGTGGAAGGTAAGATGGTCGCCGATCCCGTCCGTGAGCGCGACCTGACCGACGAAGACATTGAGTACCTCGACATGGCAGTCACCACAGACGCCATCTGCTCGGTCGTTGAAGTGTTGTCCGGCATGGACATTACGTACCCGCTGGCCCTGGACGACACCTTCACCCGCAATGCCATCCTGTCCAACGTGGCCGCGCAGTTCGACCTCACGGAAGACCAGTTCCCCGAATCCTTCATGGAGGAGTTCGACAAGACGGTCTACGAGAGCGCGGACGAGCTATCCACCAAACTTGGGACGATGGTCGTGTCGGTGGAGCGGTAAACGGCGGTTGAATCTCTAGCATTCAACCCACAAACGAAAAGCCCCGGTCAGCATGGTGCTAACCGGGCTTTCCTGGTAGACGTAAGCGGTCGGGTGGAGATCCAACCTGGATCCACTTTAGTTATCCACGTAGTACCGTAATTTTAGGTCTTCACCACTAGCGGGGCTGCACCATGAAAATCCAGGAACTCTATCGTCGCACTTCTGACGAGCGTAAGTATCTCGCTCAGTTTGTACGCCTCAAGGACATGAAGTCAGGCCACCTGCCGGACGGTTCTGGCTTCGTTGCCGCACACACGTCGTCGATCAAACGCCTCGACCGGGATGGCTTCCTGGTCCCAGTACCTGCGTCGGACCGCAACACGTATGTCTCGGCCATCGTGTTCATCGACAAGAAGCTAAACGTCAAGGTGGGATGTTCGTGCCTAGACAATACATTTCGTGCAGAATTCGCCAACCATAAGCACGGTGCGGCGGATATCTACTACTCCAATGGTCAGCCTGCACGGATCACGAACCCGAAGAATCTTCCATTTTTGTGCAAGCATCTAGTAGCACTATATCTCAAGATCGCTAGCAAGCTCCCCAAGACGTAGGGACATGGCAACGTACACACATGACCTCACCTTCGCTGCTCTGAAGAACAGGAAGGAGCAGATCACAGCGAATTACACGTCTGCGCAGTATCTGAAGACGTTGGATCATTTCCTGTGGCTGGCCCTCGGGCCTGTAATCAACACTTGCCCCAACCTGTTCCTGAACTACGTGGCGAAGGTTGTGGGTCAGCAGGCGGTTCGCCCGATCAAGATGACCTCTGACGACAAGCATATGTTGCCAGTTGCGTTCATGAACCTGCTACTCGCTAAGGATCGTGTAGCAGCCGCCAAGGAACTCCATTTGAATCGAGGGATTCTGTTCGCCTTCCTCAACGTGTTCGTGAATCTGACGGACGAGTACCGACGTCTGCACGAATCCCCTCCGTCAGGAGATCCGCTGGAGATATCCACCCGTCTTCTGCGTCTGCGTGAAGTTGAAACGAATCTCGAGGTGAAGAAGTGTGGCAATCTGTATGGTGCTACCCTGGAAGCCAAGCATTGGCTGGGTGAGGCTTCAGCCTTCAAGAACGCCATTGTCGAGAAGTACATCTTGCTTGCCCTCAACGGTGCGCAGAAGACTTATGTCACTGCCCGCCATCGACGCAAGCTCGGGGAAATCGTCAATGTCTTCATGATCACGCTGTACAAGGCCATTGACCGCTGCGACTCTCGTCACGGAGTCTTGACTACGTTCATCACGAATTGGCTGCGAGGTGCTCGATCGAAGGTTCTCGACGAAGTCTTTGCTGAATCTGCCGAAACCAGCTACGATCAGCAGGTGGAAGACCACGGCGAAGCGGCGTTCGCACAGTACAGCACGCAAGCCAACCGCGACATGGAAGCTATGCAGTCCCTATCCTACATTGCCAAGCAGGTAGACCCTCGCGGCTGCGTGCGGGCCTCACTCGGCATTGCTGAACACGTCAGCTATCGCCATCTACGACTTCTGGAGCTCTTGAAAGCACATGACTGACATCCCCACCACACTGTCCGGTCTCTCAGCGACATTCGAGTCTAAGATGCTCCTTGACGAGCGTGACACATGGAAGCAGCGCGCGCTTCAAGCGGAACAGATGGTGCAGATGCTACAATCCGACCGTCCGTTCGATCCGCAGATGACCGCCCTCCAGATGGCGAACCACGTCAACGAGCGGGCCGTCCATCAAGCCGAATCGTACCGCAAGGCATTGCTGTACGTTCGCGACATCACCGGGGTGATTGCCTCGAACAGCGAGCCGAGCGCCGACCTCCCCAACGTCATGCGCCGACTCAACACTAATGTATCCCTCACGCTGTCACGCTTCGGCGAAGATGGCCTCACGAAGACCCTATGATCCTCTCCACTCAAGAAACCTTCGAAGAAGACACCAAAGCCCCTCTGGTCCTGGTGGACTTCTTCGCCGATTGGTGCGGCCCCTGCCGTATGCTCACTCCGGTCCTGGAACGGGCTGAAGAGCATTACGGCGACAACCTCCGCATCGTCAAGGTGAACGTTGACACCGCCCCGGAGCTCCTCCAGCGGTTCAACGTCCGCGGCCTCCCCACCCTCGTGCTCCTACGCGATGGCAAGACCGATTCGGTCAAAGTGGGGGCGCTGGTCTTCAACCAGCTTACTGCATGGCTGGACGCTCACGTACCGGCCAAGACGCAGTAAATAACCAATGCGCAGGATAGTCACCCTAGGGAGACGACCCGTAAGAACGCAACCAACCCCCTTACCATACCGGAGTACCTCTATGAGCAAGCGTCGTGGTCACGACTTCAGTGAAGTCCGCACCAACACTGGTGGCGACAAATCCCCGTCGATCCGAGAGCAGGTCGACCTGTTCAAGTTCCCGCCCGATAAGTTCGTCACAGTGCGGATCATCAGCCCCGTCTTCATGTACGCGGGCTATTGGGTTGCCACCAAAAAGAAGGACGGCTCCCCGACCAAATTCTACATGCCGTCGCCGTCCTACGACCCCGAAAGCCAGTCGTTCGACACCACTGTGTTCGATCCGTTCTTCGAGATCAGTAAGGGTGAGAAGGGCGTCGAGCGTGATGCTCGCCTGATCCAGATCCAGAAGTATGGCTACTGCAACGCCATCATCCTGCACGAAGAAGCACGCCGCCCCGAGCGGATCCCGCGCCCGACCGAGCAGGAACTGGCAACGGGTTTCAAGGAAAAGGACTCTGACTCCTGGACCCCGGTCAAGGTGCTGCGTCTGTCCTCCACGATGCTGGAGCAGATCCAGGGTATCGCCCAGACCAACATCGTCACCAACAAGAACACTGGCGAAACCAAGGCCATGTCGATCGCGCATCCGAAGTTCGGTATGACGATCCGCATCAAGCACTCGCCGAAAAAGCCTGCGGCAAGCCAGTATCAGATCCTGCCCGGTGAGCGGATGCCGCTGAGCGAGCGTCAGCTGAAGTATCTGACCTGGGACCTGTCCGACCTGGAGCGCCCGGAACCTGAGGACCGTATCCGCGAGAGCTACGACCGCTGGGCCGAAAAGATGGGCCTCGCCGACGCTGGCGGCGGTGACGACGGCTTCGATGACGACCAGAATCCGGGCCGTGGCCGTCGCCCCGTCAAGAAGGCAGCCGTCAAGAAGGCTGCCCGCCCGGCTCCGCAGGAAGAGAGCTGGGACGAAGGTGGTGACGATGGCGGCGAAGGTTGGGACGAGTACGGCAGTGGCGATGAAGGTGGCTGGGATGAACCCGCTCCGCAGCAGCGTCGTCCGGCCAAGAAGGCTGCGCGCCCGGCACCGCAGGAAGAAAGCTGGGATGACGGCTCCAGTGAAGGTGGCGACGAAGGCTGGGATGAATCCGGCGACGGTGGCTACGACGATGGTTCCGGCGATGAAGGTGGCTGGGACGAGTCGGGTGGAGACGAAGGTGGCTGGGATGAATCCGGCGACGGCACCGAGGACTGGTCCGATGACCAAGGTGATGGCACCGAAGGTGGTGACGAGGGCTGGGATGACGGCTCCGGCGGTGAAGATGACGCCCCGTGGGAAGACGGTTCCGAAGGTGGCGACGAAGGTTGGGAAGAACCGGCCCCGCAACGCCGCCCGGTGAAGAAGGCTACGCGCCCGCAGCAACAGCAGCGTCCGGTCAAGAAGGCTGCTCGTCCTCCTCAACAGCAGCAACGTCCGGTGAAGAAGGCGGCCAAGAAGGCTCTGCGCCGCCCCTCCGAAGACGATTGGGGTTAATCCCTCCCGGCAGTAAATGACACGGCCCGGTATGCTAAACCAGTGTACCGGGCCGTTTTCGTTTTCACATAGGAATTTCACACATGGCTGTCAAGAAGGCAGTGAAGAAAGCGGTCAAGAAGGCCGTGAAGAAGGCAGCAGTTAAGAAAGCAGCCTCGCAGGCCACTTCGAGCGTACCGAACCTGTATGGCGGCATCCTGGGCGAAGTCGAGAAGCTGGTTGGCTCGGCTGACGTTATGGAGGACACCGAGCTCTTGTCGCACGGCTCCCTCTGCATGGACTTGGCCTTGGGTGGCGGCATTTTGCCGTCGCTGAACATTAATTCTGGATTCGAGCAGACAGCGAAGACGACCAACATGTTCCACACGATGGGCGAGGCCATCGCCGCGGAAATCCCCATCATCGCGTTCTTCGACTCCGAGGGTTCGAGTAAGAACTCGGTTCCGTACATCACCAGCATCTTGAACGGGGTTGGTGTCAAGATGACTCGTGAGCAACTCTTCGGCAAGAAGGACAGCGAAGGTCGGGTCGTGCACGCAGGTCGCGTCTACTACCGGACCGTCACTCGTGGCAAGATATTCTTCAACTGGCTCACAGCGACTCTACTGCGCTTGCCGGACAAGCTGAAGATCGGGGACAAGTGGTATCTCAAGTACGAGAAGGTGAAGGCCAACCTCCATCTTGCTCAATACCACGACAAGTCTGTCAAGAACAACGACGGCATCTACATCCCGGCCCCCAACGGCAAACTGCAAGGCATCGTGTTCATCGACTCATGGGCTGGCCTCAATCCGGACGCCAAGGATGAAGACGAAGGCGATAATTCGCTGGCCTCGCAAGCCCGCATGTTCAGTGCTGGTCTGAAGCGCTTCAAGGGTATGCTGGCCGCGAAGAAGGTTGCGGTCCTGGGCACCAATCAACTCTCGGCAATCCCGATGGCGATGTATGGCCCAAAGGAAGACGAGAAGGGTGGCAATGCCCTGAAGTACATGAGCGACGTCCGCACCCGCCATACCAAGCGCTCCATCAACTCCGCCCCTCTATGGCCCACTCCATCCAAGAAGAAGCCTGGATGCGAGGTTGAACCTGGGTTGAACGGTGGCGTGGACGCCTACTCCTATGTGTCCGTCAAGACTCACAAGAACAAGCTACTAGCCCCTGCCGGTCGTGAAATCTGGCAGCGCATCTGGCTGCACGATTCCCGCGACGGCAAGGCGAAGGGTATCGACCCGGTATTCGATACGATCTACTACCTGTATCTCACCGGACAGTTGATCGCAGGTGGACGCGATGCCCGCAATCGAATGGTTCTGAATTTGGACAAGCACGGCAAGTCCACCAAGACCATTACGTGGGCTGAGCTGAAGCGCTGGATTCTCGACCCACGCTCCTGCGCGGCTGAGATCTGCCAGAAGCACGGTCTCGGGAAGCCCTTCCCCATTCGCCAATGGTGCAAGAAGCAAGTCCTGTCGGGTCGCGGTGACGAGCTCTACACTGCCTTGGAAAGCGCCAGTACCAAGCAGTTGCCGAAAGACCAAACCGCCGAACTTCACAACGAAGAGGAGTAAACAATGCCCGTTATCTTTCTGACCCGACACGTCGGTGCTGAGGAACTGTCTGAAGATGACCAGGACCGACTGCTCGACGAAATCCAGGATGCCCTGGACATTAACGATGGTACTCTAGTCCTACCTGCCGGTTGGGGGGTCACCATCTTCGATGATGGCCGCGACGTCGAAGACGACGAGGACTACGAAGACTACGAAGACGACGAGGACTACGAAGACGACGAGCCTATGGACAACAACGAAGAAGGTTGAGTATGGCAACAATCGCCCTCTCACGGGGGCGATCGAAGAGCCTGACCGCAGGGATGTCGACGGAGGATAGTAAGGCTGTCACCGCCGACTTCATGCGTGCAATGGCTGAGCCGGTGCGGCCAGTCGCTACTCCCGCACCGGCTGTCGATGCGCCTCGCAAGTTCCGCAGCCGATTCTTCTATCGGCTCCCCGAATCGACCAAAGAGGAAGTGACTCGTCTCAAGGCCGCAACCGCCAATTCACGACGCAGGGCATCGCAGACTATCGAAGATGTGATCCAGCGGCGGGTAGATGCATATAAGGACGAGTTCCCTGACTATGTCACCAAGAACATCGACAAGGTGCGGGAGTTCTTCCTCAACGAGATCAACCCACTACTCCTGGCCTCCAGCACCGGCGCAGCCCAAGCACAGGACGTCATCCAGAAGATGCTAGGCATCACTGTCGACGGTGCGCCCTACGTTCACTTCGACAAGTTAGTGCGCCGCGCCGTGCAGGCCCGCATGGCGAAGTTCATCGGTTCGTTTTTCAAGGTTGACCCCGAGGCCCTCACGGTAGAGACTCCGGTTCAGCCGAAGGAAGTGGTATTCCTCAATGGACAAGGACACGCTATCCCGCGAAATCAGCCTCCTGTTCCCGGAACTATTCGGAACGGCAAGTCAGACCGCTGATACCGACCCCGAGCTCCTAGATCTCGTCAAACCAGACCATCCCGCTCTCGCGGCTGCGGCTAATTTGCCGGGGGACTTCGACATCCACCAGCTGATGAACGAAGCCATCGACCCCGCGACGGGTGCGATGCGCGACCTGAAGATCGATGATCGGGACCTGCCGCTGGCGAAGAACTACTTCGACTTCTCGACAAACTACTGTAAGGCGAACCCTCCGTGGGCTCGCCAGATGCTGACGTATCTACGCCTGTTCGGGGACTACTGCCCGGTCTGCACCAAGGACCACAAGTGGTTAGACCCTCTTGGTGTGCCTGTGGACTACGGCACGGCGGACCTCAAGGGTCACATCACGCTCCTGGAATATGGGAAGTGCCCCAAGTGTAAGCGCACCAAGGCAGACTTCGTCAAGAGTGGCCTGATGTATCTCTATCAGGAGCTCGACCTCATGTGGGGCCAGCGGGCTGGTAAGTCCCTCACCGGCTCCTCAGCTATGGCGTACATCTTCCATCGCCACCTGAAGATGCCTCCGATGGCAACGCTTGCCCCGCACCGCATCCAGCCCTTCACGCCGCTCACCGGGACTATGGTGTCGCTGACCTTCAACAAGGCAGTGTCGCTTCTGTGGTCCCCATTCATGAGCTACGTGACGATGACTCCGTGGTTCGCGGAGTACTTCAAGCTCCTGGATCACTATGGTAAGCAGTACGGTGCTGAGCTGTATCGAAAGAAGGACCTCTTCATCAAGGTATGGGCTGGCGGCAAGAACCTCTGGATCTATCCCAGCCACCCGAACGCTTCCATCCTCCGTGGTGACACTCGTATCTTTGCGGCAATCGACGAACTTGGCCTGTTCGCCATGCCGAGCGATGTCATCAAGGACGATGCTGATGAGACCTCCGAGCGCGCCAACGCCAAGGAAGCGATCAACTCGCTGGAGTCCAGCCTCGGTACGGTCAACGCCGCAGCACGTGAGCTGATCATGCGCGGTCACAGTTACGTGCCGATGCCTGTCTTGTTCGGCCTGTCGTCCCCCAAGCACGTCAAAGACATGGTGATGCGTCGGTATCGTCTGACGCAAACCGAGGAAGGTAAGAAGATCTACCTAGGCTCGCACATGGCAACGTGGGAAATCAACCCCACGCTTCCTCGCGACTCTGAGTTCATCAAGAGTAAGTTCCTGGCCGACCCTATTGGGGCGATGCGGGACTTCGGTGCCCAACCTCCGCTGACCACCAACACCTTCATCCCTCACACTCACTACACGAAGGACCGCTACCCGTTCCGTGGTGCCAAGAACGCCATCAAGCTGGAGTATGAAGCCAGCGAAGAGGAGATCTGGGGAACCCTCAAGAACGCTGTACCGGGTAAATGTAAGTTTCCCACGGCCATTTCAATAGACGCGGGCTACAGCAACAACAGCTTCGGCATTGCTGCTGTAGGTTTGGATCCGGACAACGAGTACAAGGTCACCGTGCCTGCCGTCCTCGAGCTCATCCCGCGTGGTGGCAAGACCATTAACTTCAACCGCGTCTACAAGAACGTGCTGCTCCCGTTCACCAAGTCGATGAACGGGCAGCTCCTGGTGGCCGACCGTTGGAACTCGCTGGACCTACTCTCGCGTATCAGAGACGACATCCCGGGCATGCAGGTGCGCCAGCAGACGCTCAAGCGATCGGACTTCGACAACTTCCTGCAGACGTTATGGAATGCCAACCTGATCTTGCCGGAGCTCTCCATTGAGGAAGCGACCGAGATCAAGAAGGCGGACATTGACGACTACCGCACGTACTTCCTCAACAAGCCTGTCCATCATCTGCTCCATCAGTTCCTCACCGTGCAGCAAGGTGGTGGAGGTGCGTGTCCTGAGAAAGCTGTGGACTACACGGACGACGTGTTCCGCGCCGTGGTCCTAGGTGTATGGGCCGTGACTTTCCGCACAACGTATGACATCGTGAAGAAGGCTGCGTGTGTGTATGCGAATGACGCTTCCTCAGGCCACCCCGTCGGCATCTTCGTCGGGCGGTCAGGCTTTGGCAGTCCTCTATCACGCTTCAGGAGAGCGTAATGCCCAAGTTCACCGTCAAAGAAATCCAAGACTGGGAAATTTCCACAGACCTCGGCAATCCCTCTGCCAAGACCTACGTGCCCTGCCGCCCGGGAGGTGGACCCTTCATCTGGCGCTTGAAGGCTGCGTGGGGCGTCCTGACCGGCAAGTATGATGCCCTGGATTGGGGTCCTGGTCAGCGCGGCGAGAAAGAACCTCTTGGCTTCAAGGCTCCTGAATGTCCGGAGGGCAGAGGTGATCTATGGGGAGTTCCACACCAACCGCGAAGGTAACACGGACTTTCGATCCTTCGCCATCGCCCCTCCTGCAAACCTCTAACGGAAGCATCCAATGGCAAAGTCTCAGTCCGCAGCAGTAGCCAAACGAGCTCGCAAACGTGCCGCGCTCCTCAACGATGAACTCGAAGCGGTGGTTGAGGATCAAACTGCTCGTCAGCGTGGACCCGACAAGCGGAAGCGCTGGACGCTGCTCGACATGTGTGCGCTGCGCCCCGCCAATGATCGTCAGCACGCGGCCCGGGATGCATGGGCTTCCGGCCAGTCGCTCACCCTGACTGGTCATGCTGGTACGGGCAAGACTTTCCTCAGCTCGTACTTTGCGTGCCAGTCCGTCTTCGATAAGGAGGCCGAGCAGGACCACATCGTCATTGTGCGCAGTGCCGTCCAGGGGCGTGAGCTCGGTTTCACCCCGGGCACTGTCGACGAGAAGCTGGCCGAGTACGAGCAACCCTATCAGGAAGCGATGGCTGCTATCTTCGGTCGCGAGGCTACCTACAGTGACATGAAGGAGGCCAAGAAGGTAGTATTCAAGTCCACATCCTTCCTGCGTGGCGTCACCTGGAACAATGCCATCATCGTGGTGGACGAAGCCCAGAACATGACGTTCCACGAGATCAACTCGGTCATGACCCGGGTAGGTAAGAACTCACGCATCATCGTATCCGGTGACACCCGCCAGTGTGACCTCTCCACGCGCAGCAAGGAGACCTCGGGCCTGCAAGACTTCATTAACATCATGCAACGCATCGGCGGCATGACGTACGTGGACTTCCAGAAAGAGGATATCGTGCGGTCCAAGTTCGTGCGCGATTGGATCACCGCATCCGAAGAATACTTCAACGAAAAGAAACGAGCCTAGCATGGAAGACCTGCGAATGGTGGCGGACTCAGCGTCGCCGCTAATGGAACGCCCCGACAGCCCCTGCGTCGCCATCTGCGCGACCTTGCAGACATTCCGCGCAAGTCCACCTTCGGCCACGGTACGGTCATCTGCACCCGATGTGGTGGATGGGGGCTCTGGCACCGTGCCAGCATCTTCGACGAACGCGAGCTCCTCGCTGGCGAGTACTACGGCCGTGATCTGCGTCGGGATGTTTGCGACATCGTCATCTGTGATAGTCCCTCAAACTAAGGAGGCCAAGAATGGACCTCTTTCGCCTGATAGCTGAGTTCATCTCGCTCATTGCTCGCCGCATCAAGCGGCGTAAATATGTTCCATCATATGTGGTGGCCCGAGAGGCCGACGTGAGTACGCTACCACGTAGCCCTCGCATCATAAGATCATCCGCCGAGATGGAGCAAGTGTTCGGCAAGCCACAATCACTACCGGAGCGTGAGCATGAAAGCGCGTGACTGGCTGGCAGACCTCCACAAGGTCTGCAACTTCATCACTATCGAAGTGGACACCAAGGCGGAGAAGCGCGAGGTCAAGCCCCGCCAGCCGCAGTGAGCTCCAACGCTGGTTGGATCAAGGTTCCGTCCTAGTCGACGGTGAGAAGCTCTAGTCGAACGAAGAGATGGACTTCCCGATCATCAGCGTGGTCCTCTTCCCCAACCCCAACCCGGCGCTGTACTCTTTGGTAGCGCCTCATCTAACAGGTAGCAACGTGGAAGCCATTGCATTAGGCGATGCCCACTACGATGGGAACATCTTCAACCTCGTCGAGGATGGTCCCAGCTTCGTGACCAATGAACTACGAGGTCCGTGCAACTATGCAGTCGAGCGCGGCATCCAGCACGTCTTCATGCTCGGTGACACATGCAGCAAGCCACGCATGTCCTACGAGTCGCACATCGCCCTCCTGGGCCTGCTTGATGAGTTCCCTTCGCTGCATTTCCACTTCATCCTCGGGAACCACGACATGTATGGGGACGACCCTGCCGCAGGTCACAGCCTTCAGTTGCTGATGCAGGCACGTCGCTCCAACGTCTCAGTCTACACGAAGCCTACGAAGAAGCTGATTGACGGGTGCAAGGTGCAGTTCCTACCATTCCCGCATCGTAGCTTCGACCCTCACGCGCTCAACATTGCGCACGTCGATGTCGCCGGAGCAGTCAACGATAACGGGCGTCCCGTCAAGTCCGACGACGAGTCCAAGGCTGTCGCCATCATCGGCCACATCCACAAGGCTCAGCGGGTGCGCAACACGTACTTCCCAGGCACTCTGTACCAGACACGCTACGGAGAAAGCGAGGACAAGTCCTTCGCTCACGTGCGGTTCAACTCGCCTCGCGACTACAATGTCCAACTACGACGTCACGATCCAGCAGTTTTGCTCCGCACGTTGATCGTCAAGTCGAAGGAAGACCTCGACAACGCCGATGCCAGCCCGCACATCCTGTATCGTCTGATCATCAGCGATGGTGCTGACGTCACTCAGGAAGACTGGGCGCACCTAACTACCCGCCAGACGAACTCCTTCCGCACCAAGGAGGACCTCAAGGCGATCATGAATGTGGACCACGCTCAAGGCGAGGCCATCCGCATATCCATACCTGAATTTCTCGAAGCGCATTTTATAGCAGCAGGCATGGAAGTAGATAAGGTTGGATCCCTGCTACGCTTGAGAGAGTCTGTCCTCAAGGCAGCCTGACCACACCAGGCCCAATTTTATGGCACTACTAACCACTAGGTACTAGCGCCATGAAGAAGCCTGAACTCACCGTCACCTCCTTGAGTATCGAGCGTAAGCTCCTGAACCAACTCAAGATGATCTCGTTGAAAAGCTCTGCTGATGGTAGTCCTCACGTATCCGTCAGCAAGCTCATCTGCGATGCAGTCCGCCAGTCGCTCAAGAAGCGGGGTGCGAAGTGAGCACCAATCGGCAAATCTTCTATGTGTACGCCCTGTAACGCGAGCGTAAGAAGAAGCCGTTCTATATAGGTAAGGGCCAAGGCTACCGCGCAGAGAAGCACTTCCTAGAAAGCAAGTTGCGTGCCAACACGCATAAGAACAACATCATCAAGAAGGATCTGGCGGAAGGCAAGCGCATCCGCATCAAGATACTCGCCGAAAGTCTTACTGAAGCTCAGGCATTCAAACTAGAATGTGAATGGATTGCCTACTATGGCAGAGAAGTTGATGGTACAGGATGCCTGACGAACTTGACAGTTGGAGGCGAAGGGGTGTCTGGATTCCGTCATTCCGAATCGACGCGGAAGAAGATGTCCGAAGTACGGAAGTCTGAATGGTCCGATCCAGAACTACGAAGGGAACGCAGCGACGCCAACAAGAAGCTCTGGCAAGACCCTTCTTACAGGGCACGTCTGACATCCAAGCGAAGAGAGGCTGCTCAGGACCCAGAGTACCGCAAGACGTTGAGCCAGTCAATGAAGAAGCTCGGTCAGGATCCGTCACATCGGGCGGCACTTTCCGCACAGAGGAAGAAGGACTGGGATGATCCTGATCGCCGCAAAGCTTTTAGTGACTTCATCAGAAAGCGTTGGCAAGATCCCGAATACCGACAGCGCATGCTGGATGCCAGAGCAGCTCGCAAGCGAGAGATCTCCACATAACGAATGTAGTAAAGTATTCTATGAACCAAGCCAACCTAGCGGCCGGACTTGTCTCCGCCGCCTCGGAAGGTGAGGACCATACCAAGTGCGTCGTCATCAACGCTAAGCTCATCACGCCGGTATGCCCCCTGCCTTCAGGGTCTTGCACGTGGAAGCACCGGAAGACTGGAGTATGCAAGTACTCCAGCGCCTTCGACGGCAATCCACCGTCAGCACAGACCATCGCTGCTTTGGTTGGGGAGCGTCCCCCTTCTGAGGCAGTCGTCATCCGCATCACAGACTCCATCAAATCCAAGTTTAAAGAGGTATCCAACCTATGACCATTCTCACGAAGGAGCAAATCGAAGCGGCCATCGCCAGTCAAGACCAACATGCCGTGTGCGACTTCAACGACGTCAAGTCCTTCATCGCTCTGAATATCCGACCGAGTTCCACCGTCATCTTGAGCAGCGTTCTCCTGGAGAACATCCAGAAAGACGATAACCACTGGTTCGCAAAGGCATATGATCCAGTTGTACGGTACGAACTGTTCAGTCAGGGAGTGCTCGGCACTTTCTGGGCGAGCGATGTCTGGTACGACCAAAACAACATACTCCCGGCTGGCTCTTTCGTTGTCGTATCCGACGGAACTACCACTCTCTACACGAATCAATAAGAGGACCCTCACACCTATGAAAAAAGAGCTGACTATTAACGAAGTCGAACGCCAGGATCCCCAGGAACCCATCTGGGTCATCAACACGTCCGGCGACCATCCGCGCACCAAGCAGATCGGCGAGCTGATCCTGGCCGTACCGATCCCCAATGCCCCGGCCGAACACATCAAGCTACCGGCTACGTGGCTCCCGTACTGCTTGACCAATCGCGTCCCTCGCCGTCACCTGCTGGAGACTCCGCTGCTCCGTCGCTACGCCGACGACAAGCTGATCAAGTTCATCACGCCTGAGTACGCCGAACTCCTGAACAACTACGAGGGTGCCGACGAAGAGCGCGCCGAGATCGCTGAACGTGAAGCCAAGATCACGCAAGCCGCGTCGGCACGTTCGCTGGAAGACGCGCCTGTGAAGGTGCTGATGGACGGCCAGCGCAATGCCAGCGAAGCCAAGACCTTCGCGGAACTGGCTGCGGAAGACGTAGGTCGCATCAAGCGCGCTCCCGATCTGTCCGACGACTACATTGCCAGCCGGACCGGCACCATCAAGCAGACCACGGCGGCCCACCCCTCAACGGATGCTGCCGAAGTGTCCAGCGAGTTCAACTCCTGGATGATCGGCGTCGCCAACAAGAACGATGTCCAAACGCTGAACAGCTTGCGCACCAATGGCAAGCGATTCAAGCGCAAGGAAATCGAGTTTTGGGTCGCGTCCGGCGCTCTCGCCAACAAGCCCAAGACCCTCGAATCGGTGCGGCGCACGCTGAACCGGGTCAAGACCAAGTAACCTCAACCACAAGCACACGAGCATCACAAACATGCCGCAAACCAAAACCAAGAAGACCCCCACCGAGGCTACCAAGACCGAAGCCAAGAAGCCTGTCGTGAAGAAGGTCAATGTCAAACGCACCGTTGCCAAGGCGGCTGAAGTCGTGACCAAGAAATCCGCAGCCGCCCGCAAGAGCAACGCCGTGTTCAAAGGCAGCAAGTTCGACCTCGACTCCGAGGTCGCCAAGCTGGGCGCGTCGTCGGTGGTGAAGTTCAGCGACGTCCCGAAGAACTCCGTGTTCAAGCTGGCTGGTCGCCACTACGTCAAGAACTTCCAGGGCAAGGCTCTGCTTCTGCCGCCGTCGGTCAATCTGTCCAAGGGCGACGCGAAGATCAGTGCCCTCCACGTCATGGCAACCGAAGTGGTCACCATCAAGGCTGGTGAACGGGTCACGCCCATCTGATCAACACCAGTCCTACGCACACTTATCTACAAGGAGGCACTCATGCGTATATCCTAATAGGAGATACCCATGATCCAGAACAAGCGATTCTTTTCCAAGTACAAAGGCTTCCAGGTAGGTCCCGGTGGTCTTAGGTGTGCCTGCTGTGCTCCGCCAGCAAAGGCTCGCAAGAAGCTCTTCAAGATCGGTAAGAAGCGCATGGAAAGCGTCGTGCGTAAGATTGAACGCGACGATGAATAGTGCCCAAAGCCTCTCCATGGAGCGATCTGTGGGGAGGCTTTTTCGTTGGTGCCTATGATCCTGTGCCCAATTTTATGATGCGCCCCGCGCATACAACGCTTCACGACCACCAGATCATGGCAACATCCACCCGACGCATACTCGGGCTGGACCCTGGGAAGACCAACTTCGGCATCGGTATTGTCGAGCTCCCCCGAGGATCCAACAAGCCCCTAGTCATAGCCAATGGCATCCTCGAATGCCCTCTCGACAACATCAAGGACCGCTTCCGCGACGGTGTGTCGCAGTTCCTAGTTGAAGTCGAGGAATGGGTCAACGAATACAACCCTTCAGCCATCATCGCTGAGCGCTTCCAGTCTCGCGGCCTGATGGGTACGACTGTCGAGATGGTTGGCATCATGCTAGGGGCCTTGTGCATCCACTTCATCGATATGCCGATGAAGGTCATCACCGCTGCCTCGTGGAAGGTCCCACTCCAGAAGCAAACGGAGAAGCTGGATGGTGTCTACAAGCGATGTATGACGACCCCGCACCAGATCGATGCTGTCTTCCAAGGATGTTACGGCTTGGAGAAGGGTCTGAACACCAAGATCCAGTACGACATCGACGACATCATCCGTCAGACAGAAGCAACCTCGCAAGAACCTCTACACAAACGGAAGGCCCGAAAATGACCACTCTGCGCGTACCCAAAGCTTGGGACTCCTCGAAGAACACGCTCACCGCACGCAAGCGCCCGGAGCCGAAGCCGGTGTCCGCTGGGGTGGACATGTCTGCGGACACGGTGAACAACCTGCTCTGCCCTGTCACCCGTCAGCCCATGAAGATCGTCCGCATCTTCTATCGCAACGCTGATGGTTCGATGGATCCTTCGTTCGTCGCCGTGCATCCCGAATCCCGGGTGTGCTTGCCCCTCACCAACGAGAAGCTGGCCGAGCTGACGGCTCAGCAACCCCGGCAGAACGTTGCCACGATGCCGAACATGCCTCCGCCGGCCCCTGCGTCATACCCGGAACCTACCTTCCAGCAGTGGGATCAGTACTAAGCTCTCATGACCACGATCAATCTGTACCGAGAGGGGCAGCCCCGCCGCCCCGTGCAGAACGGGCGTGTCTCTAGCGGTGGTCCTCGCCCCCCAGGCCCACGCCCTCCTTCAGGTGGGCCACGTCCTGTAAAGCGCCCGCCCCCTCCACACCTGTCTGGCGAATTCAGTCGCCCTGTGAAGAAGGTGGTCAAGAAGGTTGCCTACAGCCGCGCTCACGACATCGGTGAGGTTGACTCAGCGCCCATGCCCCGTCAGCAGCATCCTGTCAAGAAGGCGGTCAAGAAATCAGCTTCTACTGCATTGACGAATCCCCGTGCGGTCAAGAAGGCCATCAAGAAGGTTGCCAAGGTTGCTCGCAATCTGGACCGGATCCGCAATCGGCAGGGAATCAGCCTCACCGACGATGAGACGCTCAGCAACTCCATCGTCGGTAAGAACGTTGAGACCATCCAGAAGTTGCTTGAAGACGGCAACTTCGAGAGCGCCACCAACACGGTACACAAGGCCATCCTGCAGACGCTCACCGACCTGATCCCGTTCGCTGAACAGGCTGTACGCGACTCAGGCGGTCGGCACGGTGTATACCAGATCAACAGCATGATGTCCATGATCCTGGAGACGCTCAACTCTGCGCGTGCTCAGTCCGATCGCGGTCAGCTTGCTCAGCATCTGGTTGAGCGCGTCATCCAGCCTGCGTTCAAGACTCTGGCTGAGGCGCTGGTGCGTGAGTTCATGACGTTGGATGTCGATCTGTCTACAGCCCCCCAGGACAAGGTTTCTGACCTGACTCGCGAAACCCGCAATCGCCTCGCCTCGTCGGTACAATCTGTCTACACGACGATCTCCACGGATCTCGTCAAGTTCATGTCCGGCTAAGGAACACCAATGGCTATCAGCCTCGAATACAATCAGCTCCGCAACGCCAACGACGTGCTCGGCCGCGAGGGCGGATACTTCTGCTACCACCTCACGCCTGAGGCGATGTTCGATCTCATCGAGGTTGCTGCCACCTATCCGGAACGCGATCAGCTCGTCCCTCCCATGGAGTGGCATTGCACGGTGATGTTCAGCAATACCACCGGGCGTCCGTGGGAGGAGTGCGACATCCCTCCGTACGCCCGCATCCGGCACTTCGAATGCTGGACCGACCACAAGGGCCGCGATATCATCGTGTGCATCCTACACTTCCCCAAGGCTGTGGTCCAGCATCGTAACCTCGCCACCAATGGTTGGAAGCACGGCTTCCTCGAATACAATGCCCACATCAACATGGTGAAGGGTGCAACGCACAAGGAATGGGCCGAGGAGGCCACTGAGCGCTTCGGCGGTCAGATCCTGTCCTTCAAGGACCAACTGTTCTACGGCCCCACGGGACTATAAGACCTATGTCGAAAGATCACATCATCCGGGCTATAGCCTCCAACCAAGCCTCGCGAGGACAGCCTGTCTCGTCGCCGACCTTCCGGCCCAAACCTCCGCACCAGCTCACTGCTGATGCGGCCCCGAGCAACGGCAACCTGAATGGTCTGGGCAACGGCGCGAACCTGATGGTCAACACTCTGTGGCCGTCGCAGTATCAGTATTACTTCACAGGGATCCTCCCGGCTGAGCCCTATCTGTCGGACCCTGCCGCGCTGAACTTCTTCTGGCGCGACATCTACCTGTACGACAGCGTCGGCGGCTCGGTCGTGGACCTCATGCTGAACCTCCCGTTCTCGGACTTCGACCTGAACGGCATCGACCCGGATCGTAAGCGGGTGTACACGGATGCCGTGTCGCAGCTCAACCTCCGGGGCATGTTCCAGAAGATCGGCTGGTCCCATCTTGTGGACGGCTTCTTCTGTGGCACGGTGATCTACGATGCGTACAAGAAGCGCTTCTCGGACACGATGATCCACGATGCCTTGCAATGCTCGGTGCGCACCACTCCGTTCTTCAACAAGGACCCGAACATCCAGGTCACGGTGTCGAACGCGATCAGTCAGTTCCTGCACAACAACTCCGAGTACAACCTCCGCTACATCAACTCTCTGCCTGCGGCGTTCCGGGACTTGCTGAACACGGGGCGCTTCGATCTGAACCCGGCAACCACGCTGTTCATCCCGCGTGGCCCGATGACGGATCGTCCGTACGTATCCTTCTTGCATCGCCTGTTGCCCATCTATCTGTTCGAGAAGGCCATGTTCCGTGGCACTCTCACAGAAGCGCAACGTCGTCAGCGTGCCATGACACACGTCACGGCAGGCGACAGCGACTGGACTCCCACAGGCCAGGAGCTTGCCGCCCTCGTTGAGCAGTTCATGGCAGCCGAGCTGGACCCCATTGGTGGGTGGGTTACGACGCGCAACTCTGTCCAGGCTACGGACCTGCGTCCGGGTGGTGACTTCTGGAAGTGGACTGATGTGATGGACTCCCTCGTCCAGTACAAGCTCCGCTCCCTCGGGGTGTCTGAGGCGTTCCTCGGCGCAGACGGTGTGACCTTCCAGGCGCACGAATCGTCCTACTCCATGTTCCTGGAGGGCCTGAACGAATTCCGGGAGAAGCTCACCCATCGTGTGTTCTACCAGCGCATCTTCCCGATGGTTGCCATCATCAATGGCTTCTTCAAGGACCCGACCCTCACGCGCAGCAAGACCTTCGAGGACTATTTCTACAACGCGAACGATCGGGCCAACCTGATCATGCCTCGCGTCCACTGGAAGAAGGACCTCCAAGCCCTGGACGAGTTTAACACGTTCGAGATGCTGGAGAAGGCGTCCGAGCACGGTGTACCCATCCCGCTGCTGCGCTACATGGCCGCTGCGAAGATCGATCCGGAAGCCCTGTTGCGCGATATGGATGAAGATGTCCTGCTTCGCCGGAAGATTGAACAGATCACTGGCAAGGACACCTCGCACGAGACCGACTCCGAAGTCTCCCTCGGGGTCAGCGATTACGACGACGTCGCTGACGAAGGCGATTACCACGCCGAAGCCTCCTACCGTCGCATGCCGACCATCCCCCTGTCGCAGTACGACCAGTATGTGCCGAAGGTTCCGCTGCTCGCTCGTTTCCCCGGCGTTCCCACTGAACATTACGACTACACTCGGACCGGGAAGCGGAAAGCAGTACCTTCCATGCTTCAGGCAGAGAAGCGCCATAAGGTCAATGCGGACATCGCGAAGATCGCTGCTACTGCCAGCAAGGACCCCAACTACCGACTGGACCTGATGAAGCGCAATAGCTCCAGGTTGGGGGCAGTCAAGCACAAACTCGGATGACAGGATCTATGTACCACTTGAAGACCAGCCACCACGACGACTCCACTCTGAATCAGATACGTGCTCGCTTGGCAATGACTGCTCCGGTTCCCTACTTCTACCAAGGGCCGGAGATTCGAGTGCGGGGGCATATCCTGCGCACGGGGTCTTCGGTCCTCGTGTCGGCCTTGCAGAACACTGTCGTCATCAATGCGCAGGCTATCGAACTTGACGACCAGGACTACTCCACCCTCACCTCTCGCTTGCGGAGGAAGCTGTGAAACCCGAAATCCTTGGTATTGCCTACGACGTCTTCAATGACGCCGTGAAGGCTCGGATCTACCGAGATCTGATCTCCATCCAGGGCTGGTGTGCCACTCGCAGAATCAAGCTCGTGGTAGCCTGCCCGGACCAGCAGATCAACTTCGTGCTGGACAACCTCGGTATCCAGCGCGTGGACGATCCGGAGATGTCGAATACGTGGCTCATATATCAGACCAACCTCAAGCCTGAATATGTGCCCGACGCTGATGACACTCAGGAGATCGTCATCAACATGCGCAAGCCTGACCCTATCACCAAGTCGGTGGACATCGGCAAGCACATGAACCCTGAAGCACCCCGCGAGCAGGGGCGCGACGCGACGATGATGCACCTAATCGACAGACCTAACCCGAACCCGTTCGCTCCGACCAGCCCGAGCGGGATTGCGATTCTTTTCGGAACTTGATCGCATGGACTCTATGCGTCCACGTCACTGAGTGGATTACAATCTAGTCCTACTAGGATACTACTCATCGTGCGCCGTTGGAGTCTTCGGCGGGATGCTCCTCTACACGGCTTTCGGCAGGTCCTTATCCCGTCGCACGTCGGTTGGGCCTGCTTCTTTTCTTGGAGTACAGTATGAGATTCGACGTGAACACAGCCTTGGGGTTGAGCAGCAAGATCCCCGGCATCAACGTCGCTGGTGCAGCCGTGAATCTAACCACTGGCGGCGCCCCCTCTCTCAACGACCTCGTCTTCAACCCCTACAATCCCTTCAAGGACGCGACCAAGCTCCCCGATCCGATTCTGTCTCATACGTGGTACATCGAGTTGCCGGGGTATGACTTCGGCATCTCGTCCGGAACCGGGATGATCGGGAGCGCAGTCGGTGGCGTCGCGGGAGCAATCGGGGGCGCTGCTGGAGACCTCGCCTCTGGCCTAGGGGCAAACGCAGGCTTCGCCTCCAGCGTGGCGGCAAACGTTACTCAGGGGCTCACCCGCTCAGCCTCCAGCCTAGTGTCTGGTGCTACTGGCCTCGGGTACGAATACGTCCTGGAGGCCACTCTACCACTCCGCCAGTACGAGGCCCGCACCATCTTCCGCAACGGCCGGAAGGCGAAATATCCGGCAGGTTACGATGTCGGCAACATGCGGCTCACGGTCTACGGGGATTCGCAGGGCCTCTCGTTCCGCTACCTGAACGCATGGCACAACTCGCCGCTAGTGCCATTTTCACCCCCTAACTCCAACGTGAGGGGTGGCATGTGGGCTGCGCCTGCTCAAATCAAGCGCCCCATCACAGCCGTCATCCTGGCCCCTGACCTCTCCAAGGTCGCGTACATTACTTACACGGGGTGCTGGATCACAAACGTGGCTGAAATTTCTCTGGACTCGTCCAAGGACACCCTCGTCAACTATGCGGTGGACATCAGTGTCGACGACGTGTTTGTTACCATCTCTGGTGCTCCGGGCCTGATCGACGCGGGCGCTCAAGACCAGGGGATCCCGCTCTGACTATTAGTCAGGTTCCATCAACTACACTACGAGAAGACTATGACCCGACAAGTGTTCGATCTGTCGCAAGAAGGCATCGCAGCCTCGCGCCAGCGCAACCTTGACAACATTCTCACCCGGCAGAAGGAGAGTGCTCCCCAGCAGCCGGAGCCTGAACCTCAGACGCTGCGCCAACCTCAACGACTGACTCCTGGAGCCTCCACGCAGGAACCTCCTCAAGAACCCTCTCAAGAACCCTCTCAAGCCGAACAGCCTGAGATCAATCCTGCCACCGGACGCCCCTTCCCCAAGATCAGCCCCGCCTTGCAGGCGCACATCGCGGCAAGGATGAAGGAAGCCCAGGAGATCAAGCCCCTGACCACGGAGATCGTCCACCCGGAAGGCCCCACGGTCCCTCTCGATCCACCGACCTACACACCTCGCAAGGATACGGATACCGCCATCGCGGAGTTGCCGTCCGGCTACGTATTCTACGAGTTCAAGGAGTTGTACGTCGGCAAGTTCCGCCTCCCGCACTTCGCCAAGCTGCACGAGGCGTATGTCTCGCAGTCCTACGCCTATCTGCTGGAAGCCGTGTCCGATGTTCTGGGTACGTCGCATCCGAACTGGCAGGAGAAGCCGCTGGCCTTCCACCTGACTATCCCTGACTTCTATTGGGTGCTGTATTTCCTGCGCCTGAACCAGATCAAGACCAGCCTCACGCACCGGACGAAGTGCAACAACCCTGAACACCTGCTCGCAGTCGAGCAAGGCAAAAAGGCTCCGGAGTCGCTGCAGATCACCATGCAGGTCACGCGCTCCAACATCCACACGAAGTACTTGGGGAGCGCCCCCGACATGTCGCAGTACCAGTTCGAGCATTTCGAACTGAAGCCCGCTCTCATGATCGACGTCATGGAAGCTCTGGCCCAGCCGGATTACGAGGACAACGCCGATCTGAAGTACATGTGTCGTGCTGCCTCGCTCATCCGCATCAAAGGGGAGCCCGACGCTCCGCTCGCTCGGCGTATCGAGTTCATGGAAACCCTGGACTACGATGAGCTGCTGAAGATTGGGGAGTTCGAAAAGGCCGCGACGTCCTACGGCCCTGACGAATATGTTCTGGTGACTTGTCCGGAGTGTGGGCATCAGCGTCGATCCAAGATCACGCTCGATGCCCGCTCGTTTCTTCCCATTTGACCGGATGGATCTTCTGTTCGAACGCAAAGCATTGTACATGCTGGAGTTCAAGTCGCAACCGCCTGACACCATGCCTATAGTCGAGCTGTTCTGGATGTCCAATCGTGCTGAGTCCTTGCGTGACCTCCGTAAGAAGGCCATCGAGGACGGCATGGTGCCTCTATAGGGCGGCCCGTAAACCCTCTCAAAACCGCTCCGAAAACCCTCCGAAAGCGCTCCCTACATGAGCTTCGGAGGGTCTTGCGGGGCATACCAGGGGTATCCCAATATGGCGGTAGATACAGCCACGAAAGCCGCTGCAAAGTGGGCTGAACTCTCTAAGGCCGAGTCGGGGACCATCGACAAGGTCTTGAAGGGAACGGCTACCAAGGCAGATACGGATCGGCTATTGAAGCTGATCAACCAATACAGTAAGCTCGCCGGCGACGTGTTCAAGCGCGGGGTTGACATCATCGAGACTACCGCAGACAAGCGCATCGCCGCGGAGGTCAAGAAGCGTTCCAGGGGCGGCAAGGAGCTCACCGACGCGGAGACCGAGCAGCTCGTCAAGGACGTGACTGCGGCAGTCTACCAGGAGCGTAGTTCTGATCTGCTCCAGGCCATCGAAGAACTCGTGGACTCGGCCAACGACTCACTGGCTCAGTTCAGCGAAGAGCAGTACACTGAGGCCGTAGACACGGCCAAGTCCCAGTATGACGAACTGATCCGGCGTCTCAAGGGCCAGGTCAAAGAGAAGGCTACTCCCAAGGAGAAGCCTGCTGTCGGCAAGACTGTCGAAGACGTGTTGCGTGAGATTGAGGAGGGTCAGGGCCCCTATGAAGATGGGGGAGCCTCTCTGGACGAGATCCTGTCCTCCCCAGACTCACCGAAGGGGAAGGCTGCTGAAGCTGCTCGCAGGCAGGAAGACCGTGAGGCTACCGAGAATTGGGCCACTCAGTGGTGGCGCAAGTTTAACGAGTACAAGGACGACTTCGTCGGCAAGGCCAAGGGCGCAGGCAAGAACCTCCTGACCGAGCTCGCCAAGCTGGGCGGCCTGGCCTACATCTTCAGCCCGGTCTTCCGCAAGTGGATCGACGATAAGCTGGCCGAGATTGGCAACTTCTTCACGATTGATAACGCCCAGAAGCTCCTGGGGCAGGCGTGGGACTTCATCAAGAAGGAAGCTGACGAGTTCACAAACTACTTGAAGGATCTCTTCGGGTTCAAGGACGTGGACCCCGTCCAGCAGGAAGCCGACCGAAGGGAAGCTCAGGAGAAGGCTGAGAAGGAAGCCGACCAGTTCAACGCCAAGGCGGAAGAGCTGAAGAAGCAGGCTGACGCCATCCGCGAGAGCGACAAAGGCACTGCCGTCTGGCGAGCAGTCACTGCCAACCAGATGGATGTGGAAGCTGCTCGTGCCGGTAAGCAGGGCGAGCGCGCCGCTCGTCGTGCGCAGAAGATTGAAGCGGCCCGCCGCCAAGCTGCGGCTGACGAAGCTACGCTTTCCGGCAGCGGAGGGGGTGGCTACACGTCGGCATCCACTCCTCCTGCAAGCGCCAGCACGACCATCGCGTCGACCTCGGCCATGAAGGGCCAGAACGAGATGAGCGCTGCGGAAATCAAGCAGCCTGAGATCATCCTGGCCGCCAGTCGCGACAAGCTGAATGACCGTGTCGGTGTAGGCAACACTATAGCCAATGCCGAGTTGAAGCGAGTGCTACCTCCCGCTGGAGGGGGTGAGGGTTATGTCCCCAACTCAGGGAGCTCGTTGCTCCCCCTGTCCAACATGATCCGATAGGAACACTATGACCACACTGACAGTAGCCTCGGGCTTCCTGCTCGGTGGGACTCCTGGGAGTGGACTCTTCGAGGAGACCCTCTCCCCCGAGAACATTCAGCGGTCCATCCGTCGGGCGTTCCAGCACCCGGAACAGCGCAACGACTTCTCAGACAACCCTAACGAGGCTCTGGCTCGCGTGATGATTGCTCGCCAAGAAGCCCTAGCTACGGTAGCCGAAGAGGACGGAGGTTGGTTCGATACAGCCGTGGAGGTCTTCGACAAAGTCGGTGGCTTGGGCCGTGCGATGGGCCAAGCCCTGATATACGCAGGCCGAGGCGTCATCCGCGCTCTAGTGGGCATCACCTCCGCCCTCGTGCGGACGATGGTCAAGATTGTCTGGTTCGGATTCCGTAGTGTCATACGGCTGCTCATGCCGTTCATCGCAGCCAACCCCATCCTGTCTGGGGCCATAATTGCGGGTGTAGGGACCTATCTAGCGTATCGCACGATCAAGAACAGGGAAGCTGGTCTCGAAGACGCAGGAGAGTTCGAGTTCCGCACGGTGGAGACTACCGCGCAGGATCTGGGCCTCTCCGAAGCTCGTCGCACTGGCACGGACTACCGAGGCTCCGTCTCTTCCGCCAAGATGGGTTCGGGTCCCAAGCTCCCTGAACACGTCGTGGCACTCGGCATCAAGACCGCTGACCGCTACGGCATCGATCGTGCGGACTTTCTCACCTATATCGCCATCGAATCCGGAGGCAAGAACGTCTCTCGTGGTGAGAAGAGTGCGAAGGGTCTGCTCCAGTTCATCCCGTCCACTGCCGAGATGTACGGCATTGCGGGCCGGGAAATGGATGAAGCTGCCAACCTGGATGCTGGTGCTCGTCTGTACCTCGACAACGTGAAGTTCCTCAAGGCGAAGGGCGTGGCCCCGACCATCACCAATCTGTATCTCGCTCACCAACAAGGTCCCGGCGCAGTGAAGACACTCATCGACGCCGCGAACGCTGGATTGCGCATTGACGAGCTGCCCGATGGTCTTCGCAAGAACGTCCGGAACAACCTGTATGGTAAGTCTGAGTACGTCAGCGAGTACGTGGGGCTCACGAAGGCCAAGCTCGAGGCGTGGTCCGCTGGTTATGCCGCCATCTATGGGGGAGCAACCACTGCAACTCCACCTGCAACCCCGACAGTAGCAGAAGCAACTCAACAGGCGGTCGACGCGCAGGTGCAGAAGCCTATAGTGGACGCTACCGCCTACCCTCCTCCTCAGCCTCAAGCGCAGCCTCAGCAAGCCCCGAACCCCATCCGCTTACCCAACGGCGTCGTTGTAGACGCCAATCGCTAAGAAGGATCTAGCAATGGCAAAGCCGAAATTCAATTTTGAAGCCGTCCTCGTTGACGGCATGAACAAAGGGGGCATGTTCGACCCCAAAGAGCGTGCTCAGTTCCTGGGCCAGCTCGCGCACGAATCCATGGAAGGTGTCTACCTGTATGAGATCTGGGGTCCTACCAAGCAACAGCTCAAATACGAGCGCGACTTCAAAGCTCCGTGGGGTCCAGGCCTGAAGCCGGGTGACATCAACTACGTCGCGTTCAACCTCGGCAACAGCGAAGTCGGCGACGGCTACAAGTTCCGTGGACGGGGCTTCATCCAGATGACGGGCCGCGCCAACTACGAGAAGTGTGGCAAGTTCCTGGGTCTGGATCTCATCAACAACCCGGACCTCCTGGCCCAACCGGACATCGCTGTGCAGGCTGCTCTCTGGTACTGGCGAGTGGAACGTCCTCGCATACCCGAGATGGCTCGCGCCGGGGACACGCTCGGTGTGACCAGAGCGATCAACGGCGGCACCAATGGTCTGGACGATCGTATCGAGCGCGTGAACGCCTACCTGGAGCGCGAGGATCTGGTCAAGGTAGAAATGGACACTCTGGTGGACAATCTCGACAACATCCCCGAGAACAAGTAATCTATGGCCTCCCCAAACACATTCAATCCTGCGTATACCGCAGTTATAAGAAAAATAGTGAAGGATGGTAGCGGCACGAAGAATCTCGCCATCTACGCCAATCTGTCCGAGCAGTTCATGTACGACAGCTCGGCTGAGTACGAGCCCGCCTTCGGCAATCTGTTCGGGGGCGGCTTCCTCAAGGCACTTAACGTCTTCGGCACCAAGCCTCTCTGGCAAGCCATGACTGCACAGGTCTGGTCAGGTACCTCCAGCGACGACATCACGCTCAAGTTCGTCTTCCAGGCGGAGACGGATGCGTACCGTGATGTCACGCTGCCGGTCTACCAACTGGAGTCGCTCTGCGCGGCAGGCACCAACAAGGTCGGTATGCTCACTGCGCCGGTGGGTGGCATCGATTTCCAGAAGGTGCTGGGATACATCAAGGAGAACGTGGACCGGTACATGAATGGTCAGTCCACGACCAGCCCCGAAGCTCAGCAGACTGGGGTTCTCAACCAGCCGAAGGGCTTCGCATCGCAGACCACGATGAAGAGCCAGACCAATCCGGCCCAGAACCAATCCGGTACTCGCGGCTCGGTCAACGCGTCGCAACAGGACCCGGAGCCGGCTGCGTTCGGCACTCGTGCATGGCTCGAGAGCATGATGGCGAGTCAGGTTTCCATCGACATCGGCACGCAGATCACCTTTGACAACATCGTGCCGCTTAGCGTCAGCAAGACGGTGTATACTCAGCCTGATAGCCGAGGATATATGCAGTATTGCGAAGTGGACTTCCGCTTCCGGCCGATGTTCCTCATCACTCGTGAGGATCTGGGGAAGATCTTCCACATCCGACCTGAAGACCTCGTCGATAACGTCTACGGGACGGCAGACACCACGCAGACCATCGACCCGAACTACGAGTCGGAGTACACACCGGAAGCTTTCCCGGGGTCAGGAGGCTCCATCCAAGCCACGGACCTTCCCCCGCCGCTGTACGTGGACGATCAGTCCAACGAATTCCAGAACTACTTCGCGGGGACCTAAGTCATGGCGTATAGTTGGAGCGAAAACACCCCAATAGACAGCACTGGTACTGCTCGGTCGCCCTTCGCGACCTTGTACTCCAATGTTCGCTACAATCTCCAGTTCATGCGACGGATCACACTGACGCAGGCTGATTTGGCGAACCTCCCTGGCATCGCGTATCGCTACTACAACGATGAGAACGCCTTCCATATCATCATGGCATATAATGGCATCATCGATCCGATCACCGATCTCTATCCAGGTGCCACCCTCAACCTGTTCACCAAGCAATCGCTAGACGCGTACATCGCCTCGCAGAAGACTCCCGCGAGCAGCACGCGACAACGCACCATTAACATCTAAGAGGTTGACCCATGCCTTACCAATTGGGTAATCAGATCAACCTAGGCATCTACGTTGAGGGATTCGAGCTACCCATCGACGGGTGGGCGCAGCGCCCAATTTTATAGCGTTACTAACCTACTAAGGTACACGCTATGCCCGCTAAGACCAAGAGTGGCTATGCCATCACCTCTATCACCCTCAGCCGCACCCTACAAGCTAAAGCCCGTCGCGAAGCTTTGAGATTAACTGAAGAGAGTGGTAGGGTTGTGTCGCTCAGTAAGCTCGTTTCCATAGCCCTCGAAGCATATCTCAAGCAGCGTGCGAAATGATGATCCTCGAAGAATTCGATGTGGTTGTCAATTCGCATGCTGATTCACTGCGCGGAACCCTTGTGAAGAGACTCCGGCTGCAGAAAATGCCCCCAAGATGGAAACTTGCACCGTTCTTAGAACTAGTCCGAGCGCAAGCAGTGAGGAATAATAGAAAGCTCGACACCACTAGGAAGTATTTGGTCTATAGTTTGGATGCAGACGGTCGCGATCATCCGTCCTACTATATAGGTAAGGGCCTTAAGAAGCGCCCAGAGGTTCATTTTGACGACAGTAGATTAAGGGAATCTTCTCACAAGAATCACATAATCAAGAAGGCGCTCCGCGAGTCTCGTACCCTGTACATAGACATTCTATACGATCGTCTGGATGAGGAAACCTCCCTGGCTCTGGAGATGTTCCTAATCAATCACTTCGGCCGCGAAGATTTGGGGACTGGCTGTTTGGCTAACCAGACCAATGGAGGGGATGGAGCGAGTGGGTACGTCCCTTCAGACGCAACCCGGAGGCTTATGTCCATCTCCCATACCGGGTTGAGTCATTCATCTGCATCTAAGATAAAGATAGGTGAGGCAAATCGGCAGCGCAAATGGTCTAAGGCTTCGCGTGCTAAGGTATCGGCTAAACATTCTGGGAAGGTCAACTCTGATGAAACGAGGTGTAAGATATCCGCTTCGAACCGGGGTCAGAAGCGTTCCGCTGAAGCTAAGGCCAACATGTCTAGGGCGCAGACCGGTAGGGTTGTCTCTGATGAGACTCGATCTAAAATCAGGGCGGCACGGACCCTCCCTGATTCTGTGTTTAACGCACGCCTAGCGTGGCACAATCCACTCTTCGTTCTCGTGGAGCGGTATGTTGGTACTCAGACTTCTTTATTCCGTTGCAGGTATTGTTCTGGGGAACAAGTGTACAAGGACGTTCCTATGCTGAACGGTTCTTTACCGAAGGAGCATTATCATTGCGGTAACGATACATATTCCCTCGAACTTGATACGCGAGTATACGGACGGCGGAGAAATCCTCACCTCAAAGCCGTTTCCCGCCTCCGAGTACCGGGACCTAAGGGGGTCAACTTCACATTCTCCCTTCGTTCAGCTGGTGTGATTTTCTTCGATCAGGATGGCGCCGAACTCTATAGGATGCGGCTACCTCAATCTTATATTCACGCTCGCCTGAGCGGAGAGCAGAAATTACTGGGGATACAGGATGGGATTTCAGCTCGATAACCAAATCAATCTATCTATTTATGTCGAGGGGTTTGAACTCCCTATATCGGGCTACATGTCCGTACTGAAGCTACACATCGGCTCCACGCTCGGCATGAAGCTGCCAGTCATGGTCCTGCAGATTTCCGATGCTTGGGGAGTGCTCGATGCAGTCCCGATGGTGAAGGACGCTACGCGCATCCAGGTCAAGATTGCGGCAGGTACGGACGATCCCGCCACATACACGTTCCGACTCTTCAACCACACCAAGGCCCCCGACTCTTCTGGAGGTAACACTTGGATCATCGAGGGTTATCTGGACTCACCACTGTGGTGGGCGGGCACCAGTCTCCAGCACTACGTCGGCACGACCAATGACGTACTACAGAGGATCGCAGAGCTGTGCGGTATCGAGTACAGCGGAGAGCAGACGGCGGATAGACAGAGTTGGAATCAACAGAACCGTCGATACTCAGACTTCGCACGCTACGTGGCGCAGCACGGCTTCAAGACCGACACGTCCCGCATGACCCTTGCCTACGATCTGTCCAACCGGCTGATCTACAAGGACGTCAACACTCCACAGGCACCCTTGATAACCGTCGTGAACGGACAATTCCAGGACGGGTGCGCCTTCGCCACGCATTACGATGCGGAGTCTATCTCTGGTTACACCAACCAGAACATAGGCTACCAGTCCACGATGTATCGTCAGTCCCTCATCAAGGCGGACCGGGTCGATACCCTGACGTTCACACCCAACGTGACCGACCCAAACTACAATGCCGACATCAAGAAGATCATCCTGACAGGCAAGCCTCGTCACAGTCGCATTGATGTTGGCAACAGCAGCGAGACCAAGGAGCGTGCGAAGTATCAGAATGCTCGCTACGCGCAGATGTTCAACCAGAAGCTGCATCTGTCTAGCGACTATCTGCCGCTCCCCTTTCCGCTGCTGTCTTGGCTGAACTGCAACATGTACAGCGTGCGCACAGGAGAGGCTGATGTGCAGAACTCAGGCTTGTACCTCGTGACTGCCCGGTCCATCCTCATCAAGGGTACGTACTTCCTGGACAAGATCCAGTGCGAACGCCACGGCGTCAATAGCTCGGAGAAATAGATGCTGGATGCTACCCTCAACGACTCGGTCAACGAATCACTGAACCCACCAGAGTACTACATCGGCACGGTGGTTTTTCGTGACGACCCTCAGAAACTGAACCGCATCAAGGTCACTATCCCTGGCAAGATGGAAGGTCCCGTCGAGACGTTGCCATGGGTCGCCCCCGCGCGCCTCGCCCCATTCGGGCAGGGACAAGGCTTCGGTGTGTATGGCGTCCCGCCCCTGGGCTCCCAGGTGCGGGTCGATCTGCAAGACGACGACACGGACTACGGCTTCTACGATGCAGGCATCTTCTGCATAAACTGTGCCAACCCGGACTTCGCGGACGTCGACTCCTGGGGCTACTCGGACCCTTCCGGCACCAAGCTCATTGTCAACTCCCGGACGAAGGACTATCTGTTCCAACACGCTTCGGGCACTTCGTTCCACATAGATGCCAGCGGCAACCTGACCATCACTGTGAAGGGTAATCTCCACGTCCGGACCGAGGGTAACTACCACCACGAGGTCACTGGGGATGCATCCTTCCAAGTCGGTGGCAACTTCAGCGTCAACGCTGAGCGTATCGACCTGAACTAAGCGGAGCCAGATATGCCGCTCATCTGGATCCCCGAGCCGTCACCGCCAGACGCCATCTACCAGGATCACCAAGGCAACCAGATCTTCACGATATCGGTGGCGGGTGATCCTGCTGACAACTCTCCTTTGTCCGTCACGGACTTGACCTGGACTCTCGGTGAGTACTGGCCCCCCAACTACACTATCGACAAGTCCATTGTCGGTGGTGTGGGTACGCTCACCATCACGTTCATCAACTTCCGAGGCATGTTCTCCGAACGTCTGTTCTATCAGCAGACATACAATGCCCCTGACACTGAGATCAACAGCTTCGATGATCTCCCTCCCGACTCCACGGATGTCGTGGCCTACTACCCCGACCCTGTGAACAATCGCATCACGTCAATCGACGTGACGGCAATCTACACTGGCGGGTCGGAGGTCAAGACATATACCTTCCAGGTCTTCAAGAACTACTCTACTGGTCGAGATCAGCTCGTAGCTGCCGTGAACGCTCGACGCAACAACCGACCACCGATAAGGACTTGACCCATGCCGAGTGTCGTACGCATCAATGACAGCGGATCTGGCCACGGATGTTTTCCACCCCGCGCCAACGACTCCGGAAACCCCGTGAACGTCTACGTCAATGGCAGACTCGCCCACTGCCTTGGAGGCCACTGGCTCACGCATAGCTGCGGGGACAGCAGTCACGACGGCGTTCTGTCTGGGGCCTCCACAACCGTGTTTGTGGGAGGGAAGGGTATCGCCCGCATCGGAGACCCCATATCCTGTGGATCAGTGGCGGCTGTCGGTAGCAGCAACGTGTTCGCGGGGTAGCTCGCTGAATTTTATCCGCATACATACGAGGTCATCATGCCGCCGATTCAGCCCTATAATTTGACTTACAGTTCGTACGTGGACGTAAATCCGCGTATCTTCCAGAATGACATGCCGGAGCTAATACCGGATCTGGCGAGCGTCAAATGGTGCGCGCTGTTCAACCTGTTTCGCTGCCCTGTAGGGGCGCGAGGCCGCATCTTCAACGCTCGCTTCGGCTCCAACCTGTACTGGCTTCTGCAAGAGCCTATGGACGACACGTCTGTGATCGAGGTCAAGAACGCCACCTTCGCAGCCATCAAGCAGTGGGAACCTCGCGTGACTGTGGATGAGCAGAACTCCAGCTTCCTGATCGACTGGAGCCTACCGGGCTACCGCGTGCGGCTCGCCCTAATCGACAAGATCACAGGGCGCGGGGCCGGAATCAACTTCAACCTCCCCACCCAAAGCAGGATATAAGACATGAGCGTCCTTACTCTGTCAGACATGACATATGACTTCGATCAGTTCGTGTCGCAGCTATCCGAATACGCAGTGACCCAGAGCGCCTGGAAAGGTACTCTGGACATCCAGACCAGCAAGACTCTGATCGACTTCGCAGCCGCTGTCGGCACCTATCTGCAGATGCAGGTGATGCGCAATGTGCAGGACTGCTTCTCGGAGACCGCTCAGTCTGACGAGGCTATCCGTGCCAACATCGGCTTCCAGGGTGTGCGTACTTCGCGTAAGCTGCCTGCGGCGATCCGCGTCATTCTTAACAGCGCGGTCGACGTGTTCATCCCGGCCTTCTCGCAAGCATCCATTGGTGGTCTGTGGTTCAATCGTGAGGTCATCCAGATCCCCGCTGGCGTGCCGACCGAGGCCACTCTGTTCCAAGGTGAGATCAAGGCGCTAACGACCTCGGGCCTGGGCACAGACTTCCAGGTGCTGGAGACTCCCGAGACAGACTTCGTGGTCTCCGACATGGACGTCGTCGTGATGATCAACAATGTCGCGATCCCGCAGGCTCGAAACGCAGCGTTGTGGAACTTCCGCAACCAACCCGGCTATGCTGACCTTACCGACAGGATCGGTAGGGCGCAAGCCGTCTTCGGACGCGTGGCGAGTACCACTCCCGACCTCAGCGACTCCAGCCGATTTGCTTACGGCTCCGTGCCGGGGGTAAATGATACCGTCACGATGATTTATGCCGTCACCGACGGTGCGGCGTCCAACACGCTGTCCTTGACTGGGAGCCGGGTGTCCTTCGCAGGCTTCCCCACCGTCAGCGGCACGGCCATCTCCAACCCGACTGGGGGCTCCAACGAGCGCCCTGCGTCGGATTACAAGTACGTGATCGCCGGTGCGTTCGGAGACTACAACTCCTCGACTACTGGCAACCAATACAAGACGGCGGTGCTGGACTATCCAGGTATCGTGGACGCCATCACGCAGGCGCAGCGCGATATCAACCCAGGCTCCAAGGAGTGGATGAACGTGATCCGGGTGTCGGCCCTCACATCGTCACCTTGGACGCAGGCTCAGAAGGACGACTTCATCAAGTACATGCAGAAGGTCACCATGTACGCGCCGCGCTTCTTCTGGCAGGATCCTATCCCGATCCCTCGTGACATCAACATCGACGTGTACGTTAGCAACACAGCCTCGCCTACTCAAATCAGGAAGGATGTCACCGACGCTATCACTGCGTGGTTCTCACCGCGCCGGGGTCTGCTCGGTACGGACTTCTACGAGTCCGACATCGTGGCCGTGGTCAAGGAAGCCTGCAAGGGGCAGTTTGCGTACTCCGTGGACAACAGCTCCTACCCGATGCTGGTCGGCTCGCCGCACGCAGCCAACGCCACGGCCACCGTCCTGCCAGGTCAGGGAACCCTCACGCAGCGTCAGTACGCATACTCCTTCGCGGTGACCAATACCAACGGGGACGTTGGCACACCGGACGCGTGGGTCTTCCCGCAGGTCACGTCCAATGGCTCCGCCATTCAGTTCACTTGGCCGCTCATCAAGAACGCCGCCAGCATCCGCGTCTATGGACGCAAGAATACTGAGCTGGGCCTGATCACCACTTTGCCCGGAACTGCCACTACCTGGACGGACGACGGCTCGCTCACCCCTGATCCGGGTGGCCTGCCGCAGACTGCCAACGAGTGGCCCATCCGGTACAACTCGCTGAACAGCCTGACGTTGCGCGTCCTCCCGTCAACCCGTCTGCCGTCGTTATCACACGGCACCTAGGAGCAATATGACACCCTCCGTGACTACCGTGAGCACACCCTCCGTGACTACCGTGAGCCTGGGTGACTTGTTCCCCTCTAGCTCTATCAAGCTCGATGTTGGCCCCGCCTCTGGCCGGGTGCACTCTGTGTGGCAGAGCAGCCGCAATGGGTCTCTCATCATCGACGTGCACATCTTCCAACGCAAACGAGACCTCTCTGGCGTGAAGGAAGAGCATCCGATCACCAAGTGGGACGACGTCGTGGCTGCGCTGAAGGAGAACGGTGGCCTGAAGCTGTGGTACGACTTCGGGGTCGTCAACGTCGGCAGCATCACGCTGCCCATGAAGCTCCTGTCCATCGAGTCCGACTTCAGCCACGGGCCTTACGGACCCGTGTACGACGTCCTCCGTTTCACCTACGAGTCCCAGCACCATGCCTGATCCCTCAGGAATACAGCAGCTCAAGCGATTGGGCTACAAAATCCCCCGGAAGGTTCTACTACCGCCATACCTGACGGCTGATTACTTCCAGCAGTACGGGGACATCATCGACCACGTCTACGCAACCGAGGTAGACCAGAAGGTAGCGATCATCCGCGAGCTCCGCTCCGGCTGGCACTCCAACCCCGATGTAGAGGCCCTCGTCCTCAACGGGAGCATGGTGGATGCCTCAGTCTGGGACACGCTGGAGCGCTCCCTGGTCACCCAGCAAGACAATAGTCTGGGCATGTACCTCAGTAGTGCAGGCTCCATCACGACGGAATCGCTGACGACCATCAGTCGCTTCCTCGGCTACTACTGGTGGGAGCGCGGCACCTACGGATTCCTGGAGTTCATCAACTTCTGCCTCGGGACTGGCATCACGATGCAGAACCTCTGGGCGGAGTACGACCCGGCAAACCCGAACGACACGAAGTACTTGAACTTCACGCCGGAGAACCCTGACGGTACGCCGCCCGGCACTCCCATCTGGGAGGGTGGTACGTGGTTCCCGACCACGCACGTCACGCTCACGGCGAAGGGTGGGCTTCCGATCGAGACGACTGACTTGGTGACCTTCTTCTACGAGATCGCCAACTACAACCTCGTTGTGAACTCTATCGACTTCAATTTCGATATCCCTGTGGTGGCCTTCCCGGGGGACGAGAACACCGAGATCGTGGCGCTGGGCGTCCACATCAATGGTGCGGCCTATGGCGTGTTCACCAAAACCTCAACCTGAAGAGCATTAGATGGCTGATCCCAATATCAACCCCCTGTTCGACCTGAGTGCCGTAGTCACAGACGTCGGCCTTGCTGCCGCGTCGGTTGCTACCCCCACCGGCCCCTGGATCAACATCCGCCAGTTCAAGATCGCCGACGGCTACGGCTTCAAGGCTTCGCGTACCGACCAGGAGCTGACGGGCAACATCCTGTACTCGGCTCCGGTCACGGCGTACCGCAATATACCGCCGAAGACCATCAACGTGATGTGCACGATCCCGGCCATCGAAGGGCCGTGGCAATTCGGTGAGCTTGGTCTGTACATCCCCAGCAACGACGCCCCCGACGATCCCGACCAGGACGTCCTGTTCGCGCATCTGGTGTTCCCCTCGCCGCAACTGAAGACCTCCTCGCTGGTCACCAACGTGGCCTCCACGTACACCTTCAACTGCCTGATCGACCTGGAGCAGTCCACTGCGATCTTCCAGATCAACAATGGCGAGCTCCAGACCATTTGGGTCGTCAACAAGTGGTCTGATGTCTACCCGCAGAACACGATGGCGAATCCGGAGATCGACCTGATCGTCGTGCAGGAGCCGGATACCTACGGACGTTCCACTGCCCTGACTCCGGCGCGCCCCTCCTCGCTGGGTCTCGGCCAGGAGTGGTCTCCGCAAGGCACCTACCATCTGGCGTGCGACTCCTCCGTTGTGGCAGCCACTGCATCCACCGTCACCATCCCGTTCGCTGACGTGGCTGACTGGGGTATCATCTCGAAGGCCAACGTCGTGGGAGGCGTAGTCATTGGCTTCCCGAGCGTGGGCCTGTACCGCGCCGTGGCATCCGCTGCGCTGAGCGGCAGCAACGTGGTCTTCACGCTGAAGCCCGACCCCATGACCACTCCTGCTGTCGTCGGCTCGCCGCTTGACCTGTATGTCTGTGATGCGATGGAAGCCAACCTCGCTGGTGCGGACACCATCGGCCTGATGCGCCCCAACCGTGGCATCATCACGGACCGCGCTGGCGTCATGAGCGTCACTGGCCTGCTGCACGGTGCCCCCGGTACGGGACGCATCCTGACTAGTGCTGACAACCTCAACCAAGGCACCGGCTGGACGGACGCCATCCCTAGTGGGGAGTATTCGTTCTTCAGCAACAGCCGTCCGCAGAATCTGCCGCCCGGCACCACGACCGGCGGGCGTGTGCGCATCAGCGCCTACGAGGGCTTCATCATCCAGCAGGTGTTCCCGGAGTCGCCCGGAAACGAGAACAAGACCGACCCCAACAATCAGGCGTGGTGGCGCGTAGGCACCCAGTCCCTCGTCTGGACTGCATGGCGCAAGATGGGTGGTGGTGGCGAGACTAGCTCAACTATCACCCGCTCGCTGGGTTCGGTGAACAACAACTCGCTCTCGTACACGACCACGCGGTGGAGCGCCCTCTCACTCAGCAACACCCGGAGTGAGTCCCATATCTCCATCTACGCCAATGGCCAACTCCTTGGTCGCGATGACGGTGAAGGTGGCGGCTTCATCTCCTACACCGTCCCTCCTGGCACGCCTATCATCTTCGCCCACACTGGCAAGAGTGAGAACTGCCCGATCTGGGTCACCGAATGGGATATCGTCTAATGGCAATCTACTACACCTACGACAAGAAGGGCTTCGCTACCGGGCAGACCCGCGAGTCGGACAAGCCCCTCAGCAACGGCTCGCTGTACCCGCCGCCTGAAGTCCAGGTCGGCAGCATCGCATGGCATGACGGTATGGGCTGGCGCGTGGTTCCCGACCTCCAGTCCGAGGACGTGCCGTTCGAGCAGTCCCGCGATGCGGCTCTCACTGCCCTGAACGATTGGCGCGCGCCCACTCTCGGGGACTACTCGCCGGCCGAGCGAGCTACCTTCGATGCGCAGTACGCGGAAGCGAAGGTAGTCCTCGACGGTGGTGAAGCTGGTCCTTACCTGAAGGCCATCGAGGCTGCGACCGGTGAACCTGTCGAGGACCTCGCTCTCAAGGTGGTCGAGAAGCGGGAAGCCTATGATGCAGAGGTTGCCCGTGTGGGGGCGCATGCTCAGAAGCTCCGCAACCAGATCTTCGCTGCCACCTCGGCTGCTGAGCTCCCGACCTATCTGGAAGTGGCTGGCCTTCTACGCAACACCAATCCGATCGTGAACCTCGACGCCACGACCGACACCGAAGCCTGACCATCAGCCCTCCCCGCCACAAGCTTGGGAGGGCTTTTGTGCGTCTTGCCCGCAATTTTATGGTATCGCACCACACAGGATACCGGCGTGCCTGTCCGCTCCAAATCCATCCCCGCCTGCATACCATCTCGCATTAATCATGTGGCGGGTCGGATGGAGGCTACTACTCGAACGTGACGTACAGCGAGGTACTCGAGTTCTCCGTGTATGTCCTGCTCGATCCACGTAAGGTAGGGGCCTTCGAGTACGAGATTGCCGGTACTGGGGAGTTCATCAAGTTCGAGTACCAGCCCTTCTATGTAGGAAAGGGGAGGGCAATCGCTCCGGAGACCACGTATTGGAGGCGAAGGTTGGCGGTCGCAACCGCAAGTGCACGACTATCCGTAAGCTACCGCGCATGGGTCTTCAGCCGATCATCGTCCGAGTCCTAGACGATGTGCGCGAGATAGATGCCCTTTCATGTGAACACCTGCGGATCAAGAACCTGGGCGCTATTCGGAACACCAACTACGGGATATACTGTCCAGGAAGGCCCTACCTAAAGGTACTTGGAGATTAGTATGCCAGTAAAAAGCCGGTCGAACAATAAAATACTGCCCGCCAATAGCAGGTCTGTTAGCGTCGCACAGAAAGCAGTCCAAGAAATAACCCCGGTATTTCAAACGAGATACATGGGGGCCTTCATGGTGCAGGGTGCTCAAGGGGTCGTCTACAACCGTCTCGAGCAGGGCATGAAATGTACCTGCGGCGCTTCTCGCCTCAATCTTGCGGGGCGTATGGGCAAGGACGGCAAGCTCAGCGAAGGGGCTATCACCGAGATGATGCTCGGTGCACCCTCCTCCATCAAGCCCTATGCTCAGCGGCAACCTCCGACCATCACCAGCCCAAATGCACCTGTATCGAAGTGGCAGGAATCTGGATTCGACTCAGGGAACATGCCCAGCACCAACTTCAACACGGACGGTCTGGTGATCCCGCTGTTCAGCGAGGAATCGTTCAAGGACGACGGTCCTGAGCGGGAGTTGGATCTCGACGCTCTCGTTGGTGAATTCGACACGTCCTCGCTCGGCATCACGGACATCGCCTGCCCTGTCTGCTTCGGTACTGCATTCGTTGGTGGCTTCAGCCCGATGTACGGCTACCGCAAGGTGATCCACGTTGGCATGATGAACATCGGCCAGCGCGACGGCCAGATCGATGCTTCGGCACGGCCCTGGAAGGCTGTTGGCACACACCTGGAGTTCCAACTCCTCATCCCCGCGGGGATCATCGGTGTCGATGCTTGCCGCCTGTTCAACATGGACCTCATCGTCCCCACCACCATCCGCTTCGATGGGCAGCCGATCACGAACCACCTGATTGCTGGCTTCGCTGGCAAGACGGTCACGGTCACCATCGACTTCGACAAGCCGACGCACTTCACGCACTTCGAGTTCCAGGCCAACCTGTCGCACGAATCCGCGTACATCGAGCTCCCGAAGATGGGCCAATCTGCTGACCTCAGCAAGCTGGACAGTACTGACCCCTTCCAGGTCCTGCTCTCTCCCAATGTACCTCGGCTGTTCAAGCAGGACGTGATCACCGAGTCCAAGACTGGGCGTGTCCTCGTGGTCGGTGCCGTTACTCCGTGGTCTACCCTTCAGGCTCTCAACTTGGGTTGGGAAGCCACGGTACGCGTCTCGCAGCCTCAGGAGCTCTATCACCTCTTGCCGAAGCGAGGCCGCACCCCAACCAAGTACCAAACCACGACTGGCGTACACGACAACTCCTACGGGCGTTTCAGGACCTAACCATGTTCAAAGCAATCGCAGCACAGACGGTCCGAGCCATGGATCTCGACTTCGGCATGAGCAGTCGTGACGTATATGCAGATCTGTGGGCTGGTGACAAGATGCTCCGGCGCGCCGAGCAGGAGAAGAAGCCCATCAAGCGCATCACCACCGCCATTCCTGGCGTGATCTTGGTCACCTTCCAACATCCGATCACCAAGACCACCTCTCTCATCCTGGTCCGTGAAGTTGACCCTGTATCAAAGGAAGAGTATACGGTCGGTTATGTGAGGTTCGAGCGCCAAGCTATTGGGGTTGGCAGAGTGCGCTACCAGAATCTACTAACGCCGCACGCTACATTTGCAGAACGGGCACAGGGTAAGGGGTACGCTTCTGCTATCTACAAGTGGGCGCTCAACCACGGCATGTGCTTCATGTCGTCAGGCACCCAGTCACCTGGGGCCAACATGATGTGGGAGAAGCTCGGCCGCACCTACCCATGGTTCCTAATCAGGGTTCCCGTCAATCAGCCTGCGGAGTTCTTGGGTCATGGTGAGGGTCTCACCAAGCAGCAGCTTAACTCCTACGAGGTACGTCTCGTGTTGCTCGGCAAGGGGTGGACCCTCGAGAAGTTCATGAAGCGGTTCAAGATATCTCCCACGAACACCATGCCTAAGAAGACCGCGAGAAGCTGAACTTCCGTGGTGTGGAAGACGACTGGGATGGAGGCCCCCATCCGTCTCGGTGCCTGTTCATTTGACCGCCGCGACGGTCGCGCATTCTGAGGATCACACATCTCATGTGCTACATCTGTGTAGGAAATAACCTGTTCGCATTCCCTGGACGGACCATCGTCGCATCGCAAGCCGATGTGGACAAGGCCACTAGCTACCTCCACACCCTCGGCTTCTCGGGCCTGAAGTTCGAGGACCACCCGGAAGACAACTGGATCCGCCTCCAGTACACGGATTACAACAAGTTCATCCTGGACAAAACGTTCGGCGCTGGCAAGAAGGTCGCCAAGCGCATCCAATGGGTCGTGCCCAACCTCGGCGCGATCTACGTCAACGAAGGTCGCAAGCGCGTGCTGATCCAGAACATCGAGAAGGTGGAGAAGCGCACGCCGCCGAAGCCCCTGCCTCCGGTCGACACTCCGCCGTACAATCCCGACGTCGACAAGAAGACCTGGGCCAGCGATCAGCTGATCGATCTGTACAAGAAGATCCAAGCCCTCGGCAATCCCCGCACGGCCTGCCACGACTTCATGAAGAAGATCTGGCACTACTGGAACCAGCACAAGTTCCAGAACCAGATGGAGGAGCCTACCCTCGGCTTCCTCAGGGACATGGGCATCCAGATGCGCAAGCGCGGCCTGTGGCGGCACGGTGGCATCAACAACATCCGCGAGCTGATGATCTCGCCGCGCCTGTTCAACGCACGCTTCGACGTGTTCGCTGAAGTCTTCCTCCACGAGATGTGCCATCAGGCTGTGTCCGAGATCGACAAGGTCCGCGAGACTGCCAATAAGGGACACGGCCCACTGTGGGCAGGATGGATGCGCAAGGTCGGCCTGGAGCCTAAACGCTACGACACGACCGACAATGTGGAGTACATGACTCCGCAGGAGCGCGCTCAGAAGGAAGCTGCTGAAACCCGCAAGGAAGAGGCCAAGGAGGGCCTGACCAAGAAGTACTACAGTATCAGCAACGTGAAGGCCGAACCCGTTCCGATCCTGTACGTGAACCAGGAAGGCGAGCGCCTCAACGGCTACCTGTTCTTCAACCCGAAGCGGCCGAAGGCGCTCAGCTTCATCAGCGATGCGCAGTTCCGCGACGGGCTGCGCAGCCATAGCTGGCAGTGGATCAACATCAACGGTCTGCCTGACATGTTCGAGCGCACCGAGCCGGAAGATCCTGACTACAAGACCGTGCTCGCTGCGTTGACCGAGCTCATCACTCGCAACATCGAGCATCAGAAGGCCAAGCGTGCAGTACGCCCGCGCTACCAGTGGAGGCCCTACTGAGCATCATGATCGACACCTACTTCGTTGATCTCGGCACTCCAGAGTTGGAGACTCAAGCATGGGCAGACAAGCAGCACTTCGCACACGCGGATGTGGACTGGGACTGTCCATGGAACGTGGGCACTGACTACGAGACTTCGCGCCCGACTCTCATGAACATCTATGTACCCGAGGATCGGCGCTACCGAGGTTATGCTCGTCTGCTGATCAATAAGATCATCGGCTATGCCAAGGTTCGTAGGGTGAAGGAGCTCTGGTTCAGCAACTTCAACCCCGAGTTCTGGTCAAGCATCGACATCAAGATCAAGTGGAAGGAGTCTGACCGCAGTGTGGGGGCAATCGTCATCCCTGCCAACTGAGACTCTATCTAGCAATTTAATACCAATACGTACAACACTCGGAGCCCTCCTACTATGGCTGGAGTAAACATCCCTCAGTTCCGCTATCTGGAAGGATATCGCGATTACCTGAAGGACCTCAAGGTCTCGATCAAGGAGATCGAGCAGCTCGTCAACAAGCAAGAGAAGCTGCTCGCTTCCTCTCTCACTGCCACCACGCGCCTGTCGGCTGCGTCCAACTCAACGTTCACCATCACCCTGCGCGATGAAGATGCCGATGACGCTCGTGCGCGCCTACGTAAGCTCAAGCGCACCATGGACCCCGATCTCGTGGACGTGATTGTACCCAACAAGGCCGCGCTCGAGAAGCAGTACAAGCTCGCTGAAGAGCTCCACGAGAAGTACCGCACGCTGGAAGCGGTCGAGTCCCAGATCATCACTCGCTTCAAGGACGCCCCCGCTGCCAAGGGCATGATCCGTGAGATCGCCGAGGCCAAGAAGGGCGTCGGCAAGGCGCTGCGGAAGTGCCTCGGCTTCATCAGCGATCTGGCCAACAAGCATGTGCCGAAGTCGTTCCAGAAGTACATCGACGCGATCTCCGAGGAGGTCGACGCACATGTCCCCTGCCAGAACACACAGAACTTCCTGTACATCAGCGTGACGGGTGAAGGCTCCCTCGTCTTCACCTATTACAAGATGATGGAAGACGCCATCAACGATGACGGCTCGGTGACTCCGGCCCTGTACATCGTGGTCCAGTGGGTAGTCGGCAACAACAAGGTGGACCCCGCAATCTACGTCTACCTGGAACACGACTACGTGACTCCCAATTCTTTGCTCAAGCAGGGTCACGGGACCGAAGTAACTTCGGCAGGTTCGGCCGTGAAGGCGGTGGCGCACTTGCTGAGTCTGGAGCAGTTCTCGTCCGAGCTTGGCGTAGTACCGCTGTCGCTGGCCTTCCTGCACGACCCGGCCAACATCAGCAAGTCGCTGTTCAGCGTGGCAGATCTCATCGACACCTTCGAGGTCTCGGGCACAACCATCACCTTCAACATCAAGAAGGCGGTCCCCAAGAATGACTACAGCAAGATTGGCAGTGAGCTTTACGTCGACGTCAAGCGCCTGCTGAAGAACCAGCGCACGGCCCGTCTGCGCATGGATTCCATGCCCGGCCAACGCAAGATCGTGTTCACGTCGGTCGGCACGGCAGGTCCGCTGGACATCTCATACGAAGACGCTGAGTTCTTCAAGGAGCGCTTCCGTATCGACGATCGTCAGCTACGTCGTATCGTCCACATCCTCAACCAGGGGAAGTAACGGGGTGCGGGGCGCATGGCTCCGCTGGCTCCGCTTCAAGAAGCGAGCTCCGGCGGGCTCACAAGTCACTGACCCCGTCCTTGCTCAGGTGCGCGCCCTAGTAACCGAAGCAGAGCGCGCTGCGAAGACTCGCATCAGGATCGCGATGTTGAACTCCGCAGCACTCCGCCTTGCCACGGACCTCGGCCAAGTCCACATCCTCACGCAGAGCATAGAGGAGGAGAACAGCAACCACACTGTATCGGTTCTATTCTCCAAGCCCACTGACCTCGGCTACCTCATGTGGGGTCTGGGCTCCAGCGGCACACTTCTCAGCATCCGTCTGAGGGCGCGCCTACCTGACAGCCTAGTGTATGACGTGGACTTCCAGTCAATGGCAATGGTCCTGACAGTGCACCTCAAGGCCCGCACACAACTCTCAACCAAGCTCACCCTGAGCGACGAGATACCATGAACCTCCAGCAGAAAGCTCAAGCTATCGCGGACTCCATCACCAAGTTACTGCACATCAAGTGCGAGCTTCGTGAAGAGCCTGGTGAAGACCCAGCCAACCCGAAGGCCATCCTGATCGAACCCCAGAAGATGCTGTCCTACGGGGCCATCATGGGTGCTACCTTCCTGAAGTTCGGCGCGGACGTGCGGCCGACTCGCCAGAAGGTCAAGTACGGCGACAAGCTCGTGTTCCGCAACATCCTGAAACGCCTCCAGGCCAAGATCTACTGCGTGTGCGACCAGTACGGCTTCGTCACGGACATCCTGGTTGAGGACGCCCCTGCCAAGGACATGAAGCCGGACGTGCTGAAGAATGTTACGTCCCGCCTGACTGCAGCGGCTGGCTTCCGCGCCCGCGCCGCAGCCGATAAGGAGGGTGAGTGTTGAGACTACCTACTTCTTCGAGTTGAAGGTTGGTCCACGCACCCTCACATTCGCGCAAGACGCTGCTAATCAGAACGAGGCATTTAGCAGGATTGCCAAGCGCCTGTACAGAGACAACTTCGCCGATCTCGCTTCAGGCAAGCTCGGTGGGTTCAAGTTCGTAGGAGAGCTCTAGCATGAGCAAGATCATCAACAGCGTGGCGCACCGGCTGCGGTCGGCTGTACCGAAGCAGGAGTACCAGTTCCAGGTCCGCACAGGCGACAAGAACAGCCACGGCACCTCCACGCTGACCGTGTATGCCAAGAACCCCGCCGATGCGTGGGCGCAATTCGTCAAGGAGCACAAGAGCATACTCCCATACCTGCGCGCACTGGTCCTGCTCGGAGACTGACATGGAGATCGACGGCAGGCACGTCTTCCTGATGGATTTGGCAGTCGATCTCCACAACGCAGAGCGTAACCTACAGAATGTGAAGTACCACGGCATCGCAGACAAGGAAGAAGTCCAGGATGCAAAGGAGCTTGTCGAAGAGCTCCGCGAACATATGCGCCGTGCTACTGTGAAGGACCTGACCGAGGACCTCTGCCTCACCCTGCGTGGTGTGAAGCCGCGCTACCCTAAAACCATGGGAGGGGAGAAGCTCCTCTTCCGCTACAAATCCAACTGGTGAGAAGCACTCTCTAATCAAACAGATCGACACCATGAAACAGATCGACACCATGAATCATATCACGCGTAGGATCCTTGCGCGCCTCACGAACGACCTCTGGGTTCAGCTCTCAGCGGCCAGTTATCCCGCTGATGTAGTACGGGCGATACGTTGGCTGGGGGCGTACTTTGATACACCGAGTTCGGTCAACAAGAATGCTGCCTACGTGACAGAGATAATTCGTCCGCTCACGAAGGCGGTCCCGTTCATCCCTGCCCCTGGGCCCTTCTACTGGCTTGCCCCCGTTGGCACACGACTCAATCACCAACGGATAGCAGCATTCACCTCGCTTCGTAAGCATGACTGGGAGGACCTCGCGGGGTCTATCGGCCTGTTCGATGAGTTCAGAGCCAAGAATGGTTCCACGCGCACTAACGTCGTGAATGTCTACGAGGTCTCTAACTTCAATCAAATCTTCAACTACGTTTGGCTGAAGGAGATTCTTCGGGAACTCCCGTCTTCAAATCTTATGACCTCCTTTCTGTGGGAGCGCGAGACCGTGGCACAGACTTCACCGAAGACCTCTCTTCGGTTGATCTGGAAGCTTCGGAACCCGTACCTTTAGACAGCTAATACCCAACGTTGGGACCAAGCACATGAAGCAACAGACCTTCGTCCTGTTCAAGGACCCGCGCACTGATACGGACGTGCCGTTCGACACCTCGCGCTACCTTCAGCCGGGCGAGACGGTCACTGGTATGGTCCTCCAGCAGCCGCCCTACCCGAACACGAATCCCCAGCTCGTCGTCACTCTCAGCACCGCTACCATCCACTTGTCGGGTGGCATGAACGGCGTGAGCTACGGCGCGCCGATCCAGTTGACCTTCAGTAGTGGTCGCTCCATCATCGTCTTGCTGGCGGTGACTGTCGCAGAGGCTACTTTGTTCCCCGTGGTTCCGCAGAATCCCGGGGAGTTTGCCGATTTGGTGGACTCGATTGAAGCAGGCCATGCCGCAACTGGAGTCGCCGTCTTCGTCTTCCCGCCGGATGTGGATCCTGCTGGTGGCTTCGTGGAGTGGCGTCTGCTGGACGTCAATGGCACCACGCAAGCGGCAGGCACGGCCTATGAGTATCGCATAAACTCGACTGGCGTGTCCAACATCGTGCGAGCCTCCTGCGTCATCAACATCCCCAGCACGATCCCGCCAACGTCCTTCGACTGCAAGTACCAGATCCAGTACGTGCTGTACCTGAACGGTGTGCAGAGCCAGACGGTCGCTGAGAACATCACGATCCTCGGCTTGACCACTACCCCTCTGGGCGCATCGGACGCAGTCGAGCTCCAGGGAACGACCGCAGCCATCGACCTCGTCACGGACTACCTACCGCAGAACGTGCAGGTCTCGCTGTCTATCGACAATACCATTGTGGGCGCTCCGCTGACAGTGTACGACTACCAGAGGGTGGACTCTGGGTATCTCTGGCGCGTGCCTCTGGATACTTCAGGTCTCAACGTTAGCCTGGAGCCTTACGTCATTCTCTGGCAATACTGGAACCCCGGTGAAGCCAAGACGACTGAGTACGCCAAGCTCTACGTGGTCAACCCGTCGATCCTGGATGCCATCAACGATGTTCAGGCTCGGGTGAACAAGGCTCGCACCAGCCTCTATGGCCTACCTGATCTGCTGTTCCCGCCGGAGACCATCATGATCTGGTTGCGCCGTGGGCGTGACTACTTCAACGGTGCGACCGGCCAGTTCACCAGCTTCACGATGCTGAACGCCAAGAACATCATCCGGGAGTACTGGCTGCAGTCTGCCGAGATGTTCGCCCTGGAAAGTCAGGAACTGGCCGAGGCTGAGAAGGCGTTCGACTATCAGGGTGCCAACATCAGCCTGAACGTTGACCGCACCTCCGCCTACCAGCAAGCTGCGGATCAGATCCGTCAGCGCCTGGATCAGGACCTGAAGCCTGTCAAAACCAACCTCATAATTAAAGGAAACACGCAGGGTGATGGGAGTGCTGATCCCTCCACGCTGCAACGAGGTGCGATCGGTTCTGTTGGTATAACGGTATCGCCCGCGAGTATCTGGGGTCGCTTCCCTTCAGGCCTCCCGCGCAGCGCCGCATTCTAATCTCTGCCCCTCCTCTCAAACTACAAGGTGTATAAAGCATGTCCGTACTTCAGTCCATCACTACTCGTCTCGCACGAGCCAACCCTCTGCGTGCCACTGCCGTCGACGCTGATGTCGAAACCGATGCTGGCTTTGCCACCTCCGAGGTCCGCTTCAGCAACCTCAAGGAATGGCAGGCGGCTTGCAAGAAGCTCGGTCTCAAGACGGATCGCCACCCCTCCAAGATGGTGATTCAACACACGGCGAAAGACGAGCACGGGAACACCGTGGCCGTGTTCAACGAGGATGTGGAACTGGCTGGCGTGGGCTTCGGCCGCATCTCCGGCCGCTTCTTCGACAATCGCGGTAACGTCCGCGTGTAGAGTCGAAGCTTCGACCTCTCAAGGTTGAGAATTTTATGGAGCACAGTCAGTGCGATCTGGCTGCCGCCGGAGTCAAGAAGACCGAGCAGTCCATCAAGGCTCTCGAGTCCTGAGGAGCCCGTATGTCCTGCATCCCACTGATTGCTGCCCGCCTCCAGGCTTACAAGAAGTGGTCCAAGGAGGCGACCCGCAAGGTCAAGGAGAAGTACCGAGCCACCAACCCTGACCAGAAGCCGCCGGAGGGGCTCTATAAGGAGTCTCCGGCACGTATCTCACAGGAGCTACTGAAGCGGTATGACTACGGTAAGGCCATGTCCCAGCTCAACTTCGTGAACAACCGTTCAGGGCGTAATTCAACCCCGGCTGACCGTCAGAAGCTCGACAAGGCCAAGGACTTGATGCGCAAGAAGAAGCCCATCAAGCCAGGCAAGAGCATCGTCACCAAGCCTCCGGGCACAGCCAAGACTCCGAAGTCCACGGCCCGTACCCCGAAGTCAACGGCTCGAACACCTCGTGGCACGGCTACCAAGCCGAAGAGCTACGCCTAAGACGTCCTTCCACAATCGGCGATCGCCAAGATACAAGGAGCGTTTCCATGCAATCGTACTATCCTGAAATCAAGAAGATGATGCGCGAATCTGGCTTCCCCGTCACTGAAGGCGATGCCTTCGCGATCGAGGACCTCCGGTGGGTTCAGCCCTTCGTTGCCAGTGAAGCCTACCAATCCGGCCAGCCCTTCGAGATCTCCAAGGCGTTCGCAGGCTTCGCATACCCGAGTGTGCTGCCCGTTTCTCTGGCGAGCCAGCTCAGCCCTGGCTCCTTCTCGAACGGGACTCTATGGAGCAATGCGACCCTAGATGGCAAGGGCAAGTGGATGCTCAATGGCTCGGGCAACCCTGTCAACAAGTGGGCCATCAGCAACACGGCCTCCATCCAGGTTGGCATCAGCCCTCGCTACCGACACAGCCCGGCTCCGGTCAGTTCGGATGCCAATGGCGTCTACACGATGTCTCGCTCCGATGTGGATGGCAATGCCTGGGCCTTCGCATTCAGCGTCGCCTGCCGTGGCGAAAACGTCAAGCTGTCGGACTACACCATCGACCTCAGCATTGGCCTCAACAGCGGTGGTCAGCAGGCTCCGAACCTGATGCTGGAGTACGACGCCTCAGCCAACTCCTGGAACAGCCAGGAAGGTGATTCGATCACTGACAGCTTCCGGAGCGACGACGTCACGGTCGTACAGAATATCCAATCGTACATCTTCGACTTCATCAAGGGCAAGCTCATGCCTGAGTCGATGCGTGACGAAGACATCCCCTACGGTCGCTACACCATCTCCCTGACGGCGACCAACGAAGACAACGGCGACACCGCTGCGGTCATTGTCCCCATCAACGTGCTGTAAATCAACCGGGGCGGAAAGCCCCGTCGAGGATACTATGTCACAAATCCGAACCATTGCTGCGCGGCTCGCCCTCGCCAACACCCTCACCGCTGAGAAGTGGTCGGGTAAAGTGGATACGAAGTGGAGCCCTCCGGAGGGCTTCTTCTCGCGTTCCGCCCAAGACATCGCCAACGGTCTGATGCGAGCCTCCGAGGACTACGCTCAGGCTTCTTCCAGGCTGCAATTTTACATCAACCGAGCCGGTGATAACCTGTCCGCTGAGGACAAGAGCCGTCTGGAGCACGCCAAATCCCTCCTGGAAAAGAAGAAGCCGAAATGAACACTATCTCCAAGATCGCGGCTCGCCTCCAGGTCCACTCGCAACTGGAGGCTCGCATCAAGGGTGAGGACGAATACCAGTGGTTCCAGCACCGAGGCGGTAAACTGACTCTGCAAACTAGCAGGGGTCCGCTCGTCATCGACAAGAACGAGGTCTACGGCGTGCGCCCCTCATCCAATGGGAAGCACATCCGTCTGGTGCAGGCGGAAGACCACGGCATCAACAAGGTGATGACCATTACCCCGGACGACGCCAAGAAGCTGGCCAAGACGGCCAAGCCCACTCGCACCCCTCAGTAAAGGAGCCTCGATGTACCCCCTCCACAAGAGCGACGCTCGGGTGACGCTTGAGCTGCCGTCGGACAACATCCCCTACCATCTGCGCTCGGATGCCTCCACTGGCAAGGCCGCAGGGGCGGTCATCTACTGCCCCGACACTGGCCGGTTCCTGTTCGTGAAGCGCTCCAACATTGGCGACGCTCCGAACGTGTGGGCGTGTCTTGGTGGAGGGGTCGATCCTGGCGAGAGTATCGTGCAGGCCATCAAGCGGGAGTTCATGGAGGAGGGGCAGGTCGACATCGACGAGTTCGTCCTGTACCCGTTCTACCGTTTCGACTCCCCCGGCTTCAGCTACTACAATTTCCTGGGTGTGTGTCACGAAGAGTTCGAGCCTGTCTTGAACCACGAGCATACCGACTTCTGCTGGTCAGCAACCCCGCCGACTCCTCTACATCCCAACTTCGAGAAGGCCCTCCGCGACCCTCGCTTTCGTCAAGTGCTGGACAAAGCGCGTGCAGAGTACTTCGAAGAAGACTACGGTATCGCCCCCAACTACGTGTCGGCAGATCAGGAGCTCCGCGCCGAGTTCTACCAGAACCCTCCGCAGGGACGCTACTTCGCCACCATCGGTGAGAACACGCAGGATCCGCGCTACACCAATGGTATGATTGGCAGTTCCGGTCCTGGAGGGCGTCTAGACGACGCCTATGGGCTTGGCAGCGAGAGTACCACTGGCAACATGGTGAGCTCCTTCGGATTCGGGGGCGGCGCATCGGGTCAGGTACATGACGTGGGTGCCGACCTGGATGATCCGCGCCTGGTCGCTCCCCTGGGTGGCTATCTGGCTTCTACTCCTACGCAGGTCGAGGCTGGTCCCACCTACGAGGCGTTCCGTGGCTGGGCCAAGTCCAAGCAGGAGGAATACCTCAAGGAGCACCCTGAGTCCACGTTCACTGATCGGCTCAAGCATCTGGCCTTCGGGAAGACCAACAAGCGCAAGGAATACGACGCGGGTATGGCTGAGCTCAAGGAGATTTCGAAGCACCTCCGCAAGGAGCAGGACCCTGAGACCCGCAAGAAGCTCGAACGGCACGTCGAGGACATTCGTCAGAAGATCGGCCAGCGCAGCTATCAGGACTCCTTGCCCCGTCGCATACGAGCATTGAAGATTCTCCACAAGCAATGGAAAGAACTGGCTGTACAGGAGAAGGCTCTGCTCAGCAAGCTCCGCAAGAAGTGGTTCGGTGCGGTCAAGTCCCCCAAGTTGCGCCAAGCTATCCAGGACAAGGCCGACGCCATCGGTAAGAAGATGGATGCCATCGGCGACAAGATCTCAATACTACGAGGAAACTAACATGACCCAAATCCTGAAGAACATCACCGCTCGCCTGCAAGCAACCTCCGTGACCGCTGCACCCTCTCGGGGTGCCGTCCTCGATTTCGCCTGGATGCCTGCTGGCGGTCGTGGCACTCCGGCCCAGATCCTCAAGAAGTATCCGAGCGCCAAGAGCCTCGTCGTGCTGCAAGAGCGCCTCACGGGCGGCATGCGCGCACCGGCCACCGCCTACATCGTGTCCGACTCAGCTTCGGCTCCGAAGGGTGTGAAGGAAGGCGTGATCCTCACCAACATCCGTGGCAGGCCCCACAACAAGTGGTTCGTCAAGAAGATCCTCAAGGTCAAGGGCGGTCAGGTTGCCGGCGACGATCTCCCTGCCGGTTCCATCAACGTCTGGAAGTAAGCGTGAAGCCATTCATCCGACGCCACAAGTCGGGGGTCTCGCACATAGTTCGTGCCAACTACAACACGAACCAGTTCGGCCAACAGCAGAAGGCCGGATGGTACGAGATTGCGGCGCGGGTACGCCTCCGCGACCGCAACACCTGCATCTGGTGCAAGAGTCCCGCCACTGAAGTTCATCACATCAAGCCGCTCTCTCGTGGTGGCTTGACCTCCATGTCCAACCTTGCCTGCATCTGTAATACCTGCCACAACAAGCGCCACGGCCATCTCCATGCGGAGCGCGGCGGCAAGCGAAAAACCCAGGACCCCTTCTAACATGTCGATCAGTCAGCAACTGCTGCGCAGTGAGGCTGCTCAGGCGGGCAGGTTCTTCACTGAATCCGAAGTACGCTCACGAGGACGCAAAATGTTTGAACAATACTCGAAGCTGATCTCCCTGTTCCTGGAGATCAACCCCACCCCCTCCGATGCCCAATTCCACTCTCTGGCCGAAGCCTGCGGCACCGACAAGGAGACGCTGGAGGCTGTGGCATATCGCATGCTGTCTGAGCTCGAGCGCGAAGAGCAGGGCTACCACATCGATGCCGATCAGGACGATCCTGACGCGCCCCTCCTTGCTGAACCTCCGGAGGAGCAGAAGTTCGTCGAGGACGAGAACGCTCAGTCCTTCAACGAGCAAGCTCTCGGTGACGAGGAAGAGGGCGACACTGTCGAGGCTGGTCTGCTGGCCGCCATGACTCCCGGAGTGGATGATCTGGATATGTCCATCGACGAGCGCTCCGTCTCCGGAGACATCGGCCAGGACCTCATGACCTACAAGGGGGTCACCATGTCCGACGGGAGTCTGGACCCGAAGGACTCCACGGAGATCCAGGAGGACACCGAGGGCGACGGTTCATACACGCCGTTCGACAAGGGTCCCACCCTCGACGACGGTCCGCTGGTTCCGTCTGTCACCAAGCGCCAGCCTGAGATGGAGAACATCACTGCTCGGGTGCTGGCTCGTCTCGCTCGGGCTCGCTGACGATGGCACTCAACTTCTACGTGCCCCAGGTGACGGCCACTCCGTGGGCTGCCCCTGACCCCAACATCATCCCCTCGTTCTTCGTCGCTGCCCGCGCTCCCGAATGGCGTATGGCGGTCACCGCGGTGCGGGAGAAGTTCCCCTCAGCCCCTCCCAAGGCTCTCTGGCGTGCATGTGTGCAAGCCTTTGTGGAGCTCTGCGACGAGACTCGCAAGCCAGCGTTCGCTAACCGCGCTGACGCCAATGGGCGCATCATCAATTTCCTCCGCACGGAGAAGATGAGACTCAGCAAGTGGCTGAACAACAGCAAGATTCTGAGGGTGGTAAATATCAAGCGGGCCAAGCAGTTCAGCATCCTCAACGGTCAGGGCTTCCTGGTCATGGTGGATGCTCTTCTGGAGCCTGTGCGGCCCAATCAGGTTCACGCTCTCCTGTCACACCATTTCCGCTGGAAGCGTCGTGACCAAGCCTACGTGGTCGAAGTCTATCCACGTCGGACGCAGATCCGTCTGACCAACGACGCCATCGACCACCCAACTCGGTGGCATCTGTCCTACGTCATACGCTGCGACGAGCTTCCTGCGCTCGCGCACTATCGCCTACCAACCGCCGAGCAACTCAAGCTGGTGATCGACAAACGCATCTGGCCTGCTGCCTCGGTCAGTTCGCGCCCCAGCGACGGCAACGGATATCGCATATGAGCACACTCAGCCGCATCGCCCAGCGCCTGTCCGCAACGGCTCTGATGCCGGACACTAAGGTCAAGAACCTGCACGTCTGGGAAGATGACCTCAACCCGAAGCGGTTCAAGCCGCTCGGGGATGGGTTCTTCTACCAGGACATGGGGACGCGTGACGACGACCGAGTCATCATCCACGATGGCAAGGTCATTGGGCGCTACTCCAACAGCTTCGGGGGCTTCGACGACTTCAAGATCGTGAACCCTCACAGTGTCCTTCTACCTGAGTACAGGGGCAGAGGGCTCATGCGACGTCTGTATCAACAGGTGCTGAACGAGGGCTACTGCTTCATCTCGGGTGAGCGCCACAGCTATTCAGCGAACCGCTTGTGGCAATCCTTGGCCAAGACCAACCCGTGGTTCCTGGTGAAGCAGCTCAACTCGGACACCCTGAAGTTTCTTGGTCAGGACATCAACCCGAAGGTAGCCCAACGTAAGGATGTCCGTATCGTTCTTCTCGGCAAAGGATGGAGCGTCGAGAAGTTCATGAGAAAAACCAGTTGATCCTAAGCCCTCCTGGAGTTCACGCTCTCGGAGGGTTTTGTCGTTTCAGCGCTCCCCAGTTTTATACCATTCCTCCAGCCACAAAAGGGCTCTCCAATGCTGACTCTGCGCCCGACGACGAACCTCGTCACGCCGGCGAACCTCATCCTCGGTGGTGAAGCGAACCGATCCAACTTCCTGTTCTTGTACAACTCGGTACTGCCTCTGCAGATTCCGGTTGCATATGCTTTGATGGCCTTCCGTCATCTGGCCCCCACCATCACCAATCACCCCAAGTTCGGCAAGGACCGCAAGACGATCCGTGAGATCACCTCGCCCGGCGAGAAGGGTCTGCCGATGTTCAAGGTCCCCAAGGGCCTCATGAGCATCCGTAAGGAACTCGCCAAGGACGGTGCAGAACCTCACTTCGCGGTATCGTTGCCCCTGTTCCACGTGCGGCCGGATGCCATCAAGACATCTCTGTCCGCCTTCTTCAAGTGGGCTGCACTGAACGAGGACGAGAAGAGTGCGATCATCCATGCCGACGTTGCCGTCCCCACTTCGCTGGATACCAACCAGCTCGTGGAGAACATGTCTGGCTTCCCCAAGATCCAGACCGCTCTGATCGGCTGCCATGCCACCTTGACCTACACTGAGGCCGGATACGTCTTCCTGAACGTCCGTGTGAAGGCTGCTGAGGCGCAGCAACTGACGACCACGCAGTTCGACCAGATCCGCCCGGCCGACCTCTACTCGGTGCTGATGGAGTGGGCTCTGCACCAGTACGGCTTCACGGCCAAGCCGCCGAAGGCTTCGTTCCAGATCGTCAAGCTGGCGAACACGATGCCGAAGTCGGATATGATCAAGCCCGCGGTCAACAACGAGATGCTGACCATCGATCATCAGGGTCATCCTCTGATGATCCCTCGTGAGCTTAACCGGGCCAGCGTCTACGACCAGAAGTACTTCGATGCGGGTACTCGTGAGGACGGCTCCTTTCAGCTGATGCGGCCCGACGACACTCCTGAGGACGTCAAAGCCCGTCAGCTCCCCAAGAACATGCCGGTTCTGGTGGACTGGGCCAATGGCCGCTTCGCCTACACGGACACGATGGGTAGCCTGAAGACTCTGGACCTAACGCGCTGCCGTCGCCCCAACGCCACGCATATCGTCCGTCTGGCTTCCAAGGTGATCGGTGAGCTCCCCATCAAGCAGATGGTCGGCGTATGTCGTGCTGTCGGCATGCCGGAGTTCCGCCCCGACCCTCAGACTGTTCGCGACACTGGCGTGTACAATGCCGACGAGATCGCGGCTACTGACGAAGTCCTGGACTATATCCAGAAGCTGCTGCCGGTCTTCCAAGAGAAGACGGGTCGCCAAGCCATCCGCTGGGTGGACCTCGCCAGCACCGAGTTCCCGCCCTTCAACGTAGTGTTCAACTACTTCCGCCAAGGCATGATCAAGGCCCTGGAGACGCCTGAGGTCATCTATCAGACGTACTCGGTCATGTATGCGGTGCAGGTTCTTCCATACTTCCTGCTCCTCTGCCACTATGCCGAACCTGCTCGCTATGCTGAGTATCAGACTCGCGACAACGAGCGTCGGAAGGCGTACTTCGATCAGCGCCCCGACCCGGAATGGAAAGGCGAGTCCCTGCCGCTGGCTGGTGAATCGCTGGGCCAACTCCCCCATCAAGCTCGCATCCGCAACCAGATGCGCAACTTCCCGCACGCGGCTCTGCTGCCGGTGCAGGCTGGTGGCGGCAAGACCCCGATCATCATCATGGACATCCTCAAGTTCGTGAAGGCTCGTAAGGGCTTCCCGTACTTGATCATGTGCCCGAGCCATCTGGTCGCGCAGTACATCAGCGAGATCGCCTTCTTCACGGGCGGCAAGCTGAACCCGGTGCCGATCAACACGGCGTCGTGCAACTCCAACGGCCTGGAGCGTCTGACCCGCATCATCCAGACAGCTCCGCGTAACACGGTCGTGATCGTGGACTACGATGTCTGCTCGCGCATCGCCACGGATCGCGTGGTGTATGGTACGACTCCCGTCAACGTCTACCACATCATCGAGTTCCTCAAGCAGTTCGACTTCCAGTACGTGGCTTGCGACGAAGCGCACTATCTGCGTCGCATGTCGGCTCGTACCGAGGCCGTGCAGCGTCTGATCCTCGACATCCCGTACAAGCGGTTGGCCTCCGGCACGTTCGCTCACGACTCGGTGTCCGACTTGGCATCGCAGCTCTCCCTCATCGATCCGACGATGTTCGGCACTCGCGAGGAGTTCAACGAACGCTACGGCCTGGAGCTCGCTGGTGGCCGCGTGAAGACGTGGCGTCCGGGCGCGGAAGCTGAGATCAAGGCCGAGATCAAGCGCAACATGGTGGAGGCCCGTGCCTACCGCAAGGAATGGGCTGCTCTTTTGCCTCCGGCAATCGAGCGACTCCACGTGGTCAGCATGTCCGAGAACCAAGCGAAGGCTTACGACGCTCTGGTCAACGACGTGATGGAGGAGATCGAGGAGAAGGCCAAGTCCAACCCGCTCCTGCAGAAGTGGCTCTCCAAGCAGAAGGGTGAGAAGGTCGAGGATGAAGGTGAGGAAGCTGCCGATGACGATATCTCGGCGGACTCCATGGAGCAACTGCTCAAGAAGTACCTCGCCCGCGTGGAGCGTTTCTGCACGGCTATGGGTCGGGACGACTGGGGTAAGGCCAATCTCTCCGGTCCGGACCTCATCAGCCCGAAGATCACCAAGATCATCGAACTCATCCGGGAGCACATCAGCCAGGGGATCCCAGGCAAGATCATCGTGTTCACCAACTACACATGGTCTGCCCAGGAGATCTACGATGCCCTGCCTCCGGACATCAAGTCGCGCTTCGTGCTGTACACGGCTGCGAAGAAAACCGAGGCGATGGCGAAGTTCGAGGCTGAGGGGACCATCGGCATGGTCGGTGTGTCAGCATCCATGGACACTGGCCTCAACCTACAGTCTGCATCCCGCCTCATCCGCGACGGTTTGGTGTGGAACCCTGGCACTCTGGAGCAAGGCGACAGTCGCATCGGTCGCCCTCAGTTGAAGAAGGTGGAGCAGCGCGACCACATCTACTATGACACGGTCCTGCTGGATGGCACTGTAGACATCACGAAGATGTGCCGCATCTACTCCAAGCTGCTGTCGGTCAGCAAGTACGACAACTCGGATGATCCGAAGTACGGCCAGCTCCCTGACCTGCCGGTGATCTCCATGAAGTTCGACAACCTCAACGAGTACAAGTCGATCCACGACCCTCAGGTCAAGCAGTTCTACGAGGGCTACTCGGACTACAAGTACATCCGCGATGCTGACTATAAGGAGTACCGCGAGCGCTACAAGGGCGAGAACCGCCTGACGCTGGAGCCTGTCGAACACGCCCCCGATCCCGAGGACGCGGCCATACTGGAGCAGACTCCGTACATCCCCGGCTACGATCTGCCCTACAAGGATCAGCTCGGCCTTGTGCGTCTGGACCACTTCCTGAACGAGAACATTAAGATCTCCGAAGAGAGTGAGCTGGACGACTCGACTGATGAGGACGACCTCCAAGCTCAGTCGGCCGCGTGGGTTGCCGAGGCCAACACGCTCGTGAAGGGTGCTATGATCCACACGCAGAACGGTGAAGGTAAGATCGTCAAGATTGGCCCCAACACCGTCACCTACGTGACCAACGAGGGCGTCAAGGCCACGCAACGCTTCTCCACGGTGTTCATTATGAACAAGCGTCTGAAGGGTGGGGTGCGTCGGTCCATCGCAGACCATCTCAAGATGCCTCTGCACGTCGTGGAAGGCATTGCAGGCACCAAGGCGCAGCGTCGTGCTGAGCAGAAGGTTCCGAAGCTCGGCAAGGGTCAGGTGGTTGCTCCTCCGGTTGAAGAGAAGCTGTCCATCGAGATCTGGCCGATCATCATCAACGGCTTCTTGGCTCTGGAGTACACCCCCTCGGGGGATGCAGACCCCAACGTCACTGCCCTGCAGTCCGTCGGCTTCCGTGCTGCTCCTGCATACAAGTATGCGGAGATCAAGAACCACAAGCATCTGCTCAACCAGATGAAGATGTGGGCCGAGCACGGGTTGAAGCTTGATCCGAAGATGCCTGAGCTCAACGAGCAGCTGAAGAACATGTGGTTGATGTTGAAGTCGGGCAAGTCTCTGAGCACGGGAGGCCTCATCCGCTTCGCTACTCAGAACTCCATGAAGAACTTCATGCGTCTGGAGCTCAAGCCCAGCAACGATCCCAACCTCATCCGGCCGTTCCCGCTCATCGAGAACGACGGTATGTACATCGTTCTGCCGGTGACTGGTCAGCTCGGTACTCGTAAAGCCATCCAGCTTCGTCGTCCGCTCACGAAGTGGTTCGACGGGCCTCACGTCTTGCAGTGCTGGACGCTCAACGTGCCGAAGTCCGTGGAGGTGGTCAAGAACCTGATGAACTCGGGTGTTCAGATCGCCAACGTCAAGGAACTCGAACGCGAACTGAAGGCTCTGCGGAAGGCCCCGGTCCGCAGTGATGAACGAGCCGTCCACGAGATGGATCAACCTCGCAAGAAGTAACCCTCCAGCCCCTCCCAGGTTCACGCCTCGGAGGGGCTATTCTTTGACCAGTTTCAACACTGAACGCAATTTTATGGACGTGTGCATCACGATATACAACCCACTAAGGAGCTCATCATGAGTACCGAACTCGCCGCGAAGGTCAAAGCCCTGATCGCCTCCAAGGGTGGCACCCCCTCCGAAGTCGAAGGTCTGGTCGCTTCCGACATCAAGCAGTTCGTCGAGATCGCTCAGCTGTACTACGGCGTCCTGCCGTCACTGACTCTGATCGGCCTCGCCTACCCCGACAACATTCCCGCCAACCTGAAGGCTGCTCTGGACGGTGGCTCTGAAGAGCCGGATGAAGATCCTGCTGCCGAACAACCCGAAGGTCCTGCTGCCGAGCAGACCGAAGATCCGGTTGCCGAGCAGCCCGACGAAGGTGACACTTCGGACACTTCCGGACAGGACGACACCGGCACCTCCGATCAAGGCGACTCGCCCGACACCCCCGACGAGGGTGGCGAAGATGCTCCCGCCGAAGATCCCACGGTCTAACCCACTGAAGAGAGGCCATCATGACAGCAGTCTTGCTGGGTAACAACGGTGCTCGTCGAGTACATTGGGGTAAGAAGCCCCTCGGTGCTGGAGTGCGCAACATCTCGGACAGCTCCGCCCACGTCGAGATACACGGCAAGGCTGGGGATGTCCTTGTGCTGAAGGATAGCGATGTCCAGACGCACCCGGACGTCAACTTCCCCGTGCTCTTTCAAGCGATCGGTGGCAGTGTCGACGTCTCCTTCACACTCGCCAACTATGCGCGGGCCAAGAACCTGGATCCGGCTGCGGCTGACCCCTCTATCTGGGTCAAGAAGACTTCGGTGGCCGAGGGCGATATCCTCGAAGCTCCTGTGCCGAACTTCACAGCCATCAAGATTGAGTTCACGACCACGGCCGAATTCTACATTCTGGGACGCTGATTTATGTCGCACTCTATTCAGATTCACTCGAAGGGTAACTTCGGTGTGAAGATCACCAGTCAGCGCATGGTCGGCGGTCTGAAGCCTATCGATGTCGATGGTGCCGAAGGTCGCGACTACATGAAGCACATCCGGGCGACCACGACCCATCCGGAGGAGACTCTGGACTACAACAAGTGGCTCCCCTTCGCTGCCAAGAAGTACAAGATCAGCAGCAACATCGAAGACTACGTGGTGGTGAACACGCCGATGATTCCGTCGGACATTCCCAACCGCAACGGCGTGGCCTTCCCTCTGTACGAGCTCGTTAAGTTCCGTGAGCCTCCGGTCAATCGTCTGGTCTACAAGGCTTGGACAGGCTGCCCTACTCACGAGGAGCATCAGGCGGACGACCCCGAGACAGCTCTGGGCATTATCCTGGATACATCCCTGGTTCGCATCAAGAACTATGGCAATGGTCGCCACTGGATGGTCATGGCTCTGCTCGCCTTCGACAAGACCAAGGCAGTTGATCGTGTCAGTCGCATCCAGCGTGGCGAGGTCAGTACGTACTCCATGGGAGCTACGTGCCAGTACTTCACCTGCGGTCTGTCAGGCGTCCGCCTCGATGATCCGAGGTACAGTTACCGACTCAAGAAGCCTCTGGAGTGGGACATCGTGAAGGACCCACTCTCGAATCAGGAGTCTCTCCTGTTCCGCAACGCTCACGAGCTCACGCCCGGCGAGTGTTCCACTGTTGAAGATCCTGCCTGGGTTCCCGCTCAGTCGGACTTCATGTATGATCTTGCTCAATCTTGAGGACCCTTATGATCTCTGATAGGCAAATCCTGGCAGCCCTGACTGGCAAACCTATAGTTGCCGATGCCGATTCTGTCTCACCTGAACACGCGGCAGCAGTTAAATCCATGCTGAAAATGATTGGTATCAGCGTGATGGCTCGTCGTCCTGTCAGCGGCACTGACCGGCTCACGCAGCGTGAGACTGTAGAGGTTACGCTCAATGGTGTTCGCTGCCCCGCCATTAATGCCAAGTCCATGATCAGACTAGCCCAAACCCTGAATTCGTTGGGATGGGAACTCTCGTTCGAAGTGGATAAGACCAAGAAGCTCAAGCTGGTCTTCATCACGGACTCTGATGCAGTAGCAGTCTGAGTCGCACACCTTACAATTTTATAACTGTTCGCGCTCACCACGCTAACACCCTTCTCAAGAGGAACCAACATGGCCATCAAGCAACTCCGTAAGGTGAAGGCCGGGACCCTCCACTTCTCGAACCACGACAAGAAGCCCAAAGACTTGTCGATCTTGGACGTCGAGGACACGACCGTCACCAATGCCATGGAGCCGGCCGGTCTGATCGACCCCGAAACGTACGAGAGTGGAGACCTGCACTTCTCCAATCACGACAAGACCAACAAGGGCTTGACCAAGTCCAAGACGGTCCGGGCATCGGCTCGCAAGATCGCCGCTGCTGACATCGACAATCCGGCTGGTACGGACGGTTCGAACAACATCTCGACTATCGACAACGACGTCGATCCGGTCCAGGACTACCTCGATACCGACGACAGCGACACTCTGCTCGAGAACGCACAAGGCGATACCGAGATCGACGCCAGTGAGGGCAACGTCGACACCCTCGGTGACGGCGAAGTCAACGTGTTCGATCCGTCCATGGTCGAAGCCGACGTGGACGAAGGTCAGGACGGTGATATCGACTGGGACGCCGAGGACGAGGAAGACGAGCTGCCCACTCCCCCCGAGGAAGAGGCTCTCGACATCGCCACGGAAGACAGCGGTTCGGACGACCAACTCGGTCTCGACGCTGATGTCGAGGAAGACCCCTCCTCGCTGCCCATCGGCGAGATTCGCCAAGTGGACGACACCATCCAGAACGTGGCCTTCGTCATGAACGCTGGTACGCTGTGCGCTGTGAAGAACACCACGGTCGTCGCCACCATGACCAAAGCCGCCGCCAAGAAGGCTGAAGTCCTCGACGTCTACGCTGCTCCGGCCTACCATCAGCTCCTGCTGGCTGAAGCCAAGAAGCACGGTCTGATGGCTGCTCTGGTTGCCAACGGCTTCAAGACCGAGCGCTTGTCGCTGTCGGCCTCGAAGGTGGTCGCCAAGACCATCAAGCTGGAAGCCGCCAACATCGAGAAGCGCCTGACCAAGGTGCAAGCTGCCAAGCAAGCTGCGCTGGATCAGTCGATCGCCATCGCTGCCGTCGGCATCAGCCGCAACTTCTTCAGTCAAGTCGAGAACCCCCTGCGTGCCGCTCTGGAGCAGGAACTGGTTCAGGCTGGCATGAAAAACCCCCAACGCATGTTGCAGCGTATCTTCGCTTCGTACGGTCAAGGCTACATCCAGAACACTCTGGCGCTGGCCCACAAGTTGTCGGCCATGAGCGAACAAGTTCGTGCTGACTACGCCGAAGCTCTGGATCTGGTCAACGACACTCCGGAAGACGTCGTCGAGGTCACCAGCCGTCGTCGCGTCGTCGCCAACGACGAGTGCCCGGAAGACGGTGACGACGATGGCTACGAGTTCGACGGTGACGAGGACTCCCAGTCTCCGGTCACTGCCGGTCTCACCGCAGCCCTGCTGCGTCGCCCCGCGAAGGTCACTGCCTTGCAAGCTGGCGCGGCCTCCACACCCACCAGCATCAACGCCTCCTCGCTGACCGAATCGGTTTTGCGTGGCGAAACTCCGCTGTTCACCTACGGCCTCAACATCTGAGCCAGCAATTCACCATTAAGGAGCATACTCCATGTCCATCTACGCGCCCTTGACGCACGGCCCGATCAGCGGTGAGTTCGCTGTCGCCCCCGGTGCCATGATCACCGAGGAAGGTCAAGCCCTCGTCCGCACCAACACCAACCAGACGGCAGGCGTTCTGCCCTCGACGGGTGAAGCCTCCGACATCTTTGTCGGTTTCGCCCTGGCCCACACGGTCGGTGCTGCGTTCGAAGAACCCTTCCACAATGCCATCGAAACCTACGTCGTCCCGGCTGACGGCAAGGTCACCTTGATCAAAACCCCCATCGCCGGCCAAGTCGGCATCATGGACATGTCGGTGGTTCCGCCCGCCCCCGTGCCCGTGACCGGTGGCGTGACGGTGACCGGCAACGTGATCTCCGGCCTGACCGCTGGCGACACCGTCCAGGTGACCTACAAGTACGCCCTGACCGTCTACGAGCGCACTGCGCTGTTCGGCAACGCTCAGCCCGGTGGCTATGTCGGCAACTACGTCGACCAGGTCGGCTACATCAGCAAAGGTCAGATCTTCACGTCGGCCTTCGACGCTTCGGTCAACTGGCTGGCTGCCACGCAGGTGAAGCTCGCCCCCAACGGTCAGGTCACTGACCAGAACGGCACTGGCAACGTCATCGCCAATGCGACGATCACCGCCGTGCCCAGCTCGCAAGTTCCGTACCTCGGCATCTTCCTGAGCTAATCGGCCAGGTCACATCCATCAACTCAGGAGTCATCCAACATGAAAGCAACCAAGATTCGCGCCTCCGCGCATCCCGTGGTCGCGACGGACTACCGCTTCACCCCGGGTGGTGAGCTGGCCGTCGGCCGTAACGGCGAGTTGAACGCCTCGTCCAAGCAGGACTTGCTGCTCCAGCAGAAGAAGTTCCTGGAAGCTGCGGCTTCGGGCCTGATCGCCACGGCCGAAGAGATCCGCGCCAAGGAAGAATCGAACAAGCAACTGATCGCTGCGGTCTTCGCGGACAAGGGCTATCACAAGCTGGTCGGCGAACGCCTGACCGACGCCCTGTACATCACCCAGAACCGTCAGGGCTTCGCCCGTAAGTTCCTGGCCAAGACGAACCCTGCCCAAGGCTCGATCGTCCGCTTCAAGATGTACAAGAAGGACACCGTCGCCGTCGTCTCGACCGCCCCCGGCCGCGTCGATACTCAGGTGGTGAAGGACAACTTCTACACCCCGGCGGAAATGGTGCTGGTCGCCCGTCCGTACATCACCCAAAACGACCTGAACCAGTCGCCCGGTGACCCCCTCGGCGAGAAGTACACGGAAGCCACCGAAGCCTTCATGGTGACGGAAGACCGTCTGTGGAAGCGTCAAGCCGACGCCGCCGCTGGCACCCAGGACGGCAACCCTCTGCTGGTCGTGTCGGGTCAGCTGACCCCCTACTCTGTCGCCAGCCTGCGCGTCAACGTGACCCAATGGGGTCTGAAGGCTCCGCACTTCCTGATCGCTGCCGACCTGTACGAAGACATCATCGGCAACACCGAGTTCCACAGCGCCCTGTCGCCCATCGCGCGTCACGAACTGCTGCTGACCGGTGAGCTCGCCACGATGTGGGGCATGACCGTGACCTCCGACGCCTACCGCCACGAACAGCATCGCGTGCTGAACGCAGGCGAAATGTACGTCGTGTCCGACGCCGTGAACCACGGTGCCTACGCCGACCGCGACTCGCTGCAATCGGCGCCGATCGGCATCGAAACCGAAGGTATTCCGGGTCGTGGGTGGGTTCTCACCCAGAGCTGGGCGTCGATGATCGCCAACACCCGAAGCGTGGCGAAGGGCATTCGTGTGTGACGACCCGTTAGGATGTGGTTGAGGCCCGAAGGCCTCAACCCTCTTAGCAGTCTTCTCACCCTATCGGAGAACGCACATGATCAAGAAACCCCAAAAGACCGTAGCCTCCACGCAAGTGAAGGCCCCTAAGGTCCTGGCGACGTACAATCGCGCTCTGGACTGCATGGCGCTGGCTGCAGAGCTGGCTCGTCAAGGTCGCGTGGCGGTTGCCGCTCGCGCCTTCTTCCAGGCCGTCAAGGACCCCAGCATCACCGCTGCGATCCAGACGCTGGATGCCACCAACGCCTATGGCCTGCGAGCCATGACGGCGGCTCGTCTGCGTGCTGAAGCGGAAGCCCCTTCGGACGAAATGTCCGACGAGGAAATCGACCGCCTGCTGAACGGTGACGACATCAACGCCGAAGCCGATCCGACCGACGGTCTCGAGCATCTGGAGGACACTTCGCCGGAAGAGATCCTCGAAGAAGCCGATGTCGACGATGTGGATGTCGACGACCTGGACCTCGACGAGGATGTCGAAGTGGAAGAGGACGTCGAGCCGATGGAAGAGGAAGCCAACGAGTTCGCCTCGGTCATCGCCCGACTGACTGGCGTCAAGGCCAAGCCGGTCAAGAAGCCGATACAGGCCAGCCGCGTCGTGGTCAAGCCGCAGCGCCGCAAGTGAGCCTAGGCTCCGTCAGGGGTTCGACTTCTGGCTTGACCTCCTGACAGACGGGGTTGCGGGGGATGACCTCTGCAACCCCGTTTTTCGTATAGGAGCCGCTATGGAAAGAATACCCGCCATTGAGGATCGTATTCTCGACGGCTTTCAACAACGCTACTACAAGACGTTCGGCTGTGATCTCGTCATCGCCCAGACTACCGACGCAATCAAGATTCTACAGCAGCGTCGCGAAGGACACCAACCAGTCTACCCCTTCGCGTATGCCAAGGTGTCAACGATAGCAAGCCCTGAGTCAGCCGATCACTATGTCCCGCGCTATCTGTTGCGCAAGGGGCTAGTAGTCAACGTCGGTCCTGGTGGCAACACTGCGGTGAACGTCCGTCTGCTCCCGGTGATCTTCAACCTGGACATCACTTACGAGACGAATGCAGCCGCTGGTGATCACTCTGTGCTCTGGTACACGAAGCGCTGGTTGATGGCCTGCCGCATGGGACTGTTCAAGTTTGCCATCGAGATTGGCAAGCTGCGCGTCAAGATTGGCGCTACCGGTGATCTCACGGTGAACGTCCCTGGCGAGCGTCCCAGCCCTTCCGAGGAAGAGTCCGGCTACAAGGTTCAGACTCAGGTCCAAATCAAGGGCTACATGTCTGAAGTGCAGCTCGCCCAGGCTGGTGAGCTCGTCAAATTGAAGCTCGATGCGCAGTTCGGCAATGATGTAGGCGCAGTCGAGCAGTGGGATTTATCAAACGGAGACCAACCATGAGTTCCTCAACTCCGACCAGCACCATCCAGCCGGAAGCGCTCGATGTTACCACCGAGAAGCTGAAGGATCGTGTGGAGACTGCCCCCAAGGTTCCCTACGTGGTGAATGGCAGCTCGGTCAAGGCGACGGTCCAACTGCGCAACGCCAACGGCGATGTGGACTACATGCACGTCATGGGTCGTCGCCACGTCAAGCTTCCGGCAGGCCATACCGTGGACCGGAACTACCTCGTGCTGAACAAGCACATCAAAGTCATCGAGGTGTAATCCATGTCTCTCATCCAGAACCGTCGCAGTGACGTGTACATGACGGAGGTTGACCTCTCCAGTATCGTCATCAACGCATCCACCAGCACGGCGGGCGAGGTTATCGTCAGTTCGATGGGTCCCACCGACGTGCGCCTGTACAACTCGTACGATGGTTTCCGCGCGAAGTTCGGTGATGCCGATCCGCTGGTGAGCTTCACCGGCTACACGGCTCGCGACTACTTCCGCGAAGGCAATCAGCTCTACGCCTGCCGTGCTGTCGGCACGGGTGCGATGTACGCTGCTCTGGCTCTCCTGCGCAACCAGGACGGCACGCTGGAGTTCAAGCCTATCGCTGGCGGTGTGGAAGACCCGAAGTCGCCGAACTGGGACTCCTTCGTCACCGGTACTCAGCAGTGTGTGGGTCTGTTCTATCCGGACCCAGGTCCCGGCTCTTACGCCGATGACTACGCAGTCGAGTTCGTCACGAAGGACCCGGCAACGCCGACCAACATCACGTCCGATGCGAGCAGCACGGGCGGCGTGATGACGGCGGGTACATATCAGTACATGATCTCGGCCATTGGCCCCAACGGTGAGACGCTGGCATCCCAAGTCATCACCGTGGTCATCGCTGGTTCGGTCACCGCAGGCAGCATCACCATCGGCTGGGACCTCATGCCGAACGCCTATGGGTACAACCTGTACGGTCGCTCGACTTCAGGTGCTGGCATGGGCCTCATTGCTCAGATCGGCCAGGGCACGCAGTCCTTCGTGGATACGGGTGAGCTCGTCCCCGACACGTCCAAGAAGCCTATCACCGACCCGGCTCAAGCTGCCCCGGCGAGCACGATCTTCACGGTCGAGTTCTACAACACGGCTGTGAACCCCAGCGTGCCTGTGGAAACGTGGGATGTGTCGTTCGACGACGAGAACGACGGTACTGGCTCCACTACCGAGATGGAAAGCCGCATCAACTCCTTCTCGGACATGATGCGCTACACGTCGAACCTGAGTACTGTGATCGGTGCGGTCAACCCCATGAATCTGCCGCGCACGAACCTTGACGGTGGCACCTCTGGCGCTGCTCCTACGTCCTACACGATTGCAGGTGTCTGGTCCTCGAAGTTCGCCAACCGAAACATCGTTCCGGTCCGTACCCTGATCAACGGTGGCGTGGCTGACCCGATCGCTCAGCGAGCCATGGACAGCTTGGCACAATCGCGCGGTGACTGCGTGGCAATGCTGGATGTGCCCTCGGATCGCCAGAAGGCGCAACAGGCTATCAACTACCGGCAAGTCACGCTGAACCTGAACTCGAACTACTCGGCTCTGTTCAGCCCCGATGTTCTGGAAGCTGACGATCGCCTGCAGAAGTCTCTGCTAGTGCCGTTCTCAGGCTGGGCCGCAGCCCTGTGTGCCCGCACCGACAAGCTCGCCAACCCGGCGTTCTCCATCGCAGGTCTGAATCGTGGCCTGCTGGACATCCTCGGCACTCGTTATATCTACGAGGAACCGGAGATGGACAACATGGAGGCTGCACAAGTCAACTATGTCCGCACCCTGCTGGGCGCTGGCACGGCGCTCTGGGAACAGCGCACTCTGCAGAACAAGGCTTCGGCGTTGTCGTGGTTGTCGGTGCGACGCATTGCCAACACCATCAAGACCTCGATGTACTTCGCTGGCTTGTACTTCCTGCAAGAGCAGAACGACGAGTTCACTGTTCGCGCCCTGCTAAAGACGTACGACACGTACCTGTCCACGATGGTGACGGCCCGAGCCCTGAGCGACTACGCTCTGGTATCGGACTCGCGCAACAACACGGCCGACATGGAAATCGCCGGTGTCCGCAAGGTGCTGGTGGTCCTCTACCCGACCATCCCCATCCACGAACTCGATCTGGACTTCTCGATCACCAAGCGCACGGTCACGGTTGACGAAGTCGTGCAGACTGTGGGCTAAGGAGTAATCACATGGCAACTTATACTCGGACTAACCTCCAGAACATGATTGAGGTTGGCGATCCCGCCCTAGGTTGGAACTTCGACCTCTATTTCCCGACCATCCCCGGTATGCCCGACACACGGGACATCACCTTCAAGTGTCAATCCACGTCGTTGCCGGGCTTCCAGGTGGAGACTGCCAAGGTCGAGACTCACGGCATCAGCCTCCCGTACGCCGGTGCCGCGTCCTTCACGCAGACCTGGGACGTCACCTTCGTCGAGTCCATCTCCTGGTCCGTACGTAACGGGATGCGCAATTGGAAGGATCGGATGCGCAACTGGCGTACCAACAAGGGTCTTCTGTCTGCGGACTACATGACCGAACCGCTAATCGTTCTCTGGAACGACGAGCCTTCGGTGGTCCGCACCATCCAGCTGCATCGCGTCTTCCTGACTGCGTTCAACGACCAGAGCATGGACGGCTCCAACGGTTCAACTGTGGTGACTGCCCAAGCTACCTTCGCCTACACTGACCACGAAGACATCTAAAACCCCGGCCGGGTAAGTCTTCCAATCTCCTCTAGAGGAAACACCATCATGCTGAACCTCCAAGGTCTCTCCGCACGTACCATCAACATCAACGAAGCGGTCATGATCAACGCCAATCTGGCGAAGGTCATGATCTCCACCACTGGCAACGTGGATGCCGATGACATCGCTGAAAGCGTCTGCGCCAAGCTGCAAGGCCAAGGTGCTCTGGTCGAAGGCTCCCTCACCAAGGTACAGGCTTCGGAAGTGGGCGATTTCTACGTCGCATTCGTCAAATCCGTATCGGAAGTGCGTGAAGTGGACAACCACGAGTTGCAAGCCTCGTACCACGCGGTTCTCGCCACCAATTCCAACGTCCTGGTGAACAACGAAGACCAGTCCGTGTGGGAGCTCAAGACGGGCTCCGCTGGCAAATATCTCGTCCGCCACCAGGAAGAGGATCTGTCGTCGTTGGTGACCGCTGCCGCCAACGAGTCCGAACTGGCCCCGCGTCTGGCGAAGGTCAACATGGCCGTGCCGGAGCGAGAGGCTCTGGTGGCCTACGTCACGGAAACTGGTGACGTGGACTACGGCTTCGTGACCAAGACCTCGCAAGCCAACCAGAACGTTGAGCTGATCAGCGTGCAGTCGTCAGCGCCCCGCGTCGTCAGCACTCGCACCATGCTGTCGGCCCACAAGGTGGACCTCGATCCCGAGATCTATCGCATGGCTGCTGCCACTATCAGCGAGAGCGACAAGGACAAGATGCGCAAGTTCTACACGGCGCTGTACAGCATCGCTCCGGACTATCTGTCCGAAGTGATCGACGAGATCAACGCCTTGTGATCTGCACCCTATCCGCATAGCAAAAGCCCCTCCCAGGCGTGACCCTGGGAGGGGCTTTTCATTTGGGCTACCTTCGTCTGCGTAGCAACCCGGAAAGGGTGCTGGACTTCGTGCTGCCGAACAGCTTATCCCCATCAGATAGGGCTAGATAGGAAGCAGGCCAACCGGGCTCGGGGTTCACCTTCTTGATCTTCAGCTGGGACGGCTTGGGCCGCAACACATCAGTGACCATGCTCACAAGCTGTCGGTTGATCCTTACCTGCTTCTGGTGCTCGATCAGGACCTTCCTTTCCTGAGGAGTGCCATTAGAGTAGATACCCTTGATAGTGCCATGCTCAACCAGCAACTTCTGGATGGTCTTGGGTCCCGTCCTCTTGCGGAACGGTATCGTCGGTACATTGTCACCGGGGTCTCCTAGGAGGGTTTGGTAGTCGATGAACTGGGACTGCTTGAGGCCCCACTTCTGCAGGGCATCCTTGAGAGTGATGAAGTGACCGACACCCTTCTCCGAGTACCACAGTCTCGTGTGCTTGTTGAGGATCTGGAACAAGTCCTTGTCCCGGGTGCCGAGCACGACATTGGTAGGTAGTTGAGCCAGTGAGGCCAGGATGTCGTCGGCCTCGTATTTCGGATGCTGTATGACTGGGATGCCAGCCTTCTTGAGGAGCTTGATGACCTGAGGCAGATATTGGTAGAGCTCTTTACTACCTAGACCGTCCTCGCCCCTCTCACGGGCCTTGCCGCCGTCACCGTCGGGGTTGCGGTTCGCCTTGTACATTGGGTACAAGCTGTAGCGGAAGTTTTGTCCCCCGTCGAAAGCTACCGCGCAGTGAGTAGCCCCGAGCTTGTTGTAGTCCGTACAGATGAAGTCCAACATCTTCTTGGCCATGATGCGGCCGAGCACCTCCTTCTTGAGCTTGTGCTTGTTGGGGATGGTGAACCAGATCTTGTGAATATAGAAGTTGCCGTCAGCCGCGAAGAGGAGCATCATTGCACCTCTATCGAGTGGCTGAAGGGCAGCGGAGCCCCAATGATGAGGTCCATGGCGACGCAACTGCCCTGGAAATCGAAGACGGGGTCGACCGTGATGCCCCCGCCGTAATGGCGCGTGAACTCGCCTCGCAGATACTCGGTAATCTTGTCCTGCGAGTCGTAGGCTTCCAGTGCGTAGGAGGCGGCAGTGGCTGCGAAGCTGACGAGGACGAATGGGTCAAACATGAGGGCCGCGCTGCGGCGAACGCTGGTCTGGCGGTAGATGCACGGCACGTCGAACTCACGAGGCGCCATTTCGGGCTTGATGATCATTGAGTACTCCTTGGGTACTGCTTATTTACTATGCCGGGCAATTTTATAAGGTCTCGCCAGGCACTCATCAAATTGCAGGGATCCACCCGTGAACATCTATATAGGGCCTGTCGCCCAGACCTACGCGGCATCTGTACGCTTCGAAGTCAAGAGCAGCACCAGCCAACTCTCCACCAACATCGGCACATACATGTCTGCGTGGCAGAACACGCAGGACATCGTGACCCTGCGCTTGGACCTGGGGCCTGGGGAGGAGCAGACTGGCGGCGCGTGCAATCTTCTCTTCCTATGGACCAGCGCCCCGCTTGATCTGACGGTGACCTACCCGCGTATAGGGGGAGGTCCTCCGCAAACTGTGACTGTCCCCGTAAGCAGCGCGTTCTTCATCGACAGTCCCATCACAAGCTGGAAGATTACCAACGCGAGGGTCAACCCCGTGCGAGCGGAATTGACGTTCGCCAAGGCGGAGCCGACGTGAGTTCGTGTTCTTTCTACACCCCGCCACGCCGCCACGGGCTTCGTAGCGGCCCGATCCCCGTGTGCGTCATATCATGGCGTCCGCGGGGATCGTAGATTCAGGATGTACAGTCTATGGACATGAACAGCAAAGAGCCCTTTGACTACCCCATGCTCACGTATCTGTGGGTCATAGGGCTTTCAGCGGTAGCCGCAGCCATCCGCTACCTGAACAGCATGGAGAGGTTCGCTGTGGGACGTCTCTTTATTGAGGCCCTCAGCGGTGGCTTCACTGGTCTGCTCACATTCTGGCTGTGCCAGTGGCAGAACATCAACGGCCCCTTGATGGCATTTCTGATTGGGGTATCAGGCTTGATGGGTTCGCGCGTATGGAACGAATTCATGCACGTATTCAGATCGCGATACGGCGTTCCCCACCCACCACTTACGACTGAGGAGTTGCGGCATGAACCGTCCGTCGAATCACCGAAGTGAAAAGTGTGCTGGGCGACTGGGCGACGGATACCCGGATGCCCACATCCCGAAGGTTGACCCCTCAGGCCTCAAGATGAACCCGCCTACTTCAATACCTCATCACCCGACCCATATCGAGTGCGCCATTGCCCAAGTGATTGGTGCTCACAAGGCTGCAATTCTGTCTGTGTTCGTCGAGAAGGTGTTCCGCGTAGCTTCTATGATCTGCGTGCCCGCCATCTTCGGTGCCACGCTGGTCATGGCAACTCAGCGACCCCCGATCGAGAACATCGCCCTCAAGCAGAACTCGATCCCCACCATCACTGTCAAGGAGGGTCTCAGAGAGTCCTTCCAAGTAACCAGCCCCATCGTCCTGGACGCCCAGGTCATGCGAGCTCGATTCATGGCTGTGCTCCGGGATGCACGAGGTGCGAACGTCTATGTGTGGCCCATCATCGAGGCGGAAAATCCGATGACGCTCATGGGCGGAACCTCTTACCGAATGCCGAGTTCGCTGCCACCGGGCGAGTACACTCTGCACGTGCAAGTGATCTACAAACTCAATCCTCTGGTCAGCGGCCAAGTACGAACCGATATCGCGCGCGTCGTGATTACCAATTAGGAGCAGTTAAGAATGGCAGATGTAGCCGATCTCGCCGGAGACTACGCAGAAAACATTGTGACTGAGGTCAGAGGGACTCTCAAGAAGCAACTCTACACTCGCGGCAGATGTCTGTTCTGCGGTACACCCGTGGAAGGAGTCTTTTGCGACCCGGAAGTGGATGATTGCCGCGAGATGTGGGAGCGTTCCCAGCGAATCAAGAAAATAAACGGACGGTAGAAATGCAAGCCCCCGACTTCCCCTACTCGGTCCCCGTGAAGCTGCACACTGGTGCTCTGGTGCAAGACGCGTCGGCATCGGTTGTAGCCTCCCTGAAGACTCCGTCTATACGCTACCAGCTTGCCGTACTGGCTGAGTCCGGCAACCCGTCCTACAAGCCGGGCCTGTACATCAGCAATGGCCGGTCGTGGCGCTACATCGCTCCGTTCAGCATGCTGAACATGTCGGTGTACCGAGGCTATGAGATCAGCGTGTATGCCGACCTGTCGGCCCCTCTGGTACCAGCCCCGTCGAGCTTTGTCGCCTACCGCAATGGCGTGGTGGTCGATCTGCCTGCTTCCATAGAACCCTCTGACAAGTCGCTGTACGTGACGGTCCGGGTGGTGGACGCTTCCCTGGACGAGAACGGAAAGATCCCCAAGGACGAACTACCGGACTTCTTGTTCGGCGATTTGCGTTGGGCTGGTCTGATGCCTCCATTCTCGGGTCAGTTCGATGTTCAGCAGAACATCGACACTGGTACGGGACAGCCCCTGCCCGCACCTGACCAGGACAACATCGGCTTCTACTGGCGCGTCACGGTAGCGGGCCAGCAGTACGGATACGATCTCAAGGTTGGTGACTGGCTGGTCAGCGACGGCAACGAGTATGTCTGGATGGATGGTGGCTACGAACAGGTTGCCACCTACACCTCCACTGGCGTTGTCCAGATCAAGCCCGACAGTGGCCTGATCATCGATGCTGACGGCATCCTGGAAGTCGATCCGACGTTCGGTGGTACGGTCAAGACGGTCAACGGTGAAAGCCCAGACAACACCGGCAACGTCACGGTTCCGGTCGCGACCGCCACTGTGCCGGGCACCATCTACGTACCCGCCACCTCGGAGGGTCTGGTCCTGGACACTGACGGTGCGCTCAGCATCGACATCAGCAAGGTCGGCACCTGGACTCCGTCTGAAACCGTCTGGGTGGACTGCGAGTCCGATCCCGTAACTGGCAACGGCACGCAGGGCAATCCCTACGCGACCATCGGGCTGGCGCTCAACAACGCCCCCGACAACTCCAAGATCATGATCTCGCCTGGGTACTACGACGAGAACCTGATCCTGGGGTCGAAGCGCGTCTGGCTGCAGGGCTGGGTGAGCTCCGACAACAAGGACGCCACGATGCTGCGTGGCACGGTCTCGGCAGGCGGCACGCTGCCCATCGCCATGAGTGATATGGCGATCATCTATACGGGGACCGAGCCGTGCATGTCCATCACTCGCGTGGGTACGACCGAAGGCTACAAGTTCCGCAACATCAGCATCCAGACCAACAACACGAACATCGCTCTGCTCACTAACGAATCCACCGGCGCGTGGACTGGTGCTGCGGTCTTCGAAGGTCTATATGTCAACGCTGGCAAGCTCCAACACGATGGTACGACGCCGCAGGTATACGTGCGCGGCTTCCCCTCGATCAGCACGGCGGTGATCGAGAGCAGTGGTGGTACGGCAGACTACATGGACATCGGCCATGCCAACACGTTCCGGCACATGGGCGGCATCATGTCCGTCCGGAAAGCGCGGGCGCTTGGCACCGATCCCAACGTGGCCTGCATCACGTCCACTGCGGCAACCGGCTTGCTGGTGCTGGATGACACCAGCACCTGGGTCAGCAACACGGCTCAGTCGTTCATCTCCAAGACGGGTGCTTGCCCCTACGTCCTGGCGAACGTCACGCGCAACCTCGCGAAGGATGTGCTGACGGGTACGGACCTCGGTCAGAAGAAAGCCTACGACCTCGACACCATCGTCTCCTACGTCGGCGTCAACTACGTGGGGGCGGCTGCTGCGTACCTCACCGCGCACCTGAAGGGCATCGACGATGCTCTGGGTGAGCGCCTGAAAGCCATCTCTTCGGCTGGTGCTGGCGGTCAATCGCTGGTGAGCAACGACACTGGCGGCGTGCTGAAGACCATCGCAGCCGGTGATGGCATCGAAGTGACCAGCAACGCCACGACGGTGACTGTCACCAACACGGGCGTTCTCGAACTGACCTCGGTGGATGGTGGCGCTGGAACCTTCCCGCTGGTGTTCAATTCTGAAGGCGTTATGAAGCGTCTGCAGGGCGGCGGCGGTCTGACCATCACCGAAGCCGGTGGCATCCTGACTCTGACATCGGAGCAAGCTGCGGCAGGTGTGGACGAGCTGAATGGTCTGAAGGGCGTAGTCGAGATCGAAGGTACGGACCCCATCACGGCGACTGTCAACGGCCAGAAGATCACGGTGGCCTACACCGGCATCGAGTCGTTGAACGGTGTGAAGGGCGAGGCCCTGCTGCAGGAAGGTGATGGCATCGACCTGTCCATTACCGGCCAGAACATCACGATCACCAACACTGGCGTTACGGCCATCACGGCCGGAGCCAACCAGCTCACTGGCGACCTGAACTTCGCAGCCGGTTCGGGCATGACGATCACGTCGGATCCGGATGGTACCATCACCTTCGTCTCGTCTGGTGGCACCGGCGGGGGTGTCACTTCGCTGAACGCCCTGCTCGGTGATCTTAACATTGTCGGCGGGTCTGGCATTCAGGTGACCCCGTCCGGTCAGGACATCACCATTGCAGCGGTGGGCCTTGCCAACCCGGTTCTTTCGCTGAACACCCTGAACGGCGCTTTGAACATCGTGGGCGACGCCGGTATCAGCGTTACCGCGCAAGGTACTGACACTCTGCTCATCACGTACGATGGGGGCGCATCTGTCTCGGTCACCAATCTGAACGGTCTCACCGGCCCTGTCAATGTGGTGGGCGGCGACGGTATCGAAGTCACGACGAATTCGGCTGGCACCATCACGGTCACCAACACCAATACCGGCGTCCAGACGGTATCCGACGCTATCGATGCCACCGCAGGCGCGGCGGGGCTGGTGGCTGGCACCGATCCGGACGGCAACGTCACGATGAAGAAGCTGCTTCCCTCGCCGGGAGTGGACTTCGTCGAGACGGCTACTGGCGTCCAGATCTTGGTCGCCGGAGGTGGCGGTTCCGGTACGGTGTCGTCGGTCGCTGGCATCAGCCCTGACAGTTCGGGTAACGTGCCTCTGACTGCCGAGGACCTGGGAGCTCTCAAGGCGGATGGTTCCGTACCGTTCACGGGCGGGCAGAACGCCGCTGGCTACACCATCGATGGTATGGCCGATCCCACCCAACCACAGCAGCCGGTAACGCTGAACTGGATGACGAACCTCATCATCGACCAAGGAACGTTCTAAATGTCCATCGTCAATATCCCCATCCAGCACCTGGGAACGGAGGAGGCAGGTAAGGTTCCGGACCCCTCTGTTCTCATCGAGCGCCAGCTTGCGATGAACATGACCGACAAGGTCCTGTACTCCAAGAACGCGGCTGGCGTCGTTGTGAAGTTCGGTGTGTCGCCCACCGACCTCGCAACGGTCGCTACCACGGGCAACTACAACGACCTCAACAACAAGCCTACCATCCCGCCGCAGTACGTGCTGATGCCCGCATCGGAAACGGTGTTGGGTGGTGTCATGGTCGGCCAAGGACTCAGTGTCCAGATCGACGGCCTGATCGCTGCGGACGTGCTGTCCGTGCGCGGCCAGGACGGCACTGCTCAGACTGGCACGGTGGTCATCACCCGCCAGGACCTGGGCCTGGACATCCTCGATGCCAACGATCGTATCCTGCCGCAGTATCTACCGGACTCGATCACCGGCGCGATGGTGTATAAGGGCACCTGGGACGCGTCTACCAACACGCCGACCATCCCGGCTGCCGATGCTGGCAACTTGGGCTGGCTGTACGTCGTGTCAGTGGCTGGCACCACCCCCATTGACGGTACCACGTCCTGGAACGTGGCGGACTGGCTGGTCTCGGATGGTACGAAGTGGCAGAAGGTTGCCGCCGTCGTGGCAACCGTCACGTCGGTGAACGGCCAGACCGGCGACGTCATCATCAATGCAGGCAACCTGCCCGATCTGGCTCTGGTCGGCAAGACCAACCAGTACAGCGATCTGAGCGGCATCCCGCTGACCTTCACCCCGAAGCCGCACACGCACACCATCGCGGACGTCACCAATGCTGCTCTGGTTGCTACAACCAACGACTACAACGACCTGGACAATCTGCCGCCTGATCCGGCGGTGTCGCTGGTAGGCTTCAACGCCAACGGCGCTCCGGTGCTGCTCGGCAACGTGCGCTATCCGTTCCCGTTCCAGGTCAAGTTCGCGCAAAACTTCGCTAGCTCGTATGCATATTTCAAGCTCTACACTGGCAGCACCGCCATTGTGCAGCTGAACCGCATCCGTGCTGGCGTGTCCACCAACATCGGCTCGATCCAGTACACCCTGGCCACCGATGCCGTCACCTGGACCAGCACCGAAACGGAGCCGACCTTCGAGATCGGTGACTTGCTCGAATGGGTCTGGCCCTCCAACATTGCTCAGTTCAGTTGCAACATGGTCGGCCGTCGCGCGCCCTAATCCACAGAGGAATCTACATGTCCATCGTCAACTTCATCAAAGACACCTTCGGGATGGAAGCGGACCCCACTGGTGTTCTCGCCCAGAACTACCCGAACTACACCCCCAACCCCACGTACACGCCGGAGATCACGGCAGGCACCGGCAAGTTCGGCGGACGTGGTCTCGCCTGCGCCCGCGCCCCGAGCGCCACGGCTGGCATCGGCTTCCTGCGCGAGTTCCAATCCACTGGCGTCATCACAAATGCCGTGACCGCAGGCCAGAACGCCCAGAAGACCCTGTTCGCATGGTCCGGATGGGTCCGCATCGACACGGTTGCAGCCACGGTTGCAGCCACGCCGATGGTGTTCCTGACGTCGAGCTCGCTGGCTCCGACGGCCACGGCCAACATCATTCCCCTGTTCGGCATCCTGAACAACACGACCAACGGCCTGAACCTCGTGTTCCCCACGAACTACAGCTCCTTCGCGACGTCGCCTGTGCTGGTGGCTGTTCAGACGGGCCTGTACTACTTCGTGGTTGTCCGCGTCACGGGTGCAACGGCTGCCAACACGCTGCAGACCTCGGTCACGGTGTCCGGCGCTACTATCCGCGACAACCTCGCCACCACGCTGTCCGCCACCACATTCAACACGTCGGTCATCAACCGCTGGGGTGAAATCCACAGCACGGCGTTCACGTTCACGCTGGACGACTGCACCATGCAGCAAGTGGATGGTACCTCGGTGGATCGCAATGGTACGCTGCTCTGGCCTGCTGGCTTCACGGACGGTGAAGCCAACCTGCCGGCTCAAGGCTCGAACGACATGCCGCTCATGCCGCCTGTACGCTCGTTCCCGATGCCGCTGAACGCCAACGGTTCGGTGAGCCAGTGGACTCCGTCGGACAGCGGCAAGCAGAACTGGGAATGCGCGGCGTCCGACACGGACTTCGTGCAGGCCACCGACAGCGGTCAGATCGACCTGTACAAGTTTGACACATCGCTGTTCCCGGACATCCAGAACATCAAGGCTGTCCAGATCACCGAAACCTCGGAGAAGTTCCTGTCGGTCAACCCGCAGCTGAAGTATCAGGCAGCGGACGCCACCACGGTGAACTTCGACGTGGTCGGCAAGAACGCTCAGCGTATCATCGCGGTACAGGAACAATCGGCCAGCAGCACGCCGTTCAACCTGACCAATCTGGCACTGCTGGAAGTGGGCAACGTCAGCCTGTAACTCTCGTGTGGCCCGGTGGGAGCGGTCTCGTCGGGCCAAAGAAGGATAAGAGATGGCACTCAAGAAAGTAATCTCGTTCAACCATGCCAAGACGTGGCCTGACCTCACTGCCATGCTGGGTGGCAAGACCAAGAATATCCAGACAAACTCGGACGGCACTGCACTGCGCTTCATGGGTGTAGCGAAGGGTGCTCGTTGGAACACCAAGAGCGGGAATACTCTTCAGCGCTTCAGCTACGCCACTGCGACTACCTTCCCGGGCCATTCCGGCAATAGTAGCACGAACGAAATGATTCTTGACGTCGGGAGCGCTCAGGAATATTACAGCGCCGGTGGGTTCTGCCTGACGTTTCAAGGCCGCTACGATTCCACCCCGAAGCTCCAGTACCTCTACACGACGGACGGAGTGACCATTCGAGGCGTGCCCAACTGGACTCTATACCAGGATTCTACGGACTTCTACAACTGGACTACTGCAACTTCCGTACCCGGCGGGACAGGCTACGGGTGGGACGAGGATAGCACCTCCCACCTTAAGCTAACCGAGAACGGTGAAGTGCTGATGACCACGAACGCCTATATGGGTAAGTGGAACAGCGCCACCAACCCCACGGTTTCCGTTGCGCAGGCCGCGACCAATGTAGGCTACCGCGACGCGACGTACCATGACGGGTACTACTACTATACGTGGTTCAACAGGGCTAACAATTCCGGAGCAACGATCTACAGCACCAACGTGTTCGGTGGTACGCCTACAGCAGTGTGGGATACCAAGAACGGGCAGTCCCTGGGTGGCATCCCCACTACCATCGACTGGTTCGCTCAGGCAGGCTGCTTCATCTACGTCGGTACGGACTACAATTCCAAGGCGATCCTCATCGGGCGGTCACTCAACGGGACTTCGTGGACCGCAGTGTTCTCCGGAGGCACGACGGCTGCAACCCCACGGGCGACCGCTTGCAGCACGGATGGAACCAAGATTGCTGTGGTCGGAGACTCGGGTCGCATCTGGAGCTCCACTGATGGTGGAGTCACCTGGGCCCTCCGCACGTCCGGTACGACCGAACACATCAACTGGGTCACGTTCTACAACGGTGAGTTCATAGCGCTCACTAACCAGTCGAACACTCTCACCAGCACCGATGCCACCATGTGGACGGTCGTCACGAACGACCTCAACCTGAACGGGCGTGATCTGGTGTGGCGCGACCTGAAGATGAACGATGGTCTGTACATGTTCGCCCTCAACAGCGTGATCTCTGCGGTAATGAAGTACGCTGGTCAAGGTACTTGGGAACTCATCCAAGGAACTACCAGCGCCCGAACTGCCCCGAACGCTTCGGTAACGCCTACGGGGCTGTTCTTCGCAGATGCGTATTCGGGTAGCGGATTCCTCACTGGTGGTAACCAGATGATGGGCATCAACGCCACCAACTCCGGGATCTGCACGTATCTGGGGGCTGCTACCGGCACGCAACGCGATACAGTGAGCAACTCGACTGATGCGCTCTGGCACAAGTGTCAGATTGTGGGCCGCTCCGTATCCGGGCAATCGGTGCCGACATTCGATGTGGAGTTCTGGGTCGATGACGTCAAGGTCGGCACGACCGCAACCAACGTTGCAGCAGCTTCCTCCACGCAGCGCCTCTGGTTCTGCACGTCGTCCTATGGGTTCAGCATGTGGGGCGATGTCATCATGACGGACATGTCTGGTACGTCTATGAACGACATTCCCCGTGGGGATATCCAAGTGCGCCCCCGGCCCACTGGATTCGACACCGATGTGGGTACGCCTCAGTGGGAGCGAGTCCCGACTGGTGCTGCCTCGAATGCCGCTGCGGCTTCCGGTGATGGGCGCGTGCTTGCGGCTACGAACTTCGTACAGTCGTCTGCCGTCGGAAACGAAGACACCTATCAGAACTCCGGTAACGCGCCACCCATTGCTGGGTATCGGTTGGCTGCTGTCAACACGACGATGGTCTTCAATCGTCTCGGCATTCCGACACCCACGATCAAGCTCGATGTGTCCCACAACGCGGTGAACCTCGGCAGCCGGTCGCTGGTGTTGGATGGTTCCACCACGGACTTCATCGGCCTGAACATTGTGGCTGAGAAGGACGGTAATGGCAACCTCTGGACGGAAGAGTCCCTCAAGGCGATGCAAGTGAGCATCAACCGCACCGCATAAAGGAACATCATGGCATACAACTTCGTGAGCCTCGGCGGCGCTCGCGTCAAGAACGATTTCTCGACGATGGGGATTTGGTCGGGGGCCTCCTCCGACTTCTTCTCGTCGGGCATGGCCCCCTACGTTGGGGGTCGTTCCGTGGGTCTACTGTCAGCAGGCACCGCCGCTGCGACTGGAACGGGCGGTACGGCTAGTGACTACCTCGCGATTCCCATGTCGCGCACCCCGCTTGACTCCATGTGGGCCGACAAGATCGGCTTTGCCATGTCGTGGAAGCAGATGTCGTGGATCTGGGGGTCCGTTGGCAACAACATCATCTGGGATGGTTCCCAGTACATCATGCCCACAGTGGGCTCTGTCGGCAACTACATCGGCGTGAGCCCCGACGGTGACGCCTGGAACTTCGTCCTGTCGCCCGGCTCCGGCTCCACGTCCGGCACGCTAGGCTACGGCATCGGCTTCAACGGCGAAGCTGTCTGGGTTGACTCGCGCGGCGGTGCTATGGTGGCTGTCCACGGAACCCCATCTGTCGGGTATTCGGCAACGACGATCTTCACCGGCTCGTCGTCGCAGCGGTCCTCGGCAGTTGGAAACGGACGCATTGCGTTCGGCTTCGACAACGGGCACATCTACCACGGCACCAACATCAACGGCCCGTTCACGGACCTGACTGCGTTGGCTGGCCCCATCTACACCATCTGCAACATCCCAGGCACTGCTGTGTGGCTCGTTGCTGGCGCGGCCCTGCGCTGCGCGCGGTCGCCGGATGATCTGCAGTCGATTGCTGCGGTGACCCCGAACGTCTCGACCGATGTTATCGGCATCGCTGCATCGGACGTCACCAAGACGGTCATCGCGATCGGTCGTTCCAGCTCCTATTCGCGCTCAGTGGACCAGGGGCTGACGTTCACGCCAGGCACGTTCCCACTGACCGGTCGCGACATGGGTGGCGTGGCCTACGGCAATGGCACCTTCGTGGCGGCGTCCTACAGCCACGCTGAGGTCTTCGTGAGCAAGGATGATGGGGTTACCTGGACGACGGTGGCGACCCCGTTCCCGACTCTCACAACGTACACCTCGGGCTTCTGCATGGATGGCCTAAAGTTCATCAATGGTGAGTTCTGGCTCTGCTCCCCCGCCAACACGCAGAACGACTACCTGCTGGCCCGCTCCAAGGACGGAATCAAGTGGGAGTTGCTGATGTCGACTCCCGCGCGAGCCAGCTCCAACACGGGCAACAACACCAACTGCAACGGTCTGTTCTATTCGCAGCCGCCCAGCACTACCGGTGGATCACCCGCTGGCTACTATCCGATCGGCTTTACGCCTAATGCGGCCTACACGGCAGCGACGTTCATACAGACGGTTGCCATGAACACGACAGTCGTAGCCACCACGGTTCCCAACGGAGTCAACCAGTGGCACGAATTCCAACTCATTGCGCGGCCCGCTGCGGCCACCAACAACTGGGAGATCACTTATGTCATCGACTCCGTTGTGGTCCGCACAACCACGCTGAGCTGGTCATCGGGTACGGCAGTCAACTGGTTCGGCATCTCGCGAGGGGCGTGGAACCAGTACACGGCGGATATGGTCTATCTGGAGTTCCCCATTGCGCAGGATCCTGGCATGCTGGGTCCGGACCTCCGCGTCTACTACGATGTTCCGGCCACGGACGATACTCCGTTGGAGTGGAATCCTAGCGTAGAAGGTGCTGCTCACGCCGAGATGGTTGCCCAGCCGTCGATTACGAACAGCACAACCTCCGTGTCCGAACAGGGCGCACCGAAGCGCGATCAGTACAGCACGAACGGCACCGTCGTACCCGAGGGCTATCGTGTGCTGGGTGTGACGACGGAAGCCTTCTTCAGCCGGCAGATGGCAAGCGCCATGAAGGTCACGGTCGGCGTGTCGTCCGGGGGCGTGGTGCAAGAGCTGACTCCGCAGGATGTTGTGTCGCCCGTGGGGTCGTGGACGTACCTCCGTCAGGACCTCGACAAAGACCCTAAGACGGGTGCCGAATGGACCCGCACCTCAGTCGGACAGGCGAAGATCCGTATCGGACGTACCACATAAAGGAGCACCAGTATGGCAGACGTAAAAGCCCTGGCGCTCAACCAGGATCTGGTTGTCGTCGAGTCAGGTGTAGCCAATGGGGTGCGCGTCGAAGTTCTCGGAGGTACGGACTTCATCCCGTACCCTGAGCTTTCGGCGAAGGTAGTTGGGAGGGCCGTGCTCGTTATGGCCTCCCAGAATCCGCCGGTGCGGCAGGTCGAGGTGGAGGTACTGGCGGACGACACATCCTTCGTGCCGCCGCCGGAACTCCGCTCTGCTGTCGTAGGCCGTTCCGTGCTGGCCTTGCCGCCTCTGGTGCGCAAGTTCAACAAGGTGACCGTCGAGGTGCTGGCGGAGGTTGAGCTCGATCCGATCCCTGCTGCTCGTGGCGTTGCCCTGGAACAGGACATCGTCTACGAGGAAATCCAGACGCCACTCGTACACAGCTTCCAGGTCGAAGCTCTTGCTGTAGTGGGTCTGGAGCAGGAAATCAATCGCACGGTGGTCGAAGTCCTTGGCGACGACACCTCTCCGAATTCCGTGCATCGGTACGCGGTCGAGGTTCTCGGTGATTCCACCGATCCTGTCGACCTTACGCAACAACAGATCATCTGGTTCTTCAATCTACGATAGAGGTCCCTATGAAGTACGAAGGATCGAGCGTCTACGAGCTGGCGGAGGTCGCACGCACTGCGGACGAACCCATCGAAGTGGTGCAGGCGTTTCTCACCATCGAGGACATGGAGCTGCTGCATGGCTGGCACCTCCAGTCCCCGCACTACGACACCCGCGTGGTGCAGTGGAGCCCGGAAGCGGTATCCACCGAAACCATCAAGGTGCAGCGCATTGTGCCACCCGAAGGTTGGGTTCCGGAGGTGGACGAGCCGGAATCGGAACCTGAAGAGCCCGCCACGGAACCCGAATCCGAGGAGCCCCCCGCAGAAGAGGCCCCCTCTTCCGAGGGTGAGGAGGGAGAAGCAACCTCATAGCGATAACATCACTCACTGATTAGGAGCTCTGCATGGCATCGGCCTTGGGTGCGAAGGCCGATGTGGTCTTCCACACCGCTCGCGTGAGCGACGGTAGGCAATTCATGGTTCTGAGCTCCATCCACGGCGCGGAGGGTACGTTCCAGCCGTCATCCTGGAAGACGTGACCCTTAAGGCCGGTGACCGCATCGGCATCGAGCAGGCGACAGGCTCAGGGTCAAGCCATATCAACGTGAGCATCAACCTGCATTTCGTTAAAGAGTGAGCCTACATGGACTGCATCAGGAAACACTTCGCCTTCGAGGGCCTCGAGGTCTGCTACGAACGGTTTGTCCAACTTCAGGTAGGCGCAGCTATCACCGTTCCTACGGCTGATGCGGTCTGCGTCACCACGAAGTCGCAGATCAGCCTGCTCATCGTCCCGAACGTGCTGGGTGCTACCCCGTACTCGGTTCTGGTCAACTCCCTGTTCGTCCTGGACGATCCCTTCGCTTCCATCACCATCAGTGACGTCGATGGCACGGTCCCCGTGGTGCGCGTCACTGGCTTCGCCATGCAACAAACCAAGGAGTCATAATGTAAGTTCTCTTCACAATCGATCTGTTCACCTACGCCGACATCAAGGCCTCCGTGGCCAAGGACAACTATCAGAACCTGTCGTCGGGTGACGAATGGACGGGCACGGACATCGCCGCATTCCTGGATTACATGGGGTGGCACCGGCCGGATCTCGCTTCGCAGTTCGTGCTGGGCGGCACCGTGTTCCAGGACGAGCTCCAGCCAATCATGAAGGACATCGACCCGGACTTCCACGGCCCGGCACCCACTCCGGTCATCCCCGAAGTTCCGGCGACCGTCAGCTCGGTCGCCATCGCGGGATCGCCCATCGCACAGGTCGGCGTCGAGACCTACTACAAGGCCATCGCCACCCTGTCCGACGGCAACACACAGAACGTCACGTCCACAGCGACGTGGATCTCCGCCACTCCGGCGAACACTACCGTCAGTGCGGCCGGTCTGGTGACAGGGGTTGCTGCTGGCTCGGCTACCATCACTGCTGCGCAGGATGGTGTGACCTCGCCGGGCGTGACCGTCACGGTCACCACTGCTCCGTAAGGTCCGTTTGGACCTCCGGATAGCATCATGAGAAAAGCCCCTCCCAGGACGTCCTGGGAGGGGCTTTTGCGTTTGGGCCTAGTACCGCCCAGGGGAGCCGTTTTAGCTCCGATTGGCATTGTAAAAACCATCCAAATGGAGGTCCTACAGACGCCTTGCGGCTGGCCCTTTAGGCAGCCTTGCCCGTCACGCGGGTGTACTCCTGGCGGATGATCTCGACCATCTGATCGTAGGTGATGTCCAGGAGGTTGTCGCCGTTGGCAACCATCTCGTCGACCTTCGCCATCACGAAGGCGTTGTCCTCGGTCTTATCGTCGCCCGAGACGAGCCAGTATTTCACCGACTTGTCCTGCTTGTAGCCGATGGACTTGCGGAACACGTTCAGCGCGTTCTTGGCGATGTACTTGCCGTAGAGTTCCGGGAAGGACATGCCAGCGGCGCCGCACAGACGGGCGAAGTCTTCGAACGCGGCCTGGATGTTGCCGGTCATGACCGAGCCCAGGAAGTCGTGGGCGATGTGTGCATCCCATCCGGATTCGACCTTGGCGAATCGGAAACCGTTGACCGCGTTGTCCACCAGGAGGGGTAGGGGATCAGCCGTGCGCGACGTGGCTTGCATGACGTCGGACATCAGGAAGTGTAGGATGTCGACGATTTCCAGCTTGAGGTTGTTGGCGTCGAAGGTGGGCTTCTCGCCACCAGACCAGAACGGTGCATAGCCAGCAGCCAGACGAGCTTCCACGACTTCGTCCGACAGAGCGGCCTTGTAGTCGAAGGTCTTGGGGTCGTTGCGCCAGTTCGGGCCAGCCAGCGTGTCGTTCGCCGCAGCTTGCAGCGTGAAGAGGGTCAGCCAGTTGCTTGCGTTGCTCATGAAGGTTCTTCCATATGAAGGGATCGCCATTGGTCCCAGAGGTTGTCGATCGGTTTGCCAACTCGCTTCGCGTAGTTGACGCAGTTGCTTGTGCCGCTCATCGCGCCGCTGTGCAGCGCGCAGATGCGGTCGGAGTGGACGACGATCCAGCGGTTGCGCCGGAACAGCTTCTCGGGGTCACGCCCGGGATCGCACACATACTTGACCACGTCGCATTGGTCGAGCAAGTGGAAATAGCGTTCCCGTTCGTGTTCCGGCAGGCAGACTTCGTAGCCCTTGAATGGGACTGCAGCGGTGACGTGGAGGCCACGATCCACTGCGGCTTCGCCAGCCGCCAAGTCCCAGCCAGGGGCCATGCCCACAATGACGGCTTCCACCGGATTCTTCTGGAGGTACTCCGTGGCGAGTGCGCGGAGCTTACCGTTCATCATGGGCACGTTACCGAGCCTGTTAGGGCGGTGGCCCGTGAACCCGACGGTGTAGGCCATCAATCGGCCTTCAGGTCGCCGGTGATGGCCACGCCACCGCCTGTCTTGGTGGCAGCGACCCGGCTGACCAGATCTTCGATGATGGCCTGCTCGGTGCGACCCGCTGCGCCATGCGTGGCATGCACGATCTTCTCGATGTTCTCGCGGGCCAACTGGAGCGCGCTGAACAGGAATGTCTCGACCGCCGTGACTGCGGCGTTGTAGTCACCACTGGCAATGGCCGTGTTCACGTCGTTCAGTTCCAGCGCGATGCGATGGTGGTCCTGGAGCTCGCCCACCGGAACATTGCGGTACGGAGCATCGATGGCTTCCTGTTGCACACATGCACGCATGGCAAACAAAGCGTGGTCCACCAGCTTGGCGAGCACGGGGTTGGAGTTGTGATGGTTGTAGGAGACTGCGTCGATGCGGCCGAGTTGGTCATAGTGTTTGTACACGGCCATCACGTGATGCGTGTACAGAATGCTAGGCGGTGCATCCTTGAGGATGGCCGCGTTGACCGGGCCGAATTTCTCTTCCATGGCTTGCGCGTGAGCTTCTGCGGCGGGGCTGGGCATTATATGCTCCTAGTTGTGGATGAATGATTGAACCGGCATGTTTGCCGTAATAGACGTGACTGCTGCGGGCTTCGTCGGCGACCACACCCACTGGAGCTCGCCTTCGATACGTACAGGGCCGAGGGCGATGTTTTTCTCCGGGCCAGTACGAGGTTCCGGACTAACTGTGGCGTCACTAAACGTCCATCCGGCGTTGGTGGCGCGGCGGTACGTAGGAGATTCGTGGTCGAGTTCTATGGTCACACCGTGTCAGCAAGATTGGGCAGATTATCGTCCTGCTGACCGGCCTTCGGCATCTGGTAATCGGCACCGTTGTTCGGGAGATCGTACACGCGCATCATGTCGCTGTCGATCTTCAGCGAGAAGGAGAACATGCGCTGGTTACGCGCCTTCTGCTGCTCGATGTTGATGATGCCAGCCTCGCGGGTGTCCTTGTTCGCAACGAACGCCCAGAGATTGTTCATGTGTTCCGCCATAGCGCGCGAGTAGCGGATCACGCCCTGCTGGTCAAGCTGTGCCAGCACGATGATCAGACTGTTGGTGGCTTCGGCGTGGATCTTGGCGTAGCGAGTGGCCGCTCCCAGCTTCCTCCATTGGTCTTCGCCGTCGGTGTTGGCGAGCAGCCCCATGTAGTCGATGATCTTGACCGGAGCCGTCATGATGGAGAGCGCTTCCTCCATAGTGACATCTTCCTTCGGCTTGTGGATCGCGTAGTACGACTGCTTGCGGTGGAGCATCTTGCGCCACTTGAGCATACGCTGCTCCACCAGCGCCTTCTCTGAGCGAGTCATGCGTTGAAGTAGGATCTTCATCGCGTCGAAGCGAGTCACCGTTGCGGTGATACGCGCCGACATTTCGAGCTCGGTCATTTCCAGCGGCAGGATGTCGACCGGGTAGCCCATGCTGGCGATGTTGACAGCGAGCTGATTGGCCAGAGTCGACTTACCCCCTCCTGTGGTCCCAGCAATGCCGACCAGGGATCCGCGGAACAGGCCGCCGTTGACATCGTCAAAGGTCTTGAAGCCAGTGGGGATGATGTCGTCCCTGCGATCCTCGTAGAGGAGTCGCTTGATCACATCACCCGCGTTGTCCTTGTGCCCGAAGCGCACCAGGACCGTGTCATCCTTGCTGGCCCGCCCCCGATTCAAGCGAGTCTGGGCCTGCTCCATCAACTCCTTGGAGTTGACAGTGGGCTTGTTCAGCGCATCGCCGATGACGTTGGCGATCTCAGCCAGCGACCTGCGACGACGGAATTCACCGAGTGCCGCCAAGGCACGCAGGGCCTCGGCCTTATCATTGATGACCGGCTGGGAATTACGGAAGAAGTTCGCCGCATCCTTGCTGATCTGCGGATGCTCCAGCAGCATCCTGTATGACACAGCCTTGCCGGTCTGATTACGGACCTGTTTGGCTAGTGCGAAAATTTCCTGAGCCTCCTCCGAATAGAAGTAAGACTCGTCGATCTTGGTAAGCACCGTGCCGCTGATCAGTTCGTCACGGTGACAGGCTGCGCGCAATACAGCGAGCTCTGTCCTAGGGCTTGATAGTTTCGCCATCTTGTTGGATTACCTTGCCTGCGGTTGACCTATTTACCTCGCGTCCACTTCGACGCGAATCGGTACGTGCTTTGCCCAGAGGCGACCCGAACTCTGTAGCAAACTTCAGGCTCTGCAAGAAGCTTTCCAGAGAACGCTTGATGGTGTCGGCGACACGCGCGTTGAACGCCCTCGTCAACGCACTGTCTGGTGTGAACGGTCTACCCCAGAGGTTGAACTTCTCGGTCATGGCAAGCTGCCCCAGGCCATGATGGCGATGGACAGTACCACCATGAACAAGCCGCAGACGATAAGGCTGCCAGAAAGGATGAGTCGCCACGAAGATGCAGTGATGGCTTCCAGGCCGCGAGCCTTCAGTACCCAGCCGATGTAGGCGAGTATGATTCCGATTGCGAAGATCATGCCTGTTCCTCCACGATGGTGTAGTTCTCGAAGCCACCTATGCCATTGATTTCGTCATTCAGGGGCTCAATCTCGTCTTCGAGCGTGCTCTTGCCAATGGTCAGAGTCTCTGGTGCGGAGGCCTCGGCACCGCCGAGTTGGTCGACCGTCTTACCAGTCAGGATTTTGCAGATAGACATCACAACACCATCGAGTTGAGGGCTTTGCCCTGGATATAGACCATTGCGTTCACGGGGCAATACAGCTTGCCACAGAGGAACGACATAGGATCAGTACCAGCGCACACGACTACCCTAGGGACGTTGGAATAGTACTCCAGGAGGTCGCGAGCCTTCTCCAACTTGGATTGAGTGCTGTCGGCCGTCAGATTCGACAGGACCAGCATGCTGATGTGGTCCTTGGGTTGCACCAGCAGCTTGTTCTCGAAGCCACCATACAGCACTTCCCAATGAACTGCCCCCGAGGGGAATGTCTGCATGTGGTGGTGGACGAGGTACGCCGCGAAGTACTTCGCCATCTGGTCGTCCGGGTTGCCTGCTACCCCGAAGATGCCCTTGTATCCAGGGTTGGCGATGAAGGTTTCCAGCGACTGCTTCTGGGGCGCCTCACTGACGAGCTTACCGTCGAACTTCTCATGCTCGACCGCGAACGCCTGCGGTTCCCAATTGAAGGCCGTCTGGCGAAAGACGTGGCCCGGCACGATGGTACGCGCTCGGCTCGTCTTGGGGACATCGATCGCGTACACTCCTGGCTTGAGTTGCTTCTTGACCACGTCAACCTCCGGTGGGGCCGTTGCGATAAGTGATTCCTGCCACGAGGGTCTTGGCGGGGTCGTGAGGGAGTACTTCGTAGGCGTGCAGCACCAGACTGCCACCCATGAGCATCGCGGTGCCCAGGTAGTTCATCAGCTTGTTGCCAGGGAGCTCGAAGCCCGTGCCGAAGAGGCGGAACTCGCGCTTCTCACGCGGTGCCTTGGGGTCCACTTCCACCCACAGAGCCACGTCGTTGCCCTGCTCACGCACAGTCAGGATGCGTGCGCCCTTGGGCATTTCGACGGTGCAGCTTTCAGCTAGACCGAACTTCCAGATTGCTTTCATGAGGTTCCTCGATTGGGAGCTCTGCGACAACCGGCTTGGCTATCGAGAGTTCGTATGTGTTGATGATCCTTTCCACGAGAAAGGCATCGTCGCCGGGGCGATTTGCAGCGAACCGCACCCAGCGACCGTACTTATTTACTTCCTTGCCGTCCAGGTCGAAGAGCTTGTTCTCGTATCCCAGGCAGAGCTGGAACGCCGTCCAGTCGCAGGTGGATTCTTCCTGAGCGAACACGTCGTACCATACGAGGTTGTGCAGTCGCTCGTCGTTGGCCCAACGCGCCTCGAAGAACGAATGCTTACCCTTGACACCTAGTAGCTTGAGGATTGGGTACTGGTCCCCGGTCACGACCTCCTGGTAGCGAAGCGCGTACTCCTGAATGAAGTAGATTGCGCCGCGCAGACCTGGGTGGTGCAGAAGGCCCAGATTGTTCTGGTATAGTTGCTCCAGGTTCATTCGACTTCCCCGGGATTCGCGTAGCACGTCTTGCACAGAGCGCGACGTCTGTGCCCGTGAAAGAGATTGCCGCACTGGAAGCATTTGCACTGATAGCAACCATCCTCGTGGGCGTAGTCCTCCGGCCAGTCGCCGGGTGATTCCTTCACGTCGGAAGGGACCTTGGTGATATGTTCCAGCCGCATCCACAGGCTCTGCCCGTTGCACGCGATGTTGGCCGTGCCATTGTCGCTCACCGCCAGGATAGAGGCGTCCACCACGGCGACCTTGCCGGTATCGACATCGCGCAGGACGGCCCTGATGCGACTACCAATGTAGAGCTTTGCTTCTTGGAGATTCATGTCACCATCCTAAAAGAGGTCGTTTGCGCGAACCGTAGTCCATAGCGTCGTTCTTGCCAGACATCCAACCCACGAAGATTTCTTCATCCTTGGGGGAAATCAGAGGGTTGAACTTTTTACGTATCACGCCGAACCACTCCACACGGGCGCAGGACTTGCGCACCTTGTACTCGTCCATGAAGAATCGGACGATAGGGTCGGGTTTACCGTCGTGCGGCGTCAATATACGGGCGATGCGCTGTTCGGCGGAATAGACGTTGGCCGACAGAGCTACCTCGTACAGCGCACTGGCAGGTGGGATGTTGGTGCCGACCGAGAGCAACTTGATGGTGCCAACGAGGCATGGGATGAGACCCTGCTGCGCGTCGGCAATCAGCTTCTTGCGGACATCCTTGCGCAGACTACCACTGAACTCGTAGGCTACCTTCTCGCCAGCGATCTTGTTGATGGCTTGCACCAGCGCACGCACCGGGGCCACCTGCGAGAACGGGATCAACACGACGTGCCCGGACCGGATATCCTTCACCGCGTATTCCGCGATCAGCTTGAGTCGCTTCGGGTCCTTCTCCAGGCGCTTGACGAGATTGGCCCACAGTCCGCTACTGCGGTTGTCCCTGAATTGCGTCCGAACCGGAATCCACTTGGGGCGTAGCATCTCGCGCTTGATCTCGTGGACGACGCGACCTAGCACCATGTCCACCAGTTTGTACATGCCGTCCTTACGTCCAGGGGTCGCGGTCAGGCCGAATACGTACTCGGCGTTGAAGCGGGATATGGTGCGCAGGAAATGTTGGGCCGCAAGACCATGTGCCTCATCGACTATGACGGTGGAGAAGAGGTTGCGGACCTTCTCCAGAACCTTGTGGCCATTCTCGCTGATGAACGTCTGGTACGTGGCGAGGCACACTGCGTACTTCTCGAAGTCGCTCGGCTTCTTACAGTACCCGATCATGTGCTTCGGTAGATTCGACATCTTCTGGGTCGTGGCCGACCCCATGAAGGTGTCGTAGAAGCCGTCGAGCCATTCACGCTGTGCGGCCAGGATGAGCGCCTTACCACCAATATGGCAGATAGTGGCGCACGCCATCACCGTCTTGCCGGTACGCGGAGGCGCTTTCAGCACGCCGCGCTTGGCTCTCTTGAGCTTGGCCGGTACGTCCTTTTGGTAGTCCTTCAGGGTGCCGATGAACCGCATGGGATACTTACGGGCCTGCGGCGTCTTGTCGAACAGCTTGAGATTGAAGCCCTTACTATTGAGGTAGGACGTGACTTGGAGGCGGTCGCCGAGCGGGACCTTGACATACTTCTCCTTGCCGACCTTGTACTCACCGGACAGGCGGACTTCGCCCGTGAATGCTCCGCACGGTTGGCAGAACTCTTCCGTGTGACGATAGGGGCCATGCTCGCACTTGGCACACACCTTCTCCGCATAGAACCTCACGGTGTACCGATTGTACAACGTTTCCTTGATTGGCTCAGGTACATCGGAGCTTCTGAGGTAGAGCGCCTCTGCCTTGTATATTCGTATGATGCGTTCTTTCTGCTGTGTCATATGCGTGAAGACGTTGCCAACCAAAGTAAGCAGCGGAAGATGGTGTGGGCTCGAGATGGATACAGAGAATATCAGTCAGAAGCGCACAGAATGGACGTTGAAGTGCTGGAGTCCAAGATAACGGCCCAGAACCCCCCTGTTCACTCTACTTGAAGCCCATGTCATCCCACTCTGGTCACGTGTCGGGTGTAGGTATTGCCGAGGTGAAATCCTGATTAAGAATAGGAGATTAATACTTGGCCAGCTTCCGAGAGATCATAAGAAGTGTGCTGAAGCAGTGTTCCGTGTTAAAGAAGGGTCTCGAGTCTACGGTACCTCAGGTAATGGCGGGATCAAGCAATTGAAGCTGAAATTACCTGAGGTCCCGTTCACTTATAAGATCATCAGCAGAAGTATGCACTTCTATGATACAGAAGGCCGGGCTCTAGGTAGTGTCAAGCTCCCGCTCGAATACAGCTCGGCTAGAATAGAGGGTGAGCGCATACTGTCTGGGTCCTAAATATTACGTGGGCCCTTTGAGTCGGACATGAGCTGGAGCAACGTGACCAGCCTCGCGTAAGCGAAGGATGCTTGATCAATGTCCTTGATGACTACCTCGATGCCTGCAACGTGGTCCTGGCATTCGGACTTGAAATCCAGCACCGGGCGACAGATGCGGTCCAGGGCATTGGTGCGCTCACCCTGCGTACTGCCGAGTTGCGCCCGGAAGGACGTGAGCGCGTAGGCACGGAATGCCTTCTCAGCACGTTCGAGGAGGGTCACCGTGTTATTTACGCGCTTGATCATCGTGACCAAGCGCCCCCGATACGCCATATCTGTCAACACGCAGTCGTAGACATACTGCGGGTCATATCGCTTGGCGCTGGACATCAGGCCCAAGGACTTCCGCGACTCATGCAGGGTCAGGATTTCGTTGCGCTCTTTCTCGATGTTGATGCGGCTTTGCATCCCAGCCAGGATGCGCATGAGTGTCTTGTATTCGGGGTCTTCCGGAGTCAGACGGCTCGGTTGCGGCTTCCGCGCTTGGGGCTTGCCGCCAATACGGATGGAGGTCATTTGTTCCTCAATTTAGCGAACGCGACATTGAATCTGGGGAGCGCAAGCCCCGTACCATACAGGTAGATGCCACCCATGAAGTAGCGCAGCCCATACGAGCCGATTTCAATGCCGCCGACATTGATGTCGTAGGCGTGCGTGTCGGTCTGCTCAACCTCGATGCCTGCTTTGGCGGTGTCGTGATCGACGCCAACCATCTGAGCCATCGAGATGAACACCACCTTCTGGATTTCGAGGAGCGCCTGGAGCTCGTTGCCAGGATCCTTCGGGAACGGCACAAACCATTCCACCTTCAAGAACGCACCTTGGTGGAGCTCGTCATGCACTGGCTCATCACGAAAGCACGGAGTCCAGCCAACATAGCCAAGCGAGCTCAGCAGTGGTGGCAGTTCTCTGCGATTCCACATCTGCAGGAAGCTCTGCTCACCAGATGCCACCAGCGACCCGAGCGGCGTCTCGAAGTCGCGCGCATCTTTCGGGCGGGTGGCGTCCGAATACATGCTGTAGACCGCCCACGGCAGATCGACGAACGTGAACCCTACGCTGGACAGGAGGTTCAGTGCGCCGTGCATGAGGGCCAAGCTGTCGGTGTCGAGGTTATTTGCGGTGGCCATTCTCGAAGGCTCGCTTGGTGATGTTGGAGAAGGTCTTCAGGTCGTCGATGGTGAAGCCAGGGAAATGCTTGTCGAGGAATGCCTGAATGGCACCGACCGTGTCTGAGAGTTCGACCAGTGCCATGACCCGGCTGCCTTGCACCATGGCGTCGCGGAGTTCGGAGAGTTCTTCTTGGATTTTGGAAAGCTCACCGAGCTCACCCTTGGGGATCACTTCGATATGATAGCCGTGATTGCTCATAGTAACTCCAGTAGGTTGTAGATGCTGATACCGACCACGACGAGAACCCAAGCCACCAGTTCGCCGATGAGCATAGAACTAGGAACGTCGGTCCGCCAGCTCATAGGGCGTCTCGCAGTTGCTGGCGGCGCTCCATCAGAAGCAGGCCGAGGTTGTTGAGGCCGACGCCACCGCACACGCCCCAGAACTTATCGCCCCAGGTGTTGCCTTCAATCAGGCGGGCCTCACCGGTGGACAGGAGGAAGTCACGCAGGTCCGGGTCCTCGAATTTCTGCGCAATCACCTCGCGCATGACACCGATCTTGATGTGATCCCAGTTCTCACGCATCTTGCAGCGTGCGCCCAGCCGCTTCGCTTGGCCCGGTGTTTCTGCCGCCAGGATGCGGATCATGTCGATGGGGTCGGCCGCCTTGGCAGCTTGGTACAGATGCTCGGCCGTGGTGCCAAGATGCGGCACATAGTGGAAGTTGGACAGGAAGCGGAACTCCCCGTCGAAGGAGGTGATCTCGTTCATTGCTCGTCCAGAATAGTCTGAATCAGCTCCGAGGCGATCGGAGATGTGATGAGCGTGGCCTTGTTAGGTGTGTTGAACACGACGATCTCCTTGTTGCGCAGCACGGAGTCTGTCTCAGTCAATTTGCGCAAGCCGGGGCGGTGGGCGAACAGGTAGTAGCCACCGAACATGAGCTCACCCCACACATGCTCGACGAGAAAACCAGACTGACAGCGATACACGCGGAGTAGGGAATCCACCAACGGCTTGCCGATGGGTTCCAGGCTACCGGGCTCCATGCGCAGCGCGAAGATCCTCGGGGAAAGCCTGTCAATCAGCACTCGGCGACTCCGGCTGGTTGAGGGCAATGATCATGCCCGTGTCAGCATCATATCCGGAAATGTAAGTGTCGAAGACGTGCACGTCCGGGAACTTCTTCCCCATGAACTCCTGCAGATAGGACATGTCGATATCGAACTCGGATGCGCCAGTGGCCTTGGACTCAAGCTCGATCTCCGAGCTACCGAACGAAGACTTCAGTTCGAGCTTGGTAGTGGACTTCCCGACCTTCACGTGGATGCTGTTCTTGACGCCCTCCCGTGCTACAGCCTTGGCATTCTCGAAGAATGCTTTGGCCTCGCTGAGATCCAATCGGAATTTGGCCTTGGGTTTTGCCCGACTCTCTTCGACTCGGCCCATGACTGCTTCCATGGGGATGGTGAATTGAGGGGCGATCAGCGCGAGGGTTGCGAAGCCAATGGCATTCCACACATACAGGACGCCGTCCCGCACGGACATCTTGAACACGGACTGTCCGAACGTCTCGAGGACAGACTTCAAAGTCTGCAGCGGGAGTGTGAACTCCATGTTGCCGGTGACCTCGCTGGTCATTGCATAGGCCATGCGCTCCCCGTCGTATGAGGCAATGAAGGCCCCCTCGTCAGTAAGTTGGAAGCTAACGTGGCTGATCTTCTGACCCAGAACCTTGTCGGGGTTGATGAGGACATCCTTGCACGACTGGAGCAACCACGCGGATTGTTCAGGTTCGATGCGCGTACCCTCCAACCCCTTCATGGGGAGCGGCGGCTCTCGTACGACGTCCACCGTTGCGGCCACTGTCTTGTACTTGCCCGATTTGACAGTCAGCACAGACTTGTCGAACAGGAGTTGCACCTCGGCGCGGCCTTTGGTCGAGGAGATGGCGGTCTGTATGGGAAGGGAGAAGATATCGTCGCCTTCCGAGTGGCACGGCAGTATCAGGTGGCAGCGAGTGGATTCGCCAATCGAGGTTATTGCCAGCTTGCCCGGTTGCGACCCGTCGAAGATTATGTTGCCGGTCATCGGAGGTGCGATGGTGGTGGCGATCTTCATCGCATCTTGCAACGAATCGCCGGATATTGCTACTTTCAGCATGTCTGCCCTGTCCTATAATGGGGTGTGCTACGCACATCATTTACTGCTTTTCTGTCCCAGAACGCAAGAAGGGCTCCCGACCTTTCGATCAGGAGCCCTTGCTTGGGTTGGAGGTTACGCGGCCACGGTGAGGGTGAGTTTGACTTGCGTCGTGCCCTGATCCGTAGACACGTCGAACTCGAACTCGTAATCCCCAGCTGGAGCTTTCGACGGATCCACCAGAAGCACCCGCAGAGTGTCATAGGTGACGTTGGTGCCAGTAACCACCGTAGGCGAGCCTACCAGGAAGACCTTGAAGGCTTCGGGGACGGTAGTGGGCTTGATGGTCTGCGGGATGACGAGGCGCGAATTGACGTACTGCCGGTTCTTCGCCTGGAAGAGGGTCACCCAATTAAAGTCGAAGTACGGGCATTCTCCGACCAGGGCCGACTCCGAGATATTGGCGAACCAGCGCATCGTAGCATCGGGATTGTCAACGACAGGAGGCACCGGCGGCTCCGGATCGAAGTTGGCGGCGACAGAGCCCATGCCCAACGTCAGGGACTGGATGAGAGCGCCAAGGGTCAGTCGGTCTTGCGTGAGGTTCAGAGCACTCACCCACAGATGGGCGTAGCCAGTGTGCGAAACGTCCACGAAATTCGAGAAGCCACTCCAGGGGACGGTCAGCGATCCCGGAACCGCCTGTCCGATATCTTCCTGACCCTTCTGCATTCGGTAGTTCGTGACGGCGCTGCCGAAACTGCCGACCGGAGCGCCGCGCAACCCAGACGGATTGCTGGAGTTGGTGCCGAAGCGGTGGACCTTCTGCGCTTTCGTGAGTTCAGCATCGTCCCACACCGCAGCCATGTATTGGCCCACGACCGGGGAGTTCGTGCGAGCGATGTTCAGGCGACCACCCGTCATGTAGTTCTGACCATCAGGCAGGCCAGCGTTCCGCGTGTTGGCCGTGGGGTGCTGATAGGACGGATGCGTGATGGACTGGACCGGCACCTTACCGTCAGGCATGGTGAACTCGGTTTCCGTGCCATCGAAGGTGGTCTCGGCGATGGAAAAGTACCCGTAGATCTTGCCCGACGGCCGACCCATCGCAACGAGGATGGTCTGCTTGGAGGGCTTGTCCAGGGGACGGCCGAAGTAGGAAGGGGTCGGGGAGATCAGTTGCTGGAGCATGGTTCTATTCCGTGAATCGCAAGAATTGGGAGGCATCCGTTGTCGTTACGCAGGCGCACGGATTGGGGTGGGAATCGAAGTAGAGGCCACCGGAGTCGGGTTCGTGATCGCTGGGGAGAGCGCGGATCACGTTGGCAACGACGTAGTTCAGGAGAGGCCATTGATCCTTTTCAGGAGTCTCATAGAGGACGAGGTTGGCGACCTCATCCGCCGGAACATACGCCAGAGTCCCGTCCGTATGAACCTCTACCAGATACACAGAGGCCGGGTCCAAGTACACCGTTGCCGTGGTCCCGTTCGGGAGGGCAATGAGCAGTTCGATTGAGGTAGCCATGGTGCCATAAAATTGCGCCTGGACCCCTGTTCAGCAGCGACCTCACTTGATGCCGTGCAGCGACCTCACCTGATGCCGTACAACTTCTTGTAGGACTTCATCATGTAAGTGATTTCGAACTGGTCGATTCCAGTAGACTCCGTGACGTCCTCGATGGGCATCCCGCTGGACACTTGGGCGATAGCATCCCGGAGCTTTGCCCCCTCGGGACCCATGACGAGTTCCTTCATGGGGTTGAACTTGAGAGACGAATTGAACAGTCGCTCAGCCTCCCGCTTCGCTACCGAGCCTGCAATGTAGCCGACCGCCATCTTGTGGGCTTGCTGGCGTAGCGAATACGGGTTGATCTTGCATTGGATCGTCTGGTACTTGTCCAAGAAGGACGGAGGACTGACGGATTCAATGTGCTCGTGCGGGAGCTTCTTCTTGAAGCGGACCCGAACCTCCCCAGGCTTTAATGCCTCCCATAGAGCATAGCGGATGCGCTCCTCGAGGTTTGAGGGATCCGTGTCGAGGTTCTCGATGCAGCCCTCCACACACTCAACGAGGCTCTTGGGGAAGGAGCTCAGTACCAGAGTCGGCACAACGGGTTCCAGCCGATTGAGGGAGTCCAGTGAGGAGAGGACTACTACGTTCAGGGGTTGCAGCTTCTGGTCGATAGTGCCCTTGATCTTGTGGATTTTCAAGCCAGTGGACTTCTGAACCAGACCGTGCCACACTCCTAGGTTCTTGAGGATTGCACTGATAGCAGCCGGCGAACTGTTCAGCAGATTGAAGACACGCATGTAAGCGGACATAGGCATCAGCTCCAGTCAGGGTTGGCAAAACGGCGGATGATGGCCTTCGCCATGGTGTTGAATTCCTCAACCTGCTCGTCGGTACGTTCAGGGTAGGAGAGATCCCACGCATCGGTCGCGGCCAGCAGTTCTCGGAACGCAGCCTTGTCGAAACCCGGACGCCGTTCAGGGTCGATGGTCAGCTTGAGGTCAGGCGTGAACTTATGGGAAGCTTGAAGGATGTCGGGGATCGCCAGCTTACCTGTGGCATGCAGCTGATGGGCGCAGACCATAGCGCGCACCACGTTCCACTGATTCGAACGGTCATCCGGCTTGATGTTGAGAGCAGCCAGCGACGACCTTGAGTGGCCCAGATATTTGCGGGTCAGGAGGTTTGGCTGGAAGTGTCGCCCGAACAACTCATTCAAGCCGTGCCAGCACAAAGCCTCCTCACCTATGCGCTGGGCGAACATGAATTGAGACACGTTCATGTCGCTCTTGGACATCAGGCGAACGAAGTCCTGCAAGTCGTAGGCGAACACGTCGGCATGACCAGCTAGGCCGGGAGTCACGAAGGCCGTCTCGTAACGGATCTGCTTGCGAGGCAGGAAACTCAGATAGTCGTTCAATGGCCGGACGTACACGAACTGCACATCGTAGTCGCTGACGTCATCGGCATAGCCCCACATATGGCTGCCCACGATGCGCGAGAACAGCACCTTGACCCCATACTCGGTTTCGAGTTGGTCGGCCAGTTTGGCAATCATAGTGGCGTTGAGATGGTGATACGAGTTCATGCTTTCCTCTTCTTGGTAGCCATGCGCTTGACCGGCTTCAGCTTGATTGTTGAGGGGTGGCCTTCCACGACAGTGGTGATGCCTCGCATCTTGCAAATAGTGAACTCTCGTCCCCCATAGCGCTCCTCAGCCTTCGGCGTGATGATGATTACCGACGGGATCATCTTGTTGAGCATCGGCAGGAGCTCTTGGAAGCGCTGAATGTTGGCAGGTCCCATGTTTGCAGCAGGCTCGTCCAGGACGATCATTGAGGAACGCTTCTCGCTGGGAACGAAGGCCATCAGTGCCATCACCAGCACGATAGTGAACAGCTTGGTCTCAGCACCGGACAGGCGTCGCACATCAGTGGTATCAACGCGGTCCGGGAAGTGACGATGCACCAAGAACTCGACCTGATGGGCATCCCACTTGAGCTCGAACTTGAACTCCGGGAACACAATGGATGCATACTTGGCGATCTGCTGGCCCAGGCGCGAGCTGAGGGCCTGTACGACCAGCTTCTTCATGGCCTTGTCGTCGTAGCCAGCCAGCAGAGCTTCCAGATCCTTGGCGCGGTTGATGTGCTTCTTGAGCGACTCCATCTTCTCCAAGATGCCATCGTACTGCTCGGTAAGAGCCCGCGCGCGTGCCAGCTTGGCCTCGATCTGCGTGAGCTCCCGGGTCAGCGCGGCAACTTGCTCGACGTTGGACTTGGCGAAGTCAGCACTCTCACCTAGTTCCAGAGCCTGCTGGAAGACGTCGTGGTTGGATTCCAGAAACTTGAGGGCTCGTAGGCGAGTGTTCAGCTCGTCGATGACGCCGCGCACTACCTTGGCGATGATGCGCTTGCCAGTGAACTCACCCGGATTCTTAGGGGCATTGCTCAGCTCCTCGGCGATGATGCGGTACTTCTCGTGCGCTCGCATGTACGCGAGGATCTTATCGGACTCGGCCTTCAACTCGCTGAAGCGCTTGCGAGCTTCCTGCTGCTTGGTGACCTTGGACTGATACTCCTCATAAGCCTCGTGCTGCTTGATGCAGGCAGTGGCGAAGTTGATGATCTTAGTGAGTTCCGCCGTGTTGGCAGTCTTGACGTGCTGGCCGCATGTAGGGCAGGAACCGCCGCCGAATTTCTTCGCATGCTGGAGCTGATGTTGTGCCGACTCCATCTTAGCACGAGCTTCTCCCAGAGGACGCTTCGGCTTTTCAACCGTCGTGATCCTAGCCCCGCAAATGGGGCGGAGGCGAGCTTGCTCGGCAATCAAATCGTCGTAGCGATACTGTGCCTTGTCGAGCTTGGCTGCAATGGCCTGAGGGTTCTTGTCTACCGCCCCCGATCGTAGAAATGCCTTGGTCTCAGGGCTGAGGTTCTGCGCCCACTCGTCGAACCGTTGCTTGCGCTCCTGCCAGTCCTCGAATTCGCCAGCCTGCTCGAGGAGGTCCATGTTGCGCGAGAGTTGCTTCTCGAAGTCGGCGATCAGGCTGCGTAAATCCTCCTTTCCAACCTCGTCGCACGCCTTCGCGTAGTGATCGAGCTCAGCAGCGGCCTGCTCACGGAATAGGGCTGCACGACGTGCCTGGTCAGCCTCTGCCGCACCCTCCTGGAGTTGATCCAAGTGGGCCTGCATACGCTTCGCTCGATCGGTGAGCTTCTCGATCATGCCCTTGGGAGGTAGCCTGGGTTGGAGCTCGGCTCGATCGGCTTCTAGAGCTTCATAGCGATCAATCGCCCCGGAGACCTTCTCATAAGCAGCCTTGATAATCTTCTTCTCGGCGTCGATCTTGTCTAGGCCAAAGAACTTGGTCAGGAATGCCTTGCGATCAGCATTGCTACCCTTGACCAGGGGATGAGGGGTCTGGGAGTCCAGATGGATGTAGGTGACTACATCTTCCCAGGTCCACGGCAGGATGTCGTCCAGCTTGCGCCGAACATTGGTGGCCCCGTGAACGAGCGCACCGTCGAATTTCAGTTGGGATTTGGAGCCGACCCGTTTGAGGAGCAGGGGCTTGCCTTGTAGGTCGATGCGTACACCACGCTCGCCGACACGGATGCGATCGGACTTCTCAGCAGCGATCGGATTCTCGTACAGCGTGTCGAAGATCGACGAGAACAGCATGGACTTGCCGGCCGCGTTCGGGTCGTGCGCGCTAGTGTTGAACCCGTAGATCGTGGAGATGCCGAGCGGGATGTCGAAAGAGACGTCGTCGAATGGGCCGACCTTCCGTAGAAGGATCGACCGCCAGACGTTGGCTACTGTGTTCTGCATGGCGGGTTGTTATAGTGGCTACCTAATGCAGAACATTTACTACTTTGGGCCTACAGAGTAGGGTCCGGGCGGAGCACCCAGCGGGCGCGTTCGCGCTCTTGACGCAGGGTTTCTTCGAGGGTTCAGGCATGAGCTTCAACCCCGGAGCCGGTCGTGTATTTCCCGATGGGCCACGTTGTTCACGCAGGTCGCTAAGAACAGGTGGGAGTCCATGCTGGCTGCTCCAGTGCTTGAGTTGGCTTGGAGCTAAAATTCACAGCCGATCAAGTGTTGACGCGGTCCAGGGTCATCCACTCGCTGATCTGTATGAACGTCGGGGGACGGTCATCGAAGAACAGGAAGAGCGAGAGGTGGCTGATGACCTCAGTCCGGAAGCGAGTAGGCTTGGTAGTGTAACACGCGACGGCATTGCCCCCGAACATGGAGTTCAGCTTGTTGAGCATCCACTCGTCGTAGACGAATTGTGCGTTGCGATACTGGAAGCTCTTGGCCGAATGGTCGTGCTTGCTCAGGCTGGCCTCGGAGTCGTGTACGATCATTTCCATTGGTTCCTCAAATGGTGATGGACATTGCGATGGTGGGCCAGTCCGAGCATTCGTTCGGCGGCGTGTACACGTCGGGGTCTTCCTGGAAGCCTTGCGAGAGGAAGAACTGCTTGACCGCGACCCCGTACTCGTTGTCAGGCACGAGCTCCACCAGCTTGCACCCGGAGTAGTCGTGCGACAGCGCGTTGCGCAGTACCGTCAGTGCCTTCGAGGCGTAGCCCTTGCGACGATACTCCGGCAAGATGCCGGTCCAGCGCAAGTACACGGAGGTGGAATGGGTGTCCAAGAAGTAGCCAGTGACGCCCACGATGTTGTCCCCAGCGAAGATCAGATAGATCTGGCCCGAGTTCCAGTCTTCCAGGAATGCGTCGGCTGCAGGAGTGGCGTAGGGCTCCGGCCAGATCTTCCCCATCTTCAACGAGAAGGCCGGACCGAGAGGGAGGTAGAGTTCGACGGCGCTCATATCAGTCCTTCATCTTCTCGTAGGCAAGCTGGAGGCAGTCCTCTTGGAACTGCGTGGGCGTGGGATCGACGGGGTAGCGTTCCGGGTCGATGGCGCGCTGGATCAGGTCGGGCCAGTCACGCAGGATGTCGCGGGCCATGCGCTCACGCTCGGGTGCTTTCATATGGGCGATGTGCACGATCCGGTCGATGCGGCCAGGGCGCGTGGACTTACCATCCGGACCGAGCGTACCCAGAGCCGGGTCGATATGCTCGATGTGGTTGGTGGTCACGATCAGCAGCACGCCGCTCGTCGTGTTGACGCCCGAGATCATGTTCAGCACCGTGTCGAACGACAGGCTGCGATGCTCAGTGGCAGGCTCGCGTCCGTGGAACGTGTTGTCGAAGTCCTCGAACAGAGCCACGCACGGAGTAGTCATGCCACGCCATTCGCTCATGAACTCCTGATCCGACATGGTGTTCAGGAAGAAGCGGTAGATGGGGATCCCGAGGTCCTTGGCGATGGCCTTTGCCAAACTGGACTTGCCCGTGCCGCCTGGTCCGTAGAACAGCCAACCCCGGCGGTGAGGGATCGATCGCTGCAAGTACCAGTCACCCATTTCCATCCACTGGCGGGCCTGCCGAAACTGGTCCAGGATGTACTCGGGGTAGTACAGACCAGTCAGAGGGCTATCCTCGGTCGAAGGTGTGTACACGTCCGCGTCGTAGACGAACGACTTCTCCAGAGCCAGTATCGGGGTGAGGTTGGAGTCCGCGATAGAATCAGCCTCCAGACTGCCACCACTCGGGCTGCTGCGCTTGCGCATGGCACTAGCCACCTCGCCGAATGCGTTGCTCTTGTCCGTTCCGATCAGGTCGTACACAGCGAAGCGGCTGGAGCGAGTCTTACTCTTGATGGACGGCAGGAACTCCTCGTTGTAGTACCGCGTAGCTTCGGAGAGGAACTTGCGCACGTTGACGATGCCGCGCACGGCGCTGATGCGGTAGACGTGACGTCCGCTGGAGCCGCGCTTGGCCCACACGAACTGACGACCACGGTACGCGATGAAGTTCTCGTTCTCGATGTGGAACGGAACCACGTAGCGGTGGTCGGCGGTCTTGACGTCGAATCGGCCACCGGCCGTCGTCATCTTGCCCGACGGGGCACGCTTCCACTTGGCGATGAGGTAGTGCTGGACAGCCTCTGCCGTACATGGGTCGATCTCTGCTTCCACGATGATGAGGCGCTTCACTGAAGAGAGGAAGCCCTGTACATGCCGCCATCCGGCCGCTGCGGCTGCGGCGACGCCACCCAGAGCGACGAGAGGCGCGTAGGAGGAGAGGCTAGACAGGCTACTGAGGTCAATCATTCTTGTTCCTGAGACGGGTTGAGGTGGGAGAGCATGCTCTTCATCGCGCTTCTTGTCGGCTTCATCTTGGCGTGCTTGGCGCTCGGCTTCGGTCAGGTCCCTTACGACTCCTACGAGGCTCTACTCGGGGACGTAGTTACTGATGTTGTAGGACGGGAGGTGGAACTTCGCCATCCAGAGTTCTTGGTTGAGGTGGGTGCAGAAGATGCGGTCGCCCATGTCTTCCTCACACACGAAGTAGACGCAGCGTAGCAGGACGAGACGGTCGCCTGGATCGACGACCTCGTACACGTTCAGCTCTCGCTCGATACGTGTGCCTGCGGGAAGGGTGGTCCCTTGGACCATCAGTCATCACCGTTGAGGTAGTGGAAAGTTGCAGCAGTCAGGTGGTCCTCGAGGTTGCCCGTCGTGAGCATCGAACGCACCTTGATCAACATGGTGACAACCGCCGCCAAGTCCCCGACCGTAGGCTTCTTCTGGAGTTTGTTGACGGCTTCCAGAATCTCCCTGTTGTTGCCGTACCAGAGAACCTTCTTGTGCTTGGTGACGCCCAGCCCCTTGACGTACAGCACGAACTTCGCCGCCCACAGAGCCTGATTGACGAAGCTCACGTCGTCCTCGATATCCATGATGGCTTTGGCTGCTTCGACGAAGGAGCCTCCATACAGGGCAGTCAGGTACCTCTTGACGACGTTTTCGTTGTCCGCGTTGACCGACTTCAGGCCGATCTGGATGTCCGCAGGGGTGAGCGGACGCTTCTTCGCCAACCCGGAGTAGAATGCTGCCACCGACTCGATGTTGTGAGCCAGAGTACGCATCTCGTTGTTGGATTCGAGGACGATCTGCTTGAGTAAGTCAGGGCTGATGAACCCCATCTTCTCGTTCTTGACGATGCGGACACCCTGCTTGAACAAGTCCTCGTTGGTGTGCTGCTTCAGGGTGATCTGTACAGATCGGTTGAGGATGGCCTTCCCATTCTTGTCTGTCTGGAGTTTGGTAGGGTCCATCGTGCAGAAGATCCAGATCGTGCGCGGGGGCGGCTCTTCAGTAGCCTTCAGCAGAACAGGGACAGCCTGGGCATTCCCCAGGACATGCTGAAACTCGTCGATCAGGATCACGCGATACTTGCCACGCTGCGGCATGAACGCCGCCGTGCGGGTCAGGCTGAGTAGTTCCTCCTTGGTGCGGTACTGACCACCATCGACTTCCATGTAGTCGTATGGGTTGCCCTGAGGATCATAGCCATTCAACTCACCTGCCAGAATGCGCCCGAGGGTCGTCTTACCTGACGAGGTTGGTCCGGAGATGACCAGGAGTTTCGGAGGTCGTCCATTCACAAAGCCGCGCATCATTGTGACGGCGGCTTCGTGGCCGATGCACTGGTTGAGGGTCTTGGGTCGGTACTTCGTGTCGAGAGCCATTCTATTCCTGCGTGAGTTGAGTGCTCTTACCGGCATCCTCGGGGAGCACGATGGTTACGGTGCTATTTACTTCCCGGAGGCTGGCGAGAGCTTTGCGTTTGTTCGTGCAAATCTATCGTGGTGTAGCCGTACAGCGCAATTATGGGCTTGTCGTCCTCTAAGATGCGGATCGCTTACCGAGCAGCCAACGCCATCAGCCTCCACCGAAAGTGTTGTCGCGCAGTTCCTTGGTGACCCACGCCGAGTTGGTGGATTGCCAGAGGCGCTCGATGTCAGCGAACGTGGTCTGACGGCCCGACTGCGTGGAGCCCATTACAATCGGGGACGCCCCGTAGCGGGCGGCGAACAGGCCCTTCTTGAGTATGCGACGTTCCAGTTCCTGCACCAGCAACGGGGTCTTGCCACAACGACCTGCGCGGCGCGCGTCTTGCCGATAGTCTTGGATCAGGTCGGGATAGCTGCGGCGCTGAGCATCGTGAGTGAGCATCTGCGGGTGCGGGCGCTTGAGCAGACGGCGGACATAGTTCTGTTGCATTGCTGACCTCAGGGTACGCGGACGGGGGTGATGTGGTCGCCCGTGTTAGGGCGTTGCTGCGGCAGTTGGTTGGCTTGGCGCGGCTCCTCTTCACGAGGGTGCCCACCAGACATCATGCTGGCGCCGATGGCACCGCCGATCAGCGAAGGCATGAAGCCGGAGCCGCCGCTGTTCTGGTGGATGACCGTAGGGGCCGGTGCCGAGGGCTTGGGCGCGGAAGGTTTGGGGATGCTATACGAACGACTGCCCCAGCGGCGACGGGCTTCCGAATCGGTTGCCACGCTCATGCACACCACGCCAAGTACGAGGGCCACCAGGGTCGATTTCACAGAACGGTTCATCAAAGTTTCCAGGAGAATTAGAGGGTGGTGTAGACACCGCGGGAGGTGTCGGGGAAGGTCGCGTGGACCAGTTCCTTCGGGAATATCACCGGCAGTTCCAGCGTTTCTTCGCCGGTCGTACCATCAGGGTTGCGCACCTTGCGCACGACTTGCACTACGACGTATTTCACGAGAGCTCCTTCTTCGGGGCTTCAGCGCCCATTGCGATGAGAACCTTGTAGACCCACGCGCCCTTGTACGTCAGCGCGTTGTAGCCCCATTCGCCGCGCACGATGACCTTGGCGATCAGACCTTGCTCCAGGCACCAGTCCCGCCCGGCCTTGCTCGGGACGTCACCATCGTACAGAGGGCCACGAGCGAACGCCGCCTTGATGCAGTCCACGGCGTTACCATCAGCGGCACGGGCCAGGGCGAGCCACTTGAGGGCCATTTCGTTTTCTTCGCTGCTGTTCAGCATGGCGTCCCAACCGATGAGGGCCAGGATGACCTTGTCGTCTTCAGTGATGAGATTTGCTTCGGGCATGTTATGCTCCTAGTTAGGATGAAGTTTGCGATGCTCGTCCCAGGCGGTACGGGCGTCGGTCGCGACCTTGATAGCTGCTTCCAAGGCGCGGTGGGCGCGCTCCTGAAAGAATTCGGCGACCACGAAGTCCCGCCACACGTTCAGGCTGCGGTGAACGTCAGACATGACAGGTGAGGGGATGACACGGGCCAGACTGACGCGCTCCGTCTCATAGGGCGGATCGTCCGGCTCCTCGCTATCCTGCAGAACGAAGTCACCGGTCAGCGAGAACTTGGGAGCCCAGTCATAGTTGTGGTCCTCGCGACCCATGACCCACGAGTAGTTGACGTTGCGCAAGTCCAGACGATGCGCGATGGACCACACGACGGTCGCCACAACAGATTCGTACCAGTGCTGCTCAAACAGGCACTTCGTCACGCGCAGCATGTACGTCGGATTGTTGCCGACCGGCTTGCCGAGTGTTTCCTTCAAGCTGAGGAAGCCGAACTTGTTGCAGAACTCCTGGCCGGTCATGCCCCGAAAGTCGAGATGCACCTTCTCGGCATTGAGGTAGAATTGGAGGTCCGGCCCATGGATGGGGAAGTTGCTTGACATGAATCACCTGAGGTTTGATAATAAGGTGAAGAAGGCGCACACAATGACTACAGCGACATCCCAGGTCGAGGCTTCGCGCATGAGGCGCTTCGTAGGGACTAGGAGTAATCGAAGACCGCAGCACGCGATCATGATAAGGGACGCCAACCACGTTTCAGGGCGTAGAAGCGCCCCGCAGAATGCGACCACGACGAGCAAGAGTGTTGCGGTGTTCACAGACACTCTTGCTGCTCCTCTGCCTGACGCTGCTCCTTCGCCTCGTCGTAATCGGACTCCTGGCGATTGAGTTGGAAGATCTTGACAAGGCTGTTCCGGCGCTGTGCTGCCAGCGCTTCCTGCCCAGCCTGCTCCTCCGCCTTCAGAGCCTCCCACAGATCGTGGAGGGTTTCGGGAGGGCGCAGAGCCAGGCGCCGGAGGAAGGATTCGCTGCTGTGTGCGACCAGGAATTCAGCCTGCGCCTCGGTGAGGAGGATCCTCTTGCGGTCGCACCAGAACCTCACATAGGCGAAGGAGAATCCCATCACCACGCACAAGGCCGAGATGAATTGGTACAGACTGGAGAGGGAGGCCAAGATGACGAGTGCTGCTGGAACTAGCATCTTCCAGCGCGACCACAGGCTGATGAGGATGACTACGAAACGATTGGCTGTCGACACGTTACTTCTCCTTCGATTTGGCGGCGAGCTCCCGCTCGACCATACGTTTGATGGGTAGATAGCCCTTGCGGACGCCCTGCTCGAACCACGCGATGGCTTCGGTCGGATCAGAGTCCTCACAACCTCGCCTGAACGGGCACATAGGGGCAGTGTCTTCTATCTCAGTTGGGAGGCAGAGGCGGTTCTTCCAGGCCCACTTGAGCTGGTCCTTGGTGCCGACGAGGTACGCCTTCTTGTGCTGCTCAGTGTAGCGCTCCAGACGGCGACCGATCTTCTTGAAGTCGGCATCAGTCAGCTCCTTGGCCCAGATGTGAGGGGTTGTGGGGTTGTCCCGAATGATGAACATCAGGCACACACCCTTGATGCGAACATTGTATTGCTCCCCCATGGCCCAGGCATACGCCTCGACCTGCTCCGTGTAGGCACGCCCAGGATTGTTGACCTTGCCGCCATTGACGGCAGCAGTAGAAGTTGTCTTGTAGTCCACAATCCAGTAGGAGCCGTCGGACGCTTTGTACACGCCGTCGATGTGGCCGACGACCGTGGGGAGGCGGATGAGGAGCTCGTGGTACTCGCTGAGCTTGCCGCAGCACATCGGTTCGTGCGACATACGCTTCCACTTCTTGCAGACCGGGCAGTGCCAATCCGCCAGGAATTGACCCGTCTTGCCGTGGTATCGCTGCATGACCTCGTGGACGGTAGTACCCACCGACGTGAAGTACGCCATGTGATAGTTCATGACTGTGTGAGGTCCACCACGAGCTACGCTCAGGATGTAGCTCAGAGGGCAGAACGGCAACTGCGACGCTCGGATGGTCTGGAGGCGAGACAGGTCCTTCGTTCCGTACTCCGCGACCGCCGTGAGCGCCGAATTGTGCATCTTGAGAAGATCAGCTTTGATGGACAACGCCGCCGTAGGTCGGAGCGTCAATGACATTCGTACACCTTCATGAAATGGGCGTCCTTGACATCAGGGCACACTTCCCACCCAAGCGGGACGTGACGGACAGTATGGCTCATGTGATTCTCCTTGATAGGTACTGTGCAATTTTATGTCCTACACCTCATTTACCCCACTTTGTGAGGGCTGAGGGCATCTCCAACTGAGGACATCTACATGATCGGCCAACTAACCGCCGCCGGGGTTGCTGCACTCCAGGGCAGTCAGCTCGTCAATATTCCTCTCGCCAAGATCGGCGATGGCTACAACTACATCCCTGCACCGACGGACACAGACATCCACGGGAACGAGGTCTGGCGCACGCAACCCTCGGAGCCGATGGCTACGTCCCCGAACATCGTTCGCTGGTCGGTGTTCATGGACATGAACGTAGGTCCCTTCGAGTTCGGTGAGGTTGGCCTGTTCCTCCCGAACGGTGACCTGTTCGCCCTGTTCGCCGCTGACAAGCTGATCGAGAAGATCAACGTCGGGGGAGCAAACCTCGGTAACAAGGTGAATCTCCTGATCTTCGTCAGCATGGTGGGTGATAACTACGTTATCTGGTTGGACCTCGCGTCGACGAACAATCAGCTCCAGGTTGCTCGGGTGAACTCTCCGGATCAACTACCGCAACCGAGGGACGCGTACCCGAACATCTATATCATGCCGGGTGCCGACGACAATCAACAGAGCATCCTGGCGGTCACGGATCGTCAGGGCTTGTGGGCCTTCGGTGGATACGATCTGGCAGACACGCTGCGTGCCACCATCGTGGGCTTCGACTCGAACAGTGTCACCATCGACGCGACGGACTACAACGAGAACATGATCCCGGCCTACTTCGGCCAGCTGATCCTCCAGTTCAACACGGGTCGCCTGTATGGGATCTGCCGCTATATCAAGACGACCAACCAGTCGGGTACGACGTGGCGGCTGAGCTTCAACACGCCGCTGACAATGACGCCGGACGTGGGCGACACCATCTTCATCCAGAAGCGCAATCCGCTGACGCTGGAGAGCGGCAACCTGCCCATCGCCACCCGGACTGCAGTCGGTGCAGTCATGCCGCTGGAATCCCTGACACTGGACAGCGCAGGCCATATCGGCGTGGACTGGACCAAGCTCATGTTCAATGGTGAGCCTGCAGTCCAGGCCGGGGACGGAGGTTCGTTCACCGTCGAGATTTCCCAGGTCGGTCATACGGGTCAGTACGGTCACCTGCTGAATATCCCGCCCGCGTTCATGCCGTTCCTGGCATCGGACACGCAGCGCGGCGGCATGAAGATCGACTCGGTCAACACGCCGCTGTATCTGGACGCCAACGAGACCCTCCAGATCAACACATCCGGGCTTATCCCCACGGTCACCGGTCTGGTGAACCCCACGCTGATCCCTGGTGGTGCTGATCTGAGCAGCGCAGTGTATCGGACGACCGGACTGTTCTACACGAACAACAGTGCCGGACTGGTCAGCGCACCTCCTCTGCCGGCTGGCCCCGCCACGCTGGAAGTCGTGCCTGTCGGTGCTGGTACTGCGCCCGGCACGGTCACTCAGCGCTGGACGCAGGCAGAGGGTCTGGCCTACCGCTCCAACGCAGGTGGCACCTTCTCCAGCTGGATTGTCACCGGCTCGGTCGCACCAGCCACCAAGAACGCTCTGGGTCTGGTGCAAATCGGTGACAACATCAACGTTGATGGTAACGGTCTCATCACGGTGCCGACGGCCACCAACGCATCGTTGGGTGTGGTGAAGGGTGGCAACGGCGTCAACATCGACACGGACGGCATCATCACCATCCCCGGTGTGGTTCTGACGGTGAACAACCAGCCCGGCCCCGACGTCACGCTGGACTACGACGATGTGGACGCGCTGCCGGAAGACGGTGGTATCGTCACGGCCGTGCTGCCGGACAACAACACGACCTACCTCGTAGGCGGAGCCTTCTACGAATACACCGGAGCCAGCACTACCTGGAATGTTCCCGTGCCGCCGGACCCGGATCAAGCCAAGGTAGCGCACCAGTTCTCGGTGTACAGCAGCCAGGGTTCGACCATCACACTTACGGGTGCCGTCAAGGGTGCGCCGCCCCCGATTGCTCCTGGCATGGTGGTTCACTTCCGTCTGCTCAGCGACAACACGTATGCGGTTTATCCGACGGATCAGACGGCTCCAGTGGTCGACGTCGCCACGTTCGATCCGGCTACCGCCGTGAACGGTGTGGTGTACAACATCACCGGCGCTTCGCAGACCATCACCCTGACGACGGCGCACGGAGCCATCTTCCAGGAGTGCTCGATCTTCAACTTCACGGCGGGCACTGTGCTGACCTTCGCAGGTGCAGTGCGTGCCACGGCGTCCGGCGGTCTGAATATGTCGCCGAACACGGTCGCCAGCCTGAAATGGGTCCCGTCGCTGAATAGCTTCATCCTCTTCGGAGACACTGCACCATGAGCTCCTTTGCTGTGCGTTCTATTGCGGCAATCCAGCCCCGTGTGAAGCCTGACATGCCGCCGACCACGCAGCATGTGGACTGCCCGTATCCGAGTGAATGGGGTCCGGGCCTCGATCAGACTCGCACGGGGACATTCAACTACGTGACGTTCGCGTGGGACATGACTCCGTGGGTAACTGTCGGAGGTCAATGCCAATTGGTGCCCGCCAAGCCCGCCGAGACGCAGCACCTGGATTGCGGTCCGGGGTTTACTGGCCCCGGCTACGATCAGGCTCGGACGTGTACGTTCAACTACACGACCGGCGTCTGGGAGTGCACTCCGTGGGTCACGGTCGGTGGTAGCTGCGTTCCTGCACAGATCGTATTCACTACTCCATCGGAACATATGGTCCCGTCCATGGGCGGAAGCCCATCGGGAGAGGATCAGGTGCAGGACTACGGCCCGTACTCTGTGAGTAACGACTCCTGGACCATGACTCTGACTTTCCACGGATACACGGAAGTAGTAGGCACCGACTCAGAGACAGGTGATGATATCTACGCAGGCTTCTGCGACCTCACAGTCGCCATCGTTGGCGCTACCGGGCGCACGGTCAGCGTCGCATGGGACCGAGACTATGCCACATTCCCTGACATGGTCTTGGATGCGTCAGGTGAAGCTCATTGGGTACATCGTCCACTGTCTGAATGGACCGACAACCCGACATCGTTCACGGTCACCCTACACGGAGAGTAAGCCATGCCGACCGCATTCATCAAGAAGCTCGCAAAGGAGGGGCACGGTTCTGTCAGTGCCCTCGAAAAGAAATGGGACAAGGCCAAGGAGCGCGCCAAGGAAGAAGGTCGTGGTAATGACTATGCGTACATCACTTGTATCTTCAAGCGAATGGCCGGGGTGAAGGCTTCAGTGGCAACGGACCGATTCATCCTGGCGAAGGTGGAAGCTTCCTTCGCAAGAGCCCTCTCTGCTGCGTTTACACGTGCAGCACTTCAGAGTAGGGTGGTTACGGCTGCTACGGCAGAAGACGCTATACGGGATGCCGTCTCTACGGCCAAAGGTGTTGCCATCGGCAAGCCATTCTACTTTGTGGTAGAGTTCAATGGGCGCAAGGTTCCGTTCCAAGGCGTGATACCCAAAGTACCGTCAGTAGCAGAACAGAATCGTGGCATTAAGTCCAACGTCAAGCTCATTACCCTGCGGTACGGCCCTCTGGTTCGAGGAAGTGCGCCTACATGGAATGCGATCCACTATGTACTAGATGGCCGGAATACTCTAAAGCCCGGCCGTGGGCTTCCGAGCGCCGTGAGTGTGGATGAGGCGAAGGCATTCTTCAAAGCGTGTAAGATACCAATGCCGACAACGTCCGCTCGCTAATACTCGACAAGGAGATCTATAGTGCTTCTAGGACACATTCTACACGAGCTTCTCACTGACGATGACGGAGCCCAGGACGCACATAGATGGATTGCCGTGCTGGCAGCCATAGCAGGTATCGGCCTGAGCGTATACAGCGTCGTCTGGCAGAATGCCGCCTGGAGCGTCCAGGACTACGGCATAGGTATCGGTGCGCTGCTGGCTGGCACCGGAGCAGCCATCAAGCTGACGCAGCCGCCTGGACCTCCTCCGCATCCTCCATCTGACGCGAACTGAAAAGTGAGCATCAACCAAAAGCCCCTCCAGGACTCGCATCCTGGAGGGGCTTTTGCTTTTGTGGCCCGAGCAAATCAGGCGATGGCTAACTGGAGCGCGCCCAGCAGAGCTTCCCGCGCTTCGGCTGCGCTGGTGTGTACAGAGGACTCCGTTGTGATCTTCCCGTTGACCTTGCGATCGAGTTCCACTCGGAGCTGCGTGGGATTGATGGTGCGCACTGATACGCTGGGCAGAGTGGCGCGGTGCTTGTGAAAGCGTACCGAGTTGGGGAACCGTTCGGTTTGCCAGCCGGACGGGGCCTCCACACCGAGCAACGCTTCCTGGATCAAAGCGGGGCGGGTCTTGTTGAGGTTGATGCTGGAGACACGGGCGTAGTCGTCACGGGTGGGGTGGAAGATGGGCATTGTCGATTAGCGTACTTTATCGATCTCGTTTGCAATCTCGCGATTGAGTCGGCGGAATTCATCACGACCCTGGTTGCGGGCTCCAGAAGTTTCAGCGGTAGTCCACTTGAGCTCAGCTTTGAAGCGCTGGTCGATCAGCTTCTTGATCCTCTTGTTGAGCTTACCGTGGAGAGCTTCGGCCAAGTCGATGGCTTGCTGGCGAGCATGACGTTCTGCATCGATCTGCTCGACCCGCTTCACTGCCGGATGCTGGCTGTAACGCTTGATGGCGTCGTCGTGACGAGCAATCTCATCCAGCATGTCCTGCGTCTTCACGCCGGGCCTACTGGCCAGATAGTCTCTGGCGCGCTTGGCGTGATGTAGGCGGGCGAAGGCATCACCGTGCTGATACTTCAGAGCGGTACGTTCACGGTCCAGAGCATCGATCGCCTCTTGCTTGCGGGCGTGATTATCTTCGTTGGACTTGAAATTCCCCTTTGCGTACTTGCTATTGGGGTGCTCCTTGATGTAGTCCTCTTGCTGCTTCTTGCTTAGATGCTCGAACCAGTCGGAAGAGGCGTTGAGCTGGCTAGTCATGGATGTCCCCAGGCTGTCGGTGTTCGGGTGCGCCACCGGCGCGGATTTGGTGCATGAGCTCCCCGGCTTTGCGGAGGCGTTCCTTCTCCTGTTCCGTGGAGGTGATATATTCGTAGTGGCGCTGGGCCGCAGCAATCACGATAGACCACTTGACGCCCTTGCCGAAGCGGACGGCTCCGACTGCGGCAGGGGCATCGAGGACGGGTTCGTTGGTGTCGTTCATACGCCGAGAAGTTTCGCGAGGAATGGTGGGTAAGCATTTTGCCAATTTACCATCTCGACTCGTGAAGGACATCCGCGATCAAGACAGTGCGGGCAAAGGTCGAGTCTACTATCCGGGTATACTCGCCAAGAGTGGATCTAAGCGCCTCATAGTAGAGGTGAAGTCCGAGTATACATACAAGCATGCTCTCGAACACAACCCCAACAAGCTCTTTGCTGGTACTGCGCGTGCAAAGGAATGTGGGGCGGACTTCGTCTTGATCGTAGTCCGCCCCAATTCGCGCTTCTGCTATCTTACAGTCAACCCTAGACGGGTTCCAACCAAGGACCGCCTCAACAAGTATGTATTGAACGCTTGGGCGCTAACCAGCCGTACCGAGTAACTTCTCAAGGAAGGGCGGATAGCGGATGCCCCAGAAATCATAGATCTCTTTACATAGAGTGGGGTCGATGTAATTCTGCAGAGCAGTGGAGGGTGTGATGCTCTGCACGCCAGCGGCGTTGCGTCGGACGTGGTTGAGTTCCTTGCCGACTTTCGTCGCCATCTGCTTGAGCAATTCCAGGGCAGCCTTCGGGTTCTTAGGCTGCGAACGAGGACCCTTCTCCATCTGGCGGTCAACCCATTCACGAGCGATCTGAGTGCCGCGCCGTGTACGTAGCTTGTGTACAGTCACACCATCGGGCGCGCCCAGCGACGAGAAGTACCCGTTGACCTGAGCGGAGTTGATAGGCACCTGGCGGTTGCCCTTCTCGACCGTGAAGACAGGGTCACGAGGCTTCTTGTCCTGGATGAGGTGCATCAGGTTGTTGATGATGAACTTCTGGATCGGGTCGTTGATCCGGAGGATGTGCTTAGTGGCTACACCATCCTTGCCGGGGTAGCGGATGAAGATATCGCCATTGGACTGCGGATAGATGTGCTTCACCAGCAACGTGCTGATGCCGAAGGTAGGTTCCCCGTTCGCTGCGTTGCCGCGTCCACCGATACGGGCCGAATAGAGGTACAAGATCTCCAGGATCGTAGCCGCAACAGACTTCGGGTCAGTGGGGTCGAAGTTCTTCACCTTCGCAAACCACTTCTTGTGCATGGTCTCCAGGACCTTGCTGAAGTCCTTCACCTTCTCAAACTTCTTCTCACGCTGAGACTTCTTGTAGTCTACCGTGTAGAAGTACGGACCCGCGTTGCCGTCGGCACGCACTGCCATGAAGTACCAGTCACCGCCGTTGACCTTCCCGTAGTTCTTGTTCATGATGACCGACGGGAAGGTCGTGGTGTTGGGTACACCGTCGATCAGGCGATGGTCTCGCGTGTAGAAGCGACCGAGGTCATCGATGAGGCCATCGAAACCAGTAGGGAGGGTGGTCTCAATTCCGTTTGCTTTGGCGAACTGTTCCCATTGCTTCATGGGCACCAGACGCGCCCCTGACTGGCTGACGTAGGTCTGGAGTGCGTCCTTCCACGATTGCGTGTGCTGGCGACGCAGTGCCAGGTATTCCTTGTACATCTTTGGGAAGCGGCCCTTGGTGCGCACCGCCTCGTCCATCGTGAGCTTGGTGTCATCCCGACCAGTCAACTTGCGCACCAGATAGCGGAGCTTGCTGTCATCCTGCTTCGGGACCTCGTCCTTTGCCAGCTTCTGGGCGATCCAGCTATCGTGAGTGGCCGACAGCGCCAGCTTGGACAGCTTTGCCAGCGCCGGAGGGGAATCCGTGCGCAGATACAGACCCAGCGCCTTGAACAGGTCCAGCTGCTGATTGGTGATGCCACGGTCGTGCGCGATCTCGGGAATCACGCTCTTCAGCGTGACACCGAGCGCCGCGTAGGCCAGTGTCTTGGCGTGGGGATTCTTCCCGGCTGCGCGCATGGCGTCGTCGAGCTCAGGCTGGAGGCGCTTCTTGTAAGCGGGGTCGGCAGTGCGGTAGGCTTCACGCAGATGGTCGAAGACCTCGTGCGAGCGACCATTCGCGCCGTTGGTCACATAGTCGACCACGAATACGTATAACAACTTCAGGAGGGAAGTGATGGGGTCTTTCATGGGTGTACCGTGCAGCGTTGGTGATGCCCATAAAATTGGTTTACGGAGCTCTCCGTGTGAGCCAGCCGATGCTGAGGACGTAGCGCGTACCCTCATCGACCTGCGTGACTGAGTGTGGAGACACGTCCGGCCGGAACAGCTTGAGGAAGCGCCAGTTGATGATGGCCTTCGTGACACGGAACTCGCCGCCGCGCTTGGCAGGCTTCACGATGACGTTCATGCGGTAGTGGTTGAATTCCGCATCCACCGGATCGACGTGCTCGGCAATGCGCGCCCCTTTCGGAAAGCGCAGCAGCCAGATGTCGAACGGAATGATGGCGGACGACAGGATCAGCAGCTTGTCATAGCCACCGTCCTGTCGGCCCCGCTCCCACTTCAGCATTGCGGTAGGCGCGCGACTACGGATCGCGCTTCGATGATGAAGCCCTTGTTCTCGCCGACACGAATGAACTTCTTCGTCATGGCTTATCCTTGATTGGGGGTTGGTGACATGGTGCCGAACAGGGGCGGCTGGGTAACAGCCTTCTTCTCTTCCTTACGCTTGCGCGGAGGAGGATCGTCGCATGCACTGAAGTAGAAGTACGCCGTGACCGCCACCTCCATGAAGATTCGCGCAGGGCTGTCGATCTTAGTGAAGCAATCGAAGACCACGATGAACAGCCAGAATCGACGCCAGCCGGGCCACTCATCACCAAGGCGGTACGGGGCGAACCGAGCCTGTACCCACAATATGAAGCCGAGAGCCAGGTTGAAGAACACCGAGATCCATATCATCCAGCCCTGGTCATGGTCCTCGAACGGCCTGTATATAGCGGTGAGCGTGGCGAAGAGCGCGCACTGTTCGCAGTGCCAGCCGACTTTACGTTGCGTCAGATTGACGATGCGTTGGAACACTTGGTCAACTACCCACTGGTCTAGGGCAATGAGGAACTTCATTGGTTCTCCGTGATGTACATGGTTTCGCCTTCCTCGCCGACGTTGCGGGCAAAGCGTTTGACTGGCAGGCCACCAACATCGCGATGACAGTTGGAAGGCTTGCCGATGTAGCCGTGCGGCGAGTACGGCGGTGTGGTGGGTGGATTGGTCTTTTCGGCAGCCTGATCGATCGGGAACAGAGTCTTCGTTACCATGAGATGACCATTTGAGTTCTGTTGAGGACGACATCCAAGCCTTCGGCTATCAGGATGTTGATGGCGCAGCTAACCGCGATGGCTGAGTCGTTACCGACGTCCAGGGCGACCGACTTCAACCCGCAGGATTCGGCGTGTGCCTTACAATCCCGCGCTCGCTTGGCGATTGCCTTACCAAGCTCCATGATGTGGAGCGCGCGATCAGCGGGGCGATCGCCCACTCGGCGCACCGGATATACTGACTGCACAGCATTCAGTGTGAGGTTCATAATGGATTCCTCTACGGGATATTATCTCTTGACATCATTGTTGTAGAACACATGCCGACCCACTTGAGCTAGCACGAACTTCGGGGAGGCCCACTTCGGACTTTCGATGTAATCCGTGTGATAGAACAGAGCAGTCTTCAGCTCAGGCAGGCGCACCCCGGCGACGATGTCACGCGCGGCTTTGCGGCTGGCTTCCCAGAGAGGGCCTCGAGGCTTCTGGGTACGGAGCTTGAGGTTGTTTGTCCAACTGAATTGCTTGCGTTCGTACACGACCTCACAAATGGTGTTTTTCCATCGCTTGCGTCTGAGACGATTGATCGTGACTTGCCCCACTCCGATCTTACCCTCCCAGCCCTCGACGCCTGCCTCGTGGAAGATGTTCTTGGCGAGGCACTCGAACTCGTCTGCCGTGATCCGCAAGGGCGGCACCAGATCGGCTACCAGCACAGGTTTCGGCTCGTAGACCTCGAATGTAGAGGACGTGGGCAAGCCTTCCGTGCCTTGGCCCAGCTTGGACGGTCCATACATGAAGAGCGCGATGCCACACGTAATCAGTGCGCCGGACAGGAGGCCTGCCAGACGGGCTGCGAGGTTTTGGTGCATGGAAGTCTCCATTGGGGTGCAGAACGTATGGGAGAGCCTAGGCTCCCTCCGTTTGCTACTTGGCCGCGACGGTGTTCGTCTGACGGTTGCCGCACTTCGTGCAGATGCGATGCTAGCTCGTGCTGAGCAGGAGCGCGTTGCGCTTGATGATCTTGAACGCGCCGACCTTATGGGTGCGGTTCTCGACCGGCTCGGACCCGGGTCCGTATTCGTGCTGAGTGGCAACCCCGCGGCGAGCATTTCAATTTCGTTGTCGCTCGTTCATAGTTCTGTCTCGCTATCGGCAACTGCCTTTGGCTTTCTGGTGCACTCACACTCACTGGCCTGGGGCGCGGCGTAGCGGTCGATGATGGCGAGCGGCACGTATTCGCGGCCCCGCACCCGGTCCATCCACGACATATAGGCGAGCGACGAAATGCACCTCGGGTGCGGGGAGGTGAGCGTGTCGGCGGCGACCCACGCCACCGGCTGCATCTCGGCCAGAAGGTCGGCGCGGGCCAGCAGGGCGCGGTCAACAGGCTCCCAGCGCGCCCGCATCCTTTCGATAGCGTCCGCTGGCACTCCATGCACGTTCGCCCAATTTCCGGTCGCCTCTACGATGCGAGCATTGATCCCGCGCTTCTTTGCCGCTTTCAGATACGGCTCCATCTCCCAGCGGCGGGTAAATGTGTTCGCCACGACTACAGGGCGTCCTGCATCCATCGCGGCAATGGCGCGCCGCAGACAATCGTCGTGCGCCGCGCGCAGCTTGCTACCATCGAAGCAGTATTCACCACCGGCTTCAAAATACTGGTCGGCCTCACAATGGACATAACCGGCCTCTGCGTATTTCTTTGCCATCGTGGTTTTCCCGCTACCCGGGAGTCCACGGATCAGCAGCAGTTCAACCTCGGCGGTCATGGGTGGCTCCTAGAATGGCAACTCTTCGTAAAGAGGCTCGGTGACCACGGTCTTTGTGCGACTGACGGACAGCGCTTCCAGAACGATGAAGTGATCGCGCGAATGTTGCGCGGCGAGCCTTTCGGCTTCGCGCTCTGCCAGATCGCGCGTAGGGTGCCGAACCGTAGGCGCTCCGGCGTTCGGATTCCAAACAACCCAGAATTGCCCATCAGGACCTCCCATCGTTGCGGATGAATGGAATATCCGAATCGTCGAAATCATCGGCAGGGTGCCCGCTGGCCTGGGCGGCAGGGGTAGCATCGCATTCGGGGAAAATGCCGTACTCGGACAGAGAACCGCTTGCGTTATACGGGCTGCGCTTGGGCTGGGCGGCAGGTCCAGCCAAATGCTTACGCCACACGGCGGCAGCAGCGCGCAGATCAGCGGCCCTCTGCGAACCGGGCGCGCAGTCGTCGGCCATTGCGTCCAGCCGGTCTGCCACCGTTGCGCCGGGGTAGTCCGGCTGGGCATCGGCTACAGGGGCGCGCAGCTTGGACAGCAGGGCGGCAGCGCCTTCACGCTCGGCGCGCTGGCCACAATAGGTGCTGCAATTGTCAGGGGCCATCTTGGCGTCGTTGTAGCCGTCGTCGTATGCCTTGCGGATGGCGGCCTTAATTGCTCGCTCTGCCGCCTGCGCGGCGTTGTTCTGGTTGGTCATGTCCTTTCCTTGGTGGTGGGCTGAGCGGCGCGGCTCCAGCCGCATGCGTGGTGCATGCCCAGACCCGGCACGTCCGGGTCCGGCTCGTAGTTATCCGGCCATTCGGATTCGGGCAGCGTCCTGCTCTGCCCCATGTTAGCGCCGGGAATCTTGTAAAAGCAGACGTGCGGCGCTGGGCCGTAGTGGCAATTGTCATTGCAGGCCATCACGCCTCTCCCTGCTGCGGGATCTGGGCGGCGAAGACAACGTCTTTGAGCTTCATACCTTTCCTTGTTGATGAGCGCGGCTCGGCCGAGTTTGTTGGGACCATAACGGCAGCTCGTTAGACACGGTGACGACGAACTTGCTGGCGACGAAGGCGCGCATGGCGGCGACCAGTTGACGGTGGAACTCCCGACGCTCACCCTCACCGTCGTACACAACGACCCGTTCGGTGTAGCGGACGAGCACGTTCCGCAATTCGCAGTCTGCGTCGTAGCCTCCACCAGCGATGAAAGCTATGCGAGCCACAAGGCGTGTGCCTTGTGCTTCTTCGAATCGAAGAGCTTCCCCTCAGACGTTACCAAGGCCGCGAAAGATGCGTCTGCGCGGCGTGAAGGTGCCGGTCGGAGCGGTGGGTGTGTTGACAACGACGACCTCCTGACCGACGGGCGTACCATCCGGAGTTTGCACAGCGTCGCCGACGTGAGGCGCGGGGGTGTCCACGGATTCCGCCAGCACGCGCTCGACCTCTTCCATGGTGGGTGCAGGCGGATCGGTCGGCAAGTTCTCCGCGATTTCGCCCATGACCTGCCGGGTGAGGGTCAGCACCTGCTGGGACAGCTTGGTGAGCAGGTCGCCCTGCGTCTTGAGCAGGTCGCTCTGGGATTCGACGATGCTGTTCAGCGATTCGACTTGCGCCTCCAGGTCCTCGACCCGCTCCTTCGGAGTACGAGGCGGCTTGTACGAGAGGTCCAGCATGGTGCCACGGCAGTTCTCAGAGCCGCACATGCACTTGTATGCTTCCTTCACTGCAGGAGTGATGGGCCCATCGTACTGTAGGCTATAGTCGAAGAAGATCTCTTCGCCCGCGCCGATGTCCTGCGTGGCGTAGATGAACAGGCGGCTGTTCATCTCCAGAGGGCAACCCTCCGCATAGGGCACTTCGCGGAATTCCGCGTTGGGTGAGCACGAGTGGTTGATGTACCGCGAGATGTTGCCTTCGACACCACCGTCGATAATCATCCCGCACTCCAGACCAAACGAGAAGGTATGGTTGGGGTCATCCGTGTGCGACTGGAGCCGCTCGTTTTCTTCCGGCGTGATCAGCTGACCGACGTACTCGGCCAGAAACTCGCCTGCCTTGATTGGGTATTGTGCCCACACTCCGAGACCGTGCAGAGGCGAGCGCTGGACCATGATCTTGGGGTTGGGCTTACGGGATTCACGCCGGAACATTTTGGCCGACTGGCCCAGGCCCGGACGCTTGACAGATTTCTTGCTCGACTTCTTGACGGGGCGTTGATTCATAAATCACCTAAAGTTGGTTGAGACGACGGGTGCGACCATGCGCTTGAGCGGTCGCGGCCGGGTTGGCACTACCGGGCTGGGGCCTCCGTGATCACTTCGACTTGCCCGATTTCTCCGCCTTGGCAGAGGCTTGTTCCTGCCGCTGCCGGAGCGCAGCGCGAAGCTCGATGCTATGGGCGATCAGCATCGGATGGTCGTGCTGAATGTCGATGTTAAGGTGACCAGTCGCGGTCATCTTCACAGTGCCGAATTGGTTGCCGGTCTCCTTGTGTGCCACCTCCACAACATCACCGGGTTGACCTCCGAACATGATGAGCTCGACCGCCTTCATGGCTGCGGTGTGCGGGTGAACGTAGCTGCGCGTGGTGATGACAGAGAATGTGCCATTGTTCAGCTTGCGTTGGAGGGACAGTTGGATGTAGCGTTCTTGTGCCATTTCTATGTTACCTTGCTGGTAAGTCGACCGTGTTGTGAGTTAAGCCTTGTACCACTTGGACCAGACGACGGCCTTGCCGCCCTTGGCCTTGAACTTCTCAACCTTATCCAGGAACTTGCCGTCCGGGTTGTAAAACAGGATCGTCGTCTTGCTATTCAGCTTGTCGACCAGGCCGCCACCAGCGATGAACGCGGCTTCCTGCTCCTTGTCACGATAGCCAGTCCACGCGCCGATCATTCCCTTGAACGGACCTTCCTTGGCAACCGGACCCTTCGCCACGGAAGTGGGGATCAGGACCTTGACGCCAGCCTTCTCGACGAGGGCCACGATCTTGCGAAGCTTATCCTGGCCTTCGATTACAATGTTGGCGACTGCCGGGCCGAGGCCGTGGACGGCCTTGATGCGGTCGGCCAAGTTATCTGGCTTCCCGTACAAGATCAGCGACAGAGGCATCGCCTTTGCGATCTTGTCGAGATTGGTGCGCCCCAAACCAGCACCCATCGCTCCAGAGTGGGCTGCAATACGCGCCAGCGGGATGCCCTTCTTGCAGATGTCAAACAGGGACTTGCCGAACTTCAAGCCATTGGCATTGCCCAGAGCAGCCTTGATACGCTGCGGGAACACCTTGGACTGGACGCCACTCATGAGGTCCGCCATGATGTGTGGGACCGACACGTAGCCCTGGTCCACCAGAGCCTGCACACCCTTCGCCTGGATACCCTCCAGACCAATGCCACGCAGGAAGCTGGTCATCTGCAAGACCTTGGCCTTGTCGGAGGCTTCGGATTTGCCAACCGTCACGAGGTGGACGCCATCCCACTTGTACTTACCGGGCGGGTAGATGAAGTTCTTCGATTTCTTAACGACCTCGTCGATGTAGGGGATGACCTCGCCTGCCCGGATGAGCTTGACGCGAGCGCCGACACCAAGGCCGCGATCAACCATCCACTTGGCATTGTGCGCCGTGGGGTTGGTGACCGTGACGCCATCGAAGTCGACAGGCTCGACCGAGATCACCGGAGTCCATCGGCCATAGCGTGAGATTTGCCAGCGCACGCCCGTGACTGTTGTTTCCACCCCATCGGAGTTGACCTTGAACGCATGCGCCCACGCAGGGAACTCGCTGTCCGCGTACTGGAAGACCGCCGTGCGTACCGCGCAGACCAGGCCGTCGATGTCGCACGGGATTGCCTTGCGCGCCCATTGCAGCATGGCTTCGAGAGATTCGTGCGACACCGACTCGAACTTGAGCTCAGGGGCAGTCTTGAAACCCTGGCTTTTGGCGAACTTCAGCATTTCACCACAACGACGATTGTACACGCCGACGACCACGAGGTCGATGTCGTGCAACAATTCCGGGATGCAGTCGGCCACCGTGCGGTTGAACTGGCCGTTGACCGCAGCGCGGGCGGAGGCGAACTTGCGAGGGTTCTTCTCGTCGCCCTCCTTACGCCGCCATTTGCGGTTGAACTTGTCGCGGGTGAGTACGCCCTCGCAACGGAGGAACAGTTCACCCGTGTAGGGGATAGTCTTGGGAATGTCCAGGAACGGCAGGAGGAAGCTAACGTCCCCGCCTGTGATGCCATTGCCACGAGTGTACAGCGCGCTAGGCTTGCCGTTATTGTAGACGAGTTGCAACGAGGTGCCGTCGAGCTTGGGAGTCCAGACGTAGCCGTTGCCGGATTGCCGACCGGTCCACTTGTAGATCTTGCTGAGCGACGGCATGAAGTTCGGGAGCTCTACATCCGTCTTCTTAGTGTGACCGGTGGTCTTGAGGACATGCCAATCCGGGTGCTGGCGCGCAATGGACTTCTCCAGCGCGTCGAACTCGGAATCGGACATGATGGTGTTGCCGTTGGGATCGTCGTAGTATGCTTGACGAGCCTTCAGGTAGAGTTGCTTCTGTTGGGAAAGAGTGAGTTTCTTCATCGGGTTCACCAGGGGTGATGTTGAGTATTTACCGGGTCAAACCTCGTTGCCCGGCATGCCTCGATTGCGACGGTCGAACGAGGGGCTGAGTGCTTGGCGGGTACGGCTTCTCGACCAGATGGACCGGCGCGGCGCGCTCGTTGGTACGATCTTCAGGATCGTCAGTGATGCAGGGCATGAGATCCTCCAGAGTTAATGGGCCTTTGCCCGAAGGCGTGAAAGGTAGACCGGCACGGGTGTGCCCTAGAAGATGATGGGGCCGATGGCGACGCCAGTTCCCACGGTCACCTCCTCTTAGTGTTGCCTGCGCGCACATCCGCTGCATCGAGCGAATCCGGCGGAACGTACTGCGGACCCATCTTGTTTCCGATGGGCATTGTGTGCGATTTCATGACCTCGTAGCGCTCCAGCGCACGCCGCTCGCGTTCGAGCATGTCGCCAGTGTACGTGGGCTTGCTGCGGTACTTGATTGTACCAATCGGCTTCGGCCTGCTGACCTCAGCCACTACGCGATTGGCTACGAGCCTGCTGAGGGTTCCCAGCGAGTTGACCCGTCTGATCTTGGCCCGAACCTCGTCTGTGAGTGGCGTGCGGGAGAAGCCACCGACTTCCTGCTTGAGCTTCGCGACCTTCTCCTCTACGATCTGCTCTTCACGTTGCTTGCGCTGACGATCACGTTCGCGCAAGAGTTGCTTCCGTGCTTTCCTGCTCATTCCTGATCCTCGTACACCGGATTGATCCGGAACTGACTGACATGCGAAACGACCGTAGGAACTTTCTTTCCCATTCGTTCCAGCATGCGACGGGCAGCGGCCTGATCAAGGATGCGGCGGTCATAACCGCAGAACTCGAACGACCGCTCGTAGCCACGTTTGTCTGCGAAGTGGAAGCCGTTGGGGTACTTGTCACCCAGCACCTCCAGCACCTGAGATTGCTCGACTTCCACAGCACGGAGCTGCTCTTGCAGCTTGGCACGCTTGCGTTCGAGCTCCATCAGGCGCTGGGCTTGCTGCTCGAAACGCGGGGCAGCGAATTTCACACGAGGTTGGCGTTGGATGGTGGACATCGCAATTCTCCTAATCAGGATTGTACTGGTTGCGCACCCATGACTTGAGTGCAGCGGATTGGATCGCGAAGGGGAGGGCGATGATGGCGGCGAAGTCCCCTACAGCTTGCGCCTTGTCCTCGGACACAAACATACGCGCCACTGAGGATGCACCGTACATGACGCGACCGGCGTCTACGGCAGGGTTGCCGCTGGACGCCGTGAACATTGCAAGGCCGAGCACGAACACTAGAGTGACCGTTTTCATTTGCTACTCCAGGTTAGCGAACAGCGCGTTCAGGATGGCGTGGTTGCCGTTGGACACCGTGACGAGTTCGCCAGTACGATAGTTGAGCATGGTGTCGTCCTCGTCACCAAGCTTGGTGACGTCCTCACCAGTGCAGACGGCTTCCCGCTGTTCTTCGCAGAGCGTGGATTCCCACCAATCCGCGAAGTTCTGGGCATCCTCGGCGCTGGCGACCAAGTCGCCATCCATACCCTCGACCAGCACGCAACCAGATTGGCGGAAGGAATGAAACGCGGCGATTGCAGCGGCAGCCGGATCAGACCAGCCTTGGTCAGCGGCCATGATGGTTGCGGCGGCGACGCAGGCAGCTTCGAATTGGGGGGTCATGCAATTCTCCTAAACAGGAATAGGTGGGATGATGGTGACGATCACGTTTAGAGATCAATATGGCTTCGCAGACTGTGCAGAATCATGTCACATTCAAGGGGCACCGTCACGCGCACATCGCGCAAGACATAAGTCGTGTCATCGACGCCGAGCTTCGAGCCTTCCGAACCAGTACATACACCAGAGCAGACGCATTCGCGTTGCTGTTCTGTCAAAGTTTCCCAGAAGTCAGCGAATTGCTCGGCGTCGTTCACGCCTACGCACTCATCGCCTTCCAGGCCCTCCCCAATGGGCATACCCGATGCCTTGAATCGCTTCCATGTAGCAGCCGCTTGGGATGAGGGGGAAGGGAATTCCAAATGAGCGGCCATGATGGTTGCTGCGGCAATGCAAGCTGCTTCGAATTGCGGGGTCATACGTTTCTCCTGGTCAGGATGTGTGGATGGGTCAAACGGAAATAACCGGCTGGGAATCGTCGGATGCGGTAGCGGCTGCGCTTTCACGAACTTCGATTGCGGATCGACGATACGACCAAACGCATATGGCGGGTAGCGATACTGGCAGCAGCAGCCAGAAAAGCGCCTCGACGAATATGCGCAGATGCAGCGGGTAACGCAGGTGAAGTACTGTAACCATGGTTTGCCTTACGTGGTAGGGTTGCGTAGGCGGGGCAGAAAACACGCCCCCATGGACATATTTTAACACAAAATGGGCCAAAACCAGGAGTTTTATGGCAAAAATGCTCCGAAAACAACAAATTTCGGAGCATTTTGGGTCAATTTTGGGCCAATTTTGGTCAATTTGGGCCAATTTGGCCCCAAGCCGCCCCGGCCCACCAAAACCCCGTAGGGGCCGGGTGGCTGGATGTAGGCCGCCAGATAGTTACTGACGAAGTCCCTACCCTGGAATACAGCTTGTCCCCGATCAGGGGCCGATGCTACTTAGTGCGAAGTCGACTCGTCGCCGTCTTCGGTTTGGGAATCGCGTTCAAACTGCGCTGCGATTCCAGCCGCCACTTCCTGTGCAGTAGGCAGCGGCTTGCCCTTGAGCGCACCTGCGAGCGCCTCACCATCGAGGTCTGATTGGTACACGAGGGGGATGTGCTCGGTGCTCATGGCGTAGATAACGATCGCCGTTCCATCCTTGAGCTTCAAGACAACCTCGCGAATATGACCGCTCTCGGGCGCACCCTGCTCGACATACTTCTCGTCGAGGCATGAATAGGTGTCGACGCAATATTCGATGCTGAACACGTCTGCCGCGCGGATCTCGATGACACGGCCTTCCTGGTTGATGTTGATCATACGTTGGCCCATTCGATAGGATGTCAGCACGGGCGCGCCCGCGCTTACCAGATTCTCGACATGCTCGTCGACGTATCGACGGTACTAATTGACCTCCCCAGCAGCCCGACCCCGTAGGACGACGGGCCGGGCGCGGGTAGGAGCCCGTTACCTCGATTTCCGGCTTGATGACTTCGCCGCTAATGCGACTCGGAGCCTGCTCCGGTTTCCGCTGCTTCGTGTCAGCTTGCCCATACGGTTCTTCCGCGTTTCGTTGGAGGCGGGGCCACGGAAGGGTCGTTAGGGATCGAGGTCAATCAGTGCGTGGGCCTTGCGAACTTCAGGTTAGCAGACTCGCCCCAATGCGATGGTTACTCGAAGTCGATGCCCTGCTCGCGCAGGAGCTTCCAGACTTTCGCGGAATCCTTGGTGTTGCAACGTCTATGGCGACCGGATGACTGTTCATCCGTCATTTGATACGCGCCCAGACGCTATTGAAAGCCTACCCCAGGCCATATCCTTTACTACACGACGTTGAAGGGGTTCATGCTTCTTCCTTCACGTAGGGGTGGACGCAGTAGCACACCTGAACACCACGCTTGTGCCAGAGCTCCGCCGTCTTGGGCTGCGCGTCGAACGCCATCGCAGGTTTACGCTTGGAGTGCGTCATGAACTCTCGCTTGAGGTCCAGGTTGGTCATGCGGTTGTCGTTGGGGCGCATTCGCAGCGCAGAGGGCAGACCCGCCGTGTGCTTCTGCAACCACTGGCGAGTGATGAGCTCCGTGGACTTCTGCCGACCCGTCCAGATTTCCACCTCGGCCGTCTGCAGGAAGTGGTTGTAGATGGCGATCATCGGCTTGACCGGGAGGTCCTTGGCGATCTCGTGCTTGTTGTAGAACTTCTCCCAGTCCGGCTTGTCGCACTCGATGTACGCGGCGCGGCGATCGATGTTGGCAAGCACGCCGTCAATATCGAAGATGATAAGAGGCTTCATTCGTGATCTCCACTGAGAACCTTGGTTTCATCCAGCTTGCGCGTCTTGTAGTCATAGCCCACGGCCCGGTACGCGCTCCAGATATCAGCGTGGTTGACGATCTTGTTGGCCGGGTCCCAGCCGCGCATGTCCTCCACACGGGCAAGCGAAAGCGCGACATCGCCCCACTCCCCATCGGCCGTGCGCGCCGCGAACGTATCGGAACTGCTATTGAGCGAAGTGATGGCACGGTAGCTGCCCTGCTCACCATGTCTGGGGCGCGGGAAGACGTGATCCACGACGTACCCAGCGCGGTTGTCCCGAGCGCGCAGTACGCAATGCCCAGCCGGGAGGGACGGAGTGTCCTCTTCGATCTCGGGGGCGCGTGCGATGCGCATGGCCGATTCAACCAGCCACACTACCTGTGAGGTGCTGGCCAGATCCACGTGGTCGGGTGTGCCGAAGCCGTCGAAGTCGAGCTGTGGGCAATGGATGCGCGTAGAGCGTTTCAAGTGCTTGACAACGACACCCATGACGTACAACGGAGGCTCGCTGTCGCGCAACGAAGGGTCTTTCTTCATCTGCGCTTCGGTGAAGGTCATCACCTTGATAAGGACCATCTCACCTACAGGAATGTCGCCAGCGGCGAACTTCTTGTGCATACCCTCGTAGCGTTGTTCAAGAATCGTCATTACCTTCTCTCAAAAGTGGATCGTCTATGATCGATTGCACCGTGATGCGGTTGGCGAACATGAGACGACCGAGGTCTGCGTGGCTGCGGTACAGCAGCACGCGGGAAATGTGGGCAGGGCCGGGCGGCTCGTCCTGGTAGAACAGACGCACGCGCCCGTTGTAATCGACGCAGGTCAGGGGCCGACCAGTCACCGGGTCGATGCCGATGCTGGTCGGTTTGCGAGACGCCATCAGAGGTCAGAAGCCTTCTGCTCTTCCTTGAGTGCAGCCGCGATGTTCTTGGCCGGGGTGCGGAAGAATGCCTTGGCGACCGCCATCAGCTTCGGATAATTGGAGTACCAGAAGTTGGTACTGCGCTTCTCCTTCACAGCAGCAAGGAACTGCTCCGGGGTGCCCGAGAAGCAGCCGCGGGACACACGGATTTCCCCGCGACTGTTGACCCAGGTAGTCATCGTACCCCCTTCGTCGCCCACACCAACGAAGAACATAGGCTTCATCCCATCACGGACGATGGCGTGATTCATCTGACCCTCCTCCGGAACATGGAAGAGCACGTCGTCGAACAGGCTGTAGTCGACATCCACGTCGCGGGAAAGGCGCAAGCGGGCATCGTGCAATCGGATACCGGTCTGGGTCCGGTGCGTCATGCTTACCAGCGAGGAATCCCCCTTGAACTCGGCCTCGACCAGCTTCAGTCTGTTCGAGGCCGCTTCGACCGTGATGCGGCAGACGCTGTCATGAGTGCTGATGAACGTAGGCCGCACCAGCGTGACATTGCCGACGAGGTGGATGCGAACCGGCAGGCGGTTGTCCTGGAACACAGGATCTTCGATGCGCGACCGATGGTCGATGACCCAGGAGTACACGGGCCTCGACGCCTTGCCGAAGAGCTTGGTGTCCGTGCGATGGTCGAGTTCGCCAGCGAACACATTCGCGGCCGCATCTTTGGAGAAGGCGATCACCCCACCTTTCGTGGAGCCTTGGTACGTGCGGAAGTTGCGCACGCTTTCCCGGACCACCTTGACGCCGTTCGCAAAGCGCCACGTCGTAGTCTTGAACTTCTTGCGGGTCTTCTTGGGGGCGGTCGACGTGACCTTCTTGGTGGCGACGGAGGTGCGAGCCTTCAGGGCGATTTCGGTCATCATAAATCCTATGAGAGTTGGTTACGAACGTGAGAGAACAGGGCCTCGGTCTGTGCGGATGTGACGCCGAGGTGGGCTTCCAGCTTGGAACGGTACTGATCGTACCGCATACTATCGACTGCGGTGGAATTATCCATGCCGAGGTACTCGGAGAACTGCGGATCGTGCACTCCACCCATGCACAGCAAGAAGCGCTGGACATTAGTGGAGAATTTGCTGGAGATCTTCACCAGACTTGCCAACATGTCCTTGGTGTGCTGGTCCACCGACGGTGCTGCCATCTCCATGCAGCTTTCGAGCGGGGCCTTCAGCGAGGACCACGTCCCATCCGCGTTCTGGATCATGCTCTGCCGCTTCTGACGTGTCTGCGCCGTGATGAAGGTCATCGCCGTGTTGTGGATCGTCGTCTTCGCCACGTTCTGGAAATGCAGCGGCGAGCTGAACAGCGGATATTGCTTCATCAAGGCATAGATGGCCTTGTGCAGCAGCACCGAGCGCAGTTCGCCCACGGTGTAGCCATACGACTGCGACGTGAGGAAAATCATCTTCTTGTAGATGAGCTTGTTCACGTGGGACACCATGTGCTTGGACAGGAGCATGCCCTCCACCATACGGTCATAGCCTGCGACCGTAAGGGCGGGCACCGTGCTCTTGATCTTGAGGTCCAAGCGCTTGAGCATGGCTGCATCGCGCATATCCACCCCGAAGTCGGCCGGGCGTGCCCAACCATTCTTGTAGTAGTGGTACGCGAACAGCTTGCAATTCTTCAAGACATAGCCCGATGCGCGGGCCAGATCGAGAAGCTCCTTGGCGTATTTTCTGTCCTCGAAGTTGGAAGTGAACTTGGCCTGACTGATCTGATTGAACAGATACATGAACAGGAGTTTCTTGGCGGCCATCGGTGCGCCGCGCAGCTCGGTATTCAGGGATTCGTTCATGACTTACTGCTTGTGGCAGATTCCGACGACTACGTACTTGCTGCTCTTGAGGGATTCCATTCGATTCACGGTTACCTGGGACCGCGCCCACGAGGCACGAGCTGCCTCGCAGGTTTCCTCGGAAGTGAACTGGATGTGGGTCGTGGCTGTCGAGGTGTGTCCGAGGTTGACAAGGATGAAAGTGAGGACGAGGATGTACATGTCAGCGATCCTGGCGGTGGATTTCGATGGTCAGGTCTTTCACGGTTTCATCGCCACGGGGAATGCGCGGGCGTCTGGCCTTCTGACTGTCCTTCCACTCCTTCGGAGCTTGGTCGATGGTGGGCGGCTCGTAGTCGATGTCGATCTTCTTGATCTTGGTGAGCGGCTTCTTGGGGTCGATGAGGCGGTCGGCCTTGATGAGTTCGTACCGCTTCTTCTTCCACTGTGTGGGGGACATGACCGATTCCTCTTCTAGGTACGCCAAGAACAGGCGACCCCGCGTCTTGTTCTCGGGGCTGCCGGACAGGATGATCTGGCGCGTGGACGTGTAGCCCATCACGAATCCTGTGAGGTAGTTCTGAAGGTAGTCCCCGCCGACCGCTCGGAAGTACAGCTTCTGCCCGATCGGGAACGGGCGCTTGCCCCGATTGGTCTGCAGGAGCGCCACGAAGATGGTCTTCTGCTGCGAAGTGAGGGATCCGAATGCCAGAGCCAGAGCAGCCAGATCCTCGTTGTTTTCGACCAGCTTGGTGACGTCCGGAGTGAAGCATCGCGGTGCGACGTTGTACGCCTTGATGCCGAGCTTACTGCAAACCTGACCATTCCCTTTGGCTGGGTGGGCGTTCTGATTGAAGTGGAGGCACATGCCGCAGCGGTATTGGATAGCGTTCTTGGACATTTGGAAATCAGATCAAGTCGGGGAAGAGGGTTAGAAGGGAGGTCTTAACTTCTTCGTGGATTGGAGTGTTGCTGCAATGGGCAGCGGAGTGATACCAAAGGCCACGCGCCACGGATTCACGAGCCTCCTGGATGGATAGGAGTGTCCCAGGGTTGTCGCACTGGAGGTCAGTGGCAGTCGAGAACAGCAGCGCCTCGAACCTTGAGAGGTCGTGGCGCAAGCTAATCAGCTTGTCGTATGCGAGCTCCCGGGAGATGCGCCCAGACGGAGTGCTCATGGCTGCGGTCTTACATTGCGGAGGGTTTCGATCAGGTTCATCAGGTTCATCAGATTCATCATAATTCCTCATGTGTGATTGGCCCGAAGGGCCGAGGGCTTATCTACCGATGACGAGGCGAGCGTCGCAGTGGAGGTTGTCCAGACCCACGCCAGGTCCTTCATGCGTCGGATCCAGGTCTTGATGATTGGTCACGACCCTTCCAGGGAGCTCCGCCACCCGCTTCTGGCATAATTGGCTCCAAAATTTTGGCGGGCGGATGCCCCTGAGTTTATTATAACTCGGTTCTGGCCGGACCGCAACCCCCATTTTACGGGGTTTTGGCGCGTATTGCCGGGCCAAACGGCAAAACCCGCCAGGGCTTTACGGTCCGTGGCGGGGATGCTACTTGGTGAAGTGTCTTGCATGCAGAGCCCGTATGGCGTACCTGACGACCTTGCTGCGACTGCCTACGCCTACCACACCCTTCAGATCGTCAACCATGCGGCGAAGTTCGGGGTCCAGTTGTACTGCCAGCATGACGTGCTTGTTGGGATCGGCCCGAGCCTGCTCCAGAGCGTTGTAGGCTTGCGTAGCCAGCCAGAGGATCTTCGGCAGATGCGCGTGCTTCTCTCCTCCAACGAGATCGTGGTACGGCTTGTTCGGGAGCCGCTCCGATACTCGGTGGAGGAGATTGTGGTGGTCGGAGCAGAGTGAAACTTGCGGCCCATCTCTTCCACCAGCCGCGACAGGTATGATGTGATGTCGCTCCTCGGTTGCGGGTCCAGGTGGATTCGACGTGTTGAACCGGACCCCGCAGACCCAGCAATGATCTAGGATTTGGTGCGGAATCATGATGGTTCTACCTGGATGGTAGCGATCCAGCCCTGGACCAGAAACCATTGGGCTGCGCCGCCCGATCCACCTGCCTGCGCACCGAGCACATCCGCTTGAACTGATTCACCCGGTCAGCGGACATACCATACTGGTAGCCTGGACCGCCCATGCGCCTGCTGCTACCAGCCGCCCTGGCGATCGTGTTGCGAACGTGAAGCGTATGCGCGGCAAACGAGAACGACAGCACGACGAGGTCGTGGAGTTGATTGCTCATGGAGAGCTCCTTATACAGGCCAGTCGCTGTAGTGGGTTGCCTTGCCGATGGATGCAGCGTGGAAAGCGCGGATGCGTTTGGCAGTATCCCTGTCACGGAGCAGAGCCGCGTGCACAAGATGTGCCCAGATACCAGCTTTGCGAGCACGGCCTGCCACCTCATCGTTCAGTTCGTCGTCCGGGTCAAGGTCGGGCCACATTGCGGCGGTGTCGATCAGGTGGTCGAGGATTGGAATCTCCAGGGATTCACCAACTTCGATGAAGTGACCACCCTGCGTGGCGATCTTGTTCTTCAGCACGATGCCAGTGCTTGCATCGCACGTGAATTCGGAGCTGTGCTGCACGACGGTGAAGAGGCGCTCGGTGATGAAGCCGAGACCGTTCAGCGTCACGATGAACGGGCCTTCCTGCGAAGCTTCCGCAGTCGATGTCGGAAGTGCGGAGATGGGCATGACTTCCAGCGGGTCAGGTGCTGTAGAGGGCAACGCCATCGCACCGGCCACCTTGGAAGCACCGAGATAACCAGCGACGGCTGCGAGGGTCTTGAAGAATGAGCGACGTTGCATATCAGTTGTACCAATCCGTGTAGGTTGATTGCTTCCCGCGCAGCGAAGCGTGCTTCTGCTTCAGGCGCATGCGACCCGCTTCGGTCTGGACGTCACGGGCAATGAACAAGAGGAACTTGCGAGCTTCTTCGTAAGCTGCCGTCAGCGGCTCACCAAGCTTGGCAGGTGCCGGAGCCGGGTAAGGCCACGCGCAGCACTGATCAAGTGTGTCACCGAGGACGTTGATGTCCACCCACTTCTCCGGGACGTTGCCAGTGTTGTCACGGACGACTGTCCCGGACGGTATGTGGATGACCGTCTGCGCTGCACCAGCCAGCATGGTGGGCAGCACGCCATTGACGATGAATCCGAATCCCTCGATATCGAGATAGAAAGGGCCAGGGTCGGTTACAGCGATCGTGGTAGGGTTGAGGTCGAGAGGGGGCGTCGCCGCGAGGGCATTGAACGCCGACAGCTCTTCCGCCGACACCACTGAGGAGGCCATTGCCAGACCGATGAAACTCCTGCGGTCCAATTGCATCAGCTGCGAACTCCGGGGACCAGACCGACGCCGATACCGTCGGGGATGAGCTGGGTCTGCATCGCCATGGTGACTTGCGCGCCGACGTTGCTGAGGGCGGCGTCCATGGCCGTATAGATCTGCTGTTGCTGCACGACTGCGGCCAGCGAACCGACTGCCTGGTTGAACGGCTTGCTGAGGTCGGGGCCATTCAGCAGTTCGTTGGCATGCGTGCGCAAATGCTCGACGTTGGCAGCCAGCCATTCGTCGATCATGGGAGCGACCAGCACCTTGAGGCGCAACCACACCATCTGGCGGAACGGAGTCATCTCCTCCGTCAAGACGCTGAGCTTGCGCTGCTCGTAGCGGTGCTTGCGTGTGTCGTCAGGGTGGGTGATTTCCTTAACCTCGTACCGCTGGGTGTTCTCGAAGAACGCCTTGATGGATTCCTCGATCAGACCCTCGAACATTTCCTTCGGGATGAGGGCGCCGAACTTTGCTTGCGTGTCCTCGGCGATGCGCTTCTTGAGATCGTCGAGGGTGAACGGTTGGACGTTGCTCATGACTGCTCCTTGTTGGCGGGGAGGAATTCGATTGATCCCATGCTACGCCACTCGGGCGGCAGGGGTTGGACAGGGCGCAGAGTTACGGTGTCCAGGGCGATGCCGTAGATGACAGCAGCGAACTCGACGCCGTTGCCGGTGAAGCGGCAACGCTGCACGGTGCCAGCTTCAGGCAGGGCAGGCACGGACCCTTGGATGGGAAAGTTAGGCGGTGCGTTCTTGAGGCTCAGCGTCATTGTTTTCTCCCCAGTCAGGCCACTCTCCGTCGTCACCTTCGACTTCGGCGTCAGCTTCGGCAGCCGTCGGCTGAGGCGCAGCATCGCCGTAAGCGAGGCGCATGAGCTGCAACATCGAGTCGTAGTCGTCTTCAGACTTGGGCGGCTTAGTGTAGTCCCATTCACCGTTCAGCTTCAGGGCCACGCGCAGCACCTCCATCTCGGTTTCACCGAGGACGATGTTACGGACCTGCGCGACGATCAGCTCGTTGAGACTGAGCATGACGGGCGTGGCCGACACATCCGCACCGTCCTTGCGGCGGAGCCCCTTGATAACGCGCTTGAGAGCCTTGCGTTTGTCGCGGGCTGCACGCACACGCTGCTGGACGTCGACGAGGCGTTCGTTGAGGGTGTCCTGGATGACAGCGACCGGCGACCGCATGTGTTCGGCGGCGATAGGGTTCTCTACAACCAGCGTTGCCATCTGGTCGACGACGGATGTGAACGCCTGGAGCAGTAACGCAGCAGCCTCCGTGGCAAGCTGGTGTTTGGACTTGGGCACCTGACCAGACAGATCGTACTGTTCGCGACGTTCACGATCCATCAGGATATCGTATGCGTCTTGCAGCTTCTGGAAGGATTCTAGGGCCGCAGCCTTCTCCTCTTCGGTGGCAGTGGGAGGCAAGCGATCAGGGTGGTGCCGCATGGCCTCGGCGCGATATGCCGCCTTGATGACGTGCGGTTTGGCGTTGCGGGGGACCTTCAGCACATCGTACAGCGATTGTTCTTCTTTCATCATGCCACCGAGCAGTTATGCCTTCTGCAAGAAGGCGTGGGCGTGAGGGAGATCGTACACAAGGGGGTTGCCGTAATAATCAGCAGGGGCTTCATGCTCGTAATCGAACCGGACTACGATGCGAGTCTTCCTGACCTTGACGACCCTCCCTGGGTTGTTGGGCCACCATGAATCCTTCACACGGTCGCCCACGTTCAGTTTGACCAAATCCATCAGGCTTCTCGCCACAGGAATACCCTGGGCGCAGGCTTGCCCATGGACCGGAGCGGAGGCTGCGCCGCATTGATGCGATCCAGATTGTTCACGATGGCACGGTCTGTCTGGTAGGAGCCCTTCTTGATAGTCAAGTCGCGCGGCCCAGCCACGGAGAATTGAGGGAGCTGGGGTTTCTTCGGATCATCCGACAGGAGCGAGTATTCACCTGCCGCGAAGTTGCGCAGCACGGCGGCGTTGGTCGCACCCTCGCAATGCACCTTGGACTTGACCAGCTCTGTCAGGTTGCTGGCATGGGCCGTCCTGATGGTCAGAGGATCTACACCGAATTCCTCGGACAGTTTGCGCCGGACGATGCGCAGCACACTAGGATCGGCGTACAGATTGGAGGCAGAAACGATGTGGCTCATTCAGGTTCCTTTGTGACCAAGACTCCGCAAGCGCGGAGGAAATCAATACCGGAGGTGTCCCGGTATTCTTCGAGGTAGTGGACGTGCGAAATGCCCGACCTGTGAATCAATTTACTGCAACCGGCGCTGAGGCACGGGCTGAGCGTGACGAACATGGTTGCGCCCCGTAGGGAACGCCCCTCCTCAGCAGCCTTGCCGATTGCGTTGAGCTCGGCGTGCAGGACCTCCGGCTTGGTGACCAGCACGCCAGGTTCCGGCTCGTCCTCGCAGCAATTGTCCATTCCAGACGGCATACCATTCCAGCCGTGGCTGATGATGGAGCCGTTCGGCGAAACAATCACCGCACCGACTCCGCCACGCTTGGCGTGTGACTTCTTGGCACAAGCACGCGCGATCTCGATATACAGATCGCGATGCTTCATGGCTAAGGTGTCCGGTAGATTGATCACAGCTCACCCACACCGACGGTCGCGTTGGTCAGGATGAAGCTTTCCGACGAGCGCTGGAGCGTGGTGCCCATGTTGGAGATCCAGCCGCGTTGCGTGTTGTTGAGGTCGTTACCAGTACCAACGAGCAGGTAGGGGTAGTCCACGTCGGATCCGAAGTAGGAGCGGAAGCCACCATACTTGGCCTTGAGCTCCAGATAGTATTCGTCCAACTGCGGGCTCACCAGCTTGATGATCAGCAGCGTCTGGCCGGTCACTGCCGAGTATGGGTACGCGAAGCCGCTCGGGTCAACCTCGAACGTGCGGCGCTTATCCTCCTCGGTAAGTCTGGGTTCCATCGACGTCATGATGACAGGCGAGTACAGAGAGGCGGGGCGGATGTCAACAGGCGCGGCGGCAAACAGACGACCCAGACGCGCCTGGGATTCTTCGCTGAGGGTCACGTAGACCATGTGGAGTTTCATGTGAGTTCCTTCTGTTGAGTTGGTCAATTGAAAGCGAAGCCCCATTGCTCTACCTTGAGCGAACCCTTTGCCGCCTTGTACAGTGCGTTCATGGTGCGGTCGTCAGCGAACCAGAACCACGTTGCGCCGCCATAGGCGTAACCGCGATCGGTGACAGGCTTGACGACCTTGCGAGTGGTCTTGGAAATCATATCAGCCACTTCCTCAGCCTTCTGGAGGGTGGTCTTGGCTCTACGACCCTCCTGCTCACGGAAGCTAGTCTTATGCGAAATGCCGATGACGATCTGCCCGTGGATGACCGAGTATTGGTTGACTGTCTGAGACTTCACGCCTACACGGTTCAGGGTGTCGGTGTTGATGATCGGCTTGGTGATGGCAATCAGCGGCACGCGATGCACCGCGAACGGGCGATTGCCAATGGTGACCTTCGGAGTCTCTCGCCCATGCTGCTTGAAGATCTGTTCCTCGAAATCCGTGAGATAGTTCTGCGGGTCTCTGGTTTTGCTGGGCGGGTGGCCTTCGTGTACGATCTCGTCGTACCCTTCACCGCCTGCGGCAGCGAGTCGAGCCAGATCGTTCTGGGCGTTCTTCAGCTCATCGAACTTCAAGCCGATGTAGGTGCCGGGCTTAACGGCCTGTACGGCCGATAGGGCCGAATTGATTTCGTTGGTGACGCGCTTGAGCACGGGAGCAGTCCCACGCACACGAAGCGCAGCCGCGTCGCTGACGAGCTTCTGCGCCAGCTTCAGGCGATCTTCGCGATTGCGAGTGTTGATAGTGTTGACGACGTTCAACGCGCGGGCCAGGAACTCCTGGACTTGTTCAAGCTTCGTAGTCATGGGATCCTCTATTAAGATAGGAGTGAGAAAATGGAGTGCCTGCCCGCGCCAGCACGGACAAATACACAACGAGCCTCCCTAGGGAGGCTCGTTGTTAGGGTTCAGGGGAGTTCAGACGGTAGGTCTGATTACCAGTTGAACTCGTCCTGCGCAGCAGGCTTGGCGGGACGACCGGCCGGTTTCGCGGCCTTCTTGACTGCGTTGGCCGGACGACCGACGGACTTGCCAGCAGGACGTCCCGGCTTGCCAGCGGGCTTCTGGGCTTGCTGAGCAGGACGGCCCGGCTTGCCAGCCGCTTTCTTGACCGCGTTGGCCGGACGACCAGGTTTGCCAGCGGGCTTCTGGTCGGCGGGGCGAGCGATCTTCTTGGCGGTGCCAGCGGCTTTCGCCGGGCGACCGGCCTTGCCAGCCGGAGCGGCCTTGCCGCCGGTCAGCTTGGCGATGCGGGCGGTCAGCTTGGCGTTTTCCTTGGTCTTCTGGTTCAGAGCCTTGGTCAGGGCCTTGATTTCCTTGGTCAGTTGCTGAGCTTGATTCAGGATCGACATTGCGGGATTCTCCGAATATTGAGATGGGCTTACCGCCCGTGGAGTTGAAGGCCAGGGGATTGATGACCCCCGTACCATTATTTTACCACATTTCTGTGGCAATGAAAACTGGATTAGAACAGGACTTTCAGCACCAGGATCGCCAAGACAGCGCCAGCGGCGGCGGACCACGCTATGACGGTCCAGGGGCGACGTGCGGCGGCAGCTTCCAGCTGCGATTTCTTGGCTTCGTACTCGGCCTTCAGCCGCTCCTCGGCTTCGTCGAGGATGCGTTGGGCTTCGGGCGGCAGGTCTTTGCGGGCCATGGTTTCTTCCTTACAGAGTGGGTTGTGTGTAGGCCACCTAAAATTGGTCAGGCGGCGAGCTCAGCCAATTTCTCCAATTGCTTTGCGAGATACGGACGAGGATTGGTTTTCCGTTTGTTCAGCTCGGCCTTGTCCGCCTGCACCTGCTTCTTCTGATTCTGAAGAGCTTCACGTTCCAGCTTCGAGAGCTGGAAGTACTTCATCTCCGTGATGACGTTGGCTTCCTCGGGCGTGATCTTGAACTTGGCGGCGATCTTGGCGTTCATTCCAGCCCGATCGAGCTTGGATTTCAAGAGCTGGAACAGGAACTCCAGATTGTCGCACGCCATCATCAGGAGTTCGAGCTTACGGATTGCCTTATCAGCCTCCTTGATCCAATAGTCGCACGCGCGCTTCTCCAGGTCGATGCGATACTTGATCCACTCGGTCAGGAATCGGAGCAGCGACATCGGGCGCATCCGGGCCTGGGCCTGACCGGTCTCGTCGATGTACCGCTCGGTGAAGTTCAGAACCGGGCTCTGTG
>Ga0180220_1000084_pt1 | contig 179331 bp, 174 predicted proteins | sample eDN5th37CBELigBY_FD_151335 | JGI IMG/M metagenome (GOLD analysis project Ga0180220, IMG submission 151335) | Enriched backyard soil microbial communities from Emeryville, California, USA - eDNA 5th pass 37_C BE-Lig BY (version 2) (version 2) | ecosystem: Environmental > Terrestrial > Soil >... | reverse complement strand
TCGCCGCGCTCTACCGCCATGTCGGCAACAATTTCAAGGTCGGCGTCGGCTACAATTTCGGCCGCTTCTCCGACGACTTGCGCGACCTAACCCTCGACGACGAAGGCGTCTTCCTGAACATCGTCGGCAAATTCTGACCGCCTCTCTCCCCGCCGCCCAACAACACGCGGCGGGGGGAGCTTTTTGTGATTGAAGCGTTGGGGAGGCGGCTATGCAACGGGGGAAAGCAGTGGACCTGCGAGGGCTGCAGCCACAGCAAGTTCCGTCCGGGGAGACCGCGCGATGCGCGGCTGTTCGAACTCTGCCCGGGATGCCAGGTCCGGTTCAAGCGCAGGGGACCCACAATTTCGGGAGACCACGCAGTGGCAACTCGGACCCCTTTCCCTCCTCTCGGCAGCGAAGATCGAAGCCTAGCCTAAACGGAAGCGGAATTGGATTTATGCCAATTCTGGGACGAAGCCGATGAGCCGGCGGATAGAGCGTGCCGCCAGGGCTGGGAGAGGAGCGAACTAAGGTTCCGCTCAGTTGGAGCTCGTAGACGAGCCCCATGGCTGGGGAATTCCCACCATCGCAGGACGATGGCGACCGGCTATCAGAGACGGCAAAGCAGGCGTCATCGAGGAGATGTGCAGGGCGGGTATTTCAACATGGCCAGCCCGAGGCCAAGGTTGCCCACCGGCTCTATATGATGGGGCTGTCGGAGAGCTCAGGAAATAGCAGCGCCGGCTGTGCGTGTCCGGAAAACCTATGGTTCCGGCATCAGACGGAGCCCACCCCGTTGTCCGGGAACCTTCAGGTACGGCGTTTCGCCGGAAGTTCAGCGGTGGCACCGCGTCGGCCAGTTGAACGTTTGAAAAATTCGGCTGGCAAATTGTTCGATTCGAGCAGCCAGTCGACGAAATGCCGTGTCGGCGTGGAGACCGATTTCACCGTCGGCCAGACGATATAGAAGGATGACCCCGTCCTTATCGGGCGCATGAAGGGCCGCACCAGCCGTCCCGAATCCAGTTCGTCGTGAAGAATGTCGATCTGGCCTATGGCCAGACCAAGCCCGTCGCGCGCCGCACCATAGGCAAGCAGCGAGCTTTCGAAGATCATGCCCGGTCCGTCCGGGAGTTCCACGCCGGCGGCATCCGCCCAAAGATCCCATTCCCGGCGGCGGTATTTCGCGTGAAGAAGCATCGCTCGCGAAAGGTCGGAAGGCGTGCGAAAGCCGTTGAACCGTTCTGCATATTCCGGGCTGCAGACGACATCTATCGTTTCGTCGAAGAGCTTGCGGCTGCGAGCGTCGCCCCATTCTCCCTGGCCAAGCTGGAAGGCCAGATCCAGATGCGTTCCACGGAAATCCAGCGGCTGCACGGTTGTATCCAGGCGTACCGAATGGTCCGGAAACGCGGCGTAGAACCGGCTCAGCCGAGGCGAGAGCCAATAATGCACCAGAGTTGGGTAGATGCGCAGCTGAACGACCTGTTCGCGCTCACTTTCCAGGACCCGGTGGGTGGCCCGCTCCAGATCGTGGAACAGGTCGATGATCTCACGGCTGAACGAGCGCCCCACTTCGGTCAATTTGACCGAGCGCGCGCGCCTTTCGAACAACTGAACGCCGAGGTAATCCTCCAGAACCGTGATCTGACGGCTGACGGCAACCTGGCTGATGCCCATATAGTTCGCAGCCGCGGTAAACGTGTTGTATTGAGCCGCAATGGCGAATGCCCTCAGCGGATTGAGTGGCAGGTTACGGTATTTCTCTGCCATAACTTTTTGTTTCCCATGCTATACCAGAGACATCATTATCGCCGCTGCCCTCTTCGGTCAAAGTGAGATTGAACGATGCGGAGGGCCTGGGAAAAGATGGATTTCAAACTGACCGAGGAGCAACAGATCTTTTTTGATTCTGTCCGCAAGTTTGCTCTCTCAGAATTGGCCGAAGGGGCGGTGGAGCGTGCCAATTCCAAGGAATATCCCTGGGACGTTGCGCGGCAGTTTGCGGAGATGGGCCTTCTGGGGATCACCTTTCCCGAGAGTGACGGCGGCATGGGAGGTTCCCTTGTCGATGCCGTTCTGGCAATCCGCGCGGTTGCGGAGGTCTGCCCCAAATCCGGCGATGTGATCCAGGCCTGCAATTTCGGGCCGATCCGGACCTTTGTGGAATATGCCACGCCGGAGCAGAAAAAACGGTTCCTGCCGTCCCTTCTTTCCGGTAAATCTTTGATTTCCCTCGGCATGTCCGAGCCCGACGCCGGATCTGCCGTGACGGAGCTGACCACTTCCTTGACGCAGGATGGCGACGGCTGGCGGCTCAATGGCGCCAAAATATTCGGTACCAACAGCGTCGAGGCAGGCGTCTATCTGGTCTATGCCCGTTTCGGGGCCGGCACGCATGGCATCGGGTCGGTCCTGGTCGAGCGTGGCATGGAGGGATTTTCCATTGGCAATCCCTCCGAGTTCATGAACGGAGAATCCTGGGCGCCGCTCTTCTTCGACAACGTCTTCATTCCCAAAGAGAACGTGCTGCTCGGCGAGGGCGGCTTCAAGAAGCAGATCTCCGGTTTCAACGTCGAGCGGCTTGGCAATTCCGCGCGTGCGGTGGCGGTGGGACGCCATGCCTTCAATCTGGCGCGCGAACATGCGCTTGCCCGCAAGCAGTTCGGTCGCCCGCTGGCCGAGTTTCAGGGATTGCAGTGGAAGTTTGCGGATATGGAACTGAAGCTCTCGGCTGCGGAGCTCTTGCTGATGCGGGCGGCGGTGAATGCCGTCGATGCGCCGGGCGGCCTGCCGTCTGCGCAGGACACGGCGCTTGCGAAACTTGCCTGCAACGAGGCTGGCTTCTTTGCCGCGAACGAGGCCGTGCAGATCATGGGCGGGCTGGGCTTTTCCATTGAGAGCACCGCCCAGTACTGTCTCCGGCGCACCCGCGGCTGGATGATCGCCGGCGGCTCCTTGGAAATCCTTCGCAACCGGATTGCCGAGGGAATATTCGAGCGCCGTTTCGACCAGCGCGGAGATCGGAATTGAAACGCCATAACGACGAGGCCCTGCGCAAGGCCCTGATAGCGCCGGAAAGCGTGGCGCTGGTCGGTGTGTCGGGTTCGGCAGGGCGGCTGACGGCCCGGCCGCTGGAATTCCTTCAGCGGAACGGCTGGCAGGGACGCATTTGTCCGGTCAATCCCGCGCGGGACGAGATTGCGGGACTGAGGGCCTGGAAACGCGTTTCGGATATCGAAGGCGGCGTCGAGCATGCCTATATCCTGCTTAACGCCGATCCCGCGATGGAGGCACTGGAAGACTGCGCCCGCGCGGGTGTGAAGGTCGTTTCAATCCTGGCCGACGGCTTCGCGGAGGCAGGTGAGGAGGGGCGCAAACGTCAGGAGCGCCTTGTCCGCCTCGCCGAGGAGGCGGGCATCCTGCTGATCGGGCCGAATTCGACCGGTGTCGTATCGACTGGGCCCGGTTTCATCTGTACCACCAATGCGGCCTTCAAGGCGGCGGAAATCGGCAAGGGGCGGCTTGCGGTCCTGTCGCAGAGCGGAAGCGTGATCGGCACGATGCTTTCGCGCGGCCAGGCGCAAAACACCGGCTTTTCGGTCCTCGTCTCGACGGGGAACGAGGCTGCAGCCGGCGTGGGGCGCCTAGGCCAATTGCTGCTCGATGATCCCGGCACCGACGGGTTCATCCTGTTTCTCGAGACCATTCGCGACCGTGGCGCGCTGGAGCTTTTCGCACAGGGTGCCCATGCGCGCGGCAAGCCGGTCGTCGCCTATATGGTTGGTCGCAGCGAGGAGGGGCAGGCGCTTTCGGTCTCACATACCGGGGCCCTGACGGGATCGGCGCGGTCGGTTTCGGCTTTTCTGCGCTCCGTCGGCATACGGGAGGTCGAATCTTTCGAATCGCTGATTCCCGCCGCACGGACGCTTTCGCGCATTGCACTCAGGCCGAAGCGACCGCGCGCAGTGACGGTTGTTTCGACCACGGGCGGGGGCGGCGCGATGGTGCTCGACCGGATTGCGCTACATGGCGTTCCCATCGCGGGCCTGTCGGAGGTCTCGCGCGCGTCGCTTTCCGCACAGGGAATTCCGCTGGGACATGGGAAGCTGGTCGACGTGACATTGGCCGGCACGCGTTACGAGCCTATGAAAGAGGTGATCCGCACGCTTTCCGCCGACCCGGCCACGGGACTGCTGCTGGTGGTGATTGGTTCCTCGGCTCAGTTCAACCCCGAGCTGGCGGTGGCGCCCATCATCGATGCGAAGGCGGAGGCGCCATCCGATGCCGCGCCGGTTCTGGCTTTCCCACTGCCGCATGCGCCAGAAAGCCTCGCCATGCTCGAGGCCGGTGGCGTTCCTGCGTTCGGCACGGTGGAAGCCTGCGCCGAAACGATCGCTCTGATGTTCGATTCCTTACCTGAACCCGGCGGCACGAAAAAACGCGAACTGCCGGCGGACGCCGCCGCGCTGATTGCCACTTTGGCGCCCGGCACCCAGGACGAGGTTACCTCGGGCCGGGTCATGCAGTCGCTCGGAATTTCCGGTCCCAGGTCGAGATTGCTGGATGCCGACGCAGATCTGCCCGAGGACATTGGCATTCCCTTTCCGGTGGTGGTGAAACTCGTTTCTTCGGATCTCCCACACAAAACCGAGGCTGGGGCGATCCAAATCGGCGTGCCTGATCGGGTGGCGCTCAAGGAGGCGATCTCATCCATGAAAGCTTCGGCGGCGGCATACCGCCCCGGCTATCGTCTGCAGGGAATACTGGTACAGGAAATGTGCAGGGGCGTCGGAGAGGCGCTGATCGGTATTTCCCGCGATCCCGTGGCCGGTCCGATGGTGACGCTCGCCATGGGAGGCGTGATGACCGAGATCTATCGCGACAGCGCGGTTCATCCGGCTCCCGTCGACATAGCAACGGCCCGATCCATGATTGGCGAGGTCAAAGGCTTTGCCTTGCTTTCGGGCTACCGCAACCGACCTAAAGGCGATCTGGAGGCGCTGGCGGAGGCGGTAGTCGCGGTTTCAAGGCTTGCCCTAGCCGAACGGGTCCATGAGGCGGAGATCAATCCGATACTTGTCCGGCCGGAAGGAAAAGGCGTGGTCATGCTGGATGCTCTGCTACATGTGGGCGAATTTCACACCTGAAGGGCTTGGCCGATGCTGGAAGGCAATCGGCGCGGCCCTGGCAGTTGGACAAGCGGGAGGAGGAGATGGTTGTCAGTGACATCCGCGATCTGCTGGGTGGGGCGCTACTTGTCCTTGTCGGCGGCGCGACTGCGATCGCAGCTCAGCAGTACGGGATTGGCAGCGCAACGAACACGGAGCCGGGTTTCTTTCCATTGATCCTGGCCTGTCTGCTTCTGTTGATCGGCGCAGGGCTGATGCTGTCGGCGCTGGATTTTCGCGGCACGAAGACAAAGGGAGAGGGCCTGCGTTTCGACCTGTGGCATCTGTGGTGCCTCGTCGTGGTCGCTGGCGGTTTCATATTGTTCGGCCTGCTGCTGCCGATCGCGGGCCTGTTCCTGACCTGTTTCGTCACGATCGCCGCGATCGGCGTCGGTTCGCGGCTGTTGACGCCCCTCGGCGCGCTGACGGTCGCGCTGGTGCTTTCGGTCGTGGCGGTCGTTTTGTTCCGTTACCTGCTGGATCTTCAGGTGCAAGCCTGGCCCTGGGGAGGCTGACCGACAATGTGGGATAACATCGTATTGGGGTTCACCGCGGCTGGAACGCTGGTGAATCTCGGTTATGCAATGGCAGGCGCGCTTCTTGGGACGCTGATCGGCATCCTGCCTGGGCTCGGTCCGCTTGCCACCATTGCCATCCTCCTGCCTTTCACCTACGGGCTCGAGCCGCTTTCGGCGCTGATCATGTTGGCGGGGATATACTATGGCTCGGCCTATGGAGGATCGACCACGGCCATCTTGATGAGCCTGCCGGGAGAAACGGCGTCGACGGTGACCGTGCTCGATGGCTATCAGATGGCGCGCAAGGGTCGCGCCGGGGTGGCGATTTCGACGGCTGCTATCGGCTCATTCGTTGCAGGCACGATCGGCACGCTTTTGCTCGCCGCTTTTGCGACGCCTCTCACCCGCCTCGCCATCGGCTTTGGACCCAGCGAATATTTCGCGCTGATGACGCTCGGCCTTGTCGGTGCGATCTCGCTTGCTTCGGGCTCAATGCTGAAATCAGTGGCGATGGTCATTCTCGGCCTGCTGTTGGGATTGGCTGGAACGGACTCCAACACGGGCGTTCAGCGCTTCACATTTGGGCTGCCGCAACTATGGGACGGGATCGACTTCATCGTCCTGGCGGTGGGGCTGTTCGCGTTCGGCGAGATCTATTCGACGCTGGTCGATCGGCGAACTCCCGACTCCAGCGCAAATCCGATCAACAGCCTGTGGCCGAACCGCGAGGATTTCCGCAGGATGATCGCTCCGATCCTCCGCGGCACCGGCATCGGTTCGCTTCTTGGCGTACTGCCCGGCGCCGGCATCTCTATGTCCTCCTTCATTGCCTACAGCGTTGAGAAGCGAGTGTCGCGCCATCCCGAACAATTCGGCGCGGGCGCCATCGAGGGAGTGGCAGGGCCCGAATCGGCCAACAATGCTGCCGCGCAGACCGCCTTCATTCCGACGTTGACCCTCGGTATTCCCGGCAGCCCCGTAATGGCACTGATCCTGGGCGCCCTGATGATCCATAACATCCAGCCAGGGCCGAACGTCATGAGCTCGCGGCCGGAACTGTTCTGGGGCCTGGTGGCTTCGATGTGGATCGGAAACCTGATGCTGGTTCTGTTGAACCTGCCTCTGGTGGGGATCTGGGTCAAATTGCTCAGCGTGCCCTACCGGCTGCTGTTTCCCGGTATCGTCATGTTCAGCTGCATCGGCATCTATGCCTCCGGATTCGCCTCGTTCGACCTCTATATGACGGCTGTCTTCGGAGTGATCGGCGTTATCTTGAAGACACTTCGCTTCGAACCGGCACCTCTTGTCCTGGGCTTTGTGCTTGGTCCTATGCTGGAAGAGAACTTCAACCGCGCACTGGTCTTGTCCGATGGCTCGCTGATGACCTTCGTGGATCATCCGGTTCCCGCGACCATGCTCGGCATCGCCGCTGTTCTGGTCCTGCTGATGGTCTTGCCGAAGTTTCGTGCCAGTCGCGAAACGATGTTCGCCGACGAGTAAGTCATTTCATGAGCAAAGGCATGTCCCGGTCAGCTCGGCCACGCCTGTGTCATTGTCTTGGGAAAGTTGAAGGATGCATTCGTCCATTCGATTTCTATCTGCAGACAGACCATGGCTTCTCCTGATGCACGGGATGTTGACCAATGCACGGCACTGGTTGCTGAATCGGGAGCGCCTCGGGCGGGTCTACAACCTGGTGCAGGTCGACCTGCCTGGCCATGGCCGCAGCCCGGCCCCGGCCGATCCCCAAACGGTTACTGCAGCGACCCTGATCAGGCGATTGGATGAAATCCGCGCAACGCTTGGCATCGACAGCTGGTACATTTGCGGGCAGAGTTTTGGTGCGGGGCTGACACTGAACTATGCGCTTCTACATCCCGAACGGGTGATCGCGCAGGTCTTTACAAATGCGCGGGTTGTTCTGCGGCAGAATGACAGCCCCTTGGAGGCTGCGGCTCGCGCCGAACGGCTGGAGCGTCTTCGTCGGGACGGTCTGGCCGCACTGCGGAGCGAACAATTCCATCCACGCTTCGCAAGGCGCTTTCCGCCGGATCTACGGCGGGTCCTGAGCGAAGATGCCGACAAGATAGACCTGCCAACCTACATCCAACTCGTCGCCAAGGTGATGCCGGCGGTGTCTCTGAAAGATGTTCCGGATTCCTCTCCCCGGGTGCCGACCTTGTTGATCAATGGGCGTCACGAGCGTGGCTTTCAGCCCATCCGGGAAGAACTGGCAGCGATCTGGCCCAACCTTTCCATCGTGGATATCGATGGCGGCCATTCGGTGAACATCGAAAACCCGAGGGGGTTCGAAAACGCCCTGCTCGATTTCTTCGCAGGGCACCTTCCGATTGGCAGGACCGCCGGAACTCATAACAAAACGTTGGGCATGGGTGATGCGAGCCGAGTTGAACGCATGCCTCCAACCAATCTAACCATGCAGGCAGAGGACATGAAGTGACGGGTACGCCGGGCCGTCCGCCGATCACGGGGGGGAGCATGAACAGGATCGAACGGTCACCACTGCAGATATGGCAGGATCGGCTGCGTGCGAACGAGCTGGCCTATCAATTCAGCCCGGACGCGGGCAGGGCGGTTTTTTATCCCCGCCTGGTTTGCCCCTATGGCGGGACGGCCCCCCTGGAGTGGCGGGTCAGTTCCGGTCGCGGCACCGTCTATTCGATCTCGCGCGTGCACCCCGTGAAGGGCGATCCCTATCCGGTGGCCTTGATCGATCTTGACGAGGGATTCCGCATGATGTCCACGGTCGAAGGTGCTCTGGGCGAGCCCGAGGAGATCGGACGTCGCGTACGCGTCACGTTCCGGCCGGCCGAAGGGGACGACGCTCCGCCTCTTCCGGTTTTCATCTGGGAGGAGGCGCAATGAACGCTGCTCCGAAGCGTGCCGGCAGTGCGATTGTCGGGGTTGCCGAAAGCGATCTGGGTGTGGTCGCGCCAGGCACGACGCCTCTCGACCTGATGGGACAGGCGATCCAGGCGGCGCTGGCCGATTGCGGCCTGAGCCTTGCCGATGTCGACGGCGTGTTTGGCGCGGCGAGCCAATTGCGCATGCCGACTTTGTCTTTGTGCGAGTATCTTGGAATCCGACCGCGCTATTACGACTCCAGTTATATCGGCGGCGCCTCGTTCCAGAGCCTTGCCGCCCACGCGGCGCTGGCGTTGGAAGCCGGCCTCTGCAATGTTGCCGTCATCGCCTATGGCTCGACACAGCGTAGCGCGCGGGGCAAGTTCGCGCCGCAACGCGACATGAATGATTATGATGGGCTCTACAACCCGCGCCTCCCGGCCACCGGCTATGCGCTTGCCGCAGCGCGCCACATGCATCTTTACGGCACGACCCGCAGCGATCTGGCCGATGTCGCACTTGCCGCCCGCGCCTGGGCACAAAAGAACCCCCGCGCCTTCGACCGCAGGCCGTTGACGCGAGAGGATGTGCTCAACGCGCCGATGGTGTCCTCCCCCCTGGGGGTGAAGGATTGCTGCCTCGTCACCGATGGCGGCGCGGCCGTGGTGATGGTTCGCGCCGACCGGGCACGGGATCTACGCAGGAAACCCGTCTATCTGCTGGGTGCTGGCGAAGCGCAGGAGCACCATTCGATCACCCAGATGGCTGAACTGACCGACACGGGGGCGGCCCGTTCCGGAGCGCAGGCTTATGCTATGGCCGGGTTGAGTGCGGGCGATATCGATGTGGTGCAGGTCTATGACGCCTTCACCATCACGACGCTGCTCTTCCTGGAAGATCTCGGCTTCTGTCCCAAGGGTGAGGGCGGGCGGTTCGTTCAGGATGGTGCAATCGCGCCGGGCGGCGTGCTGCCCGTCAACACATCCGGCGGCGGATTGTCTTACTGCCATCCGGGGATGTTCGGTCTTTTCACCATGGTCGAAGCAGTACGACAGTTGCGGGGCGAGTGCGGCGACCGCCAGGTCGCACATGCCGAAACTGCCATTGCTCACGGAAATGGTGGCGTATTGGCCGGCCAGGCGACGCTGATCCTGGGTACCTCATCCACAATCTGACGGAATGGAAATCGGCATGACTGCGAAATTACTGAAGGACAAAGTCATTCTTGTCACCGGGGCGGGCCGCGGCGTTGGCCGCGAGATCGCGCTTTGTGCCGCTCGCGCCGGGGCAAAGGTGGTGGTGAACGACCTCGGCGCATCGCTGACTGGCGAGGGCCAGGATGCGAGCCCGGCACAAGAGGTCGTGGATTTGATCCGTGCCGAAGGCGGCGAAGGTGTGGTCAACGGCGACAGCGTTGCCGAGGCCGAGGGGGCGCAGCGGATGGTGGATGCCGCAATTTCGAATTTTGGCCGTATCGATGGTGCGATCCACAGCGCGGGTATCCTGCGAGACGTGATTTTCCACCGGATGACACCTGAGGATTTCGAAGCTGTCCTGCGTGTTCACCTGTTTGGCGCGTTCAACGTTTCCCACGCCTGTGCTCCGCATTTCCGTGCCCAGGAAAGCGGTGCCTTCGTGCATATGACCTCGACTTCCGGACTTATCGGTTCGTTCGGACAGGCCAATTATGCTGCTGCCAAAATGGGGATCGTCGGCCTGTCGCGCGCGATCTCCCTCGACATGGCCAAGTTCAAGGTCCGATCGAATTGCATCGCTCCCCACGCCTTCAGCCGGATGATCGAAGCTATCCCCGGGAAAAGCCCTGAGGAGCAGGCCCGCGAAATGGAAAAGCGGCGTACCAAAACCCGCGCCGACCAGATCGCGCCGCTGGCGGCTTTCCTCTGCTCGGATGCGGCGGCAGGCATCACCGGCCAGATCTTCGGTGCGCGGGGCAATGAGGTTTACCTCTACAACCAGCCGCGCCCGATCCGCACCATGCACCGCGATGACGGCTGGACGGTCGAAAGCCTGGCCGAACGGCTGCCGAATGCCTGGGCATCCGCCTTCACCCCGGCCGAGCGCACCAAGGACGTGATCGGCTGGGACCCGATTTGAGGAAGGCGACCCGATGGCTTTGAACGTCGATGCTTTGGAGGCTTGGGAGTTCCCCCGGCTGGAGCAAGAGTATGACGACAAGGATACGATGCTTTATGCCGTGTCACTGGGATTTGGCCAGGATCCGCTGGACCCCGCGCAGCTACCCTTCGTGTTCGAGAAGGGGTTGAAGGTCGTGCCGACAATGCCGGCCATTCTCTGCCATCCGGGGCGCTGGACGGCGGACCCGGTCCTGGGCGTTACCCCCAACAAGGTGGTCCACGGAGAGCAGCGCATCTTTCTCCATCGGGACCTGTCCCCCGAAGGGCGGCTTTACGCCCGTGCGAAGGTGATGGCGGTCGAGGATAAAGGCGAGAAGGGCGCAGTGATCCACGCCGCACGCACCATGTTCGATGCCGCGACCCACGAACCTGTAGCCTCGGTGCTGCATTCGACCTTCTGCCGTGCCGATGGCGGTTTCGGGCGTGATTTCGGCCCGGCGCCGCAGGCAACGCCTTGCCCTGAACGCGAACCGGATCTGGAGATCGATATCGAGACACGTCCCGAACAGGCGCTCATCTATCGGCTGAACATCGACCGAAACCCTCTGCACGCCGATCCCGCCTATGCCGCCAAGGCGGGGTTCCCCCGGCCGATCCTGCATGGACTGTGCACCTATGGGCTTGCCGCGCGGGCGCTCCTGCCCACGGTCGCGGGTGGTGATGCGAGCGCGATCCGCTCGGTGGAATGCCGCTTCTCAAGGCCAGTCTTTCCGGGTGAGACGGTGCGGTTCCACATTTGGTCGGAGCCCGACCGCGCCTATTTCCGTGCCCGTATCGAGGCGCGGGATGTCACTGTGCTGGACGCCGGCCGTGCACTGCTGGGCGGCGGCCATCCCGCGCCGGACTATGCGTTGTTGGAGGAGGGGGCATGAGCCTGCCGGAAGCGTTTCGCGGCCGTCTGCGGCTGCCCGTCATCGCCTCGCCGATGTTCCTCGTCTCCGGACATGAGCTTGTCGTGGCCCAGTGCAAGGCCGGGATCATCGGCTCTTTTCCGTCGCTCAACGCACGACCGGAAGACGAACTTCAGGTTTGGCTCGCCATCATTCGGGAAGGCCTTGCTGCCCATGATGCGACCAATCCCGGCTCGCCGGCCGCACCCTTTGCGGTCAACCTGATCTCGAACAAGTCGAACGCCCGGTTCGATCATGACGCAAGGGTCTGCGTCGACAATGAGGTGCCGTTGCTTCTAACGTCGCTTTCCCCGCCGGGCGATCTGGTCAAGGCCGTGCATGGCTATGGGGGTCTTGTGTATCATGACGTCACCACCGTTCGTCATGCCGAAAAAGCCCTCGAACAGGGTGTCGACGGGCTGATCCTCGTCTGCAACGGCGCGGGTGGGCATGCGGGCACGGCCAACCCCTTCGCCCTCTATTCGGAAGTCCGCAAATTCTACAACGGTACGATTGTCCTCGCTGGTGCGATCGGCACCGGCGGCGCGCTCAATGCCGCGCTGAGCCTCGGGGCCGATATGGTCTATATGGGCAGCCGCTTCATCCCCGCCGCCGAGAGCCGGGCGCCCGACGACTATCGTGCCATGGTGATCGAGGCGACGCTGAAGGATGTGGTCTACACGCCGTTCTTCAGTGGCCTGCCTGCCAACTATCTTCGGCAAAGCATCATCGCCGCCGGTCTCGATCCCGAGGAGGTGGCTACCGCAAGCCGCGATAAGACGCGTTACCAGGCTGGTGCCCGGTCGGAGGCCAAGGCTTGGCGTGATATCCGCGGTGCAGGTCAGGGCGTCGGGCAGGTCGATCGGGTTCAGCCGACGAGCGAGATCGTCGATCAGCTCGAACAGGAATGGTTGGCCGCACAGGCGGCCGAGGACGCTGCGAGGGCCATGAGAGCGCGCTGGCTGCGCAAGGGAGGAACGTGATGGGCATTCATCTGGAAAAGTCGGAAGGCATCGGCCGCATCACCTTCGATACGGCGGGCCGACGCAACGCGCTGTCGCCGGAAGAGCGCTATGATATGGCCGAGATGCTGCGCGAACTGCGCTTCGATCCCGAGGTCAGGGTGGTACTGCTGCGCGGCGCCGGCGAGGACTTTTGCGCCGGCGCGGATGTCTCGCGTATGGGCAAGGATAGCCAGGGCAGCGCCCGGGCACGGATGCAGCGCGGCGTATGCGGTATCGCGCGGGAACTCGCAGCGATAGAAAAGCCGGTAATTTCCGCCGTCCGCGGCGTGGCGGTCGGCTTCGGCTGGTCGGTCGCACTCGCTTCGGATGTGGTGATCGCTTCCGAGACCGCACGTTTTTCGCTGATCTTCGCTAAGCGCGGGCTGGCCCCCGATGGTGGCGCCGTCCATTTCCTGATCCGGCATATCGGACAGCTGCGCGCGAAGGAGCTTGCCTTCTCCGCCCGCATTCTCGGTGCCGACGAGGCCTACGGCATGGGCCTTGTGAGCCGCGTGGTCGCCGACGACCGGCTGGACGCGGAAGCGGAAGAGTACTGCCGGCAGCTTCTGACCATGCCGACGCTGGCGCTGGGGATGACGCGGCATTTGTTCGAGGTGGCGACGGCAACCGACCTCGATACCTATCTCGACATCGAAGCCTATACCCAATCCTTCCTGAACCAGAGCCAGGACTACAAGGAAGCGGTCGCAGCTTTCATGGAAAAGCGCGCCGGCGTCTATCACGGGCGCTGAGGGAAGCGAGATGACCGACCCCGAACCCGACTGGAACGCCATGCCGGAAGAGGATTTCCGTCGCATGCTGCGCGACTTCATCGAGGCTGAGTGTCCTCCTGAGTTGCGTTACTACCCGCATCGTTTTCCACCCGAAGTCTCCATGCCTTGGTATCAGGCACTGCACCGGCGCAATTTCATCGCCCCCGGCTGGCCGGTGGAGTATGGCGGCATGGGCTTGCGGCCCGAACGGCACCTTATCTTCATCGAGGAGATGGAGGCTGCGGGTACGCCATGGCTGCACGATTCCGGTGTGCGGAACCTGGGGCCGGCCATCATCGCCTGGGGCACCGAAGCGCAAAAGGCGCATTATCTTCCGCGGATGCATTCGGGCGAGCATATCTGGTGCCAGGGCTATTCCGAACCCTCGGCCGGGTCGGACCTTGCCAGCCTGCAATGTGACGGGCGGATCGAGGGAGACCGCATCGTCATCAACGGCCAGAAGATATGGACGACCTCCGCCCATGTCGCCAGCCATATCTTCGCCCTCATCCGAACGGGCCGCACGGGACCGAAACAGGAGGGCATCAGCTTCGTTCTGATCGATATGAGCCTTCCCGGAATCACCGTACGGCCGATCGAGAACCTCTCGGGGCACCCCGATTTCTGCGAAGTGTTCTTCGACAACGTCGTGGTGAGCACCGATTGCATACTTGGGGAACCGAACAAGGGTTGGGCCGTGGCGCGGTCGCTTCTCGGCTTCGAGCGGATATGGGCCGGCTCGCCCAAACGGGCCCTCAAGGTTCTTCTGGCGCTGCGCCGCTTGATGGAGGAGCGCGGGCTCCTTGCGAGCGACTATTGGCGTGACCGGCTGGCGCAAGCCATTTTCGACACGCAGGACGCCCAAGACATGTATAGCGGATTCGCCGATCTGGTGCGCACCGACGGAAAGGTCGGCGTGGAGATTTCGGCCTTGAAGATCTGGTCCACCGCCACCTTCCAGCGCCTTTCGGAATTGCTGTTGGAAGTGGCCGGCAGCGACGCTGTGCTCCTTGGCGACGGGGCCTCCGATCTGCTGACGCCTTACTATGAAAGCCGTGCTCCGACGATTTTCGCCGGCACGAACGAGGTTCATCGAAACATCCTGGCGCGCTCGGTCCTGGGCCTGCCGAAATCCGATTGAGGGAGAGAGCGATGGCATCCATGGATGCGGATACCGCCGCCCTTCTGCGGGAGGCGGTGGGCAAACATGCGGATCGAACGGGCGACGGCCGCGCGGTTCGATCGCGGCGCAACACCCTGCCGGGTTATGCGCCGGAAACGCTCGCCGCTATGGCTGAACAGGGATGGCTTGCCTTGGCCTTGCCGGAGGATGCGGGAGGCCTGGGGCTTGGTGTGTCAGCCGCAGGAATCTTGGCGGAGGGGCTGGCCGGCTGCTTCGGCGCCGACCCCTTCCATTCGCTGTTCCTGGCGGGGAGAGTCCTCACCCATGTGGGAGCGGCGGCGGAACTGTTGGCTGGCCTGGCCACGGGCGAGACCTTGCCCGCTCTGGCCTGGCAGGAGAATCCTCAAGGGGCTCGTCTTAACCCGCCGGCGACCCGATATTCCGCCGGCCGCGTAACCGGGCAAAAAGCCTGGATCGTCGGGGCTGCGGGCGCAACCCATTTCATCGTCAGCGCCTCTGGCCCTGACGGGCTGGTGCTCGTGTTGGTCGAGGCCGGGGCCTCCGGATCGCAGCTTTCACAGGCATTCCGCCCTGACGGCTCTCCCATGGGACGGTTGGTTCTGGATGGCGTTCCGGGTGAAGTGCTGGCTTGTGGGGAAGTGGCGGAGAGTGCATTGCGCGCCGCGCTCGATGAAACCAGCGTGCTCGTTGCGGCGGAACTCATGGGGCACATCGACCGCATGATGGCCATGGTCATCGAGCACATGAAGACCCGCCGGCAGTTCGGTCGGCCCATCGGCGCTTTCCAGGCCCTGCAGCATCGCGCGGCGGACATGTTCGTGCACCAGCGTCTCGCGCGGGCAGTCCTGGAAGCGGGGCTGACGCGGTTCGATTCGCTCTCCGATCGGGTGGCCCGCGGCATGCAGTCGGCGCGGTTACGGGCCCGTCTGAACGATACCGCTCAGCTTGTCATGCGCGAGAGCATCCAGCTTTTCGGCGCGATGGGCATCACCGACGAGAACGACCTCAGCTTGCATGTGAAGCGCTGCCTCAGCCTGATCGGCTGGCTCGGCAGCAGCGTGGAACTGCGCGGCTATTACATGGACCTGGCCGGTCCTGCGAGGCAGGCGGCCGATGGGAGAATATAGATGAACGCAGCAGCCAATCCGGGTGGGCTCGACGCCCTCTTTCGTCCCAGGAGCATTGCAGTGATCGGGGCTTCGGATGATCCACGCAAGATCGGCGGCCGTCCGATCCGCTACATGCTCGAAGCGCAGTCGCAGGTGAAGGTTTACCCCGTCAATCCGACGCGCCCGGAGGTTCAGGGACTGGCGGCGTATCCCACGGCGACTGCCATTCCGGAACCGGTCGACCAGGCGATCATCGCCGTGCCCGCAAAGCATGCCGAAGCAGCAGTCGCGGACGCCTGCGCTGCCGGTGTGCGCTCGATCGTAATGTTCAGCGCCGGTTTTGCAGAGGCGGGGGAAGAGGGGGCCGCCGCACAGGCGCACATGATGAAGATGATCCGCGATGCCGGCGCACGGCTGCTGGGCCCCAATGCCATGGGATCCTTCAATACCGCCGAGCGGGTCTTCTCGACATTCTCCACGGCGATGGACCGAGGCACACCCGAGGTGGGGCGTATCGGCATGGTCAGCCAGAGTGGTGCCGTCGGTTCGTACCTGCAAAATCTCGTGATTAGCCGGGGTATGGCGATCTCCAAATTCGTGGCGACGGGCAATGAGGCGGATGTGCAGGCCTCCGAGTGCCTGGAATGGATGGCGCTGGATCCCGATACCGACGTGCTGATGCTGTATATGGAAGGATGCCGGAACGGTCCGGCGCTCATCAAGGCGTTGCGTACCGCGCGGCAAATGCGCAAGCCCGTCATCGTTTTCAAGGCGGGGCGGACCGAGGCTGGCCAGTCGGTGGCAGCATCGCATACCGGCGCGCTCGCCGGGTCCGTGCAGGTCTTCGATACCGTGTTGCGCGAGGCGGGAGCCTGGTCCTGCCAGACACTCACGGAGATGGTCGATGTCGCCTATGCGTGTGCGCAAGGCCGCCTGCCGCCGGACAAGACGCTGGCGATCGTCACTGTCTCGGGCGGGGTCGGTGTCATGTCCACCGATGCCGCCATGGAAGCAGGGCTCGAGCTTCCTCCCATATCGGAGGCGACTCTGGCCGACATCCAGAAGGAACTTCCGCTGGCAGTAGGGCTCAACCCGGTTGACACGACCGCCCAGACCGTAGGCGACCGGGCGATGCTGACCCGTGCGGTGGAGCGCGTTCTGCGCGATCGGCCATTCGGCTCGGCGATGCTCTTCTTCGCCAATGCCGGGCGCAATGCACGCGACATGGAGATCCTGTCGGAGCCGCTACGCACGCTCAGGGCTGAATTTCCGCAGGCGCAACTTGCGCTTTGTGTCCAGACGACGCCGGAATATCGCAAGCTGCTGGAAGATCTGGGGTATCTGATCTTCGAAGACCCGGTGTTCTGCGTAAAGGCGCTGGCTGCGGCAGCCGAACTGTCGGCGGTGCGCAGGCGGCCGCTGGTTCTGCCCGAGTTGAAGGAAACCGCTCCTCTCAGACTGGAACGCAGTCCCGACGAGGCGCAATCGAAGGAGATCCTGGCGACGGCCGGGTTGCGCTTCGCCAAGGAAAGCGTTGCTGCAACCGCGGACGAGGCGGTAGCCGCCGCTGAGGGCATGGGCTATCCGGTGGTCATAAAGGTGCTTTCCCCCGAAATCGGCCACAAGTCCGAGGTGGGTGGCGTGGCCCTGAATCTCACGAATGAAAGCGCCGTTCGAGAGGCCTTCGGACGCGTGATCGAGAATGCAGGCCGCGCCGTGCCCGAGGCCGAGATCAGGGGCGTCACCGTGGCACAAATGGTAACCGGCGGCGTCCAGACCATTATCGGCGGGCATCGTGATCCGATGTTCGGCCCGATCGTGATGTTTGGGCTGGGTGGCATTTATACCGAGGTGTTGAAGGACACGGTGCTGCGGACGGCGCCCGTCACCCATGAGACCGCTCTGGAAATGATCCGGTCCATCCGCGCTTTCGCGATACTCGACGGCGCGCGAGGTCAGGAGAGGGCCGATCTCAATGCGATCGCGGACGCCATTGTGCGGGTGTCGCAGTTCATTGCGATCCAAGGCCCCGAGGTCGAAAGCGTCGAGATCAACCCCTTTATCTCGCTGCCGAGGGGCGGCTGCGGGGTCGATGCGCTGATCCATATACGCGATTGAGAAACGATTGCGCTTACCCCGCCCGCCGCATGCATAACCGGAACTCATGCATTCACAGCCTCATGTCAGTTGTCCGACCGGCGATGCGACGGCCTAATCCGAGGAGTGGATGACCAACCGGCGGGAGGGTCCAGGCTCGCCGCAACTTGATGCCGATCATCGCAGGCTGTTTCGGGCCGAAGGATCAGCAAACACCAGCGGCGCAGAAGTGGGGACCGAAACCATCCGACCTCAAGCCGGACAAGCTCAACAAAAATCAAGGCGATCTCTGTTAGAGACGGATCGCAACGAGAGGAGGAAGCTAGATGAAATTGGGGTTCAAGGCGCTACTGGTCGCCTGTGTGTTGGCATTGAGCGGAACAGCGAGCGCCGATATCGCTTCGCAATCGACAATCCAGATCGTTGTTCCCTTCAATCCTGGAGGATCGACCGATCCTTTCGTCCGCTTCTTGGCCGATGAATTGCAGGGAAAGTTGGGCAAGCCGGTCATCGTCGTCAACAAGCCTGGAGCCGGTGGAGTGGTCGGCACGGCCGAGGTGGCTCGGGGATCGGGTGACGGTTCGACTCTGCTGTTCTCCAGTTCCTCCTTTCTGACGGCCGCCGCCTACAATCCCAACGCCGGTTATGATCCGATCAAGGACTTCAAAGCGATTTCGGTCATGGGCTTCAACGAGTTCATGATCATCGGCTCACCCGCAGCCGGGGTTAATTCGCTGGAGGACCTCTTCGCCAAGAACGAGGCCGGAAGAGTTGTCATGTCGACCGCGGGGATCGGTTCTTCGACCCATTTCGTCGGTCAGATGGTATCGAACGAGCTGGGGCTGAAGCCGCGCGTTCTTCACATGAAGTCCTCCGGTGAAGCGATGATGGAGGTTATCGCGGGTCGGGCCGATTACTATGTCGGCTCCGTCGGCTCCTCCGCGCCTTATCTGAACAACGACCAGGGCAAGGCGCTGCTTTACCTCGGCCAGGGACGGCGTCCGGAATTCCCTGACGTCCCATCGGCCGCGGAGAAAGGCTTTGAGGAGGTCGAAGCGGCACAGTGGTTCGGTTTCTTCGCTCCTGCCGGGGTCAGCGATGAGGATGTGAGCATGCTGAACCGCCAGGTGTCGGAGATCATGATGTCCGAGAAGGGGAAGAAGCTCGCCGTCGATCAGGGCGTCCGCTTCGAAGACTGGGATGCACCGCAGTTTCAGGCCTATATGAGTAAGGAATTTGCCACGTGGCAGTCCCTGGTTGAAAAGGGCATGGAGTGAAGCAGGGCAGGGGGCGTCCAGATGCCCCCTGTGTTTCCGGGGCTCTTTTTCGAGGCAACAAGTCAGCGCAAAAAAGCTCCACCGAGACCAGACAAAGACGGGAACCACCCGATCGGCGGCAATGGATCTTGGCCTTGTCGCGGGGTCTCGGTCGGCTGAAGCGGTGATCCGGACCCGCTGCTCAGAAGATGCGGCCGGCGGCCCCTCTGGTGCGGTCGCCGATCCAGCGGCGCGTTTTCCCAAGCCGGCTTCGAGAACTCTCGAGCCGGCATTGTCGCATTTGCAGGCCACATGGCTCCTGCCTAGTGTCGCCGCCCCCCAATTTTTCAGCGGTCGGCCGCCGCCAATCTCGTCCGATTCCTCGGTACCGACTCAACGCCGAAGTTGACGCCCGGTCCACGTGCCCGGTGCCCACCTTGGCGCGCAATTCCGTTCGGCTTGGCAGTGAGAAGCACCGCTGCCCCCGCAATCGGTGGATTTAACAATCTGTCACTTCCTTGGCGGAGGCCAAAAGGTTAACCCGGCATTAACTATGACCACATTACCGTCGGGCAACCAAAAATTAACGAAGATGACCAAAGTGCTAACCAACAGCCAACCGATCCGGCTCAAAGGCCGCTCCTTTCTCGCTCTGGTCCTCTCGCCGGAACTCCCCCTGGGAGACTGGTTGCAGCGGCTCGACGATCTGGCAGCGCGTTCGGCTGGTTTCTTCCTGAGGCGCCCAATCGTTCTTGACGTCCAAGGGCTTGAAATCAGCCGGCTGGAGCTGAAAGGGTTCATCGACGAGCTTGCGAAGCGCAATGTGCGGGTCATCGGGATTGAAGGCGCGAGATCTTCTTTGCTGGGGTTCGATATGCCCCCCGCCTTGTCCGGCGGCCGGCCTGCATCTGACTTCGAGGAGCCTGACACGGCGGCTCTTGAAGCGCCGGACGCTGCTCCCGGCGATTACGCGCCTGCCGGCATGCACGAATCGCAACAGGCCAGGCCCGTTCCTTCCTTGATCATCGATCAGCCGGTTCGTTCCGGACAATCGGTGATCTTCCCTGAAGGCGACGTCACCATCATCGCTTCGGTCGCATCGGGCGCGGAGGTGATTGCGGGCGGTTCCATCCACGTCTACGGCGCGCTGCGCGGGCGGGCGCTGGCAGGCTCCATGGGCAATGCTTCGGCGCGCATTTTCTGCAGCAAGCTGGAAGCGGAACTCCTTGCAATCGACGGCCTCTACAAGATGGCGGAAGACATCGAGCCCCAGTTTCGCGGGCGAGCGGTTCATCTTTGGCTCGAAGGCGATGCGATCAGGATAAGCACACTCAATTGATGGCGGCGGCACGGCAGACAGGAGACGCTGATGGGAAAGGTAGTTGTTGTAACATCGGGGAAGGGGGGCGTCGGAAAGACGACTTCGGCCGCCGCCCTCGGCGCGGCGCTCGCGCAGCGCAACGAGAAGACGGTCGTTGTCGATTTCGACGTCGGCTTGCGCAATCTCGACCTCGTAATGGGGGCTGAGAGGCGGGTGGTGTATGACCTTGTCAACGTCATCCGGGGCGAAGCCAAGCTGCCGCAGGCGCTTATCAGAGACAAGCGGCTGGAAACGCTTTACCTGCTGCCAGCCTCGCAGACGCGAGACAAGGACAATCTGACACCCCAAGGCGTCGAGCGGGTGATCGGCGCCCTGAAGAAGAATTTCGACTGGGTCATATGCGACAGTCCCGCAGGGATCGAGCGGGGCGCGACACTGGCCATGCGTTATGCCGACGTCGCGGTGGTCGTCACAAATCCCGAGGTCTCCTCGGTGCGCGATTCGGATCGCATCATCGGGCTTATCGATGCGAAGACCGTCAAGGCCGAACGCGGCGAGACCATGGACAAGCACCTGCTCCTCACGCGCTACGATCCCAACCGGGCCGAGCGGGGCGATATGTTGAGCGTGAAAGACGTTCTGGAGATCCTGTCCATTCCGTTGCTGGGCATCGTGCCCGAGAGCATGGATGTCCTTCGGGCCTCCAATCTCGGTACGCCCGTCACCTTGGCCGACAGTCAGAGCGCGCCGGCGCAGGCTTATTTCCAGGCCGCGCGGCGGCTCGCGGGCGAGGACGTTCCGATCACCATTCCCGGTGAAAAGCGCGGCTTCCTTGGAAAGCTCTTGGGATGGAGGGCTGCATGAAGATTTTCGGCCTCTTTGGGAAAAAGGCATCGGCGCCCATGGCGCGCGAACGATTGCAGGTCCTGCTCGCGCATGAACGGGCATCGGTGGGCGAATCGGATCTGGTTGCACGCCTGCGGGAAGAGATCCTTGCCGTCATCGCCAAGCACGTGAAGGTCGATGGCGAGAAGGTCAAAGTGAAGATGGATCGCGGAGACCAGGTTTCCACGCTGGAAATCGACGTAGAAATTCCGCTCAAGGCGCGTTTGGGAGCCACCTGACGCGACCAGGAACGCGAATATGTGAAGGAGACGACATGACCCGCCTTGCACTTCTCGAGCGGCTTCAGCAACTCCAGCACATGGAGAAATTCAAGGGACGCGACATCACCACCATCAGTGCGCTCCTGTCCAATGAAGCCCTGGCCCAGCATGTCAAGGTCTGCGAGGATGCTGCTGGTGCGCCGTGCCGCGCCGCACGCGATGAAGAAGACAAGGAAGACGGTCAGACCGGAGCGCGCGGTCGGTCGATCTGACCTGGTGGCTCGCCGGCACCGGACCGGCGGGCACGCCCCCTTTAAAACGCGTAGATTTGCACGGCTTTGAAGGCGCGGATGCTCGCCGCTTCCCGCGCCGCCGCAGTGGCATCGCCGGGTCACCGCTCCCGTAAAGCTTCCCGTGCCTTATTGATCGGCTTGATCAGATACTCGAAAACGGTCTTGCTCCCCGTATGGATATCGACCGTGGCGGTCATACCGGGAACGATCGCAAAACGGTGCCCGGCATGATTGACCAAGGCGTCGGATTTGGTTCGGATGAGGACCCTATAATAGTGGATCCGGGGATCCGCTTCATCTCGGATCGTGTCCGGAGAGATCGTCGAGACCTGCCCGTCCAGGCCGCCATAGATCGCATAATCGTAAGCAGTGATCTTCACCGTTGCGGGTTGGCCGGGGTGAATGAAGGCGATATCGCGGGGTGAGATGCGCGCCTCCACGAGCAACTCATCATCCAGCGGCACGATCTGCATGATCTGGCCGTTGGGCGGGACAACGCCGCCGATCGTAGAAACTTCGATGTTCTTGACGATGCCGCGCACTGGCGATCGCAAAGTGAGCCGGGCGAGCGAATCCGAACGGCCCCGGACCACGGGCAGAAGCGAGTTCACTTCCGCATTCGCCTTCGCGAGCTCTTCCCGCGCACGCACCAGATATTCGGACTTCACTTCCGCCTGCTTGAGTTCCAGGTCGACCAGCTGTCGCTTCAGACGAAGAAGCTCGACATTGCTCGCCGCGCCGATCTCGCTAAGCGACTGGCTGATGCTCAGCTCGTCCCTGACAAGTTGGATCGACTCCGCGATCAAGCGGACGGATTCGTCGAGACTGCGCCGGCGGGCCGCGAAAAGCTCCGTTTCTGCAGCTCTCAGCTCGGGATAATCGGCAAGTTCCGGGGAGAAGACGAGCTCGGTCTGGTTCACCTCGGCAGTCAGCCGCGCAACACTGGCAAGCGCGGCGCGGTATTTCGCGGCACTCTCCTCGACCTCGGCTTCGGTGATGGTAGGATCGAGATATGCCAGGACTTGCCCTGGTTCGACAACATCGTCCTCCTGGACCTGAAGCGAGGCGAGTATGCCGCCCTCGAGCGATTGGATCACCTGCTCGCGCATCGTGGGCACGACTCGTCCCGCGCCGGAAGAGACCTCGTCCAGCGAGGCGAAATAGGACCATCCCAACGCGGCGGCAGCAAAGACGGCTATGACGGTGATGATGCGCGTGGAGCGGGTCAGCCGGGCGTCGTCCGTTTCACCATAACCCCACCACGCCCCCTCCCTGGATTGCTGGATAGTCATGATGTGTTCCGCTCCCTTTGGATCAGCCCGGGCTGACCGCGCCCATATTGGCGACGCCACGCAACTTCTTCAGCCCCGCTTCCTTGCTCTCATCCATCACGACGATGCCGTTGTCGACGACGATAACCCGATCCACAATATCGAGAACGCGCATTCGGTGCGTCGCGATGACGACGGTCTTGTCCGCGCTCCAGCGCAGGAAATGGCGGATGAACTGGCGCTCCGTCGATTCGTCCATCGCTGCGGTCGGTTCATCGAACAAAATGACGGAGGGCTGGCGGATCAGCAGACGAGCTAAGAGAATAGCCTGTTTCTGCCCGCCGGACAGGCCTAAGCCACCTTCGAGAACCGGGTGTTCCAGTCCTTTTGGAAGTTTCCGGATGAAATCGTCCGCGCCCACCATGGAAAGTGCGTCCAGAACCTCATTCTCGGAGGCCTGGGGAGCACCGAGCAAGATGTTGTCGCGCAGGGTGCCATGGAAGAGCCGGGCGTTCTGCGTGAGCAAGGCTACGTCCCTGCGAATATCGGCCGGATCGATGTGGTGCAGCGCCATGTTGTCGAGATAAATTTCGCCGGAACTCGGCTCGAGAAGTCCTGAAAGAGCTTGCAGCAGGGTCGACTTTCCAGCGCCGTTCTTGCCAAGAAGAGCAATCTTCTCGCCGGGACGGATCTGCAGATCACGCACCGTCAGCGCAACCGGAGAGGACTCGTCCCCATAGCGGAACACCGCTGACCGAAGGTGATAATGCCCGGCGATTTTGGGGCAATGGATCCGGTTCTCGCGCTCGGGATGGTCGACGGGCATCTGCATGATTGCGTTCAGGCTTCGTATGGCGAGCTTTGCTTGCTGCAGGCGGCTTAGAAGCATGCTGATTTGGGACATCGGAGCCATCATCCGCGAGCCAAGAACGGATGCGGCTACGAGGGCGCCCGTCGTCATGTCGCCGGCGATGACGAGGGGAGCGCCGACCAGCACCGTAGCAGCATAGGCACCGCTCTGGACGGTGTGGCTCCATGCGCCAAGGCTGTTTGTCAGCGTGCGCAGCTTGAGCTGAGCCTCGCTGGTCACGGCATTGAGGTGGTTCCATTGCTGCTGGAACCGTTCCTCTGCCTGGAGGGTCTTGATGTCCTCTATCCCTTGGACGGCTTCGACGAGAACGGCATTGCGAAGTGAGCTTTCGCGCATCGCCTCATTGGCATGGGCGCGCAGCCGCCGTTGCGCCAGGAGTCCGGGTATCACGAGAGCGACGATCGCCACGATTGGAACGAGCACCATGGGGCCGCCGATATACCAGTAGATGAGCAGGAAAAGCAGGAAAAAGGGCAAGTCCGCCATCGCCGCCACGGTGGTGGAGGTCAGAAGCTCTCGGACCTGCTCCAGATCGCGTAATTGGGCGATGAAAGTGCCGGTGGAGGAAGGCCGCTTGCGGTTGCGAACCCTGAGTGCGTGGCCGAATACGACATCAGACATGCGCAGATCGGCGCGTTTTCCAAGCAGGTCGATAATGTTGACCCTGAGACGGCGCAGGATGAAATCAAATGCGAGCGCCAGCAGCACGCCACTGAACAGGACATAGAGCGTATGGTAGGACTGCGCGGGCACCACCCGATCGTAGACCTGCATCGAAAACACGATGCCCGCCAGCGCTAGAGTATTGGCGATCAGAGATGCCAGCATCACGTGCCCATAGGGCCTGAGGTCCCGCAGGATGATCCGCCGCAGCCAGTTTTCCTGAAACGGGCGGATATAGGTATCCACTCGCGTATCAGGAATGGAACGCGCGGGACGTGGAATGGTCAGGAGATCGGCATCCCGCAACAGCTCCGAAAGCGGAACCGGCGTTTCGAGCCCCTCGTCACCGCTGAAGATGACATTGGCGATGCCGGATTCCCCGACCGTCGTGACGACCCCGACATCTCCGGTGCTGGTACGGACTATGACGGGTAGATGCCAATTCGACAGCTTGGCATCGGGCTTGCCGAACTTAACCTGCAACCCGGTTCTGCGGGCGAGCCTGCGGACCGTCTCCTGCGGGTCGTCATCAGGGTTCCACAGCGCCGCCTGTCTGACACCCTGGATTGACACGGGCAGCCGGTAGTGCTGCGCCACGACGCGCAAAGCTTCCAGCCAGCGTTCGGTGGGGAAAGCTGTCTTGGTGGCCTCCGCTTCGCTCCTGTGGGCTACCTCTTCGGCTGCTTCAACTCTTTCCACCGGCTTGTCCTGGATGCTATAGCCGCACACCGCGCACCATCATCCCTTCCAGGGAGAGGGCCTTGCGAGACATGCCTGAATTGAGAAGGCAATCGATGTTGAGGCGGCGCAGGTCATGCGTCGTGTTCACGACATCGAAATGAGCCTGTTGCAGTTCCTGTTCCGCGTTCAGGAGATCGAGAAGCGAGCGCGTCCCCAGGTCGAGATACTGGCGACGATAGAGATCCCGAGTTTCCTCCATCATCCCGATGCGTGAGGAGAGCGAGGCCAGGAGCTGGTTCATATTCGTCGTCTGGCTGCGGGCGTCGGCAAGGGCCTGAAGCGTTTCCACCCTAGCGCTTTCGTGGGCCGCCTCTGCCGCGGCCAGGGCAAATGTTGCAGCGCTGCGGCGGGCCTGCATGGCGCCGCCATCGTAAATATTGCCGGAAAGGTTCAGCCCCACGCTTAAGTCCGGCTTAGCCTCCAAATCCCTGCGCCCACGATCGGAACCATTCAAGTCATAGGTTGCATCGGCCTCCACCCACACGGTGGGGAAAATCTGGGCGCGGCTCAGCCGCAATTGCGCTTCCGCCCCCTTCCGCTCCGCCTCGGCGCGTATGGCGGCCGGCAGCTTGGACCAGTCCGGCTCGTACGTGTCGCATGCAGCAGGCAGCCACTTCGGCACAGCCGTGTCGATGGAGATCGGCCCGCTTTCTCCGATCAGCGTTGCTAGCCTGGTCTGCCAGCGGCTGACCTGCGAGCTGATCTCCAGCACCTTCGACTGCGCCGCCTGGAGGCGCGCTTCCGCCTGTACCTCGTCGGAACGCGTGCTCGCACCATTAAGCTTGCGTTGGCGTACCAACTCCGCGATCGCGTCGACACCCTTCACTTGATCCTCGGCCACCTTAAGCAAGGCCTTGTAGCGTTGCGCTTCCACGAAGGAATGCGCCGTATCGCGGATGACGTCGTCCACCGCCGCCAGAAGCTGGGCGCGGCTGGCTTCGGCTCCCGCCTCCCTGTAGGAGACTGCGCTCGCTACTTTTCCGAAGTCGTACACCACCTGAGAGGCGGTGAGGTTCAATTGCGGCGTTATCGTATCATCGTCATTGGTATAGGCGGAACGAACTCCGCCCCGAATCTGCGGCATGTAAGCCGCGCGCGCAGCCGCGATTTCTGCCGTACTCTGGTCGAGAAGGCTGGTGGCCTGCTTGATTGAAGGATGCCACGCGATCGCTTGGTGGACAGCGCCGTCGAGCGAGACCACGCTGCCCTGCGGCGGAAGCGGCGCGAACGTCGCGGAGGCTTCATATGCATCCTGCTCCGCTGCTTTCTCCGCGGCGTTCAGGCCTTCGGACTTCGGGATCAACTGGCGATCGATGTTATCCGGGTCAGCCGCACATGCGGCCAGCACGATATACAATGGCAACGCCACCGCAATTCCTTGTCGCCCACGACGCCCGATGCGAATCATTGTCCCTCATATACAGGAACACAGGGTAGATGAGGGCACATAGGTAATCAATTATGGACATCTTATCGAATACGGACACCTTATCGAATTCAACATACCGGGCCCTGCCAGGCCCGGTATAACAGCGCTGCAAGGTGTTATCCTCGTCATATCAAGGGTTGGCTAACCCAATCCTCTTGGCGATCGCTCAGACCCGACGGCAAATAGGAGAACGGATCTTCCACAGTCTCCGGCAGCCCTGAGACGTCCGCAGCCGCAAAATCCCCGGCGTCACTGTCGAGCTGGATAACCTCTTCCCCGCTTTCGCTGACCAGGTCCTCCAGCGTCAACGGCGCATCGTCAAAGGGCTGCGCCTCGGAGCCCACTGTGTCTCCCGCCTCGTCATCATACCTCTGGAAGTCACCGAGCGGCACGAGGTCGTCATCCGCGCCGGTAGAAAGCAACATGGCTCCGGTCATTTCGCCTTCGACCGGGGTTACAGAGGCGTCCAGGGGACTGTCATAGCCGAGCGTCACGGTCAGCGTGGCGCTCTCGCTCACGCCGTCAGGCGTGGTGATGGTGTACTCGAACACATCCTGAGCCCCGTCGGAGCCGATGAACGGCGATTTCGCGGTGTAAGTGTAAGTGCCGTCAGGATCGATCGTGAGCGTGCCGTAGCGGCCCGGGATCTCGGTAGCGAGCCCTTCCACCGCCGTCCCATTCACCGAAGAGACTTCCGTCCCGGCCGGAGCGGTATCGTCATCGAGAACGTTGCCGCCAACCGAACCGCTTACCGTGCGGTAATCGGAGATCTCATCGGACACGGTGCTGACGCTTAGACCACCGAGCAGGGAAAGATCCAGCAGCCCCCCATCGTTGCCGAGCACGATGTAATAGGTGCCACCGCCCTGGAACTCAGGCAGCGTGAGCACGTTCGCATCCCAGGTGGCGGCGAGAACACCGGTGCCAACAAGCCAGTTAGCCTGCTCGTAAACCAGGGTGGCTACGTTTCTGCCCGCCTCTGCCCGGTAGACCTGGATATCGAAGTCCACGTCTCCAAACAGCGAAAGGTTCAAGGTGGCAAAACCGCTGCCGTCGATGCTCACCTGCCTGGTGGTGTTCTCTTCGACCTGGAAAGTGAGCGCGCTGTTTGCGGCCAATACGGTAGCATCGACCGTGTCTCCCAGGAGTCCTACGTTAAGCAGCCCTCCGACCCGGCCGGTCTGCAGGTCGGGCTGCGAGATGGTTGGCGTTATTGTCAGATCGACGCCTGCCACATCATCAATCGGAGAAAGCTGGTAAACCGTCACCGGCCCGAGCAGGGCCGGGGTGCCGGGATTGCCGGCCGCATCGGTCTGGCGCACCTGCACCTGGCCCTCGGCATAATCGCCTTCCGGCAGGGCGAAGCTGGTGCCGGTGCCGGGCTGCCAGGTCTGGCCGCCGTCGAGGCTGTATTGCCAGCCGGCATCCTCCTCGAGCCCGCCGACATTGACCGTGCCGTCCCGGGTGATGCCGTCGCCGGCGGTGCCGGTGTCGTTGGCAAGGGCTGCGGTCGGCGCGGCGGGGGCGGTCAGGTCGACCGTCACCGGCCCGAGCAGGGCCGGGGTGCCGGGATTGCCGGCCGCATCGGTCTGGCGCACCTGCACCTGGCCCTCGGCATAATCGCCTTCCGGCAGGGCGAAGCTGGTGCCGGTGCCGGGCTGCCAGGTCCGGCCGCCGTCGAGGCTGTATTGCCAGCCGGCATCCTCCTCGAGCCCGCCGACACTGACCGTGCCGTCCCGGGTGATGCCGTCGCCGGCGGTGCCGGTGTCGTTGGCAAGGGCTGCCGTCGGCGCGACGGGCGGCAGCGTGTCGGGTGCGGTAATCGGCGTCGGACCAGACTCGTTATTTGATCCGTCAATCAGGGTGACTGTGAGGTCCTGCCCGTCGCTCGGTTGGAGCGGATAGACCGCCGTGCCCTCCGGCGAGAGAACCACACTGCCGAGCACCTCGCCATCTGGTCCGTAAATAATTGCCGTCGTACCGGGTTCACCGCTGATCGTGAGGGTCAGGCCGTCCGTATCGATCGCCACCTCCGGCGCGGCAGGTGGAGTCCTGTCGGGTGCCGTCGCTGTTGCCGGGTCCGAGCTGTTCCCGGCGTCATCCGTCAGAATCACCTCAAGCTGCTCGCCGTCTATCTGAGCGGGGTGAAGCGGCACGGTGAAGGAGCCGTCCCCTTCGACCCTGCCTTCGCCAATGACACGACCTCCCGGATCGGTAACGGTCACGGTCGCGCCCGGTTCGCCTTTGCCGATAAGGATCGTCCCGTCGTCACTGATCGCGAGATCGGTCGGAAGCGCAGGCGCTATCAGGTCATCGGAGTCCGAGATGCTGTCGTTACCGCCGCCTCCTCCAGAAGCGGCGGCTGCCGCGCCGAGCCCGAGGCCGCCTGCGGCAAGCACAGCAGCAGGATTCAAGGCGCCGCCAGCGCCCACGAGCTGGTCGACCGAGTCGATCTCTGCAAAGCGGAAATCAGCAAGACCTTCGCTGTGCTTTCCGAGCCAGAGCTCCCCGTCGGCGTCCTGCAGCACGAGTTCGTTGCTGGGGGAATCGTAAAAATTTGCGATTCGGACGACGGCGCCCGAGCGCAACCGGATGACGAGATCAAGCCCCTGGCGCTCGAAGCCAGCCACCATCTCCGGGCCATAACGCAAAACCACCACGCTCGGTGAGTCGACTACGACGGTTGTGGCATTCACTATCCGTGACGAGCCGCTCACCTTGTCGACAACCGTAGCCGCCATATTCCACCCCTCTGGCTATCGCCTCCGAACATCATCGGACCGTCCGGCATGGCTCGCACGTTCAGGGTTCAGGCGAGCATGATCAGGAACGCTGCCGATAGGAGGCCTCTGGCCCTCAATAGCGGAGATGGAAGGTGCCTGCTCAGCATATAACGCAAATGGTTTATAAAGCCTTAAGGCGACCCTGCGGACGGCGCACCCGGGCACTGGCCGTATGCCCGCTTTTCCCGCGATCAGGTCGAGAGTGCTCGTGCCTCAAGGCATCGTCCAGTGCGGAGGAAGGTGGTTCGCCGCGCGTCTGTCCAGCTCGCCGCCCTTCGGGCGCATGGCTGGCAAACCGTCCTGCCGACGATGCCGCTGAGGGCCTGCACGACGGTCGCAGCCGTAAGTAAGGCGTGCTCGTCGCATCGGGCAGCGAAAGGCGAGGGAGCGGCTCTTCGCTATCGCGGGTGCCTGCTTCATCCTTGTGCTAAGCGAAGAGCTCTTTCGGCGACGACCGTCGCTCCGCGCTGCCTGTGGGCGTTAAGAATGTTGAACGCGGTTCGGCATTCTGGTCCGAAAGCTCGAACGCTCCCCCTCCGCCGAATAATCTAACTGGTTGGCTCCGAACGATATTTATTCCTGGCACGGCGCTTGCTTCATCCTCCTTCATAGGAACGGAGCATGGGGCAGTGGGTTTTCAGGGGTTCGAATTTCCAGGCGTTATCGCAGTCGCACTGCTGGGAGCATTGGTGGCGCGGACGGCTGCCATGGTCTTCGGTAGGCATACGGGTTGGGTGATGAGCCTGGTACCGGTGATGCTCTTGGCGGCGCTCCTTCGGCGAGTGCCTGCCGTGGCAGACAGTGGCGTTGTGCTCACCTCGATCCCGTGGGTGCCGTCGCTGGGGGTGGAGTTCTCTTTCCGGCTCGACGGCTTTTCGCTCCTGTTCGCGCTTCTCATTACCGGCATCGGTACGCTGGTGGTGATCTATGCCGGCGCTTACTTTTCGCAAAAGCCGCGCGACCAGATCGGCCGGTTCCTCGGCCTCATCTTCCTCTTCATGGCTGCGATGCTGGGGACCGTGCTGGCAGACGATCTCATCGTCATGTTCGTCTTCTGGGAGCTGACGAGCCTTACCTCCTTCATGCTGATTGGCTTCAACAGCGGGAGTGCCGGGGCGCGTAAAGCGGCGCTCCAGTCGCTGCTGGTCACCGGCGGCGGCGGATTGGTGCTTTTTGCGGGCATCCTGCTCATCGGCATCAATCTCGGCACTTTCTCCGTCACGGAAATCCTTGCCCGCTCGGACGAGCTGGCGGCGAGTTCCTGGAGCGGCCCGATCGTCATACTGATCATGATCGGCGCCTTCACAAAGTCTGCCCAGGTTCCGTTTCATTTCTGGCTGCCAAATGCGATGGAGGCGCCTACACCGGCATCGGCCTATCTGCACTCGGCGACCATGGTGAAATTGGGCGTTTTCCTGCTGGCCCGTTTCGACCAGGTCTTCGCGGAACTGCCCGCGTTCGGCACCACGCTTGTCGTGGTCGGCTCGCTCACGATGTTGGTTGCCGCTTTTCAGGCACTGCGGGCAGAGGGCTTCAAGGCGGTTCTCGCGCAATCGACGGTCGCTTCGTTGGGAATCCTCGTCATGCTGATCGGCCTGAACGGCGAGATAGCGGCAGTCGCGACGGTTGGCTTTATCGTCGCCCACGCGTTCTACAAGGCCGCGCTTTTCTTTTGCGCCGGAACGGCGATTCACGCGACCGGTCAGACGAGCCTGCGAAAACTTGGTGGACTTTCCCGTTTCCTGCCCGTGACGGCAGTGGCCGCGGTGCTGGCAAGCCTTTCCATGGCTGGTCTGCCGCCCTTCGTGGGCTTCATTTCGAAGGAATATCTTTTCGAGGCGCAGCTTACCAGCGACTGGAACGTGGTGCCGGTTGTGGTCGCGGTGATGGTCAATGCCGTGATGGTGGGGGTAGCCGGCGTGGTGTCGATCAGGCCGTTCTATTTCGGATCCAAGCGCGTAACGGAGGTGCATCATGGCGAAACGCCGGGGCTTCTGGCGGGGCCGCTGATCCTGGCGAGCGCCGGCATCCTGATCGGTCTTTTTCCCGACGCGCTCGCTCGCACTCTGATCGGCCCTGCCGCGTCGCAGCTTTATGGCGAGCCGATCGACGTTTCCTTTGCGCTTTGGCACGGCTTGACGCCAATGCTGGCGCTCTCTGTGCTGGTGGTGACGATCGGGGTCTTGATCGCCATTTTCTGGGACAAGATCCATGGTGGATTACGCCACCGCAAGCTCCTTGCGGAAGCCTTCGGTGACGGCGGCTACCGCTGGGTGCTCGGCGCCATACTCGGATTCGCGCGGCGCTCGACGCGCGTTTTGCAGAATGGTGACCAGCACCGCTATACCGCCGTGGTAGTCTCTGCCGTCATTATGGGGCTCGCGATCGGGATGCTTTCCGGCGCGACCGGCGTCTCCTTGGTGCCGACCGGCGGCCCGCTGCGATGGCCTCTGGTGATCGTTCTGGCGCTTTCGGTCTTTGGAGCACTGGCGACAATCACGTCTCGATCCCTGATCGCCAGCCTTGTTTCCGTCGGCGTTACCGGCTTTGCCGTCGCCGTCGTCTTTATGCTGAACGGCGCGCCGGACCTGGCCCTTACACAATTCGCCGTCGAGACGCTGCTCGTCGTCCTGCTTACGGCGATCCTGCTGCGCCTCCCCGCACGGCGGCGTCATTCGCGCACCTCTTCCGAGCGCCAAGGTGACGCGCTCCTGGCCTTCGGCTTTGCCGGCGTCATGTTCGTCGCCATAGCCAGCATGACAGCAGCGCCGATCGATCTAAGGCTGTCGGAGTACTTCGGCCAGACGAGCTATCTCGAAGCGCACGGCCGCAACGTCGTCAACGTCATCCTCGTCGATTATCGCGCCATCGATACGCTGGGCGAGATTGCGGTCGTCGTCTTCGCAACGCTTGCAGTTTGGGCACTGCTGCGCGGTGCGGCGCCGGCTCGAACCAAGGGGTAAGGCAATGTCGCTGATCTTTTCCGCGATGGCCCGCATCTTCTTCGCCTTGATGCTTGCCGTCTCGCTGTTCCTGCTTTTTCGCGGCCACAATGAGCCAGGTGGAGGATTCGTGGGCGGCCTTGTCGCTGCGTCCGCATTCACCATGCTTGCATTGGCCGAGAATGTATCCGTCGCTCGCCGGGCGCTTCACCTGCATCCAGTCGTGCTGATGGGAGCGGGCCTCCTGCTTGCCTTTTTCAGTGGCTTGCCGGGGGTCCTGTCGGACCGGTCCTTCCTCGCCCATTGGTGGTTCGAGGTCGGCTCCCTTCATCTGGGCACCGCCACTCTCTTCGACATCGGCGTCTACTGCGTGGTCGTCGGCGGGGTGTTGTGTCTGATTTTTCGCCTCTACGAGGATCCGGCCCAATGAACCTCGTCTATGCCTTTGCCATAGCGGCCCAGATGGGCTGCGGCATCTATCTCCTTTTGTCACGCCACGTCGTGCGCGTCGTGCTGGGCATCCTGCTTCTTTCGGCCGCGACGAACCTGCTGATCTTCGTGTCAGGCGGGTTGATCAATACTGCACCTCCCGTCATCAGCGCCGGTTCGGAAACCCTTGGCGACCAGGCAGCCAACCCGCTGCCGCAGGCGCTGATCCTGACAGCGATCGTCATCGGCTTCGCGCTCGTGGCCTTTGCCGCCGCACTCGTTCTGAAGACCTACCGCGCGCTGGGGTCCGTCTTCACGGATCACCACAATGCCGCAGAAGCGATGGGCAGCCCCTTCGTGGAGGAAAGCTCCAATGGCTGAGTTCTTCGCGCAGACCGCACTTTTATGGCCGCTCGGCATACCGATAGCCGCGGCTGCCCTGTGCGCCGCGCTCTGGTCCTCGCCGCGGGCACAGCGCACCGCGAGCATGGCCGGGCTCGTGCTTACCCTGGTGGCGTCGCTGCTCCTGCTTTCGCAGGTTCTTTCCGACGGCATTCAGGTCAAGCAGTTCGGCGCCTGGGCCGCACCCTTCGGCATCTCCTTCATGGCCGACCCCTTCGGGGCGGCGATGGTGGTCATTTCGAGCCTACTGGCATTGGCCGCGGGGGTCTTCGGCTTTGCGGACCTGCGCCAAAGGCAGGTCAGATCGGGATTCCATCCATTGTTCCAAGGGCTGACGGTCGGCGTCAACGGCGCTTTCCTGACCGGCGACATCTTCAATCTATACGTATGGTTCGAGGTGATGCTGATCACCACGCTGGGGCTCATTACGCTCGATCGTACACGTGCACAGCTCGACGGCGCGATGAAATACGCCGTGCTCAACCTCTTCTCGACCATCCTGTTCCTGATGGCGATCGGGCTTCTCTATGGTGTCACGGGCACGCTCAATATGGCCGATCTGGCGCGGGTCCTGCCGCAGACGGAAGCTTCGAGCGCGCTCGGGGTGGCGGCGATGATGTTCCTGCTGGCATTTGGCATCAAGGCCGGTTTCTTTCCGCTGTTTTTCTGGCTGCCCGCCTCCTACCACACGGCATCGATCGTCGTCTCCGCGGTCTTTGCAGGGCTTCTGACCAAGGTCGGAGTCTATGCGTGCTTCCGCGTCTTTACCCTGCTCTTCGAGGTGGAGGACGGAGGCATTCGCACCATCGTGGCCCTGGTCGCTGCCGGCACGATGCTCTTCGGCGTGCTCGGCGCGGCGGTCCAGTGGGACGTGCGGCGCATTCTATCGTTTCATATCATCAGCCAGATCGGATACATCCTGCTCGGGCTTGCCATCGCCACGCCGCTCGCGCTGGCAGGAGCGATCTTTTACATCATCCACCACATCATCGTTAAGGCGAACCTCTTCTTTATCGCCGGGGCGATCCATCGCGCCACGGGTACTTACGACCTGCGCAAGGCAGGTGGCCTGATGCGCTCTTCCCCGCTTCTGGCCCTGCTGTTCCTGATCCCGGCCCTGTCCCTGGCCGGCATCCCGCCGATGTCCGGCTTCTGGGCCAAGTTCATGGTCATCGACGCTTCGTTCCGTGGCGATGCGGCGTGGCTTGCCGCGGTTGCGCTTTTTGTAGGTCTCCTGACGGTCTTCTCGATGAGCAAGATCTGGATCGAAGCATTCTGGAAGGAGCCGCCGCGTGCAGTGGAGCGCGTGCGGAAGGTGCCCCTCGCCATGACGGCGCCTATTGCCGTTCTGTGTGCGGTCACCGTCGCAATCGGCTTCAACCCCGAGCCCCTGATCGCCTTCGCCGGCCAAGCGGCCGAGACGATGGGCGATCGGGCGCTGTTCATCGCTGCGGTCCTGCAGGAACGCCACATCGCGGGAGCGACCCAATGACGATTTCCTTGCCCTCCCGGATGGCGAAAAGTGCCATCCTCTGCACCGTCTTTCTGAGGGAGCTCATCGTTTCCTCCCTTGCGGTGGCGCGTGCCGTTCTTGGAAAAAAGGACAGGATCGCGCCTGCCATCATTGTCGTCCCCCTCGATCTGCGCACGCGCGCCGGCGTGGTGACGCTTGCCAATTGCGTGACGCTGACGCCGGGCACCACCTCGCTGCACGTGAGCGAGGATATGTCGAAGCTCTATGTGCATGTGCTCGACGCTCCGTCAGCGGAAGCGGTCATCGCCGGGATCAAGCAGAGCTTCGAGACCCGGATCAAGGAGATCGAAGGATGATCGAGTTTCTCGACACCCATTTGACGATCATTGCCGGTGTGTTGATCGCCTTGCTGATGTTTCCGCTGGCCATGAGTGCGGCGCGGATGATGACGGGGCCCGGCTATGCGGACCGCTTCGTCGCGCTGGACATGCTGACGGGAATAGGGGTTGCGATCGCTGCGTTGACCATGGTGGTCACAGGCAGGCGTGAGTTCCTCGACATTGCTTTCGGCATTGCCTTGATAGGTTTTCTGGCGACCTGCGCGCTTGCGGCCCTGCTTGAACGGAAAAAGGAGGACGACTGATGCTTCCCATTCTTTCCCTCCTGGCCAAGCTCGCGGGCGTCGGCTTCCTCTTCATTGCCGCCCTAGGGGTTATGCGGCTTTCCGACCCGTTTCAGCGCATGCATGCGGCGACGAAAGCCGGGACGCTCGGGGCCGGGCTCGTGATCCTCGGGTCGATCATCAGCCAAGGTGCTGCGGATGCGACCGTGATAGGCATGCTCGCTATGGCATTCTTGCTTCTCACAGTGCCGGTCGCCGGACACCTGCTCGGTCGCGCATTCTATGTTTCCGGCGCTCGGCTTGCGTTGCGCGGCGGCGACGCACTCGACGGCATTCTGGAACGCAGCAGCCAGGCACTGGACGAGCGTATGGCGTGGCAAGCGGATTTACGCCCCACATCCGAGCCGCCCGTGCGAAAAGGAAGCAGGACGGCACCTCATAAGCCTCGTCCGACGCAGGTGGTCGAGAAGCTTCCGGCTCTTAGCACCGTGCGCTTTGCCGTTATCGCGGGAAGGGTGGAACCGATAGCCGAGCGAGCGTTTGCGATTGCGAAAAAGCGCGGCGCACTGCTTTCGGCGCATATCCTGATCGATCGCTGCGCGATAGACACAGCCGAGGATCAACTCCAGGCACGGACGCGCATCCGGACCGCCGCTGGAGAAGCCATTAGGGCGCTGAAGACGCGGATCGACGCCGCGGGCCTTGCCGTCTCGCTCAACTATGATGAAGGCGATCCCGAACAACTCCTGGCGAGCACGGAAAGAGGAGGCGAGTTGCTCATCCTGCCTTGCGAGGGGTGGTTTCATCATCAGGTAAAAGAACGGCGGCCGTTGACGACCTGGGAGCCGGACGGCCTTCTTCGTCTGCCTCTGGTGCATCGTGGCCCGGTTCTCTATTGCGCGGATGCGGCCTCTCGCGGAGTGCAGACAAGCATCGTCCTGCGCGACTGCGGCGAGCCCCATCTTCCCGGCCTCCTCGATTGGGCGCTTGCCGCCGATCTCTGGCCCGATCCGCATGTGGTGCTCGTCTCAGGCGCTTCCGCGGGGCGTATCGCCGCGTTCGACGGAGTGGCGGCGGCCTATGGCTGCAGCTTCGAGCACCGCTCCGCGAGCGCAGAGGATTGCACCATTCCGGCTTCGCTCGCGTCAGCCGATGCCGTCATTCTCGGCGCGGTCCCAAGGCCGCTGCGTACCGCCTGGTATGGTTTGCACTGGCGCGATCGGATCGCGCCAGCCATGCGTGGTGACGTCCTGGTCATGGAGGCCGGTGGCAGCGGCTGAGCCTGTTTCGACTTTCACGGCAGTGTCGTTTGGCTATAGTCCGCTGGATGTCCGTTTCGCTCCATGCCCGCAAGAACAAAGGCCGGCTGCCGCTCACAACATCGCTGCCGCTCTTTGTCGCGCTGGCAATGTTCGTCGTCGCGGTCGGATCCACGCAGATCGGCGTACGTTTCCTGAGAGCCAGCAACGAGGCGGCACTGCAGGATCAGGCCGTGGTCTTTCTCGACGCGGTCGCAGGCGGGATAGCGGCTGAACTTGCGGCACGGCCGGAGACCGTCCGACAGCAGATCGCGGCAGCGCTCACCTACCGCACCGCCCTGCGTGAGGAATCCATAGCGGTTCGCTGGAGGGATGCCGCAGGCGAACTTCATACTGTCGTCATCGGCGAGGCGCATCGCCCGATTCTCCGCTCTGCCCTCGATGCCTGGAACACGCCTGGCCCGGAAGGAAGACGCGTCTGGCAATATCCCGACCGGCAGCTAACCGTCGTGATGCGAAGCTATCGCGAGGCCGAGATCCCTTTCGCGCTGAGCGCGGCCTTCGACGCTAGCGAAGTCATCGAGGCGGGGGACGTAGCCGCCATAGCAGCCCTCATCGTTGACATACTGGTGGCGGTACTGGCTGCCGTGGCTGTGTACGTGGTCACACGCCGAGCCCTGGCGCCTCTGGATGCTTTTATCGCTCGCTTGGCCATGCATGACGAGCCAGACACGATGCACGCAGGCCTGAGGCGGGGGGACGAATTGCGCCGTCTGGAGGCCGCGCTCGCGCTGCGTGAGAAGTCGGAAGCGGAGCGGGCGCAGGTTCTCTCCGATGTCGCTGAGCAGGAACGAGACGCTTTGCTTGCGCGCATGGCTGCCGGCATCGCCCATGAGGTGCGCAATCCGCTTGCAGGCCTCATGAACGGCGTTTCCACCTTGAAGCGGTTTGGAGACGAACCGCGCGTGCGCGAGGAGACGGTGAAGCTCTTGGAGCAGGGGCTCGAATCGATAGGCCGGGTTGTCGACGTGACACTGGCAACTTATCGCCGCCGTTCCGAAAGGCGCATTCTGGCCGGACGCGATATCCAGGACCTCGATCTCCTGATCCGCCCGGAAGCGAAACACGTGGGCGTCGATATCGTTTGGGAGTTGGACGACCAGATCGAGATCCCTGCGGATGCGGATGCCCTGCGGCAAATCCTTATCAACCTCCTCCTCAATGCGGTTCGGGCCTCTCCGCCAGGTGGCAGGGTGCTGACTCGCGTCGAGCTCGGTGCGGGAAAGGACACGGTGCGCATCAGCATTTGCGATGAAGGGGAGGGAATGCCAGCGGACATGGTCGCCTCCCTGGTCTCGGGAAAGGTGGACGACGTACCGCTGGAGCGTAGTCTTGGAATCTGGGTGGTGGCAAATCTGGTAGAGCAGATTGGCGCCCGGCTCTCGATACATAGCGAACAAGGCAAAGGCACTACGGTGACGCTCGTGTTGCCGAACGGCGCGGAAGCAAGCACCGAAGAAGGGAGAGGATCGTGAACGCCCTGCTTCTCCTGATCGAAGATGACGAGACACTCGGCGCCTCCCTCGACCAGCGCTTTTCGCTCGAGGGCTTTCGTGTGCGCTGGGCTCGCACCGCGCGGGAAGCGGAAGAGCTTCTCGCTCGCATCGATCCGGACGTCATCGTTTCCGATATCCGGCTTCCGGACGGTGATGGCGAGACGATTATGCGGCGTCACTTTACCCGTGTCGGGATGGTTCCGACGATCTTCATGACCGCCTATGGCGATATCGATCAAGCGGTGCGGCTCGTACGCGAAGGCGCGATTGATTACGTCACGAAGCCCTTTGATCTGGACCGGTTCGTCGAGACGCTGCGCTCCATCTGCCGGCGAGGCGGCTCAGGACCGGGGCAGCGGCTCACCGGTTCGGACGCGATGCGCGTCGTGGAGACCGTTCTGGACCGCGTCGCCGACACCGATCTACCCGTCCTGCTTTTGGGAGAGACCGGCACCGGCAAGGAAGTCGCCGCGCGTCATCTCCACGATAGCGGGACGCGCCGCGACAAGCCTTTCGTGGCAGTCAATTGCGGCGCGCTCCCGGCCGAGATGGCCGACTCCATGCTGTTTGGCCACGAGCGCGGCGCATTCACCGGGGCTGTGGGCAGGCATCGCGGCTATGTCGAGGAAGCAGGTGAAGGGACCCTTTTCCTTGACGAAGTGGGGGATTTGCCGCTCGCTTTGCAGGTGAAGCTGCTGCGTGTCATCGAGTCGAGAACGTTCCGCCGGCTCGGGTCTACGGATGATCTCCCCTTCGCGGGACGCATCGTCTGCGCCACCAACCGCGACCTGGAGGCGATGGTCGCCGCAGGTCTGTTCCGCGAGGATCTCTGGTTCCGCATCAATGTCATAACCTGCCGGATGCCTCCGCTGCGCGAGCGGCGCGAGGAGATAGCCGGCCTGCTGGAGCAATATGTGCGCGAGGCGGCGGTGAAATTCGGGCGGCCGGCCCCGGCAATCAGCGCGGCGACGCTGAGCGTCGCAAGGACATATGGGTGGCCAGGAAACATCCGTGAGTTGATAAATCGCGTGGACCGCGCGGTCGTGCTTGCCAGCAGGCCGTCGATCGAAGCGGACGACCTCTTTCCTGAGCATGGCGCCCCGGCGGACGACAAAGTCCCCACCGTGGACACGCTCGCGCAGGCGCGTGAGGCGGCCGAACGCGCCCATATACTCCTCACTTTGCGGCGCACCGGCGGGGGCGTTCAACAAGCGGCAGCGCTGCTCGGCATATCGCGGACGACGCTTTGGGAAAAAATGAAGCGTTATGGTATCGATGCCGACAGCGCCGATTGAGCCACCGTCGGAGCGTGTTGTTCATTTCCTTGTGGCTTTGTCCGCTAATGGAAGAACAATCTGAAGGTCTTGTGCTTGGCCTATATTCGTCCAGGGCGGCGAATTGTAGAATTCGTATCCTCCGTTTCCATCCGGCAGGAACATCTCACCGGAAGCCGCAAGCCAGTCGACGCTGACAAACTCATAAGTGCGGAAAATCTCTGCATAAGGCCCTTGATGCCTGATCGAGACATAGCGGCCGGGCCTGAATTCGAGGGGGGACAAGGCGGTCCGGCCGGCGGAGAAACCCTGATCCACCACCGCACAATCGTATCGGACGAGATCACCGGGAGTAATAAGAGGGGTATCGAGGATGACCCCGACCGGCTGGGCTTCCGAAAGCGGAAAGCCTATCTGCACGAGATATTCGGCGAACCTCCGCCAGTTCTCTTCGATCAGCGCGTATGACCCGTAAAACCGCATCGCAAGCAGCTTGATTTCCGCCCGCTGGGCGACCTTTGCTCGCGACAGGTCTTCGTTACGGGGCCTTGGCGGAGTCGGAAGGATCTTTTGAGCTGCGGATCGGTAGTCGGAGGGCGTCAGGCCAAATTGTCTCTGGAAGGCGCGAATGAAAGCCTCATGGCTCGCATAGCCGGCGTTAAGCGCGATGTGGGTGATGGATTGCGTGCTCATCTGGAGGTTCATGGCCGCACGGTCAAGGCGCGTCCGTCGCATATATGCGGTCGGCGATTCCCCCATGATTTCCTGAAACAGCCGCTGGAAATGGAATGGGCTGAGCCCAAGATGCTCGGCAACGTCCTCTAGGGTCGTCGACGTGGCGGGCGTCCGTTCGATCATGCGCACCGCGCGTGCAATTCTGGGATGATCGAGCATGCGCGGAGGAGGAGCCTTCCGCATCGATAACGCGCCGTAACCCGCAGGTGGTGGATCGTAGCTTAGCCGTTCTTCGTTCGCGCCAAATCCACCCCGGCCGTCATTCATCGGAAAATCTCAACAAAACGAAGATGATCGTATCAATCACAGTGGCCTGACCGCAAGTTCTATCAAGTCGGCTGACCGGATTTGCCTGTAAAGGTGAAAAATGTTTCGGAATCGGCGCATAGGCCTAAGCGTTAGCGGATGTCTCGGGAATGCGCTGCACGGGATCGAGGGGTTGGCGAGTGCGGGGAACGGGGGACGTGTCGGCGAGGGTCGTCAATCGATCGCTTCTGGATAAAGCTGAAAGCGCAGCAAATCGGAACGGCTCTCGTCAGCAAATCTTGCTCGGCGGTGTCTCTTTCTTCGCCCTGCTATTGAGCTCGGCTCCGATTGCCGCCCAGGAAATCATCGATAACGGCGAGGTATCCGCTCCCGGTCTCTGGCAAATCACCGACTATTTATATGTAGGAGATAGCGGCAACGGCACTCTCACTATAGGGCCGAATGCCCAGGTAACCGCTCCGACCGTGCGCTTGGGCAACCAGGCGGGTTCTTCGGGGACCATATTGGTTTCGGGCTCAAACGCCTCCCTTCAAAGCGACAGCCTCCGGGTCGGGATGGCGGGGCATGGAACGCTCACCATTTCCAATGGAGGTCAGGTCAACACCGCGGTTTCGTCCCATATCGGTAGCGAGGCGGGCTCAGACGGCAGAGTGCTGGTGACCGGGGAAGGCTCTCGGTGGAATTCCGGCGCGGTCGTTGTCGGGAGAAATGGCACCGGGACCTTGATCATTGCAGATGGTGCCGACGTTGTAAGCACAGCAACAGCCTGGATCGGTTATGGCGCGAAGGGCGAAGCGAGCGTCACGGGGGGTGGGTCCACCTGGTCAGTCAGCACCCTCAGCATCGGGCGGGATGCGCAGGGATCCCTGAGCATCGAGGGCGGCGGGAAGCTCACCTCGTTGGGCCAGGCCATTATCGGAGAGGCGTCATCTGGCGCTCTCTCGGTAACCGGCACGGCGTCGTCGTGGAGCGCCAATGAGGTTTTCGTCGGTCTGGGTGGCGTTGGCGAACTGTCGATAACGAGTAATGGCAAGGTCGCCGCGAGCGATTTCATGATCGGCGTTGAAGCGCAGGGCAGCGTAACGGTAGGGCAAAGCTCATCCCTGGACAGCGGATATCTCAGCGTCGGCTTTAACAGCGCAGGATCGCTGGCCGTACGGGATGGCGGGTCTGTTGCCGCGACCGAGCTTTACCTCGGCGAATTTGCGAAGGGCTCAGGTACGCTTTCGTTGAGTGGAGCGGGACTGACGGTCTCCGGCCCGCTTCTTGGCGTGGGCGTTCTCGGCCATGGCAATCTGACGGTCTCGAACGGTGCCTCGGTTACGACCGGCCGGGACACCGCGCTCGGCATCGAGGCCGGCTCGAGAGGCGTGGTGGCCGTGACGGGAGACGGCTCCCGGTTGACGACCAGCACGATGTATATCGGCCAGTCCGGCTACGGGGAACTGACGATCGGCGCCGGCGGCCTGGTTTCGAACGTCAACACCTACATGGGCAATCTCGCGGGTTCCGAAGGCATGGCGACGATTGCCGGCGAAAACGCCCGATGGGAGAGTTCAGCCAATATGGGCGTTGGTGTGCGCGGCACCGGCAACCTGACTGTCGGCACCGGCGGGACGGTTTCCAACGTGAACGGCTATATCGGCCAGTACGGAGGCTCCAACGGGACGGCCACGGTGGAGGGAGAAAACGCCCGCTGGGAAAACACGAATATACTCCACGTCGGCAGTCAAGGCAGCGGGACGCTGAGAATCGGTGCCGGCGGCACAGTGATGAGCGCGGGCTCGACTATCGCATCTTCGGCGGCTTCGAAGGGAAGCGTGAGCGTGGAGGGCAAGAATGCGCGCTGGCTCGTTTCCTCCAACCTGCTGGTTGGCGTTGGGGACGCGAACTCCAAATCGGCGCCGGCGGACTGGTCAGCAATTATGGCGGCCAGATCGGCCTTTCCTCGGATTCGCAGGGCTCTGTCACGGTGGAGGGCGAGGGTGCGACCTGGGCCAATTCGGGTAATGTTGTGGTCGGGAGCGGTGGCACCGGCGCTCTGACCATCGGAACGGGCGGAACCGTCTCCAACATCAACGCCTATGTTGCGAATATGGCTGGTTCGCGGGGCGATGTAACCGTGCAAGGCGAAAACGCCCGTTGGGAGAACGACGGCAATCTCAACATTGGTAATTTCGGTGACGGTACTTTGACGATCGCCGATGGCGGCAAGGTAAGCAACACCATCGGCAGCATCGGCGTTGGTGCTGGAGCAAGCGGCAGCGTCACAGTCAGCGGACCGGGCGCCGACTGGGCAAACCGCGCCAATCTCAATGTCGCAGGGGCCGGTACCGCGTTCCTTCTTATTGAGAATGGGGGCACCGTCAGCAACACGGTGGGCATTGTCGGCCACGACACCACCGCGAACGGCACTGTTACGGTCACCGGAGCTGGATCCGCCTGGAGAAATGGTTCCTCGCTTTCGGTCGCCAATTTCGGAACCGGTGCACTGACGGTAAGAGACGGTGGCACCGTGTCAAATACGATCGGCTATATTGGTGGTATCGCCGGCTCGCACGGGACCGTTGACGTTAACGGCGCCGAATCCGAATGGAACAACAGCGCTGCGCTTTTCGTCGGAACGTCCGGGCAGGGATTGCTCACGGTCTCTGACTCGGGACGAGTTTTCGCCGTGGAAACGGTCGTCGCCAATGAAAGTGGTAGCGTCGGCGCGATCCGGCTGAATGGAACGGAGGCCGGGCGTGGGGTTCTGGAAACCGGACTTGTTGCCGAAGAGCTTGGCACCGGCACGCTTATCTTCGATGGCGGTATCCTCAGGGCTATCAGTGATCGTCCGGATTTCGTGTCTGACTTCGAAACAGGGGATGTGTCGATCGCAGAGGGCGGCGCCTTCATCGACAGCAATGGTCACGATATCGGCCTGACAGTAGCGCTCCAGGGTGCCGGTGGCCTGACCAAGCTGGGTGACGGCACGCTGACGTTGACTGCGGACAATAGCTATGTCGGCAGCACGACCATCCGGGCTGGAGAGTTGCAGATTGGATCGGGCGGTAGGTCCGGCTGGATCGCCGGGAATGTCGTCAACGACGGCACGCTCACCTTCAATCGCTCCGACGATATCGTCTTCAATGGCGGTATAGATGGCACAGGCCAAGTCGTTCAGCGCGGATCTGGCAGGCTGGAGCTTGCCAATACCGGCAATCGATATTCCGGCGGAACGGTGGTTGAGCAGGGCATACTGGCGGGAAACACCGTCTCCATTCGCGGCGATATACGCAATAATGGCGCGGTCGAATTCCTCGATCTCGGACCGAACGTCTTCTCCGGGGACATTTCCGGTGCGGGCAGTGTTTCGATTGACGGCATCGGAACCTTGACCCTGACCGGCACCAACACTTTCATCGGTGGGCTGAAAATCGGCATCGGAAAAAGCGTATCGGTCGCATCTGACCGCAATCTCGGTGGGGCGGCGAATGTCGTGACGCTTGATGGAGGCTACCTGCGTGCGACCTTAAGCTTTGATACCGACAAGAGCTTCAATCTCGCATCTGCAGGCGGCATCATTTCAACCGACGCGAATGCAATGGTCTCGCTCGACGGCGCACTGGACGGCATCGGCGGTCTGATGAAGGATGGCGCGGGAACGCTGATTGTTACGGGGGTATCCTCCTACGCGGGAGCAACCTTCGTGGACGAGGGGCGCCTGCAAATCGACGGCGGCGGATCGATCGCATCCTCTTCCTCACTGACCGTCCGCAACGGCGCCACATTGGCCGGTTCAGGCACGGTGGGCGACACGACTGTAGAGCTGGGCGGCCGCATTGCGCCAGGCAGTTCCATAGGAACGCTGACCGTCGACGGCGATCTGACACTGTCAGCCGGTGCCTGGCTCGATTACGAATTTGGCAGCTCCGGATCGGCGGGTGACCCGGCATCCGGCAACAGCGACCGTATTGTCGTCAATGGCGACCTTTCGCTCAACGGCAATCTTAACCTACTGCAGAGCGGCGACGCCGCGGATGGCCAGGCAGGTTTCGGCTATTACCGCCTGATGACCTACACCGGCACGCTTAGCGGCGCCGGTCTGACGATCGGCTCTACACCGGCGATGCAGGAACCTGCCGCATACCAGATCCAGGCAGGGCCCGGCCGCATCGACCTCTTAGTTGGGGCGGCCGGCGACAACACGATGCAGCACTGGCAGGGTGGAAATGGCACATGGGGTGCCGGCAATACGAACTGGCTGAATCAGGGCGGGCCAATCCCGGCCACCTGGGCCGGCAATACCGCCATCTTTAAGGATGCCTGCAGCTTCGCGGGTGGAAGCATCGCCGTTGATGGCGCCCAAAGCTTCAAGGGTCTGCAGTTCGTGGACGAAGGCTACCGCCTGGAAGGGGCCGGCCAACTACTCGTGGACGGTTCGACACGCGCGGACGGCAATGCGGAGATCCGGGTTCTGGCAGACAGGGCCGTAATCGCCACTGAGATTGCGGGAAGAGGCGGTATCACCAAGACAGAAGCGGGAACCCTGGTCCTTTCCGGCGCCAATAGCTATTCGGGCGGCACCAGAATCCTTGGAGGAGCCGTCGAGGTGACCTCGGCTGGCAATCTCGGCAGCACTGTCGGTGAGCTGGTACTGGACGGAGGTACGCTGAGGACAACAGCGAGCTTCGGCAGCGCCCGTCGAACCACGATCGGGTCCGGCCACGGCGCCTTCGACGTTGGTGCGGGCACCATGCTCGCTCTATCCGGAGATATCAGCGGCCCGGGCAACCTGGTCAAGCAAGGCGCCGGTACGTTGATGCTCGCCGGCGACAACACCTATGCCGGCGCGCGGGTCGAGGCCGGAATACTCGTGGGCAGTTCCAATTCGATTTCGGGCACCGTGCGCAATGCCGGAACGGTGGTGTTCGACCAGACCGCCGATGGCAGCTTTGCCGGGAATGTTTTTGGCCTCGGTTCGACCGATGGCGAGATGATCAAGCGCGGCTCGGGCACGCTCACTCTCTCCGGCACATCCGTGCTCGATTGGACGATTGAGGGGGGCAACCTCATCTCATCAGCAGGGCGCTTCATGGGAGATGCGGAAGTTGGCTCGGATGCGATCTTCACTTTCTATCAGCTGGAAGATGCCAGCTATGCCGGTGTGCTGACGGGCGCGGGCGGTTTCGTCAAGAAGGGCGAGGGCATCCTCCAACTCACGGGCGACAGTTCAGCTTTCGGTGGTCATGTTGTGGTGGCGGGTGGTCGCCTGGTTGTCGGCGGCAACCAGAGTGATGGTAAGCTTGGCGGCTCGATCACCGTAGATGATGGTGGCGTTCTCGGCGGCTCGGGCACGATCGGCGGCGGTATTGGCAGCAGCGTTCTGGTTGCCTCGGGCGGCATCATCGCTCCAGGCAATTCGCTGGGTACGATGACGATCGATGGCGACCTGATCTTTGCGGCGGGCTCACGATATCAGGTGGAGGTTGCATCCGGTGGATCAGCGTCTGATCTGATTGCGGTCACCGGTTCGGCCATTCTCAATGGCGGTTCGGCCGTCCATATCGGGATGACCGGCGCCTATGACCCACGTTCGACCTATACCGTTCTTACGGCCGAGGGGGGCATCACCGGTGCCTTCGAAGGCGTGACGTCGGATTTCGTCTTTCTCGATCCTAAATTGGACTATGACGGAAAGTCGGTGACCCTGACGCTTGACCGCAATGATATCGATTTCGAGGACATCGGCCGTACCCGGAACCAACGCGCCACTGCCACTGGCGTTGAAAGCCTTGGCTTCGGTGAAGAAATTTATGATGCGCTAGTCCAGTTTGATGAGGAGACCGCACGTAGCGCCTTCGACCAGTTGTCCGGTGAAATCCACGCGTCGATCCGAAGCGGGCTTATTGAGGATTCGCATCAGCTTCGAGACGCCATGACGGACCGTCTCCGCTCAGCTTTCGAGAGCGTCGGCGCTTCTGCCACGCCTGTGCTTGCTTATGGTCCAGGAGGACCGGAGCTTGCCGAGGCAAGCACCGATTTTGTTGCCGCCTGGAGCCGTGCCTTCGGCGCCTGGGGCCAGATTGACGCGGACGGAAATGCAAGCGAGCTGGAGCGCAGGACCGGCGGCTTCCTGGCGGGCATCGACGGCCAGCTTGCTGAACTGTGGCGGATGGGCCTGGTAGTCGGCTACAGCCACTCCTCCTTCGATCTCGATCGGCTGAACGCGTCTGCCTCCAGCGACAATCACCATATTGGTCTTTATGGCGGCACTCGGTGGGGAGCGCTCGCGCTCAGATCGGGGATCGGCTACACGTGGCACAAGATCAACTCCGATCGCTCGATCATCCTGCCCGGCCTCGCCGACAGCCTGTCGGCCGATTACGATGCGAACACTTTCCAAGCCTTCGGTGAACTCGCTTACGCCATGGACAAGGGCCGATTTGCGTTCGAGCCGTTCGCCAATCTTGCCTATGTCAAATTCGATTCCGATGGCTTCACGGAAGACGGTGGTGCAGCGGCCTTGGCAGGGGGAGATGGAAGTAGCGATACCACGTTTACAACCATCGGCCTGAGGGCATCGACTGCCTTCAATATTGGTTCGACGACCGCGACGGCGAGAGGCACGATTGGCTGGCGGCATGCCTTCGCCGATACGACACCGCTCGCAACGCATGCTTTTGCCGGAGGCGATACCTTCACCGTTGCTGGCACACCTATTGCTGAAAACGCGGCACTGTTGGAGCTGGGGGTCGATTTCGATATCGCCGACACGGCCAAGCTCGGACTGACGTATCAAGGGCAGCTTGCTAGTGATTCCAGCCAGCACGGCTTCAGCGCGAAGCTCAATATGAGGTTCTAGGTCGACACCCGGAACGCAAGCCTTGACTGGTCCGTCAGCGCATCCCTAATGACATGTGCCCTTCGTCAATGCTGGCGGTATTTCGCTCAAGTGAGTTCTTGGGCGAGTCCGATGAGAAGCCCACCTGGGCCGCGAATGTAGCAGAGCCGATACACGTCTTTATATTGGACGACTTCCCCCACGAGTTGCGCGCCGCGGCTGCGGGTCCTTTCAAGCGTCTCGTCGATGTCGTCCACGGCGAACATGACGCGGAGGTAGCCTAAGGCGTTGACCGGGGCGTTCCTGTGATCTGCCACGACAGGTGGTGTGATAAAGCAGGAGAGCTCGAGCCGGCTGTGGCCGTCCGGCGTGCGCATCATCGCAATCTCCACGCGTTGATCACCCAGCCCCGTCACACGTCCGGACCATTCTCCTTCGATCATGGCCCGCCCTTCGAGCTCAAGGCCGAGCACGCGAAAGAAATCGATCGCCTCGTCTAGGTCATCGACGACGATTCCTACATTGTCCATCCGCTTGAGCGCCATCTCTTCAACCTAAGAGTTATTGCCTGGCCCGTAAAATCAAAAACCGTTCGCCGGGTGCGGAAGTGTTTGATTCAGAACTCGGGGAGGTCGTGATGCCCAGCCACTATGATCTGAAAGATCTGAGTGGTCGCTCATCGCGCCATCGCTGCCGCGAAAGGCGCGGCGGCCTGAACTCTGCCCGAGATCCAGAACTGGCGGATCAGGGGAAGCTGCCGTGAAATTATGAACGCCGCCGTCCGGTTCAGCGGTCACGTTCCAGATCGGCGACAAGCCGTCTTCTTTCACGCCTGCTTCTGATTTGCTTCGTTTCGAGCTCCTGCCCCTGGATGCGCAGTCGACCGTTGTGGTCGAGCAAGAGAAAGCACCTGTGCGCGCCGATCGGCAGGTCTTCAGAGCCATATATGCCTACGATTTCTATGGTGACGGAGCGAATATTGGCCAAGACGGAAAGATCTGGCCCTTCGGTTGAGGTTCGCAGGGCGTGATTTATCAAATTGCCGAAGGTTCCGAGGTCTCTGGTCTGCCCGCTCTCCAACGGGCCCTGCCGGGTTTGCAAGCGCGGGCCCGGCAGAGCTTCATCCTCCAGATCGAGTGTATCGGTGACCGGGCTGATAAGCGTTCCGGTGGGCGTCTCAAGTCTCACTTGCACGCTCTGCACATAAACAGGCCCCGAACTCATATTGCTGAGAAGACATCGCGCTTCCAACCCGTCTCCCGCGCCGCGTGTGATAAGCAGGGTGGCGCGCAGCTGTCTGCGATAGCTGCTGACGAACACCTGGAGGTAAATGATCCAAACCAGCAGTGTGCCGGCGCCGGTCAAGGCGGTTATCAGCTCACGATGCTCGGCAATCCACTGCAATTGATGCTCCTGAAGGACGGGCCGCCGCGCCTATTCAATGCTGGGTGGGAGTGTCCGGCGCGTGTTCCGGCGCACCGATCACCAGGGAGGCTTCGGGTGATTGCACCAGCTGCAGATAGCGGTCGAATTGAGCGAGCACGTCGGAGATGATCTGCTCCTGTGTCATGCCCATGAGGTCATAGCCACGGCTGCCGTCGCTGAAGAATGTATGCGCCTCGAAGCGCTGGTCTCCCTGCGCAGCTTCGAGAGCGGAGAAGGCTGGAAGGCGGTAGGCTACGGGATGCACGCCATAGACGAAATCGCGAACGCCGCTGGCAGGCACCGTGAGCGAGACAGAATAGCCGTCATCGTCGCGCGAGACCGTAGCCACGCGTCCGCGTTTCTCCAGTTCCTGCGCCACGCTTTCGAGGGCAGGCCTGACGATCCTAGCGATATAGTCGGCCACCTCCTCTTCGGCCGGGGCATTCAAGATCAGACCAAGCCGGCGCTGCCAAGTGAGGCCGGCGGCAGGGTAGGCCTGGGGAGCGATCGTTCCTTGTCCGATCTGCCTCTGCGCAAGATCGGACTTCATGCCTTTGAACAGAGCCCAGACCAACACGAGCATGATCACCGAGAAGGGAAGGGCGGTGGCGATCGTTGCTGACTGCAGCGCCCCGAGGCCGCCGGCAAGCAGAAGCACAACGGCAATCAGGCCTTCCATCGCGCACCAGAACACGCGTTGGGCCGTCGTGGTCTCCGTTTCGCCACCGGCTGCGATCGTGTCGACCACGAGTGAACCGGAATCGGCTGAGGTGACGAAAAACACAGCTACCAGGAGTACCGCAATCGACGAGGTGAGAACGGGAAGAGGCAGATATTGAAAAAATTGGAATAGCGCGACGGACAGATCATCGGCCACGGCCCTGTGTAGCGCTCCGTCGGCGACGGTCGTATCGATGAAGAGGGCGGTGTTGCCGAAGACGGTCATCCAGAAGAAGGTGAAGCCGGCGGGAATGAACAGGACGGCGATCACGAATTCCCGCACGGTTCTGCCGCGGGAAATCCGGGCGATGAACATGCCGACAAACGGCGACCAGGAAATCCACCATGCCCAATAGAAGAGGGTCCATGCGTCGATCCAGGGACGCGGTTCATAGGCATAGATGTTGAAGGTTCGCAGCACGATCGTGTCGAGATAAAAGCCGATATTCTGCACGAAATCGCGAAGGAGTTGGGCTGTCGGCCCGACCGCCAGCACGAAAAGCATGAGCAGGATTGCGAGGATCAGGTTCAGTTCGCTGAGGCGGCGGATCCCTTTGTCGACGCCGGTGACGACGGAGATGGTGGCGACTGCGGTGATGACTGCGATCAGGACGAGCTGAACGGCGACGCTGTCGGGGAGGCCGAGCAGATATTTTAGGCCCGCATTGATCTGCAGCACCCCGAAACCGAGCGAAGTTGCGATGCCGAAAAGCGTTCCGCAGATGGCGAAGATGTCGACGGCATGTCCGATCGGCCCATCGATGCGGGTCTTGAGCAATGGGTAGAGACCTGAACGTACGGTGAGTGGAAGGTTGTAGCGGTAGCCAAAATAAGCGAGCGAGAGCCCAACGACTGCATAGATCGCCCAGGCGTGCAGCCCCCAATGGAAGAAGGTGACGCTCATCGCCTGTCGCTGCGCAGCGATGGTGAGAGGTTCGGCTTCCGGCGGGGCCGCGAAATGCGTCATCGGCTCGCCCACAGCGAAGTACATAAGGCCGATGCCCATGCCGGCGGCAAAGAGCATGGCTACCCAGGACAGGTAGTGGAAGTCCGGCGATGAATCATCCGGGCCAAGCTTGAGGTTGCCGAAACTGCTCGCGGCGAAAAGGATCACCGAGCCGATGAAGATCCCCACGGCCAACAGGTAGAACCAGCCGAAGGAGTCGAGGATCCAGCTCTGCACCGCCGCAAAGATTTCCTCCGCCTGGCCGGGAAAAAGTGCGCCGATCCCGAGGAATATCGCGGTAATGGCTACGGACCCGAAAAACACCGGCGGATTGATCACGAATTTGGGCATATGGACCTTGTCTGAGCACGTCGCGAAAAGTGCGCCTCTGACTAACGTCGCGATTGCGGCTTAGGTTCACTCGCTGGGCGGTGTCGAGGAAACCGGCACGGGCTCGTGCGTAGGACATAGGCCATGGCCCATGGCGGGGTCGGTCAGGGCGAAGGCGGACCAGGCTGAGCCTCCGCATGATCCTGCCGGTCTGGTTGGGCTCGCGCCTGTCGATCTACCGGGCAACACCACGGCGATCACGTTTCTTGGAATTTTTTTCCGACATCGGCGCGAAGAAAGCAAATCGTTCCGGTTTGCTGGAAAAAGGGCCGCTTTATAACGTTGTGGAAGCGCCGATTTGAGCATGCAGCTTGCGGGCGCTCAACAAATGCAGCTAAAGCGCGGGGCCGAAATTCTCCCGCGAGCTGATGGCGGACCGGTGGTCCGCCTCGATCAATGTCGGCGCTGCGGCGCCGCAACCATGTGGGGGAATGCCATGAAGTTTCTGTCGCGCCGTCTCGTCCTCGGTCTTGCGGTTTCGCTCGGCCTGCTGCCTTCGGCTGCATCCCTTGCCGCCGACAATCCCGACACCATCACCATAGACTGGGCAACATACAACCCGGTCTCGATGCTGCTCAAGGACAAGGGCTGGCTCGAAGAAGAGTTCGCCAAGGACGAGATCTCGATCCATTGGGTGCAGTCGCTCGGCTCCAACAAAGCGCTCGAGTTCCTGAATGCCGGCTCGATCGATTTCGGTTCCAGTGCGGGCGCTGCCGCGCTGGTCAGCAAGATCAACGGCAACCCGATCAAATCGGTCTATGTCTTTTCGAAGCCGGAATGGACGGCACTGGTCACAGCCAAGGACAGCGGCATCAACAGCGTTGCCGACCTGAAAGGCAAGAGCGTCGCCGTCACACGCGGTACAGACCCGCACATCTTCCTCGTCCGCGCGCTCCAGGGCGTGGGCCTCACCGAGCAGGACATCACGCCGGTGCTGCTGCAGCATCCTGATGGGGCCACCGCACTTGTCCGTGGCGATGTCGACGCCTGGGCTGGCCTCGATCCGATGATGGCCAATGTCGAGCTCAACGAAGGCGCGCGCCTCTTCCACCGGGATGCCGACGCCAACACATATGGCATACTGAGCACCCGGGAGGCGTTCCTGGAGCAGCATCCCGACCTGGTGAAGCGGGTGCTTGTCGTTTATGAAAATGCACGCAAATACGCCCTCGATCATCCCGATGAGCTCAAGGCGAGCTTTGTTGCGGCGACCAAGTTGGCGGACGCTGTTGCCGACAAGCAGCTGAACGAACGCACGGATCTCAGCAACGGCGTGATCGGCGAGGCCCAGCGCGAGTCGATCCTCCAGGCCGGCCTTGCCCTGCAGAAGGCAGGCGTCATCGAGCCAGGCATTGACGTGCAGAATGTGCTCGACGATCTGGTCGCCGACGGCTACGTGCCGGTCGGGAACTGACCTTGGACGGCCGCCCTATCCGGATGATCGGTCGGGCAGCAACGAGGGCATGGTCCGATGGCTATCATGGAGAGTAGTGTAACCGGCGAGACGGCGGAGCTCCGGCAGGAGCGGCGCAAGAGCCTGCTCGATCGGCTCAAAGGGCCGGCGCTCGGGCTTTTCCTGCCCGTGCTCGCCGCGATCGGCTGGGAACTGGCTGTCCGTCTTGGGTGGTCCACAGGCAGGCTCGTGCCGCCACCATCCGTCATCTGGGCGACGTTCCTGCAACTGGCGGAAGGCGGTGCGTTGCAGCACCATGCCATCGCCACCCTGACACGGGTCGCCGTCGGTTTCGGGGCGGGCGTCGTTGCGGGTACGGTGGTCGGGGCCGTCACCGGCTACTCGAATTTTCTCAGCCGCCTTCTCGATCCGACGCTGCAGGCATTGCGCGCCATCCCCTCCATCGCATGGGTGCCGCTGTTCATCCTGTGGCTCGGCATCTTCGAGGCGTCGAAGGTCACGCTGATCGCGGTGGGCGTGTTCTTTCCCGTCTATCTCGGCGTCATGGGCGCCGTTGCCTCTGTGGACCGCAAGATCGTCGAGGTGGGCCGCATCTTCCGCCTCTCCGGCGCACAGATGGTTCGCCGCATCCTGCTGCCCGCGGTCCTTCCCTCCTACATCACCGCTCTGCGGTCCGGTCTCGGCCTCGGCTGGATGTTCGTCGTCGCCGCCGAGTTCATGGGCGCATCCCAGGGCCTGGGCTATCTCCTGATCGACGGCCAGCAACTCGGCAAACCGGCCCAGATCGTTACCGCGATCGTCGCCTTTGCCATCCTGGGCAAGATCTCCGACTGGCTGATCGTCGCTGCGACAAAACCCTTCCTGCGCTGGGAAGACCGGTTCGCGCGCAACGGGGCGAACTGACATGCTCGTCCTCGATCGCGTCGGCAAGACCTACCCGAACGGCGTTCATGCGCTGGAAGGCGTGAGCCTGTCGGTTGCGCTCGGCGAGATCGTCGCGGTGGTCGGCGGCTCGGGCTGCGGCAAGTCCACCATGCTGCGGGCGATCGCGGGCCTCGACACGCCAAGCCGCGGCCGCGTCATGCTCGACGGCATGACCATAACCGCGCCGCATGAAAAGATCGGCATCATCTTCCAGGAGCCGCGTCTGCTTCCCTGGCTTACCGTCGCGGAAAACGTCGCCTTCGGCATCGAGCATCTGCCGCGGCCGGAGCGGGATCGGCGGGTCGTCACGGCGCTTGGGCGCGTCGGGCTTGCCGAAAAGGCAAATGCGTGGCCCCGCGAGCTTTCCGGCGGCCAGGCCCAGCGCGTCGCCATCGCGCGCGCTCTGGTGCCGCAGCCTGAAGTGCTTTTGCTCGACGAGCCGTTCTCCGCCCTCGACGCCTTCACCCGTGCTGACCTGCAGGATCATCTGCTCGCTCTATGGGCGGATTCCAGGCCTACGCTTATACTCGTCACGCATGACGTAGACGAAGCCATCGCGCTGGCCGATCGCATCATGGTCATGCGCCCGCGTCCCGGGAGGATTTTCGATGAGATAGCGGCGGGCCTGCCGCGCCCGCGCGACCGGCGCTCGGACGCGTTCGACGCAGTCCGGCGGCAGGTTCTCGACTCCCTTGACCGATCGCTGGACCGCGTATCCGGCCCGAAACGGGAGCGTCTGGCCGCCACCGCCTGCGGAACCAAATGAGAGGAGATTGACATGGACGCCACCGAATTGCGCGCGATGCAGGCGCCGATCAAGGAACGCTACCGCAATGATCCGAAGGCTGGACTGGTGACGCTTAAAGCGCGCGGCTCGCTCGACGACACGAATATCGCTTGCAAGGTCGAGACGGGGCGCGCACTGGCCGTCGCCGGCCTGCACCCGGCGACGGGCGGCAGCGGGCTGGAGCTCTGCTCCGGCGATATGCTTCTGGAAGCCCTGGTCGCCTGCGCCGGCGTGACGCTGAAGGCCGTCTCCACGGCGCTCGACATACCGCTGCGCGGCGCGACGGTGGTGGCGGAGGGCGATCTGGACTTCCGCGGCACTCTGGGCGTCGCCAAGGACGCCCCGGTCGGCTTTGCCGAGATCAGGCTGCGTTTCGACGTCGATACCGATGCCGAGCAGGAGAAACTCGACCAATTGTTGAAGCTGACCGAGCGCTACTGCGTCGTCTATCAGACGATCAGGAATGGCCCCAAGGTCGACGTCGTGCTCGCGCGAGCGTGAGCAAGGCTGCGGTCCGCTGCACCGCTATATGGCTTGGCCGAACGATCCTTGAGGCGGCTCTGCGCCGGTTCCCGGCACGGTTTGCAAGGAGCGCAAAGTGCGCTCCGCCGGTCATCTCAGTCCATCAACCCACTCCTCCAGGGCCCGCCTGATCGCCCGGTCAGCCGATTCCTTGCGCGTGAAGGCCCACCATGTATGCGCGCCCTGCCACAGGCTGGCCATCTGCCAGCCCAGTTTCTCTGCCTCTGCACGGTCCTTAGAAAGACGCCGACCTAACGCGCCGGCGAGCCGGTGCGCCCAGGCAGCGCCGCGGGCGCGGAGCACCGGGTCGCGAATGTCTTCCCTCAGTAGCAGAAGGCCGTCGGTCGCGTTACGTTCAGCGGTTTCAGGCGGCATCAGCCGCATCAGGAGGTCGATGGCGCCTCCGGGCGTCTCTGCCTCTTCTGCGTCCGCCGCCTCGGTCTCGGCATCCAGCCGGTCCCAGGCGCGCAGAAGGGCAGCCTGAACCAGCGCCTCGCGATTGCCATGGCGTTGCACCAGTGTCGCCGGTGAGAGGCCGCAGGCCTTCGCGGCGCGCGCAAAAGTCAGGCCGCCGGGGCCTGTCTCCATGATCGTTTCGAAGATAGTGTCGAGCACCTGCTCGTCGGGAACCGTCTTGTGTCTCGCCATGTCTCAATATAAACGTATGTTCGTTTATTTATCAACGGGGAAACATCATGGCCAGGATCCTGGGATATATCGCCGCCAGCCTCGACGGGATGATCGCCGCCGAGGATGACAATCTCGATTGGCTGTTCAAATATGATGGCGCGGATTTCGGCGAGCACGACTATCGTGTTTTCATCAAGGGCATCCGAACCGTGGTGATGGGACGCGGAACTTACGATTTCATCGCAAGGGAGCCTTCGCCCTGGGCCTATGGCGATAAGCGCGTCATCGTGGTCACATCCCACCCGATCACCGAGCCTAAGGGGCCACTGGAGATCCGCAGCGATGTCGATGCGTTGATCGCGGAGCTTCGGGATCTGGAGGATGGTGACGTCTGGATGCTCGGCGGCGGTCAGTTGCAGATGGCCTTCCTTGAGCGCGGAGCGCTGGACGAGATCGAGATCTACGTCATTCCGGAATTGCTGGGCGGGGGACGGCCTCTCTTTCCGTCGACCGGCTTTCGCGCCAGCCCAACGCTTGTCAGCGCGCAGGCAATCGAAAAAGGCTGTGTGCGACTGCACTATCGGTTTCAGTAAATCCAGCTTTTACGGTGCCGCGGGCGAGATCGTCCGCATAAAGAGTGGCCGGAGGGGAGTGCCGGCCATTCCAATTTTGTGCCCTGGCGCCAGACCGGGATATTTCGCCACATTCATCCGTGTGGAAGCAATTTCGGATTCCAGATCGATAGCCCGTTTGTTATATGCCGGCCCAGCGTGAACATAAGACCATTGCAGCTCCGCCGACGCTGGCGACCGGCGAGCGCAAGCATCATGGCCCGGCTCGGATCGCGTCCTGATGACATGTCTGTCCCCGCGCATCGCATGCACCACGCCAGGCTACGGAGTGAATTTGATGACCTCGATCGTTTCCACTGGAGCGCCGGATGGAACTCCCGCCAATCCGCCGTCACGCGTCTTATTGGCCAGCCTCATAGGCACCACCATCGAGTTTTACGATTTTTATATCTACGCAACGGCAGCTGTTTTGGTCTTTCCGCATCTGTTTTTCCCTGCGGGCAATGAAACCACGGCCTTGCTGGCGTCTTTCGCCGTCTTCGGCGCAGCGATGATAGCGCGGCCGCTGGGTGCCATCTTCTTCGGCCATCTCGGGGACAAGCGCGGCCGCAAGATAACGCTTGTCGGCGCGCTGCTGACAATGGGTATCGCGACGTTCCTGATCGGCCTGCTCCCGACCTACGCGACCGCTGGCTGGTTGGCACCGGGGCTTCTGGTGATCCTGCGTCTTGCCCAGGGCTTCGCGCTCGGAGGCGAGTGGAGCGGTGCGGCCTTGGTGGCAACGGAAAACGCACCGCCCGGCAAGCGCGCGATCTTCGGCACATTCCCACAATTGGGTGCGCCGATCGGCTTCATCATCGCCAACGGGCTCTTCCTTATCATCGCCGCCGCCTTGCCCTCGGACGATCCTTCCCGGCCGTCCACCGCCTTCCTCGCCTGGGGCTGGCGCATTCCGTTCTTGTTTTCGGTGATCATGGTCGCTGTCGGTCTGTGGGTGCGTCTGAACCTGGTCGAGAGCACCGCCTTCGAGAAGACGATCAAGAGGGGGCAGATCCGCAAGGTGCCGTTGGCGGCCGCCTTCAAGGCCCATTGGAAAGAACTCATCCTGGGCACAGCATATATGCTTGCCACCTACGTGCTGTTCTACCTGATGACCACGTTCTCTCTCAGCTACGGGCGGGCCGCGACGGATGCGGCGCTACCGGGGCTCGGCTACGATTACAGCACCTTCGTGCTGATGATGATCATCGGCGTGGTGTTCTTCGGCCTGTTCACCTTGGCTTCCGGTCCATGGGCCGACCGGTGGGGACGCCGCAAGACGCTGATCTGGGTCACGTTGGCGATCGTCCTGTTCGGCCTCGTCTGGGTTCCCATGCTCGCCGCCGGCAATGTCGGGGTGATGGCTTGGCTCATCCTCGGCTTCAGCCTGATGGGCATGACCTTCGGGCCTATGGGTGCCCTGCTGCCCGAACTCTTCCCGGCAAATGTGCGCTATACCGGTTCAGGGATCTCATACAATGTTTCGTCTATCCTCGGCGCAGCAGTCGCCCCATTCATCGCGGTGGCGCTGTGGAGCTATGGCGGCGGCAGTCCTTTCTGGGTTGGAGTATATCTGTCGGCAATGGCTCTCATAACTCTGATTGCCCTTCTGATCGGCAAGGAGACAAAGGACGTCGACATCGAGGTCTGACGCGAGTACCCGAGGTGCGGCGCCGGATTGCCTAAAGACGCGCTAAATGGGGTGAAATGGTTGGCCGCTTTGGATCATGCATGCTGATGCAGATATCCAAGGCGGCCAATTCGCGGCCAAGGTGCTTACGCGTTTTGCCGAGCTTGCAGGCGCGACAACCACTTCTCCTTGACATGACTGGTCGTCGCTGCTTCTGGCGATACTTAGAGGCACAGGGTCACCTCAACTCGGTACCAGGATGACGATCGGAGATTTCGAACAAGGAGACTTGTCCCAGGACCGCGAGAGGTCATACAGCGATTTAAGTCGATCGCTTCACCAAGCCATCGACGACATTCCCCAGATGCTTTGGATCGGAGGAAACGAAGAGGAGGGTTTTTATAACAGGGCCTGGCACGAATTCGTGGGTGCTCCGCCTGCTTCCTTGAACTCACGAAACAGCTTCTTGTTGATCCACCCGGAGGACCGCGAGAAGGTTAAGCGCCGATGGGAAAAGGCGATCGCTAACCGGCAACCATTTGAGGAAGAATATCGGCTCTCCCATCATTCCGGCGGCTATCGCTGGGTCGTTTCCCGCAGCTCGCCGATGCGAGGCGCTTCAAGGCCAAGAGAGGTTTGGCTGGCGGCGACCTTCGATATCGATCGGTTCAAGCATACCGAATTCCGTCTTCACCTGCACACGGAGCGCTATCGCGCCCTTCAAGAGACCAGTGCAATGGTTCTCTGGATAGCGGCGCCGGACGGCAGTGTCACCGAGGAGTGGGGCTGGACGAGCCTCTCCGCCCAAAATGAAGGGGAGTTTCACGGATGGGGCTGGCTGCAGGCTATCCATCCCGACGATCGGGAAAAAGTGGAAGCGCGGTGGAAGGCATCGCTCGCCGGCGGATTTATTTATGACGAGGAGTTTCGCCTCCTCACGCGCACAGGTACCTATAGGTGGGTCCAGGCTCGAGCTGTCCCCCTCCTGAATTCTGCCGGTGATGTCAGGGAGTGGGTCGGCAAGATCTCGGACGTTCACGAACGGCTGCAATGGGAGCGTTCTCTTCAGGCCAGCGAGGAGCGCCTCCGCCTGGCGGTAGAGAGCACCTCGCTTGGAATCTGGGACGCGGATCTGCTCAAGGGCAATCGCGAATGGAACGCCCAGGCGCGCGAAATCCTCGGCATCGGGCCGGATACGCCGATTTCGCGTGAGAGCTTTCGCGAGCGTGTTCATCCCGAAGATCGCGACGATGCCGACAGCCGATTTTTCGGCGGCGCCCCTGCCGATGAATCAGTCTATAGCGGCGAGTACAGGATCATTCGCGCGGATACGGGCGAAGAGCGCTGGGTAGCCGCCACGGGCAGAACCATTTTGGATGCGGCGGGCAAGCCCACCCGTAAAATCGGAACCGTCAGAGACGTCACCGAGCGCAAGAGGACGATCCAGGCGCTGGAGAGCGGCGAGCGCCGGCTCCGCCTTGCATTGCAGGCGGCACGGATGATTGCGTGGGAGCAGGACTTGTCGACCGGCTTTGTCAGGCGCAGCGCGAATGCGGAGGCGCTCCTGGGCATCGGTTCGGGACCGCTTGAGGAATTTCTTGCACGCGTTCACCCTGCCGACCGCCATTTGAGGCGTAACTTTCTGACCAGCGGCGAAAGCCCGGATACAGTCCAGATCCGCTTTCGTGGACCGGAGGACCAGCTTCTTTGGCTTGCGCTGCGCGGGGAACGGGCCGGACCCGATCAGCTTGTCGGTGTGACCTTTGATATCACCGCGCAAAAGAAGGCGGAGGAGGAGGTTTTACGGATGGCCCGGGAGGACAGCCTCACGGGGCTGCCCAATCGAGCCACGCTCCAGCAGGCGCTTGAACGAGCCTGCGCACAGGCCTCCCGCGACGGCACCGAGCTCGGTCTGCTTCTCGTCGACCTCGATCATTTCAAGGAGGTCAACGACATGCTCGGGCACGACGCCGGCGATCACCTGTTGCGGCGGGCGGTGATGCGCTTGCGAGAGGCTGTTCGGTCGCACGGTTACCTCGCTCGGTTTGGAGGTGACGAATTCGTCATTCTCGTTGACGGACCGGACGCTTTCGCGGCTTCAGTTCGGCTTGCCGAAAGGGTGCGCAACGCTTTGCGCGGGCCCGTCACGATCAGGGGGCGAACATTCTCCACAAGGGCCAGCATCGGCATCGCGCGGTTTCCGGGGGATGGGCGAAATGCGGAAGAACTCCTCAAGAGCGCCGACATCGCGCTTTATCGCGCCAAGGCTGAAGGAAGAAACCGCCTCGTCGTCTATGATTCAAGTTTGCGGACAAAGCTCGAGCAACGCCTTGCTTTGGTGGAAGACCTGCGGAGAGGACTGAGCAACGGCGAACTTCTCCCGTATTATCAGCCAAAGGTGTCGCTGGCCACGGGCAGGATCGTCGGATTCGAGGCCCTGGCTCGTTGGCTGCACCCCGCAAAAGGCCTGCTTACGCCGGCTCACTTCGGTTTGGCCTTCGAGGATCCGGACCTCGCCCGGGCGATAGGCGCGGTAATGCTGGAAAAGGTGACCTCCGATGTGCGGGGTTGGCTGGACCAGGGGCTGCATCCGGGGCGCGTCGCGATAAACGTCAGCCCGACGGAGTTCCACGACCGCGGGCTTGCCGACCCATTCCTCGACAAGCTGCGGCAGAAGAAGATTCCTCCGAGCCTCATCGAGATCGAGATCACCGAAGCCGTCTTCCTGGACCAGTTAAGCGCCGATGCGGCGGCGACGCTGGAGATCCTTCACAAGGAGGGCATCTCGATCGCTCTTGACGATTTCGGAACAGGCTATGCGTCGCTAAGCCATTTGAAGTGCTTCCCAATCAACCACGTCAAGATCGACAGAAGCTTCGTTCACGAACTTGAGGGGAATGAAAGGGACGAGGCCATCGTCTCCGCCGTCGTACATCTTGGCCATCGTATGAAGGTTGAGATCACCGCCGAGGGTGTCGAAACGGAGCGGCAAGCTGCAAAACTTCGGGAACTCGGCTGCGACAATGCCCAGGGATTTCTGTATGCCGGTGCTATGGATGCCCGGGAAATGCCGCGATTCCTTAATCAGTCGTAGAAAATCACCGCCCTTTTCCCTGGCAGGTCCTTTGGCTGGAATTTTGCTAGAAAGAGCCTTCGTCTTCGCACGACGCAAAGGAAGCAAAAGTGGCTCAGAATATCTATGACGATCCGGAATTCTTTTCGGGGTATAGTCGATTGCCTCGGCAGACCTTGGGGCTTGCCGGTGCGCCGGAATGGCCGGCGGTGCTAAAGATGGTTCCCAACCTCTCGGGGAAGCGGGTGCTCGATCTGGGCTGCGGCTTTGGCTGGTTTGCCCGTTGGGCGCGAGAACATGGGGCCGCTTCTGTTCTCGGGCTCGATCTCTCTGCGAACATGATCGCCCGTGCGAGAGCAGATACGGACGACCCCGCCATCGAGTACCGTACGGCCGATCTCGAAGAAATCGAGCTGGAGGAAGCTTCCTTCGACTTTGCTTTCAGCTCGCTTGCATTTCACTACGTAGAGGATTTCGCGCGGCTTGTCCGCCGGGTGCATCGTGCGCTCACGGCGCATGCACACTTCGTTTTCACGATAGAGCACCCGATCTATATGGCCGCTGCCCACCCACGCTGGTTTACTGACGAGGAGGGACGGAAAACCTGGCCGGTCAACCGCTATTCCATCGAGGGCGAACGCAGGACGGACTGGCTCGCCAAGGGCGTTCTGAAACATCACCGCACAATCGGAACGACAGTGAACACGCTGATACGATCGGGGTTTGCGATCCGCGAACTGGTGGAATTCGCGCCGACCGCTGAACAGATTGCTGAAAACTCCGATTTGGCGGAGGAACTGGAACGCCCGATGATGCTCCTCGTTGCCGCTCAACGCTGACGGCGGGGCCGGTCGGCTGAGCTACCCGATGGTTCTTTCGAGCACGTCGACCCAATTGCGCCAGGCGATCTTCTCGATCAGCTCGCGGCTGTAACCTCTGTCATCAAGCCTGTCGAGAAGTCGCGGCAGGCCCGAGACGTCTCCGATCGCCGACGGGATCACCGCCCCATCGAAGTCGGATCCCAGGCCCACACCGTCTTCGCCCAGGGCCTCCAGCAGTGCGTCGATGTGCTGGACCATGATGTCCAGATCGGTGTCTGCGGTAATGCGGCCATCGGGCCGCAGGAAGGCTGTCGCAAAATTCAGTCCGACCAGGCCGCCGCTGTCGCGAATAGCGGAGAGCTGCCACTGGGTAAGGTTGCGCGAATGCTCGCAAATAGCATGTACGTTCGAGTGGCTGGCCACCAACGGCGCCCTGCTGATGGCGGCCACGTCGCGGAAACCCTGCTCGTTGAGGTGGGAGAGGTCGATCAGGATCCCGAGTTCGTTGCATCTCCTCACCAGGGCCTTTCCGGCATCGGTCAAGCCCGGTCCGATATCGGGTGTGGCGGGAAAGTGGAACGGTACCCCGTGCCCGAAAGCATTCGTGCGGCTCCAAACGATTCCCAGCGAGCGCAGGCCTGCGGCATAGAGCACGTCCAGAAAGGAGAGGTCCGTATCGATGGCCTCGGCGCCCTCGATGTGGAACACCGCTGCGAGAGAACCTTTTCCGATTGCGTCTCGCACCTCCCGCGCGCTGCGGCAGACCGTGAAGGCTCCAGACGATTCCCTTTCGATCCTGAAGAGAATTGAGGCCATTGAGATGGTTGACGAGAGCGCGTCGGCACGGTCGAGCGACGGAGGATTGACATTGCCCTCGCGCGCAATGACCTCGCCCGGCTTTTCCGTGGGGGGCGGGAAAATCGCGAACAGACCTCCTGCAAAACCGCCTTCCCGGGCGCGCGGTAGGTCGATATGACCGCCGGGCGCTCCGTCCAGGAAAAGCTTTTTGGCATCGGCGTCCTGCATTTTGTAAAGCCGCAGGAGCACGTCATTGTGGCCATCGAAAACGGGGATCGGAGCGGTCATGAAACGCCTTCGCTGAAGGATGTGATCACAGGTCCCGTTTTAGGCAAGAGTGTCAGCGAGCGCAAACTGCATTGTATCCCAGCCCTCAAATCCTGCAGGAGGATTGAGCTCAGGGAACTGGCCGCCCACGACCAGCGGAGGCCGCCCTCCTTCCGTCCTTCCGCGATCAAGTGCCGTAGCGCTCGGTCCGAATGATCGGGGCGGCCAGTCCCGCGGCCAGCGACGCATCTGCTGCAGTGTTCACGAACGGATTGGAGCCGCAGATGAAGACATGCCTTGGTGCAACGGGTAGCCGCGCCAGCGCTTCCTCGATCATCGCCGCATCGATTCGCCGCGAATAATCGCCGCTTCGGGCGGAAACGCCGCGTGTCAGCGTGAGCATCAGCGAGAAACCGTCACCGGAACTGTCCAACTCCAGGAGCTCATCGCGGTAGAGCACATCCTCCCAGGTTCGCGAAGAGAGCAGGAGAAGCGTCGGTACATCGGACCCGATCGATCGCCGATAGCGGATCATGGCCATCAGGGGCACGAGGCCCGAACCGCCGCCGATAAGGAGAAGAGGGCCGCCATCCGCGGCGGTCCATATGAAATGTCCCCCGAGGGGCCCCCGCAGTTCGATTTCATCTCCCACTTCCGCGACCTCGTGAAGGAAGGGGGACACCTCTCCGTCATCGAGGCGCTCGACAGCCAGTTCGATCTCGCCCGACGAACCGGGTGCCGAAGCGATGGAATAGCTGCGCACCGCGCTATATCCGTCCGGCGCTGTCAGCCGCAGATCGACGTGCTGCCCGGCGAGGTGTTGGAAGGGATGCGGCGGGGCGAAGAAGAAGCTCTTGATCCGGCTGGTTTGGCGCACGATCCGAACGATACGTGCATTCTGCCAGGGAACCGACGCCTTCCGCGTTGCGGAGGCGTCAGTCATTCGTGTATCGCTGCTCCCGCCAAGGATCGCCGTAGATGTGATAGCCGCGCAACTCCCAGAAGCCGGGCTCGTCACGCTCCGTGAATTGCAGCCCGTTGATCCATTTTGCGGATTTCCAGAAATAGAGGTGGGGAACGAGCAGCCTTGCCGGCCCGCCGTGATCGGGCTCCAAAGGCTTGCCCTCATAACGCAACGCGATCATTGCCCTTCCGCCGGTCAGATCTGCCAGCGGAACATTGGTTGAGTAACCGTCATAGGAATGAGCCAGGAGGTAAGGCGTCGGCGCTTCCACGCCGGCTTCCGCCAGCAGATCGTCGATCAGGACGCCTTCCCAGGACGTGTTGAGCTTGGACCAGGCGGTGACGCAGTGTATGTCGCGGGTGGCTTTCGTCTGCGGCAGGGCATTGAATTCCGCCCAGCTCCACATCTTCACCGGCTTCGGTCCAATCTTCAGTGTAAAGGACCATTTCTCCGGATAAATCCTGGGAGTCGGACCTGCCGAGAGAACCGGGAAATCCTCAACCAGGTGCTGACCGGGCGGTATGCGCTCCGCTTCGCTGCCCGATCGCCCTCTGCCGGTGAAACCGCGCGTCGCCATGAAATCTGCTCCTAAGTTTGCCTCTAGATAGGAGAGGTCATTCGGGTTGGCCACTCAGGAGCGGATAGGCTTCGGGCAGGAGGCGCTCAGTGGGTCGCGTCCGCCACCCACTGGTGCCAATCTTCCTCGCTGCCGTGGAACACGTTGAGGTCGATCTTGCCGTCTACGCCATGCGAGAGACCCGAGCCTGAATATTGCCAGAAGACCCATTTGCGGCCTGGATAGACTTTGGATGGATGGGCGGCGACGGAGCGCAGCCAGAAAGGATGGTTGGGAAACGCGCCTTGCAGGTTGTCCCGGTAGAAATCCGGTGCGGTGTAGATGATGGGCCGCTGGCCGTAATGGCGTTCCAGCTTGTCGAGAAAGACCTGCATCTTCTCAAGCACGACCTCGCGCGAAGGGCGCTTCTTGCAGTTGGAATCGCCGTTCCATTCGACATCCAAGACGGGCGGCAGGGCTCCCGGCTCCTTGGGGACGTTGCGGATGAACCAGTCGGCTTGCTCGCTCGCCACCCGGCACCAGTAGAAGAAGTGATAGGCGCCCCGCTTCAGGCCCGCCTCAGCGGCCGCGCGCCAGTTCTTCTTGAACATCGGATCGAGATGATCGCCGCCATCCGTGGCTTTGATATAGGCGAAGTTCGCGCCTTGCGAGCGCAGCTTGACCCAATCGATCTCTCCCTGCCAGCGCGAGACGTCGACGCCGTGAACAGCTAGGGAATGAGGCGATGCACGACCGAAATTGATGGGTTTTGCGTCGCGGAAGCGCTGACGGTAGATCTCGCTTCTCGGGCCGCGCTTCTTTCTAAGTGCAGGTGGAGAGATGAATGCCGCGGGCCTTGCCGACGGTATGGGCATTCCCACTTCGATCACCGCGGATTCCAGTGCATGCGGGATCGGTGCCGGAGGCGCCATGGCGAGCATTTCCGGCGCTTCATTCCCTTGTGCAGAGGCAATGTCGGCCGGAGGCTCAATTCCCGTGCTTTGGGCGACGGAACTGGTCGTCTCCATCGATGGCTGCGCCAGCAGTTCATCAATGGTTAGACCGCGCGAACTGCACGCAGCCAGGGAAAGGCAGGCGAGAAGGATTGCTGGTACGCCTGAGAAACGCATGAGCACCCGTACGCAGAAAAAGTTGACCGGCGGAAAGCCCGTCGAGGCCCCCATGCGTGAAATGCTAACGGCAAATTACCAAGAAATATTGAATCGCTATTTAACCATTCGTGAGAATGGTGGGCGCTCCTCGCCAGCAAACCCCTTGAGAACTACGGTTCCCTATATCCGCTCGGCAGGATCTCCAAGTCGTAACCGGCCGGATCGTTCATGAAGATGAGCGCTGCCCGTTCCTCCGCGCCCCCGGGGACATAGTCGAACGTGACTTCCCGCTCCTCGACCACCTGATCGCCGTCTCTCAAGCGCCCTTTCACGAGCACTTCCGCTGCCGTCGCGTCGCCCTCGTTCGTGATCCGGAATTCCACGTGATGACCCCCCTCGCGGGACATCACCTGATCGACATTGATGACCAGGCTGGGAATGCCTTCCTTCGAATTGAAGGCCTGGTAGAGCAGGAAAGCGATCATGGCCAAGACCAGCAGGGCCGAGATCGTTCCGACAATCCACTCGATAACGCCGGGCTTCGCATTGGGCTTTCCTTTCTGGTCCACCTTCTGATGCATCCGGTTCTCTTTCTGCTCTGCTTTGACGCTGGCCAATGATGTGCCCTCACAAGATCAATCGAGCTGCAGCCGCGCCAAGGGAGGCGGGAAAGCCCAGGACGACGACCGCCATCAGGATTTGTGTTGCCGCCTGTCCGTCCATGCGGCCAAAGGTCCAGAGGACATAAAGGCTGACGAGGATCGAAATCATATAACCTGCCAAAGTGAACCGCAGGAATGCGCTCCACCACGGCGTGTCAGGCCCGAGCGTGCTCTCGCCCTTGAATTCCAGTGCATATACGAAGCCATGCATCAGCATAACGGAAAGCAGGATGAGAAGGGCCGCCTGCCACTCGGTCATCTTATAGGAGATGAGGACCATCTCTTCGGTCGGGGCGAGGTTCAGGCCGAGAAAAAGCGAGCCGATGACCATCAGGAACAACTCGCTCGCGTAGGTCTCTTCTGGTGTTCCTTTCTCCGGTTTCACCTTTCTTCCGCCAAGCTGGGACCGTCCCAGGAGTGCTCCGATGCTGGCAGGCATGGATTGGATCGCGATCTTGCCGATGGTCTCGTCCAGGGGCATCTCGGACGTGATGATGCCGAAGATCCAGAGCACGACGACGCTGGCAACAATGCCTATCCCATAGGCGATCAACGCGTCGCGCAGATCCTCCCGCCACTCGAAGGTCGCTTCGAAACCGGCGTGATGAGAAAGCAGTGTCAGGAGCGGTATGTTGACGATCAGAAGGAGGGCCAGCCGGAAACGATCCAGATAAAAGCCGAGCCACCACATCTCCATCGTCATCAGCATCGGCAGTGCGAAGATCAGTGCACCTCCGAAACCGCGTGCCAAGCCGACGAGAAATTGATGCGTTGGGGACCTTCGGGAGCCTTTCAATTCCGGCTCATCCGATGTGGCCGAAACTGCTGAACGCTTTCGCACGTCTTTGAAATTCCTACCTATCTTTCCGCGACAACGGCAGGGCAGCGAGATGGTTCCCAGGCTTTGCTCCCGCGGCAAAGCGGTGCATCATCCCGAGTTCCAAATTTGCTCAAGCGGAAGGCGGAGCAGGCAAGCGTGCATCCAACCGCAGGAACATCGGTACAACTGATCTATGAAGGCGTTTTCGTCCGCACGCTGGACCATCTTGTCCAGCGCTTCGCCGGCGCGAGAGGCTCGAACCTGGAAGCCTGGACGTTCGATGATGAGCGGAGCCGCCGGGCAGCCGAGGCCAAACTGGCAGCGTACGGTGTCCGGGCTCGCTTCCGCAGCGCCTATAAACCGTTGCTGCACTTCTTCCTGGAGGAAGTGCACTTGAGCGGGTTGGCCGCCGTCCACGTGATCTACCCGGTCCATGCCGCCGCCCCCGAAAACCGGTTTCGGCTTGAGACCTATCCGCTTGCGGCCCTTCTGGGCGGCGCAAAGCTCACCTTCGAGGCCGCAACAAAGCAGAACCTCGTCTATGAAGTAAAGCTGACGCGGGGGGACGGCCAAACAAGCAGCCATTCCGTCTTCGCCCCCAATCGCGTTCACGCCGACTTCGCCGGGGAGACGCTTGTTTCGCCAACGGGCTGGCTGAGGATAGACGGCGATCTGCGGGGCAAGCGGTTCGAGACGGACTACGAGGCGTTGTTTGCTGCGGTTATCGATGCGGTGACCTCCCACGGATGGGGCGACCGTGAACCGTATTTCGAGGAGTTGAACATCGCGGTCACGCTTCCGATCGAGGACCGGCGGCTTCCGGTGGGAGAGGAAGCGATCTCTCCGAGGGAGGCGATGCATGAAGACCTTTATTTCTCCCTTCTCGAGGTCTTTCAGAAGCGGTCGGGCCGTGCGAGCGGTGATCGGGGGCTCCGGCCCGGCCAAATCGTTCCCGAGGTGCATTATGCGGAGGCGGATCCTGCGGTGCGGATCGAAACGCGGCCGCTTGCGCGGTCCGAAATGGATGCCGCTTCGGTGCCACTTGATAGCGCGGCATCACCGATTTCAGCTGGCCAAGTAAGGGCAGAACTCGCCGGGATCGGCGGAGAGGCGTTTGCATCCCGCGCCTGGTCAGGCCGCGCCGTCGAGGCGTGCTATCGCAGAGGGGCCGACCGAGCCGTGATGATCAGCGCTGGTCAGCATGCCAACGAGACCACGGGAATCGTCGGCTCCCTGCGCGCTGCCAGGGTTCTGGCAGGACGAGCTGGCGCTCACTTCGTGATTTCTCCCTTGGAGAACCCGGACGGCTACCAGTTGCACTGGCGATTGAGCGCCGCCAATCCCCGCCATATGCATCACGCAGCGCGCTATACCGCTCTCGGCGACGACCTGGAATACCGGAGCGAACCCCTTTTCGAGAAGGCGATCCGGCACGAAGGTGAACGTCTAAGCAAGGCGAAGCTCCACTTGAACCTGCACGGTTATCCCTCTCATGAGTGGACGCGTCCGCTTTCCGGCTATGTCCCACGCCAATTCGAGATGTGGACGCTGCCCAAAGGTTTCTTTCTTATCATGCGCCATCATGCACCGTGGGCGCAGGTAGCCGAACGGCTGGTCGACCGGGTGACGGCGCGCCTGGCGCGGCTGCCCGGACTTCTGGCATTCAACGGAAGTCAGATCAGCCTGTCCAATACCCATAGCGGAAGCTCTCATTTCCGCATCATCAACGGAATCCCTTGCGTCGTTACGACGGATGACCGTCATCAAGCGCCACTGACCTTCATCAGCGAATATCCTGACGAGACGATCCATGGACCGGCGTTCATTGCCGGCCACGCGGCGCAGATGGAGTTCGTACTGGCTGCCTATGAGGCGTACCAGGAACTGGATCTCAAACCTGCGATGATCGCGTGAGCGCAAAAGGCGGCGCTTGCGCGCCGCCTTGGTTTTCTGTTCGCAAAACTTAGAGGGTGGAACTCAGGGGCCGGTCGCCTTCTTCGTCGCGGATACGCGTCGGCAGGCCCATTTCGTCCAGGAGGCGCAGGAAGGGCCGCGGCGGCAATTCTTCCACGTTCACCATCTTCTTCACGTCCCATGTGCCGTCGGCAATCAGCAATGCCGCCGTCACCGCCGGAACGCCGGCTGTGTAGGAGATGGCTTGGCTCCCGACCTCCTCATAGGCGGCCTTGTGGTCGGCCACATTGTAGATGAAGACTTCGCGCTCTCTGCCGTTCTTTTTGCCTTTGACCAGATCCCCGATGCAGGTCTTGCCCGTATAGTCCGGCGCAAGGGAGGAGGGGTCTGGAAGGACGGCCTTGACCACCTTCAGCGGGACCACTTCCAATCCCTCCGCTGTCTTGATCGGCTGCTCCGAGAGCAGTCCAAGATTCTTCAGGACGGTGAACACTGTGATATAGCGCTCGCCGAAGCCCATCCAGAAGCGGACATGAGGCACATCGAGATTGCGTGAAAGCGAGTGGATCTCGTCGTGCCCGGTCATGTAGGTCTTGCGGTTGCCGACAACCGGCAGGTCCCAATCCTTACGGACCTCGAACATCTTGTTGGACGTCCACTGCCGGTTCTGCCACGACCAGACAACGCCGGTGAATTCGCGGAAATTGATCTCCGGATCGAAATTGGTCGCAAAATAGCGCCCATGATCGCCCGCATTCACGTCGATGATGTCGATGGAGTCGAGGCTGTCGAAATACTCGTCGCGCGCAAGCGCGGCGTAGGCATTGACGACGCCCGGGTCGAAGCCCGCGCCGAGGACGGCGGTGATGCCGGCCTTCTCCACTTCCTCGCGTCGCTTCCACTCGTAGTTCCCGTACCAGGGCGGGGTTTCGCAGATCTTGAGCGGATCCTCGTGGATGGCGGTGTCGATATAGCTGGCGCCGGTCTCGATGCAGGCTGTCAGCACCGACATGTTGAGAAAGGCAGAGCCCACATTGATGACGATTGAGGTGTTCGTCTTCCTGATCAGCGCTTTCGTGGCCTCGATGTCCAACGCGTCGAGCGCGTGAACATCGAGGACGCCGGGCGTTTTCATGCTCCGTTTCTCATGCACGGAAGCACGTATCGCCTCGCACTTGGCAAGCGTGCGGGACGCGATATGGATGTCACCCAGCACATCATTGTACTGCGCGCATTTATGCGCCACGACCTGCGCCACGCCTCCGGCGCCGATGATGAGGACGTTCTTCTTCATTTCGTCGGAAAGACTCCTTTGGTTTGCTAGGAAAGACTTCGTTCGTAATCGGTGAAGGTGAAATCGCGCACCAGCCGGATGCTTCCGTCGAGTTCGCGAATGGCGATGGACGGCATCTTCACGCCGTTGAACCAGTTTTTCTTCACCATCGTGTAGCCCGCAGCGTCCTGGATCGAGATGCGGTCTCCGATTTGAAGCGGCTCGGGAAAGCGGAATTCCCCATAGACGTCGCCGGCGAGGCAGGACTTGCCGCACACCATATAGCTGTAGTGGCCCTCGTTCGGCTCGATATGCGCCTGTTCCCGATAGATGAGGAGGTCGAGCATATGGGCTTCCACCGAACTGTCGACGACGACGATCTCCTTTTGGTTGGAGAGCCTGTCAAGCACGGTGACTTCGAGGGTCGTGCTGTTGGTGATCGCAGCCTCGCCGGGTTCCAGATAGACCTCGACGCCGTGCTTCTCAGAAAAGGCACGCAGCCGCGCGCAGAAGGCGTCGAGCGGGTAATCCTCGCCCGTGAAATGAATGCCGCCGCCGAGGCTGACCCACTTCACCTTCTTGAACAGGTGCCCGAACTTCTCCTCGGTCGCTGTCAGAAGACGGTCGAAGAGTTCGAAATCCTCGTTCTCGCAATTGTTGTGGACCATGAAGCCATCGATGCTTCCGAGAACACGGCCGATTTTCTCCGCGTCCCATTCTCCCAGACGGCTGAAGGGTCGCGCAGGATCGGCAAGGTCGAATTCGGAAGAGCTGACGCCCGGATTGAGGCGAAGTCCGCGCGGTATGCCGGCGGCCTTGTCTCCGAAGCGATCGAGCTGCGAAATGGAATTGAAGATGATCTTGTCGGCATAGCCGATCACCTCGTCGATCTCATTGTCGGCGAAGGCGACGCTATATGCGTGGGTCTCTCCGCCGAAGCGCTCGCGCCCGAGACGCACCTCGTAAAGGGAGGACGACGTCGTCCCGTCCATGTGCTGACGCATAAGGTCGAACACGCTCCAGCACGCAAAACATTTGAGCGCCAATAGAACTTTCGCGCCGGATTTTGCGCGGACCTGCTCGATCTTCTCCAGATTCGAAAGAAGCTTGCGCTTGTCGATCAGGTAATAGGGCGTTTGAAGTGACGACATCCTGCAAACCCTGTTCATGTCTCGTGGGGTCCTAGGCGAAGGGGCCGCGCAAAACAAGCTATGATTGTCCTTTTTATACTTTGCGCGACAAAGCGCCGGACGAAGGTTTCCTTGGCGGTTTTGCCATTCTCGAATCGTCGGCGTCTCGCACTGGGAATCCGTAGCCGCTCAGCGCTCTGCCGGTTCTGCTATCGCAAAGCCGGTCCTGCCCATCCCACATGGTACGAGATTGGGCGTTGCTCCCGATCGGAGGGATCGCGAGTGTTATCCTTTCACCGCCCCGGCCATCATCGAGCGGCTGATCTGGCGATACATGACGAGGCCGAGGATGACTGGCGGAAGAGCACCGACAATCATGACCGCCGCCGCCACGCCCCATTGCACGCCGCCGCCGCTCGCGGCGAAGAAGAACGAGGCACCCACGGTCACGGGGAGCGCCTTGGAAGTGGTCAACATCAGGCCGAAGAGGAACTCGTTCCAGGCGGTGATGAAGCCGAAGATCAGGCTCGTCGCGATTGCCGGGCGACAGACCGGCGCGATGACCCTGAGCAGGATGCCGGTGCGGCTCGCCCCATCGATGAGCGCTGCTTCATCCAGGTCTACCGGCACTTCCGCGATGGCATTCACGAGAATGACGAGCGCCAGGGGTACGTTGACGATGGCAAGCACCAGCCCCAGGCCGATCCGCGTATCCAGGAGGCCAACCCACTGGAACATCATATAGATAGGGATGGCGAAGATTACCAGCGGCACGGCCCGCAGGTTCACGATGAGGGGGAGCAACGTTCTGGCGCCGAGGCCGCCGCGAACCATCGCATAGGCAGTAGGAAGGGCGAGCAGAACCGCAATGCCGGCGCCAATGGCCGCAGCCGCCAAACTGTTGGCGAGATAGAGAAAGATGTTGAGCCGGTCCGAGACTTGCAGCACCGCTGCATAGTTTTCCAGCGTCGGGGCCTGGATGAACAATCCCGGATTGGTCGAGACTTCTCTTGCGCTCTTGAAGGACGTTACCAGCGTTACGATCACGGGGAAATTGACCGCGAAAGCAGCAATCGCAAAGACGATCCAGCGGAGAATTGTGACCATCTCTATTTCTTCTTCCGGCGTGCCAGCATGTTGAGGCCATAGAGAATGGCGAAGGAGGCCAGGAAGAGCAGCACGGAAGCTGCCACGGCCTTACCGATCGCGCCCTGCTTGAAAAACGCTTCGTAGATGTAGATCGAGAGCGATGCCGTCGATCCGCCGGCTCCGCTGCCGGTCAGCACATACACATTGTCGAACACGCGGAAGCCATCGATGAAGCGGATGAGCAGCGCCACCGCAATCGTGGGCAACATCAGCGGCAGTTCAACGCGAAATAGTCGCTGCCAGGCATTGGCGCCGTCGATGGATGCTGCCTCACGCACCTCGTCCGGAATGGCGTGATAGGCCATGTGAAAAAGGAGGAACGCGAATGGAGTCCACTGCAGCGTCTCGACAACGATCAGCGTCCAGAAAGCCGAGTTGGGGCCGAGGAAAGCCGGACTGTTACCGAACCATTGCCAGAGATAATGAGGGACCGGGCCCGCGAATTCGTGAAGCACAAGGCGGTACATGAGGCCGACGAGCGCGGGCGCAACCATCAACGGCAGCATCAGGATCGCAAGCGGCCAGCTTCGCTCCTTGAAAAGAGGAGCGAGGAAGATCGCAAGGAAAAGGCCCAGCGCGCATTCAAGCGCTGCTGTCAGCAGGCCGAAGCGCAGCGAAAACCAGTTAGCGCGCCAGAACGCTCCGTCCGACAGCACCGCGGCAAAATTGCCGAAGCCGGAAAGAGTGGGGCTCCTCAGGGTCGCAAAGCTGATGTCGGATACGGAATAGACGAGATTGACGACTGCCGGGAAGCCGAGGCACAGAAGCAGAAAAGCCACCAGAGGGGTGGCCAGAAGGTTCCATTCCGTACGTTCGGCAATCTGCATTGGGCGGCCGTCCAGATCCATAGGATGCCCGGCGGCTGTGCCGCCGGGCAATGGTGTTATTTCAGAAGCTCTGCCATGCCGGCCTTGGCATTGGCGAGCGCGGTGTCGATATCTTGCTGGCCGGACCAGTATCCGGTGAACTCCTTGGCCTGGAGCTCATAGACAGCAAGCGCATTGGCGGACGCTCCGCCATTCATCACGTAACCATAGCTGCCGGCGTATTCACCGAGCTTGACGAGATCCGGGCGCTCGGCTGCGATCTCCTTCACCGCGTCTGCCGAGAGAGCCGGCGCACCGCCCGCTCCGGCATAGGTGAGGGCCCCTTCCTTGCTCGAAAGCCAGGTGAGGAACGCCTTTGCGCCTTCCTTGTTGGGCGCGTTCTTGTTCAGGCCCAGTCCAAGGCCGTGGATGTGCGTCTTGCGGCCCTCGGAACCCGCCGGCGGTGCGATCACCTCCGTGACCTCCGCGGCAGCCGGCGATTTGTCGGCGCTGGTGAGGTCTCCGGCGGCCGCGTTCCACTGCAGCATCGCGGCCACCTGGCCGGATGCGAAGGCGGCATTCGCCTCCGGGAATTCGTATGAGAGCGAGTCACGCGGCGTAGCGCCCGCGTCATAGAGGATCTTGTAGAGTTCGAGCCCTTTGCGGAAGGCGTCGGAATCCACAGTGATGTTGCCCTCGGCATCCATCCAGTCGCCACCATAAGAGCGCGGGATAGACTGCCAGACCATAATGTTGAAGAGCAGATTCTTCAGCTGCAGCACCGTGCCGTAGCGGGTCGGGCTGTCCGGATTCACGGCCTGCGTGAAGTAGAGTGCGGTCGCGGCGAAGTCGTCCCAGGTCCACTCGTCGGGGTTCTTGGGCTCGAGCGCCTGTCCCAGGTGCTCCTGCGCAATTTCCTTGTAACGGGCCTTGGCGGCATCGTCGCCCATGAGGCCGTCGATCAGGTCCTTGCGGTAGTACATGAAATGCAGCGATAGGTCCGTCGGGACGCCATATTGCTGGCCATCGAACTGCATGGTGGAAAGGACGGTCTCGCCATAGAGATCCTTGGCTTCTTCCGACAGCGTCACAGGCTCCATGAAGGGAGCGTAGCGGCCGATCGAATAGGTGGCGAGCAGGTTGATGTCGAACGCATCCGAGCCTGCAGCGAGATCCGCCTGCAGCTTGTCCCAGAAGCCATCGCGGTTGAAGAACAGGAGTTCGACCTTGTTCTCCTCCGCGACATCGGATTTTGCATTGTAAGCTTCCACGGCCGCCCGCAGTGCAGTCTCCTCTGGACCGCCCGGCCAGCCAAGAACGGTCACCTCCGCCTGCGCGCTCCCGAGCATCAGGCCACCGGCAAAGACGCAGCCCATCAGGCGCGCCGCCGTCTTAGAAATCGTCCTCATTCACACTCCCCTTTCGTTGTTGGATGGTTTGCAAGATCCGCGATCCCCACCACGCCGGCTTTGTCGCCAAGGCGAGCGGGGACGAGTTTCGGGCGAAGCCTCTGCTCCACGTGGGAAAGCGCGGCCTCGATGCGCTCGAGATAACCCGGCGCCAAGCCGATCCCACCGCCCACCACGATGCGCGGCGGGTCGACGGCCAATTGCACGTTGCGGCAGAGAAGCGCCGCGCGGCGCGCGGAGAGCGCGATGATCTCTTCCGCCCATTGCTCGCCACCGCTCGCCGCCTCGAAGACATCGCGCGCTGAGGCGTTCGGCCGATGGGCTGATGCAGCACGGGCGATCCAGTTGCCGGAGATATGGTCCTCCACAGCGCTGTCATGCGCCGTGGAACTTTCGAAATCCTGCACGCGGAAAAGGCCGAAATGGGCAGCGATGCCGGGCAGCAGCCGCCCGTTCAGCACGACGCCACCGCCGATTCCAGTGGAGATCGTGAGAAAGGCCATGTCCTCACCCGCTCCCGCTCCGAAGCGGTATTCGCCCCAGGCTGCGGCCTGAGCGTCATTGGCAGCCGATGCCGGACAGCCGGCAAGCGTTGAAACGGTTTCTGTCAGGGGAAAACGGTCGGGAATATCGAGGGTTTTTTTGTTCAGGGCGGACCAAAGCCCATTCTCCACAATGCCGGTGACGGCTACCCCGACACGGTCGTACCGGTCTTGCCATGGCCCGATTTGTGCGAAGAGAGCTTCCAGCCAGGCCTTGGGGTCGCCGCCGCGCGGGGTAGGCATTCCAAAACTATCGATGACGGCGCTGTCCTGCACGAGAGCAGCAAGCATCTTGGTTCCGCCGATATCAAGCGCCAGCGTGGAGCCCTGACCTGTCATGAAACGCGTGCTCCGCCCCGCTCAAGGTACTGGTTCATTTCCGAGCGGAACCACGAGGTCACATGCTCCGGCCGCGTGATCGCCGAGCCGACCACGACGGAGTGGGCCCCCGCAGCCAAGGCTTCGCGGGCATGGTCCGGCGTGCGGATGCACCCTTCGGCAATGACGTTCGAGGTCAACGCCCGCATATTGCGAACGAGTTCGAGATCGGGCTCCGTAGGCTCCGTGCCGCCCGTATAGCCCGAGAGCGTGGAGCCGACGATATCCGCCCCTTCGGAAAGGGCCGCGCGCGCATCATCGATGGTGGCGCAATCGGCCATCGCGAGCCGTCCATGCGAATGGATTCGGCGGATAAGTTCGATGGTCGTGACGGGTCGTGCCCGCAAAGTTGCATCATAGGCGATGATGTCTGCGCCCGCTTCGGCCAGGGCATCGACATCCTCGATCCAAGGGGTGATGCGGGTCGGGAAGTCTTCGAGGTCGCGCTTCACGAGGCCGATGATCGGCTTGTCGGTCGCCGCGCGCACGGCTCTCACATATTCGGCGGACTCGATCCGCAGACCTTGTGCTCCACCGGCCAGCGCGGCCAGTGCGAAGGCGACGACGATCGGCGCCGTATCCATCGGACCGCCCTTTACCGGTTGGCAGGAGACGATCAGCCCTTCGCGCAGTTTCTCGAACTTCAACGTCACACAGCACCCCTCTAACGAAACCGTGATATCTTTAGTCGGAACGGACCAGATCGCAACCGGTTTCTAACTGGTATTATCGGTGTAGCTCGATCACGAAGTCATAGACGTCGCCGCGGTAGCGCGTTTCGGTGAATTCCACGATCTGCCCGTCCCGAAGGAAGCAACGGCGCTCCACCACAAGCAAGCCGATATCTTCCGGCGCCTTCAACAGGCGGGCATCCTCCCGGCTGATCGGGCTTGACTGCATCCGTTGGATGGCGCGAACGGGCATCGCTCCCCTGTTGTCCAACGCCGCATAGAGCGAGTCGCCGACTTCCTCTGGCCGCGGCAGGAAACGGGCAGGGAGTGCCGCCGTCTCAATGGCGATGGGCATTCCATCGGCGGTTCGGATGCGTTTCAGCCGCGCGACACGGTCAGCCGCCGAAAGGCCAAGCGCCATCATCTCTGCGGGGGAGGGATGGGAGATTTCCCTAGAAATCCATATGCATCCCGGCTCAAGCCCGCGCCAGCGCATATCTTCCGAGAAGCTGGTCATGGTGGCCAGGGATTTCTCAAGACGCGAGGAGACGATGGTCTTGGCTCCGTGTCGACGGCTGAGAAGCCCATCGGCCACAAGTTCGTCGATCGCCTTGCGGACCGTCACGCGGGAGATGCCGAGATATGCTGAAAGATTTCGCTCGCTGGGCACGACCGCGCCGCGTTTGAGGAGCGACGTGCTGACGGCTTCGGCGAGCGCGGCCTTGAGGCGACGATAAAGTGGCTCGCCGCTCGCCTCCTCAACAACGCGCCTGCGCAGGAAATCCAAAATTGCGGTCTCGTCCATCAGTACTCCTGTAAGCGCAGCACGAGCTTTCTTCACAATATTTTTGCTGATGATCAATCTGGTATTATCGCTGGTCCTATTAAAAGGAACCGACACGTCACCGAGAGGACTTTCCATGGAAAGCAATCCGCCCTATATTTTCATGGGATAAGAGGATGACATGGAAAAGCTTCAGCCCAAGAGCAATGCCACTCTCGCCGAAGGTCTCGTCGTCGCGAAGGCGTTGTTGCGTGCCGCCGATCGGCTCGGCCTGACGGCAAGGGTAATGGGTGCAGTGCTAGGTCTTTCAGAGCCCTCCGTCTCGCGTCTCAAGAAGGGAGAGTTCAACCTGGAGCGGGGAACGAAGTCCTTCGAACTGGCGGTTCTGTTTATCCGGCTCTACCGCTCCCTCGATGCGATCGTTGGTGGCGATGAGAAGATTGCCAGGGCGTGGCTGCGCAACGACAACACCGCCCTGGGCGGCAAGCCGATCGAAAAGATCCAGACCATACCGGGTCTCGTGGATGCCATCGCCTATCTGGACGCCCGACGCGCTATCGTCTGAAGTACGGGCCTATCGCGGCAGATGCTGGCGATTGGTCGAGGCCCAGCATCGGGTTTCGACCCTGAAGCTCGTCGATACGCTCGATGAGCAGACGCTCCTCGAAGATTTGATCGAGGAGACGAAGCCTTCGGTACCGGTCGAGTGCCGCCACCTGGATTATCTCCTTGCAACGCCCTTCCGTTACGGCTCCATTTATCCTCAGGGTTCGCGCTTCCGCCGCGCGGGCCGGACACTCGGTGTCTACTACGCATCGGAGGAAGCGCGGACAGCGGTGGCGGAAATGGGCTTTTACCGGCTATTGTTCTTTGCGGAATCCCCCGCTACGCCCTGGCCGTCGGATGCGGCCGAGTACACAGCTTTTGCTGCGGAGGTTGCCACCGAACACGCGCTGGACCTGACAGCGCCGCGCCTCGACCGGGACGAAGCGCGCTGGACGAATCCCACGAGCTATGCCGAGACACAGGATCTTGCGGATGCCGCGCGCGCTGGATCGATCGAGATCATTCGCTACCGGTCCGTCCGAGATCGGAATGGCGGCAGCAATCTGGCACTCCTTACCTGCCGTACTTTCTTGCAGCCGGCACCGATCGAGCGTCAGAGCTGGCGCATCCGTGTAAGCCCGTCCGGCGTTCAGGCGATCTGCGAGTTCCCCGAGGCGCGCCTTGAATTTGCAAGGGATTTCTTTGCCGATGATCCGCTGATTCAAAGCTTTGAGTGGGAGCGCTGAGCTCGCGGCTTTGCCGCGATAACCACAACCGTGCGATGAGAATGTGAGCTGCGCAACCCCTTGAAGGCAGCGGGCTTTCTCTCTAGCTCAATAATGTCTGCCGCTGTTTGGAGGCGGTCCGGTTCAGCGGGTTCTGACACCGCGATCCGGATGAGCTCCGAGAAGCGGTTTGCTTCCGGCAGACGCGAAACCGGCAACAGAAGAAGGCTGCATTCTGCGGCATGCAGGAGGAGTGCAACCAGGACGGTGTCCATGGGTGGCACCATTATCATCGCAACCGGAAGGAGAATAGAAATGGCTATTCGTGATCTCATTCCGTGGGGGCGCAACGACAACCAGGCGGGCATCAGTCCCTTCCTTGATCTCCACAGGGAAGTGAACCGCCTTTTCGACGAGGCTTTCCGCGGCTTCAGCACACCAATGAGTTTGGGCCGATTTCCGTCCATGCCGGGATGGCCTACCCTTGAGGTTTCCGAGACGGACCGCGAGATCAAGATCACCGCAGAGGTCCCCGGCCTGGAGGAGAAGGACATCGAGGTGCTCCTGCAGGACAATGTTCTGACCCTTCGCGGCGAAAAGAAAGCGGAAACGGAGGACAAGGATCGTCACTTCAGCGAGCGCTACTATGGCCGGTTCGAGCGACGCATTCCGATCGACGTCGAGGTCGATGAGGATAAGGTGAACGCCAACTTCAAGAACGGCATTCTGACCGTGACCTTGCCGAAAACCCAGCAAGCGCAGAGCAGGGCCAAGCGCATCGCCATTAACGGCAAAAGCTAAGCGGGGAGCGGCCGGCTTAGCCGGCCGCTTTCTCAACTTCGCAGCCTTCCGTCGCCCATACCCGCTGAAACGCCTATCTCGTCCGCGGTTTGACCGGCCTTGGAAGGCGGCGCGGGAAGCCTCCGAGTGGTATGTACGGGCTCGTGGGATTTACATCGAAATCGACGACTTTCACGCAAGTCTGTGGCCTGCGGTGATTGGGGCCTGAGTGCCACGGGCCATCGCGCAGATGGATGTCCTCAACCCTGTCCAGATAAAAGCATCTCCATTGGCCTGCAGGCGGAAGAGGCCGGCTGCTTGCTCCTGCGAACTGGAATACCAGGGCTTTTTCCTCACCGTCGCTATGGCCGAGGATTATCGGGCAAACCTCGCGAATGTAGTCATCATAGAGGCAAAGGATGTGCTTACGCTCCTTCATTGCCCTAGCAAACAGCCTATAGGTCGCGCTCGGCATCACATTCTCCATCCCCAGGAGCCGGGATCGTGGAGTTTGTGGCCAGAGTGGAAACCGCGTCAAGTATCTTGCATTTGCGTTCTTGTTTTGTTCTAATCTGAAGGGGTTGTGGGGCGCGTCTGAGTAAGGAACGATTGTATGAGCGCCCAAGGGACTTTCCCATTTATCAGCCCATCGCCGTGGCGACCTAAACGTCCGGAAAGGCTGGTCTTTATGCTGTTCCCTGATGCGGACACGTCAAACTATATCGATTGGCTCAGAAATCGCCTTATTCAGGAGTTCAGCCTCGAAGGCAAAGATCTCCTGAGGGAACGCCTTCACATGTCCCTGCACCACATCGGAGACTATAAAAGCCTGCGTAGTGCAGTCCTTTATGCGGCAAGCTTGGCGGCGCGCGCAGTTTCCGCGACATCTTTCCAGGTGACGCTCCGCTCGATCGTGAGCTTTCCGCCAGCTCCGAGAAAGAAGGACAGGCCGCTGGTACTGCTGGGTGAAAGTGACGGACTGCTTCACCTGCACCAATCCCTTGCGCTCGCCCTGCGCAAAAACGGCTTACGCGCGTCGGATGATCTTACGCCTCATATGACGCTCTCCTACGCGCCAAAGGGTATTCCTTTGCAACCAATCGAGCCGATCCGCTTCGTCGCGAACGAGTTTGCCCTTGTTCACAGCATGCGTGGCCTGTCGAAATACAATGTACTCGAGCGATGGCCGCTGGCTGGATAGGGAAGCCGTGAGCCTACCATACGCGGCGAAGGTGATTGTCCCAGGCAGGCTGGCCCGTGGCCTCGGCACGAATGGATTGCGCAGCGGCTGGGCCGGCCGTGATGATCGCTCCCCGGCCACTGGTCGCCAGAACTTCCATCGATGCGGCCGGGGCCACGCCGCATCCGTCTGCCAGCGGCTGCTGCCCCAGGCAGCGGCCGGTCTCCGTGTCCCAAAATGCGATGAGCCCGCCGTGCGGACTGGAAGTGGCAAGCATGCCTCCGGAAGGATCGATCGCAACCGAACCGATATAGTTGCGCAATCCCTGAAGGATATCCGTCGGGCCGGGGAAAAGCTCGATCTCGCGGCCGCGCTGATGCCGTCCCACGAGTGGTGGCATATCGGTGGGAGGGCCTTCGTACTGGCAGCCGAACCAGATGTTGCCTGCCCGATCGATTGCCATATGCCGTATCGAAAGCTGATGGAGTTCGGCGGCAAGGGAGGCGCTTTCGATCATATCGCCGGTGGCGATATCGATGTAGCTGAGGCTCGGAGCCATGGTCGCGAGATTGAGCTTGGTGCCGCCATAATCCGGATGCGTCAGGATCCCCCCATTGGCCACGCAGAGCGTTTTCCCGTCGGTGAGCAGAACGGCCTCGTGCGGGCCTATTCCGTCGGTCGGAAACTCCCCGACGCGGCGAAAGGCGTCCGTTGCGTCGTATACGCCCATCACGCCGCGCCCGCCTTCGAAATCATTTTCCGTGGCAAGCATCAGCTTACCGTCAAGTGTGAAGACGCCATGGCCGAAAAAGTGGCGGTCCGGTGCTGCTGCTATCGCCACCGGCTCCGTCTTGCCATCGACATCGAAAGCAACGGCGAAGCGACCGGGCGAGCGTGCGAAGGCCACCGCACGGCGGCGGGGCGCGTCGATGGCAAAGGAATGGCCGCGCCCTTCGAGGGGGAGCACCAGCCGGTCGCGCCCACGCTCGTCCATGACCGCCGCCTCGTAGCGCCCCCCATTCAGGCGCGCGCCGAGGAATAAGGCTTCATCCGCTGCAGCCGCACCGGAAAGCGGGAACAGCGCCCCGCCTGCAAGAGCAAGGAACGTCCGTCTGTCAATCGCCGTCGAGCGCATTGAAGCCCATCGTCAATCCGATTGCTGCTGAAAGCTGCTCACCCAAAGTGCGGTTGGCCCCTTGAAGCGCGACCGCTGCATAGGCGATGCGATTGCGGTCCTCTTCCGTGCCGAACGCCGTCTCCGCCGGCGCATCCACGCCTGCGAGGGCATCCCGCGCGTGCTCCAGATCGAACAGTACCGAATCGAGAATACCCCGGCCGTTGTCGTCGAGTTCTTCGCCGAAGCCCGTCGCATTGAGCAGCTCGATCATGCCTTCCACCTGGGCGCCCACAAAGTCGAATGTGAGATCGGAACGCCAGAAAGGCGCACGGCGGCCATTGGCCTTCTCCCTACTGTCGCCGAGCGCCGGCAGAAGCTCCGCGTCGCGGGCAAATTGGAGCGAGGTGCCGAGCGCCTTCACGATCTCCACCGCCACCTCGCCCGACGAGCGGTAAAGCGCGCTGCCGGCGGAAGGCTGGGTCAAAGCGGTACTGAAGGGGGTGCCCGGCGCCCAGGCGGCCGCAGTGTCATTGGCAAGCTGAGAGAGGTTCGCGGCAATCGCCGTTCCATAGCGGCAGCGGAAATCGCCGCTTCCGGAGACGAGCGTCTCGGAGCCGGAACCGAAGAGCACGAACTCGAGCGCCGGCAATCCCTGCACCGCTACGCTCTTTTCCTTCAGTCCCGCCGGTTTGGCGGCTTGCTCATCTTCGCCGGCGAGCACGCCTTGTACCTGGCGTAAGGTTACCCCGCGAGTGTCGGGCCAGAAAAAGATGTGCTCGAACCTGTTCTCCTGCGTGAGCGGCCCGAAACGCAGAACCGAGACCGGCCCCCAGGTTCTGACTGTTTCGGCGAAAGCGGCGCGCGCATTGTCGAGTGCCCCTTCACCGGGCGCGGAACACAGCGCCTCCGTCTTCTCCTGCAAAGCCCCGGTCGCCTCGGAAAAGGCTGAGAGATGTGGATTGGCGTAGTCTTGCGTTACACGGGTGCCGATGTCGGACGGAATGCGTGCGCCGTCTTGGGCGATTGCGGTGAGGGTCGGAAGGCAGACTGCTGCCAGCACAGATGCCAGCAGCCTGCCGCTTGTCTTACTAATGTCTGTTGCATGGCTGGCCATCAAAGCGATTCCAGAAAACGGATGAGGTTCTCGCGTTCAGCCTTTTCCATTTCGACTACCTTGTTGCGTGCAGCCTCCGCTTCGCCGCCATGCCACAGGATCGCTTCCAGCAGCGTGCGCGCACGACCGTCATGCAGGTAAGTCGCCTCGCCGCTGACTGTCTTCGTCAGGCCGATCCCCCATAACGGTGGAGTGCGCCACTCCCTCCCAGTTGCTGTGCCCTCAGGTCGGTTGTCGGCGAGGCCTTCGCCCAAGTCGTGCAACAGGAGATCACTGTACGGCCAGATAAGCTGGAAGGCCAGGGACAGCACGGCCACATCGCGCCGGGTCACATATTTCGGTGTGTGGCAACCGGCGCAGCCTGCCTCATAAAATGCTCTCTTTCCGGCAAGCACCGCCGGATGGTCCACCTCGCGGCGAGCAGGAACGGCAAGGTTGCGCGAATAGAAAGCGACGAGGTCGAGGAGGTCGCCGGGCACCTCCTGACCGCCCAGATGTGGCTGCGCACCGTGCGGCATGGTGCGGCAGGCCGACTGGGCCTGCGTGCACTCGCCCCAATGATCCGGCGCAAGAGGCGTGGAGAGGCCCATATCGTTGGAAAAGGCATCGGCTGATTGCTGCATGATGGTTGCGGCATTGCCCTTCCAGCCGAAGCGCCCAAGCTTCCATTCCCCGTTTTCGTCGCGAACCCAGCGCGCACGGCCGGAAACACCATCGCCATCGGCATCATCGGGATCCTCGCGTGCCAGAATGTCGCCCTCGTCGATGGCCTCGATCAGCCCCAGCCCGATCATCGGCGGTGCGACGCGCGCTGAGAACATCGCGTCGGGTCTCAAAGAACCGTAACCGAGCTTGTCGATCGCGAGCACCGGCTTGCGCAGGTGAACGGTCTCTCCCCCGCTAAGGGAGATGGGCACGTCCTCATAGGCGACGCGAACGCGCCCTTCCGCAGGCAGGCCAGCTGCCGCGAAGTCTTGCAGCTGCCCTCCGTAGACCGGGTCGCCTATAGCCGAAACATGTCCGGCCGAAATCTTCTTCTGCTCCTCTTCCGTGGGCGGCACCGAGAGCCGCACGAGAAAGGAGACCGTCTGCTCCTCCGGTCCGCTTGGTGCATGTCCCCGGCCATCCTTGATGTGGCAGGATTGGCAGGCGCGCGCATTGAAAAGCGGCCCGAGCCCGTCGGAAGCTTCAGTCGAGGATGGGGCGGTCACCCAGTCCTTGCGAAAGAGCCCGTTTCCCAAAAGAAAACGCTGCTGATCCTCGAATTTCAGATTGGCGGAAGGATGCGAAAAGATATCCGGGTTGATGTGTTTCGTGGTGGTGGCTGCGCCGGCTTGCATCTTTTCGAAGGATTCGGCCTTGCTGAAATCCGTCGTTTCGCGCGTCACCTTTTCCACGCGCGCCCGATCGCGCGCATTCAAATCGTCGCGCGGCCTCGGTACATCCGCTTGCACCGCGAATGTGGTCAAAGCCGCGCCGGCCAGTAGGAATACCCATAAACGAGAACGCATCAGGCCATCCAGGCCCCTCGGCCGAGACGTTTTACTGAAAAACCGCGTCGGGATTATCGAGGCTGTCGGATCCTTCGATGGAGACGCCAGAAACGCCGAGGGCCGCGATCACCCGTTCTAGGGAGCGCGTCTGGTCGACCAGACCGTCGATGACCGCCTGTACGGCGGCATTCCCTTCCGCATTGCCCTCGCCAATCATCTGATCGTAGGCCTCGATCGTCTCGGCACGAGATTTCAGAGCCTTTGCGGCTTCATAAGTTGCGTCCAGCTTGGCTTCCATCTCGTCCGCCAGCACCGGATCCTTGTCGCGGACGAGTGCTGCCAGGCTTGGGCCCTCTATCGTGCGGCCATCTATGCGGTCGTACTTGCCGAAATAGACGTTTCGAATTCCTTGCACGTCATAGAAGTGGCTGTTGTGCGTGTTGTCGGAGAAGCAATCATGCTCCTCCTCCGGATCATTGAGCAGGAGCCCGAGCTTCATACGCTCACCGGCGAGTTCGCCATAGGAAAGCGAACCAAGCCCCGTCAGCATGGATGTGAGGCCGGCATTTGGATCGCTTTGGGTGAGCGCGTTGCGTGCCGCGCCCCCTCCCGACCAATTCGATACCATCTCTTCAAGATCGGAAATGAGGAGGTCGGTAGCAGCCGTGAGATATTGGGCACGGCGGTCACAGTGGCCCCCAGTGCAGCTGGCGGGGTCGAAGTCGGTGTAAGGACGATCGCCTGCGCCAGGGTTGGTGCCGTTGAGGTCCTGCCCCCAAAGGAGGAACTCGATCGCGTGATAGCCGGTTGCGACATTTGCCTCTATCCCCCCCACCTCATGCAGCGATCGGAGGAGCTCGGGGGTGATTCGGGAAGTGTCAATCGTCTCGCCTCCAACGCTCAGCTTGTCATTCGCAATGACGTTGATGGCGTAGAAGGCGTTGATGTCGGACTCCGTCCCGTAACCTGCATCGACATAGTCAATGAGGCCTTCGTCCAGCGGCCACGCGTTTACACGGCCCTCCCACTCGTCCACGATGGGATTGCCAAACCGGAACGCCTCCGTCTGCTGATAAGGTACGCGGGCGGCCAGCCATGCTTGCCGCGCGGCGGCGAGTGTCTCTTCCGAAGGTTTGTCGATGAGCGCGCTGACGGCGCTCTGAAGGGACCGGGCCGTCTCCAGGCTGTCTTCATAACCGGCCAGCGCGATATCCGCATAGTTGACGAGAACCGCCGACGGTTCCTGGGCATGGGCAAAAGAGGCGCCTACCGCCGCCATGGCGAGGGCAACAGGAAACTTCATCGAAATCCTCATCTACAACCGGGGCGAGAAAGCGCTGTAGCCTATCCGAGAATAGTGGAGCAAATCAATCCTGTTTTCTCCGCTCGCGAGTCTCGGGACCGCGGGGCTTTGGACCCGACGATCCCTTGACGAGCAGACGGCCACGTCGATATCGCCGTTCGGGCAGACGCTGGATCTGCTCAGCATCGCGACAGGATGACATCATGAATTCAGAAGAGATTTTCGCCACGCTTGCCGCGTTCAGCCAGACCATGGCTGCCGAGACCATTGCCGGGCAGAGTCCTTGGCCCGCACTCCAAGCGCTTGCGCAGCGCATCGTTGGAGCGAAACTCTTCACCATCTTGAAAACGGACCTCGATGCGGGTGTCTCCCGGCGCCTCTATACCAATATGCCGGACGCCTATCCCGTCTCGGGAACCAAGCCGTTGACGGTGACGCCCTGGTTCGAGCAGGTAATCGCCAGAAAACAGATGTTTGTGATGAATACCAATGAGGAGATCGCGCAGCATTTCTTCGATCACGAACTGATCATCTCGCTTGGCTGCGGCTCATGCGTGAACATGCCGGTCGCCGTCCGGGGACGCATTCTCGGGACGGTCAACATGCTCAACGAGGAGCATTATTTCACCGAGGAAAGGGTCGCTCTCGTGGAGCATCTGCGAATACCGGCAATGGTTGCCTTCCTCGCCCACGAAGGCGAGGCCGACGAAGGCAGCAGTTTCTAATTCACGACCGCATCCAGCACATCGAGCGGGGTGGTGATGACGATGTCTGCCGCTGCCCCGATCGTCTGGCCGATGCTGCCGGCGAGCGAATTGATACGGCGAACCAGTTCCTCGTCGGCGGAGGCCGGCTCCTCCGCACCAACGAGCCCTTCACCCAACAGCCGCACGAGCAGCGGGTTTTCGGCAAATTTCGTGTGATTGAGACGGTCGGGAGAGGAGACGTCGGTCACGTCTATGACGATGACTCCGTATTGCGCAAGCTGCGCGGCGTCGATGGCCCCACCCACGCGAGCACGGTTGCCGGCGATTATCCTCGACAAATCCAGCGCCCGGTCGTTGCGGGACGTGAAAATGAAAAAATGGCGATCCGGCACACCGTAACGGCGCATCTGGCTCTTGAACACATCGACGTCGATGTCCGGCGACGCGAGCACCACGTCGGCGAGTTTTCCCCCAAGATCGCGATCGCCGGTGATGGCCAGTTGCCGCAACGCCTCCATGGTCACCCAATTCCCCATGGAATGGGCGACGATGTCGATGCGCTGTGCGCCCGACCGTGAGACGAGCCTGAGCAGGTGTTCGAGGGCGTCCCGGCTCGCGGTGGCGCTGTTGTTATCGTAGATATAATCCACGATCCGCGCGGCCGAGGGCCATGAGAACAGGATGAGCGTACCGTCATAACCGGCGTCATGGGCGATCTGCGCCATTCTGTAGACAGCGTTGTCAAACCCGGTGTTGAAGCCGTGGATGAAGACGAGCGCGCGGCCCCCATGCCTCTCAATGCTCTCATGGAGCGCCCTGCTATAGGCTTGCTCGTCGCGATAGATCCCGAGCCGGCGCGCCGCGAAATAGCGAGCCGGGTCTGCTACTTCGGGAGAGGGAGAGCGCTCGAGCCTGCCGGTCTGGTGGGTTGCAGGCACGGAAACATCTGCGAAGGCGTAGGTGGTGGCCGGGGAGCGATCGCCGGAGAAGATCACACCTGGAGCGGCTGTTTCCGCGCGCGTGGTCGCAACGAAGATGCGGTACTCTCCTGCGACTTGGGCCGATGTGGCCGGCGCGATGGTGCGCGCAAGCAAGCGATGGCGCTCTGGATTGGCGCAGCCGGCAATGATCAGGAGGAGCAACAACGTAAACGACTGCGCGACGACGGAAGGGAGGTGCATATTCGACTGGCGCCCGTGATTTTCATCCGGACGATATTCTATCCGGAAGGTGATGCAAGCCCCGACACGAGGGAAATCCTTGCTGCTGGTAAATCAAGCGGTAGGACAGCGCAATCCGTTACTGTCTCAATATTCTAGCATCTCGGCCAAACGTTGAAGAAATGGTTGCTGGCCGACGATGATCCTCGCGCGAGCCTCGCCAAGGCTGAACCATGCCGCGCGATCGATTTCGGGAAAGCTTTGCCGACGGCCGCTGCGGGGCGGCCAAATCATCTCGAACGTGTTGCTCTTCAGTGTTACGGGATCGAAATCAGCTTCCATTGCGAAGGCGATGACATGCTTGCCGCCCGCCTGACGGATTTCGCCTAAAGGCGCCAACTCTCCTTCGATGGACCAGCCCGTCTCTTCCATGAATTCGCGGCGCGCCGCGGCTTCGGCAGCTTCGTCTTCCAGATATTCTCCCTTGACGATCGACCAGGCCCCTTCGTCCCGTTTGCGCCAGAACGGACCTCCCGGATGCGCGAGCAGGACTTCCAGCTCACCCGAATGCCGCCGGAAGGGTAGGATGCCTGCACTGCGCCGCATCGTGAGATTTTCTCCTTCCCATCCGTATCAGTTTACATTCCCCAAGCGGTTTCAGCCAATGCAGAAAATCCCGATCCCGCTTTTAGCGCTGGTTTAAGACATCGAAACGCACGCTTGCAGGCGCATTTTATTTATATATGGAGTTTTATTATGAATAAGGACTATTTTTTACCTTATATTGCGCTGGTTGTCTTCTTGATCGTTTGCTTCAGCTTTTTTGTACCGAAATTTGCCAATAGTAATCGCCTGGAAAAAGGAGCCGATGGGAAGGATTCCAGGGACCTTGACCTTCTCAAGCTCGAATTGGTGGGAGATAGTATAGACATAAATTATAGGTATGAGGGTGATGATCGTAGAACAAACCCTGACAAGGGCTTTCTAATACAGCATTTTCAGAATGGAATGTTTCGACTATTCGAGGACGGGAAAGTAACGTACGGAGTTTATTATTTTGAGGGAGATCCGGAGTTGGGGGATAAATTTTCCGGATATTATATGACGATACCGTCAAAATATGCAGATGATGTCGTTATCTATATGAATATCGGCTACGACAATGATGATGGTGTATTCAGGAAGGACGAGCGCATTTTCAATAGATCGAAGACCGTTCGGGAAGGAATGTTCAACTTCATTACGCCTAAGTAGGCTGGTTGGAATTTCCCGGCAATCTAAACGCCGCGGTCGGTCCGCTATCGTTGAGATTCAGACCGGGCGGAGCTTCTAGTTCCTGCTGGCCCGCAGGAAGAGACCGCCGATTCAGCTCAATCCGGCTCTTGCGCGTTTGCGCGAGGCGATAAAATTGGCGAGCTGGTCCTCCGGCGTTCCGACTGTCCGGATGAGAAGGCCGCGTGCGGACAGTTCCAGCTTCTCGCGCCATGTCAGTGCATCGCCCACCCGCACCGGGATCAGCGCTTTCACGAGAGCCTGCGCCCGATCGCGTCGGTCGTGGCGGAAGCGGTCCGTGTCTAGGAACGCGCGGCGGCGGTTTTCCCCCGCAAGCTGCCAGGCTTCCCGCTGCAGCATTTGGATGCCTCGTTTCAGATTCAGTTCGCGACGGAGATAGGACGCCCTGTCGCCCAGGTCGCGCGTGGTCTGCGTGCCGTTCTGCGCCCAGACTGCCAGCGGCTTCATCGCCACATAGATGTCATCGATGATGGTGAAGGTGCGCAGATATTCCTGAAGCGTGACGTTGCAGGGATAGCCGATCTCGAGGTCGCTCTTTGCCGACCTCGACCAGAAGAGGCCGCCATTGGATACGCCGATTCCCGGAATGAGCGACATGCGGAAGAGGTCCGGTTCGTAGCGCCCTTCTGTCAGGCGGCGATCCAGGATGCCGAAGTCGCTTAGTCGTGCATCCGATGTGCCGCTTGCGTACTCCATGAATTGGTTGCGCAGGATGACGGTGACGCCCTCACGCGCGCAGAGCGCGATGTTCTCTTCCATGAACCCGGGCAGGATGAAATTATCGTCTTCCGCGACGCAGAAATAATCGGCATCGCGCGGGTTATCACGAGAAAAGCACTGGTCGATATTGCAGGAGGCAAATCTCTGCGGCCGGTTGTGGTTGTAGAAGATCCGCGGATCGCCAAGCTCCTCGCAGACCGTCTTGGCCGAGCCCTCGGGATCATCGTCATAAACGTCGCACACCCAGTTCTGCCAGGTCTGCTGCTGCAGGGATTCCAGACAGCGCCGCAGAGCATCGGGCCGCTTATAGGTCGGTGTCCGGACCTGGACGAGTGCGGTTTGCTGATTGGGCATCGGCCGTCTCCGCTACGATTGGGATTCTGTTTCAGGCGCCTCCGCAACCCGGCTGATCGCCGGTTGCGGTGCCGGGCGGGGTGCTGGTGATATGAGAAGGTATCCTGGGCAAAAAGGTTGCCCCAGGCCCTCCAGGTTCGATCCAAGTGCCGTCTGAGCAGCTATGATCCGGCTTCCCTCCGGAGCCGGCCAGTGGCAGGCCCTGCGAAGCTCTTTCGCGTCGTCGAGGATGGTGGCCAGAATCCGCTTGCGCGGCAAGAAGCCCGCTGCGTTCAGCCCCGCAAGACCATGGCAGACGATCTCGAGATTGGCTTCCATGCTCATCGCCGCAAGCCTAAGAAGATTCCCGCGCTCCTGCTGGCCAGCAGGCCTTCGCTCGGCCGGAGGCCTGTAGGATGCTACCGGAACAAGTTCTATGTCTCCAACACCAAGGGCGTCGTGAAGGGCGTTTACGTCGTTCGACCGGCAGGTTTGGTCGTGAAGTGCAATGATCCGCCGAGCGCGCGGTGCGGAAGGCCGCTTGTTCATGCGCGACTGAAGGTTCTCGACGACCGACCGCGCGAGCGGCCGGATAAGTCCCAGATCGGAAATCAGGAGGCCGAGCGCCTTTGCCGCCCGGCGCTCCTTGAGCGAAACGACGAGGCGTTCGAAGGACAGCGACGACCGCAGTGCCGCCATCCGCTTGTCGAGCAGCTGCTCAATCTCGGGAGAGAAGCTGCCCTGCGCTGCCGCCAATCTCTGTTGATTGGTGATCATGGCGAGAACCGTGCTTTCAGAAAGCCGGTGTGAGATGGAATGTGCATGCCGCCGATAAAGATAGAGCGGATCCGGCAAGATGTAGAACTGCGCTCCGGCAAGCAGGAAGCGCAGGAGGAAATCATAATCCTCGCCGATGCGCACCGCTTCGTCGTAGCGAAGCCTTGCAAGCCTTGCTCGCCTGAAAAGAGGCTTCACATATCCGAGCGGGGGCAGACCGTTTCCGGAGGTGTTGCTGCGGATGAAATCCGCGGGTGTTATCCGCCGAGGCTCCGCGGAAGTAGTCTCGCCCAGCAGCGTAGGGCCGGCACCGACATCGGAGAAGAAGAGGAGATCGTCGGCGATACCGTCGGCTCCCAGCGCGTCGGCGGCTGCAATCATGGTCTCGAGGCGTTCGGGATGGATGACGTCGTCGGAATCCACAATGGCGATCCACTCGCCACGGGCCGCTTCCAAAGCCCTGTTGCGCGCTGCAGCCGGGCCGCCATTTTCCTCGTTTGCAATTAGCCTCACACGGGAATCCCGTGCCATGTACTGGCGCACGATCTCGACACTGCTGTCAGGGGAGGCATCGTCGGAAACGATCACTTCCAGGCTGTGCACGGTTTGTGTGAGCACCGAGTCGAGAGCTGCGGGGAGGTGGGCGGCGCCACGGAAATTCGCCATCAGAACCGAGACCAGTGGCTCGCTCCCGGCTATCGTCGCGTTTTCGCCCGCTGTCGCCTTGTCGAAACGTTCGTGGCGTATCGAAGCGATATCCGGCGACGTCTTCATCTAGTGATCACCTCAACTGCAGTTACACTGCGGTGCAGCAAAACCGACTTCACACATCTTTACTAGCCTGGTTGTAGAATAATGAGGATCGTTCATTCGCAACCTAAGGTCGTTATGTACGTGGAAACAATAAAGCCTCAACTTTTGTGGCAAAGAGAAGACAATAAGATCTTGTATCAATCACTTTATTCGACCGCTGTTCACATAAATTTCGAGAATGAGGTCGATCATTTTCCTGGAATTGAGGTTTTGCAGGTTGCTCCCGCGGCGGCCCGGTGCCATCCTATATTGCATTGCAGCATACGGAAGTCGCTTCCTGATTGGTATACCCTACAGAAAGATGAGGTCCCGATATGGCAGAAAATTGTTTCCCGCGAATCTCGACGCTTGTCGCAACTCTCCTGATCGGGGGGACATGGCCGGCCTTCTCGCAGACGACGGGAACCTCTTTTTTTGATGATTTCGACAATTTCGACCGGTCACGCTGGTACGTGTCCGATGGCTGGGCCAATGGCGAGTGGCAGAACTGCACCTGGTCGAAAGGCCAGGTGAGCGTTGCCAATGGCATCGTCACGCTCGGATACGAGAAGAAGCCCTACAACAATCGGGAATATTCATGTGCGGAGATCCAGACGACCGCCCGTTTTGGATACGGTGTCTATGAAGCCCGGATGAAGACGGACGAGGGTTCGGGCATCAACGCCGCCTTCTTCAGCTATACGAACTCGCCCCATGACGAGATCGATTTCGAGGTGCTGACGAAGGACACTTCCAAGGTGAGCCTCAACACCTATGTTTCCGGCAAGCCGCACAACGGGGCGACTGTGGAGGTGCCGTCAGGCACGACGCAATTCAACCATTATGCCTTCGTATGGGAGCAGGGTCGACTGCGCTGGTATATCAACGGCAAGCTCGTCCACGAGGCAACCGGGGCGAATCTGCCGACCAATCCGCAGAAGATTTTTTTCAGCCATTGGGGGAGCGGCACCTTCACGGATTGGATGGGAGCCTTTGCAGACCCGGGCCGAAAGCTGAAAATGGAAGTGGACTGGGTGGCCTATACGGCTCCGGGCGATGCGTGCCAGTTTCCGGAATCGGTGGCCTGCAATCTGAACTAGGAATTCTGCCGCGTACCCTTTGCCGGATGCGGCTCTAGATTGAGGTAAAGCGTGCTCGCCGAAGGTGAGAAGCACCAGCAAGAAGACGGCGCATTCAGCCATATGCGTTCCGGGCGGGCGCAGGCCGCAGTGCGCGGCGCGCTGTGGGCCGGACTGAACAGCTTTGCGCCAGCCGTGGTGGCGGCCGGCGTTTTCACGGTCACGTCACGGTATCTCACGCCCGCCGAATATGGCCTTGTGATGCTCGCCGCCAGCATTTCGTTCTTTGCTTCCGCGATCGCTCCGGCGGGCTTTGGCGAGGCGCTGATTCAGCGCCGCGATGTCACCAAGAAGCATGTAGATGCGGTGTTCTGGCTCTGCGTCGGCAGCGCGCTTCTGATTTATGGCGGCCTTTTGCTGCTTACGCCGCTGCTGGCAAAGTTCCTCGGGCAAGCAGGCCTGCTGACGCTTCTTCCGGCGGTGGGTTTGCGCGTTGTCTTCGACCAGGCGGCGATCGTTCCCAGTTCGCTTCTGGCGCGGTCCATGTCGTTCGACAAGATCGCCCTGCGCACAACCATCGCTTCCCTGGTGGCTGCGGCGGTCTGTGTTCCGCTTCTGCTCATGGGGTACGGGGCTTGGGCCCTGGCGCTTTCCTTTGTTGCGGGCTCGATCGCCACCTTCTCCGCCGCGTTCCTCTCCGTCGCCTGGAAGCCGGGATTGAATTTCAGCCTCAACTCGTTGCGTGAGGTGGCCCGCTACGGCGTGTTCGCCTCGGGCAACCGCACGATCCAGCTCCTCAATTCAGATCAACTGCTGATCGGCTGGCTGCTGGGTACTGCGCCGCTCGGCATTTTCAGCTTTTCGCGCCGCATATACCAGCTTCTCAACGACCTGATCGCAGGTGCGCTGAGAACGGTTTCCTTCACCATGCTGTCTTCGCTACAAACCGAACACGAGAAGCTGAAGGAAGCCTTCCTCTTTGCCACATTCGCCTCTTCGGCCTTCTCATTTCCCATCTTTGTCGGGCTTGCCGCGGTGGCAGGCGATCTCGTCCCGCTTGTTTTCGGCAGCCATTGGGCCGAAGCCGTGCCCTCGCTCCAAGCCTTTTGCGCCCTGGGGTTGATAAGCTGTATCGGCGTGCTGCAATCCTCGTTGATCACCAGCCAGGGGAGGGTGGGCTGGTGGATGTCATACCAGGCCGCCCAGCAAATCCTTTCCGCGGTGGTGATCCTCGCCCTCTATCGGTTCGGCATTACCGTCGTGGTCGTCGCCATGGCCGTAAAGACCTTGATCACCTGGCCGATATCGGTGGCGCTCACGCTGCGCATCCTGCGGCTCGACGTCCTTTCCTATGCCCGCCAGTTCCTCGCGCCGGTCGTGGCGTCGGTCGTGATGTTTGCGAGCGTGCTTGCGGTCAGGAGTGCGATGCCGGAGGCGCATCCGGTCGTCACTTTGACGTTAGAGGTGCTCACCGGAGCCCTTATCTACGGAGCGGTGCTTGCGGTCCTGGTCGGCCGACAGCTCCTGCGCATGCGAGATCTGATCCTGAAGAGGGGTGCTGTTGCCTCATGAAGCTCGTCTATTTCCGTGGCCATGTGCCGAACTTCGGCGACGAACTGAACACCTATATGTGGCAGCACCTGTTGCCCGCCGGTTTTCTTGACGAAGACGAACGCGATCTCTTCATCGGCATCGGCTCGATCCTATGGGACACCTTTCCCCGGTCGGCACGAAAATATGTCATGGGCTCTGGCTATGCGGGCTACACCGGCCTGCCGGATGTGCATGACGGGAGCTGGGACATCGTGTTCGTGCGCGGTCCTGAGACGGCGCGGGTTCTGGGCATCGAGCCGGAAAAGGCCATTTGCGATTCGGCGGTCCTTTTGCGGGCTCTTCAACTGCCGGCAGCTGCTCCCACCTTCGATGTCGGCTTCATGCCCCATTATGAGAGCCTGGACCGGGGGCTTTGGGAGGAGGCTTGCCGCCTCGCCGGCATCCCGCTGATCGATCCGCGTGACGACGTGGAAAAGGTCATTTCCCAGATTCGCGGCGCTCGCATGATCATCACCGAAGCGATGCATGGTGCGATCGTGGCCGACGCCTTGCGCACGCCATGGGTGGCGGTAAAACCCATCAATCCGGGCCATCATGCGAAGTGGAAGGACTGGTCCGGTGCACTTTCCATGGATGTCTGCTTCCACGATCTCCGTCCTTCGAGCCTTCTCGAATTTTATGTCGGGTTGACCGGCGGCCGAGGAGATCCGAACGGCCGCGCCGGGCGGCTCAGCAGAAGCGCGCTGGCGACGCCCGCAAACAGGGTGCTTGTCAATCTCGCGGCTCGGCACCTGCGGCAGATGGCAACCGCCGCGCCACAGCTGAGCCGTGACGAGAAGATCGCAGAGGTGACCGAGCGTGCGTTGGAGGCGCTGCACGGTTTCGTCCGTGCGCGCCAGCTGAGCTTCACCTGACGACGCCGGTCACCGCGACCGGCTACTGACTCCAAGCATCGTGCCTCCCGGAATCGACTCCGGCTTCCGCACCGGTGCGCCAGCGCGCACCGTATAGATGAATGCGCAGATCACGATGATCGAAGTAATGCTGAACTGGAAGAACACGGCCACCTCGATGAAACTGCTGCAAACCACATAGGTGAGGAAGGAAGCGAAGAAGGCCGTCTCCGGCGCGGGTGCCTTAAATGCCCACAGATAGGCTCTGGCGAGGGCGCCATAGAGAAGCAGAATCTGCAGACCCACGCCAATCATGCCGATCTCGACGGCGTTGTTCACATAGGTGTTGTGGAAGTTGAAGCCGGCGCGTGCGTTGATGCCGAAGACGGCCCAGAGCAATTCGGCGGGTGGATAACCCTGTACCCAGAATGCACGATAGCCAAGACCGAGCCATGGATGCTCGCGGATGAACTGGGCTGCGAAGTGCCAGAGTTCCGTCCGTCCAGTCAGCGTGACGTCCTTGCCCGAGGCATCGAGCAGATTCTGGAGCAGGTAATCGGAATATTGCAGCACCAGGATCACCCCCGCCAGGCCGAGGCAGGCGACTAACCCGCCCAGAAAGAGCTTCTGCCAGTGGGTAAGGCGTCGGCTGAGGAGGATGGCGAGCGCCAGACCTGCGGCGGGAAGGATGAAGAGAATGGCGCCCGTCGATTGGGCGCTGATGAGCAGGGGGCCGGCGGCAGCGATTCCGGCGAGCGCTGCGAAGCGCATCAGGCGGGGCGCCGTGCGGTCGAACAGCATGGCGATCGAGGCGAGCGTAAATGCACAGATCACGGCGGCAAAGGCGTTCTTGCTACCGAAGATCCCGATCCACGCGCCGATATCGTCACGTATCCGGCCGAAGAGGATGCTGCCGACAATGCCGATGCCATAGATGCTGAAAAGAAAGCGTATGAAGGTCGTCGGCGAAATCCGCGTGGCGATGGCAATGGCGATCACCACAGTGATGGTGAACTGCAGTCCATAGCGAAAAGAGAGCCCGGGAAATTGCGACCACAGAATCGAGAGCAGGCAGAACCCGGGCAGGATCAGGAGATACCAGAAGCGCAGGATAGCCTGCAGGCTTGCAGCAGGCCGTATCGCAAGCAAAAGGCATCCTGAAACGAGGAACAGAAGCGCGCTAAGCGAGCCGAAAAAGGAATCGAAGATCAAAGCCGCGAGCGCAGTGAAGCTCAGGCTCGCGGCGACACCGATCTGCAGCCGTCTGCGGCCCACGCTGGCGGCAACATGCGGGTGCGACAGCCCTAAGGCCGACATCCATTCTCTCCGTGCGTCCGATCACGCTTCATTGGCCGGCGGAGAACTGGAGGGCAGGGGGCAATTCCTGTTCCACTTTGATCACATCGCCGGGCCAGACGGTTGAACTCTCGTCGGCAAGCAGCATCGTCGCCTTTCCGTTCACGACGCGCACAATGGTGATCTTCGGTTCCGGCAAGCCGCTGCGGCTCGCTGCTGCCGGTGCTTGTGCCAAAGCTTCCGCCATCAGCCCGCGCTGGGTCTGCATCGTGATGCGGTTCTCCTCCAGCTTGGCCTCGATCTCCTGCCGTTCAACAGCCAGCTCCGAGACGGCGGTGTTCTTCAGGTTTATGGCGTCCTGCTCCGCCTTGCTGATATCCTGGCGTGCCGTCAGGATCGCCGTTTCGAAATCGAGCAGCTTGCTTTCCATATCGGCGATGTTGCGCTCCGAGGTAAGCACGCGCGTATTGACCACAAGGCCCTTATCCGCCAGCGAGCCGACGCCTTCGAGTTCTTTCCTTGCAAGCTCCACCTGGCGGGTCTGCGTGGCAACCTTCTTCTCCAGGGAGGAGATCTCCTGCTGAAGCAGTTCCTTGAGATCGTCCAGGGCCTGGAGTTGGAGTGTAAGCTGCTTCTGCCGCGCATCCATGATCGCCTTCTCATCCGCAAGGATGCTGGGAAGCTTGGGGTCGGAGGCGATCTCGTCCGGCACCTGGATTTCAGCCTGACCCTGCAGTTCCGCCTCGATGCGAGCGCGCTTCACGAGCAGCCTTATGCGTTCGTCGGCGAGCGCATCGGCATTGCCCTGTGCGCTGATGAGATCGCGTTCGGCTCGGCCGCCGCTTGAATCGCGCCGCATCCCGCCGGCAATGCTCACGGCCTTAAGCACGGTCATGTCCGGCACATAGGGGTATTGTCCGGGCGAGTTGACGTCACCAGCCATATAGAATGGCCGGTACTCCGCCAATTCCACCGCCGCCTCCGGACGGTCAGCCAGGCCGAATTTCTGCTGCAGTGTCGTCTCCACCGTCTCCGAAATTTCCGCGGTGGTCTTCCCCGCCGCTTCGATCTCGCCCACGAAGGGGACCGATAGCTTGCCGGACGCACTGATCACATAAACGCCACTGACCGCCGACCATTCGCGGAAGGCGCCCTCCACGGTCTGCCATTCCACCACGCGGATGTTCAGCTTGTCCTGGCTGCCCAGACGATACTCTTCCGCCGCTGCGTGGGCGGCCGGTAAAGTTCCGATGACGAGGGCGACAAGCGCGCCGTACAACCGCAAAGCCATGGGCATGGATTTGCTGCCGACGCAGAAGTGGTTGGATTCCAGCAAGTGCAGTCCTTTTCTGTACCAGGAGCCCGGGCACAGCCCGGATTCATCGATTCAGCCCCCGCTGCCCAGCCGCACTCTGCGGCCCCTTTCTAATAGCTTCCGCGCGATAGACAGACGGCCGGAACGGTCTTGGCTATGATGCGGATGTCCTGCGCCAGCGACCAATTCTCCACATAATACCGGTCAAAGGCGACGCGGGTTGCATATGAGACGTCATTTCGTCCGCTTACCTGCCACAGGCCCGTCAAGCCGGGCCGCGACTTGAGGTAGAAGACTGCGGCACTCCCATATCGTTCCAGCTCTTCCTGGACGACCGGCCGCGGACCCACAATGCTCATCTCGCCGGCAAGAATATTGAGGAATTGTGGCAGCTCATCGAGGCTGAGCTTGCGCAATACCGCCCCGACGGGCGTGACGCGTGGGTCGTTCTTGAGCTTGCGCGTGGCCTCCCATTCCGCCTGTGCTTCGGGATTCTCGCTCAGATAAGCCTGAAGCACAGCGTCGGCATCCTGGCGCATCGTCCTGAATTTCAAGCAACGGAAACGACGCCCGCCTCTGCCGATCCTCGCATGCCCGTAGAAGACGCTTCCGCCGTCGGAAAATTTCACCAGAGCGGCGAGGAGAAGCAACAAAGGACTGAAAAGAATGAGCGCGCAGAGCGCTCCCGTTATGTCGAACCCGCGCTTCAGCACCCCTCCGAGAGGGGTGGAAAGATCAAAATCCACCTCTGTCCCGGCGAAGTTCGCAGATTTGGCGATTTCCCGCATGAAAAGCCCCATCCAGCAACCTCTCAGATTACGCTTAGGTTAGCAGACTATGTTGCGCTGCAATATGACTTCTTTGGGAAACTCAAATTATTTTTGTGCTCAATTTATAAACACGAATTGCACAAAAATTGATATTCCTGGTACTTATATGACCCGGCTAATATAACTGAGTGCTTCCATGGGGTTCTTGTATGGGTAAGTTAGATGAAGAAATGCTATTCACAAAGATGTAATATTCGGAAACATTAGTGATATATATTTGAAGTATAAGGATTAGTCTAAGCGAAAGTCGCGAATAGCGCGTCATAGAGCGGATTTGTCTACTGGGGTTCCAGGCGGTATGAGCCTGGTTTTTGCAGAAAATGCAGTTCTTTTGAGGTTGCAGCGCAATCGAGCAATCTCATGTGACTTTGCTGGTGGAGTCTGCGCGGGTATATTTTTATGGAATGCGGCCGGCGATCGGGCTAGGGTACTGACTGAACTCGTCAGTTAACGACTGGGAATGGGCCGCAGGACCGATAACAATATGTCTCTGCCAAAATTCGCAATTGGCATGATCTTCGTTATCTTCGCGGTGGCGCTATGGTCGGCCATAGACACCGCTTCATTCGGCATGATTATCTTGCGCGCAATTATTTGCGCTATTGTCTTGCAGGTTGGCTATTTCATTTACGTGCTTGGGAAGGTGGCGATGCACTCCCGGGCGAAATCGAGGGGAAAAGCCGTCGAACCCGTCGCATCTGGTGCGAAGGGGAAAGCTGATCTTCCCTTGCAGCGCCCTCTGTCGCGCTGACCTCGTAGAAACTTAGGGATTTCTCAGAGAGTGTAGACTCGGGTATCAACCTCGCCCTAGGTCACATTCGTATTTCGCAATGAAAACATATTTTCCTCGCGCCCGGGGCTATCGCTTTTTTTCAGGACACAATTTGTTTCTATAAACTTATTCGCCGGCGTGAGTATCTTGCTCGGCGGGCTACCTTTATGCTGTTGGCGCATCAAGATTGCAGCGAACGGAGAAGACATTGGCATCGCTTTTCGGCTTCAAGACGCGCAGCCCTGAGCGGGACCGTGATACGGATCGTGAGAGACTTGCGCGGCTGAGTGCGTTCCTCGGGGAAATGGCCGACCAGATAGCGGCGGAGAGGAGCGGTCTGGAGCGGCGCTACCGGGAGGCGTCGACGAATGCGGGTTTCCTCGCGGATGCCATGGAAAATGAGGAAGTCTCCGCAGGTTCCTCTCACCGGCTCGACGCAATGACCGACGATATGCTCAATTACGAGCGCCGTCTCGCGGCGCTTTCGCGTCAGATCGGGGTGGTGGAAGATCTCCGTGCACGTGCACAGGCGCTTCTGGATTAGGCTTCTAAGGTCTTAACGGCAATAACGGAACATTTCAGCATAAATGAAGAGGTGATTGCATAGTTTTGTCAAATCTTCGTCACATGCCGTCTTCATAATTTTACTGATTGCGTAGGAAAGCTTTACGGCAAAGATTGTGCAGCGCGGCACAATTTGGCCGAATTTATTCGTAAATTGAATTCCATATTGCAGTGCAGCATTAGCTGCTATACTGTTTCCAGTTGCGGGTAGTCGTGGGTGCCAGATGCTGCATGTGCTTTATCTCGTCTTCAATCTAACGGACCCGGCCGTTCGTCGCCGAGTCATGATGTTGAAGGCGGGTGGCGCGACTATCACGCTTGCGGGCTTCCGCAGGACTGAGGAGCCGCCTGCCGATATCGAAGGCATCCGCCCTATCGATCTTGGCATCAGTCATGATGGCCGGTTTACGCAGCGGGCATTTGCGATTCTGAATGCGACCATGGCGCTTCGATCTGCTCTGAAGAGCGTTTCCAAGCCGGATTTGATCATTGCGCGGAACCTGGAAATGCTGGTGCTTGCTTCGCGGGCTAAGCGGGTTTTCGGGGCCAATGACCTGCCATTAGTCTATGAGAGCCTCGACATCCATCGCTTGCTTTTGCGGCGGGATCCGTTCGGCCATGCGCTGCGCTTCCTTGAACGTTATCTCGCGCGGAATGCGGGGCTCCTCATAACCAGCTCGCCTGCCTTTGTACACAATTACTTCGCGCCGCGCGGCCAAGTGAGTGCGCCCGTAAAGCTCATCGAAAACAAGCACTTGGAGTTGGTCTCGACCGAGGGTGTGGAGAGGCCGGCCCAAGAGCAGTCGCCACCTTGGAAAATCGGTTGGTTCGGCGCGCTGCGGTGCAGACGCTCACTTGCGATCCTGTCGGAGTTTTCCCGCCGTTCCCAAGGCCGGTTCCTGATAACGCTGAGGGGGAAACCCGCCCTTCGCGAATTCGAAGACTTCAGCGGAGCGGTCGCATCCGAGCCGTATCTTTCCTTCGAGGGTCCGTATCGCAACCCCGAGGACCTGGCTGCCATCTACGGAAAGATCCATTTTTCATGGGTCATCGACTTCTTCGAGGAGGGGCAGAACTCGAAATGGCTCCTGCCCAACCGCCTTTATGAAGGCTGCCGCTTCGGTGCAGTACCGATCGCAATGCGTGATACGGAAACGGCGCGTTTTCTGGAGGAGCGCGGGATCGGCATTATCTTGCCCGAACCTACGGCTGATGCCTTGGAACGGGTCGTCGGCGGCATGAGTCCCGAGCGCTACCGGGAACTTCGCGGCCGGGTGTTGGAGCTCGACCGCAAGACATGGACCTGTGACCGCCAGGATTGTGTCGACCTTGTAAGCCAGCTCCGGCGGCTTGTCGCCGAAACGCAACCCGTCATCGTCAAGGGATTTGCTCAAGCATGACCGATGGAGATGCCGGCCGGATGGCGGATCACTGGCCTCCTTCCTGCCTGATCGTCATTCCCTGTCTCAACGAGGCTGCCCATATCGGCAGTCTTCTGGACCTGCTGGAACCCTCGGCCCGCCGACTCGATGCCAGGATCGTCGTCGTGGATGGCGGAAGCTCAGACGGCACCCAGCAGATCGTGTCCGAACTCGCGAAGGAATATCCTGCGCTTATCCTGCTGGAGAACAAGAAGCGCATCCAGAGTGCAGCCGTAAACCTCGCAATCGAGCTGTTGGGAGAGGGGGTCGAATATCTGATCCGGATCGATGCCCATGGCGGGTATCCCGAGGATTATTGCGACAGGCTTCTGGAAGAAGCATTGGCGACCGGAGCGGATTCCGTGGTCGTCTCGATGGAAACCACCGGCTCGGGGCTCGTTCAGCGGGCGGCCGCGGCAGCGCAGAATTCCAAGTTGGGTACCGGGGGTTCAAAGCACCGTCATCAGGCCGCCGGCGAGTGGATCGACCACGGCCATCATGCCCTCATGCGGATCAGCGCCTTCGAGGCGGTAGGAGGCTATGACGAAAGCTTCAGCCACAATGAGGATGCAGAGCTCGATCACAGGCTTCGGCAGGCCGGGTTTCGCATCTGGCTCACCGCCAGGACGCAGATGACCTATTACCCGCGTTCGACCTTCAAGGGGCTTTATCTGCAATATTTGGGCTATGGCCGGGGCAGGGCGCGCAACATCCTCAAGCATCGGGTCGTCCCGAAAGTGAGGCAGATGGCGCCGCTCATGATTCTGCCCTTTGCGATCTTGGCCACTCTTTCATTCCTGCACTGGGCGGCAGCGCTTCCGTTTCTGCTTTGGGCTGCCACCTGCCTCGTCTACGGCGCGTTGCTCGCGATCAGAGGACGGGACCTGAACCTCCTTCTGGCCGGGCCTTCCGCCATGGTCATGCATTTCGCCTGGTCTTTGGGCTTCTGGCAGCAGCTCCTTTCGTCCGGACTGAGCGGGGAGGCGACATGATGGAAAGTACAGTTCTGCCTCGGACGATCGACATCTGCATCTGCACCTTCAGACGGCCTGAGCTTGCGGCGACCCTTCGTTCTCTGGCGGTTTTGGAACCGCCTCAGGCGTATAAGGTTGGCGTCATAATTGCCGATAACGACGACGAGCCCAGCGCGCGGGACCTCGTGATCGCGATGATGGACGAGTTGCAGATACCCGTTCACTACATCCACGCGCCCGCCCGCAACATCTCGCTTGCACGCAACGCCTGCCTCGACGCAAGCCGTGCCCGCTTCGTCGCCTTCATAGACGATGACGAGACGGCCACGAAGGAGTGGCTGGTGCGTCTCGTCAAGGCAGCAGAAGGAAGCCGTGCCGACGTGGTGCTCGGCCCGGTACGCGCTGGTTATGGGGAGGACGCACCGGTGTGGATGCGCCACGGCGACTTCCATTCAACCTTCCCGGTCTTGGCGGGCGGAGAAATCCGAACCGGATATACCTGCAACGTCCTGATGCGCATGGATGCTAAGGCGATCTGCGGCCGGCGCTTCAGCCTTGACCGCGGGCAGACGGGCGGGGAGGACACCGCCTTCTTCGACGAGGTCTACCGGGCGGGCGGCAGAATCGTTTACGCGCCCGATGCCTGGACTGAAGAAGTCGTGCCTCCGAACCGCGCCACCTTCAGATGGCTCGTGCGCCGGCGCTATCGTGTCGGCCAGACCCACGGACGGTTGGTGGCAAGTCGCAAATCCGGAATCGGTGTTGCAGGACAACTCGCATTGGCGGGTGCAAAGATCGCCTACTGCACCGTCGCAGCCACACTCACGGCGCCTTGGGCCACACGGCGCAACCGCAACATCCTTCGAGGGGTGATGCATATGGGCGCGCTGAGCGGATTGCTCGGCGCGGATGAACTTCGCCAGTACGGCATGAAGCAGACCGGTCAGGGGCAGGGGCATGCAACCTGAGGGCCGGTATCGCTTTTCCAGGATAACGAAACAGCGGCAGAAAAAACCGCGATTAGTTGGGTTGGGGGATTACGCCGCACCGCTTTCGAAAGGCGGCTGCTCAGTTCTAATGCCTCAAGGGATTTTGAGATGAAGAAAGTTAGGAAGGCCGTCATTCCCGTTGCCGGACTTGGAACGCGGTTTTTGCCCGCGACCAAGGCGCTGCCTAAGGAGATGCTTACGATCGTCGACAAACCCGTCGTCCAATATGCAGTGGACGAGGCATTGGAGGCCGGCATCGAGCACATCATCTTCGTCACCGGCCGCAACAAGGCCGTCATCGAGGATTACTTCGATCTGCAGCCGGAATTGGTCGGAACCCTGGAAAAGGCGGGTAAGACCAAGGAGCTGAAGCTGCTTGAGGAGATGATGCCGCTTCCGGGGTCGGTGAGCTTTACCCGCCAGCAGGCACCGCTCGGGCTCGGCCATGCCGTCTGGTGCGCTCGCGACATTGTCGGCGACGAGCCCTTCGCGGTGCTCCTGCCGGATATGGTTTCCTTCGGAAAAAAGGGTTGTCTGGCCGAGGCGATGGAACTCTATAACCTGACAGGTGGTAATGTGTTGGCGGTGGAGCAGTGCCACCCGCGGGAAACCAGCAAATACGGCATCGTCGGTCGTGGAGCCGAGGTGGTGCCGGGATTCGAGATCACCGGCATGGTTGAAAAGCCTTCACCCGAAAAGGCCCCGTCGAACTTCTATATCAATGGGCGCTATATCCTCCAGCCGCAGATATTCGAGCTTTTGAGCCGTCATGAACGTGGCGCCGGCAATGAGATCCAGATCACCGACGCGATGGCGCATCTCCTGAAGGAGCAGCCGTTTTACGCGCGGCCGTTCACAGGCCGCATGTTCGACTGCGGTTCCAAGTCGGGTTTCATCGAAGCCAATGTCGCTTTCGCCCTCGCGCGTGAGGACATCCGCGACAGCGTCTTCGAGCCGATCCGCGCGATGGTCGGCCTGGATCGAAGAGCAGAGCAGGCAGCCTGAGCCGAGCGGTGCTTGCAGCAGCCTATCAGGGCTGCATTTGGGGGCTCTGTCATGCAGGGCCCCTGCTGAATAACGAGGACAAGAGGAGCAGCTATGAACCACGCCGGATTTCCCGTGACGAAGCCTGTTCCCCTACCTGCCAGTGAGCCTCAGGAAACGGATACTTTCATCGATATCGAGCGCCTCCTGGCGATGGCGTACCGGCAGGCTCGCGTCCTGATCCTCTGCGCTTTGATCGGGCTTGGTCTGGGCATCCTCTATCTGGCCACGACGCCCCCCACCTACACCGCGATAAGCCAGGTGCTCATCGATGAGAGCCTGCGCAAGATGGTCGACAGCACGTCATCCTTCACTTCTGAGATGGAGACGGACTCGGCCATGCTGAGCCAGCTCGAGATCGTAAGATCGGCCCGGCTTGCAGAAGCGGTGGTGGACGCGGAGGGGCTCGACCGGGACGAGAACTTCATGAACCCGCCGGAATCGCTTCTCTCGCAGATCATCGGCTACGCGCGTTCCATCGTGCATTCTCTGCGCGGCAACGTGACGGTTTCCGACGGTGCAGACGCTGCTGCTACGCGCAGAGCCGCCATCCTAACGCTGCAGCGCAATGTGATCGCCCAGCGTGCCGGCCGCAGTCTTGTGATTTCCATAGGCTTCCGCTCACATGATCCAGAACTTGCCGCAAGGATCACGAACGCGTACGCGAAGGCCTATGTGGCCGACCAGCTCAATGCGGGTTTCGAGGCTACGGAGGAAGCGGCGGTATGGCTTGAAGGCCGGCTGGCGGAGCTGCGCCAGAGTTCTCAGGCCGCCGCGCTCGCCGTCGAGCAGTACCGGGCCGAGAATGGGCTTTCCGCCGCAAGCGGAGAGCTGATGGCCGACCGCCGCCTTTCCGATTTGAATAGCCAGCTTGCCATCGCCAAGGCCGACACGGCGCGCGCCTATGCGCGTTACCGTCAATATCAGGAGATCACTGAAGCCGGACCGGACGAAGCCGTCCGGAACGCGACCGTGTCGGAAGACCAATCCGGCAATTCCGTCCTTACGGAGCTCAAGACGCGTTATCTGAACATCAGCCGGCGCGAGCAGGAGATCTCCACGCAATATGGGGAGGATCACCCCCAGGCGGTGGCGCTGCGCCGCGAGCAGGCGGAAGTCGCGCGGCAGGTCCATAATGAGCTGACACAGCTCGCGGTGAGCTACCGCAACGAATATCAGGTGGCGCTTTCGCGCGAGAAGGCGTTGCAGGAAAGCGTAACCGCGGCGAGTGGCGAGAGCTCCGAAGCGAAGCAGTCACAGGTGCGCCTGCGTGAGCTGGAGCAGCAGTCGAACGCTCTCAGCTCGTTGTATCAATCCTTTCTGACCCGCTATGAGGAGGCCACGCAGCAGAGTACTTTCCCGATCTCCGGTGTGCGGATCATCTCGGCTGCCAGTCTTCCGCGGGGACCGTCGAGCCCGAGCACGACGCTTGTCCTGGGGCTGGGACTGGTGCTCGGTCTGATGATGGGAGGCGCCTTTGCCGGGCTCAATGAGTTCAACGAACGATTCTTCCGCACCGGCGATGATGTGCGCGACAGGCTTGGCGCACGCTTCCTTGGCTATCTGCCGACTTTCAGTAGCGAGGAGAGCAGGGCGCGCCGGCGGCGTAGCCGTAAGGATCCTCCCCTCCAGCCTGCTACAGCCGCGGGTATCGACCCTCAGGCGAGGCGTCAGACGCGGATCGCGATCAAGGCACCGGCCTCGATCTTCGCGGAAACCCTGCGCAGCGCCAAATACGCCGCTGATGTCGTGCTTCAGGAAAAGCAGAGCAAGGTGCTTGGCGTCATCTCGGCCCTTCCTGGAGAGGGGAAGTCGACAGTTGCGGCGAACCTCGCTCATCTTCTTGCCGCCAACGGCCAGAAGACTCTGCTGATCGATGCGGATCTGCGGAACCCGACCTTGAGCCGTGCGCTCGGCATGAGCAGCGAACAAGGTCTTCTCGAAGCGGTGATGAACGGCTTGTCCTGGCGCGCGGTTGCGAAGATGGACCCCGAAACGCGCCTTGTCATCGTGCCGGCCATGGTCCGCGCGCGGTTTTCACATACCAGCGAGCTTCTCTCTTCGGCCGGTATGGACAGCTTTCTGCAAGAAGCGCGGAACAGCTTCGATTACATCATCGTCGACTTGCCGCCGCTTGGGCCGGTGATCGACGCCAAGGCATTTGCGCCGCAGGCGGATGGGCTTTTGGTCGTGGTCGAATGGGGACGCACGCCACGCGCGCTTGTCCGCTCCGTCCTCGGCTCCGAGTCCGTCGTGACGGAGCGCATTCTCGGCGTCGTGCTCAACAAGGTAAATATGAAGGCGCTCTCGCGCTACGGCGGTTTCGGAAGTTCAGAAAAATACCTGGGCGAGTATGTGAGCTACTACAACGACGCGCAGAAGAAGGCGGCTTAGGCCGGCGCTGACGTCAGGTGGACAGGAAATGCGCGCGCCCGGCGCCCAACTGCACCGCCGTGAGCCGGCCGCTCATATAGGCGCCCGTATCGATGTTCAGCCGGCGGCCACTGAGCTCAGGCTTTTTGACGGGGGTGTGGCCATGGATCACCCAGCGATCCAACTGGGCTGCGCCAGCGAAGAACTCCTTGCGGATGAAAAGCAGGTCGCGCTCGTCCTGATCTTCAAGCGGGATTCCGGGGCGGATGCCCGCATGTACAAATGCCACCTGGCGCGAATAAGCCATGATTGGCAATGCACGCAGAAAGGCCACATGGGACGACGGCACGCTGCTTCGCACCATCTGGTCGAGCTCTGACGCCGAATAGAGATTGGCAAGATAGGTAAGGTCGATACCGTAGGAACGCAGCGTGTTTTCACCGCCGGTGGCGAGCCACGCGTCACGCGGAAGGTTACCCTCCAGATAATCCAGGAATGCCGTCTCATGATTCCCGGCCAGGCAAATGCGCTGAAATCCTTCCGGCGGCGGCTGTATCAAATGCTCGATCACCTGGGCCGATTCAGGTCCGCGGTCGACATAGTCCCCCAGCATGATGATGAGCTTGCGGCCGCTGAAACCGGTCGCATCCGCGATAATTTTCTGCTCCAGAACCTGCAGCTGGTCAAAGCAGCCATGGACATCGCCGACCGCATAGACAAGCGTGCCGCCGAGCTCGATTTGCAGCCGCGCGCGCGTTCCCTGGCGTTTTCCCCCGCCGAGCAAACTGAGAAATTTCTGCCTCAGCGCCAAATCCTTTCATGGCGAGCCGAAAGGCTCGTTTAAGCCTTTCGGCAGAGCTTTGGAATCAGGCTGCTATTCGAGGCAATTTTGCCGGGCTTGCAACCCCCACGGCGCAGGAGACTGTCACTGTGGGGGGGTTCCGTTTTCGGCCAGCACCTCGCCCGCGAGGTAGAGAGAGCCGCTGATGAGGATTCGCGGAGGTGTCGGGTCGTCCCAGGTGTCGCGCAGAAGCTTCAGCGCGTTCGGCACGGAGTTGACGGGCTCCGCCGAAAGACCGGCTGCGATGGCGCGCGCAGCAAGCTCGCTGTTCGGCACCCCCGCTTCGCTCGAATTGACCGGAACGGTATAGACATGCCGCGCCATCCCTTGGAAGGCGCTGAAATAGCCCTTCTGGTCCTTGGTATTGATCATCCCGGTGATCAGCACCAGAGGCTTCGGGCGCTTTTCCTCCGCCTCGGCCATGCTTTCCGCGATAACGGCACCAGCACCGGGATTGTGGCCGCCGTCGACCCAAATCTCCGCATTGTCCGGCGCAAGCTCTACCAGCCGTCCCTCGGTGAGCCGCTGCATGCGGCCAGGCCACGAAACCGTGAGCATTGCCTCCTCGGCGATGCGGTCGCTCACGGGAAATCCGGCCGCCTTCACTGCGGCGATGGCCGCTGCGGCATTTGCCAGCTGATGACGGCCGACGAGACGGGGCAAAGGCAGGTCCATCAGGCCGTTTTCGTCCTGGTAGACCATGCGGCCATTTTCTTCCACGGCAATGAAATCCTGGCCATAGATGGCAAGTGGCGCGTCCAGGCGCTCCGCGGTCTCGATGAGCACCTCGCGCGCCGCATCCCATTCCTGCTGCCCGATCACCACAGGCGACCCAGGCTTGATGATCCCTGCCTTCTCAGCTGCGATCAATTCCACCCGGTCGCCAAGATAGGCTTCGTGGTCGAGCGATATCGGCATGATGAGGCTGACGGCAGGCTGACGGACGACATTGGTGGCATCGAACCGGCCGCCAAGACCCACTTCCACGACGGCGGCATCTGCGGGGTGTTCGGAGAAGAGCAGGAACATCACCGCCGTGAGCAACTCGAACACCGTGATCTGCTCGCCGCGATTGGCTTCGGCGACACGCTCGAGGGCATCGGCGAGAACCTCGTCCTCAACAAATCTGCCGCCGCCCGCCTTTCCAATGCGGAAGCGCTCGTGCCATCGAACCAGGTGAGGCGAGGTGTGAACGTGAACGACCTTGCCCGATGCCTCAAGCAAGGCACGGGAAAAGGCGGCTGCGGACCCCTTGCCGTTCGTACCGGCGATGTGGATCACCGGCGGCAGCTTCTCCTGCGGATCGCCAAGTCGATGAAGCAGCCGGCCGATGCGTTCAAGAGAAAGGTCGAATCCCTTGGGGTGAAGCGCCATTAGGCGGTCGATGGCGCGCTCGGCGGCACTCATGGAAGTGTTGGACCTCGTAGGTAGGTAGGATCACGCGCTGACGGCAGCGGGTTCGGCTTCTTCAGGTGCAGGAAGTCTCGGTGCTTCCTCTAGCGCCACCTGCTTCTTGAGCAGGATCTTCAGCAACCGTGCCACGGTCGCCTTCATCTCGGTGCGCGGGACGACCATATCCACCATTCCGTGCTCCCTCAGATATTCGGCGCGCTGGAACCCTTCGGGCAGTTTCTCCCGGATGGTCTGCTCGATCACGCGCGGGCCGGCAAAGCCGATGAGGGCGCCGGGCTCGGCGATATGCACGTCGCCAAGCATGGCGTAAGAGGCGGTGACGCCGCCGGTCGTCGGATTGGTGAGCACGACGATATAAGGCAGGCCCGCTTCCTTGAGCCTGTCTACAGCCACCGTCGTGCGGGGAAGCTGCATCAACGAGAGGATGCCCTCCTGCATACGCGCGCCGCCGGAGGCTGCGAAAAGGACGAGCGGCAACCGGCGCTCCACCGCGGTCTCGAAGCCGCGGACGATGGCTTCGCCCGCCGCCATGCCCAGCGAGCCTCCCATGAAGGCAAAATCCTGTACTGTCGCCATGACCTCCAGGCCCTCGACGCTGCCGATCCCGTTCAGAACCGCATCTTCCAGATTCGTCTTGGCCTTGGCATCGCGCAGGCGGTCGATATAGCGACGCTCGTCGCGGAATTTCAGCGGATCGACGACGACTTTCGGATTCTCGAGCGTCTCATAGGCACCACCATCGAAGAAGTGCTTCAGCCGGTCCTTGGCGGAGATCTTCATATGGTAGCCGGAGGAGGGGATCACCCACTGGTTCTCCTCCAGATCCTTATGAAAAACCATTTCGCCCGTCTCCGGATCCTTGATCCAGAGATTTTCCGGCATCTCGCGACGGCCGAGCATGGAGTTGATTTTCGGCCGGACGTAGTTGGTGATCCAGTTCATGAGCGATACTCCTTCCTCTCCGAATACTACCGGGAGAAATTGTCCGTTATTCGGCGGGAGCCGAGACGCGCGCTTCGCGCACCCCGTCGGCCAGCCCGCGCACGAGGGTCGCCACCGCTTCCGCCGGGTCGGCCGTGGTTTTGCCGTCCGCGCCCAGCACATTGGCGACAGCATTGACGATAGCCGTACCGACCACCACGCCATCGGCCGCCGCACCGATCGCGCGCGCCTGGCTTGCCGTCTTCACGCCGAAGCCGACGCAAACCGGCAGCTCCGTATGGCCCTTGATGCGGGAGACGGCCCCTGCCACCTTGGACGTATCGGGGAGGGCAGAACCGGTGATGCCCGTCATCGACACGTAGTAAACAAAGCCGGAGGTGTTTTCGAGAACCTTGGGCAAACGCTTGTCGTCGGTCGTGGGCGTGGCAAGGCGGATGAAGTTGATGCCGGCCTTCAGCGCCGGCACGCACAGTTCCTCGTCCATCTCCGGCGGCAGGTCGACGATGATCAGCCCGTCGATGCCGGACTCTTTCGCATCGGCCAGGAAGCGATCGACGCCATAGATATAGATCGGATTGTAGTATCCCATCATGACGATGGGCGTATGGTCATTCTCCTGCCGGAAGCTCCGAGCCATCTGAAGCGTCTTGGCGAGCGTCTGGCCGCCTTTAAGCGCGCGCAGACCGGCAGCCTGGATGGCCGGTCCGTCGGCCATCGGATCCGAGAAGGGCATGCCAAGTTCGATGATATCGCTGCCGGCTTTCGGCAACGCCTTCATGATGGAAAGCGAGGTCTCGTAATCCGGATCGCCGCCCATGAAATAGGTGACGAGCGCAGGCCGGTTCTCGGCCTTGAGATTGGCGAAAAGCCTGTCGATACGGGTGGTCGTCATGCAGGTTCTTTCGTTTCCGCGCGCAGCCAGTCGGCATAGGCCTGATCGACCTGGCTGATCTCCGTCGCTGTGATGAACGGTACTTCATAGGAATGGAGCGTGCGCACTGCCTCGCAGACTGCTTCGAAATGCTCGCTCCGGGTTTTCAGGAGGAGCGGCACCTCGGTCGCCGTCTCGATCGCGCCCTTCCAGCGATAGCGGCTTGCAATCGGGGGGAAGATATTGGCGCATGCAGCAAGCTTTTCGGCGATGCAGGCGTCGGCGATCTTCTCGGCCGTCTTCTGATCGGGGCAGTTCACCCAGATATCGATGAACCGGAGCGGCATGGCTTAGATATCCATGTTGAGGTGTTTCGCCACGGCGAAGATATCCTTGTCACCCCTGCCGGACAGATTCATGACGATGATCTGATCCCTGCGCATTTTCGGGGCGCGCTTGATGACCTCGGCCAAGGCGTGGGACGGTTCAAGCGCCGGAATGATGCCTTCGAGGCGGGTAAGGAGTTGAAAGGCCTCCAACGCCTCATGGTCCATGATGGGCACATACTCCACGCGACCGGCATCCTTCAGCCAGGAGTGCTCGGGCCCAATGCCCGGATAGTCCAGGCCGGCCGAGATCGAGTGGCCTTCCTTGATCTGGCCGTCGTCGTCCTGCAGGAGGTAGGTACGGTTGCCGTGCAGAACGCCCGGCTTACCCGCGGTGATGGAAGCGCAGTGCTCGTCGCCTTCAAGGCCCTTGCCGCCGGCTTCGACACCCACCATGGCCACGTCTTTATCGTCCAGGAAGGGATGGAAAAGCCCTATGGCATTGGAGCCGCCGCCGACCGCAGCCACGAGGAGGTCCGGCAGACGCCCCTCGGCTTGGAGCATCTGCTCCTTGGTTTCTTGCCCGATGACGGACTGGAAATCTCGTACGAGTTCCGGATAGGGATGAGGACCTGCGGCCGTGCCGATCAGGTAATACGTGTTCTCGACATTGGTCACCCAGTCGCGGAGCGCCTCATTCATCGCATCCTTGAGCGTCCCGTGGCCGGACGTCACCGGCTTCACCTCCGCACCCAAAAGCCGCATGCGAAAGACGTTCGGCGCCTGCCGTTCCACATCCGTCGCGCCCATATACACGATGCAGGGCAGCCCGAAACGGGCAGCCACGGTGGCCGAGGCCACTCCGTGCTGGCCAGCACCGGTCTCGGCGATGATGCGCGTCTTGCCCATGCGCCGGGCAAGCAGGATCTGGCCGAGGCAATTGTTGATCTTGTGGCTGCCCGTATGGTTGAGCTCGTCGCGCTTGAAATAGATCTTTGCGCCGCCGAGATGCTCCGTCAGCCGCTCGGCGAAATAGAGCGGCGAGGGCCGGCCCGTGTAATGCGCATTGAGGTGCTGAAGCTCGGCTTTGAAAGCCGGATCGTTCTTGGCTGCGTTCCAGTGCTCCTGGAGATCGAGGATGAGCGGCATCAGCGTTTCCGCGACGAAGCGGCCGCCGAAAATGCCGAACATGCCCTGCTCGTCGGGTCCGGTGCGGAAGGAATTGGGTTCAACCGGCTTGTTCATGCCGCCTCCGTTACTCGCGCTCGCCCCGTGCGGCCTGCACGGCGGTGAAGAAGGCGCGTATCAAATCCGGGTCCTTTTCGCCCGGCGCGCGTTCCACGCCGGAAGAAATATCGATACCGCGCGGCCGGGCTATGGCAAGGGCCTCAGCGATATTGGCCGCGTTGAGACCACCCGAAAGCATGTAATCCACTTCGCCGTCAAGGGAGGCAAGCAACGACCAGTCGAAAGGGATGCCGTTGCCGCCCGGAAGCTGTGCACCAACCGGCGGTTTCGCGTCGAGCAGGAAACGGTCTGCCACCTCACGATAGGCCGACAATGCCAGAAGGTCTTGCGCCTCCCGCACTGAGATCGCCTTCATCACCGGCAGCCCGTAACGCTTCTTGATGTCATCCAGACGCTCTGGGCTTTCGCTCCCATGGAACTGCAGCACGTCAGGCTGCACAATGTCGACGATACGCTCGAGCGTCTGGTCGTCGGCATTCACAGTCACGGCCACCGCTTTCGCGCGGCCACTGGCCAATCTCCCAAGTCGCGCAGCCGTTTCCACGTCGACATTCCGCGGGCTCTTCGGAAAGAAGATGAAACCGATATGGCTCGCCCCGCCGCTGAGCGCGGCGGTAACGGCTTGCTCAGTCTTCAGGCCGCAGATTTTGATCTCTAGTTCCATGCGCGTGGGAGTGGCACGAATAGGGCGGTAGGGCAACAAGACAGTCGCGTGTATGCCGGATTTGGGCGAAATACATACTGCCCGGACGCTCTATCCCTTACTGCCCTATCCAAACCGTATTGCCTGCAGTGCGGTTCCGTTCCTTTTTAGCCAGGCCTTGCATCGTTCCGTGTCCGGGCAGAGTGTCTCGCACAGGTCCCAGAAGCGGGGGCCGTGGTTCATTTCCTTCAGATGCGCCACCTCATGGGCGACGAGATAGTTGATGACCGGCGACGGCGCCATCATGATGCGCCAGGAAAAGGAAAGCACCCCGTCCGACGTGCAGGAGCCCCAGCGGCTCGACGTGTCCTTATAGCGGATCGATTTGGCGCGCCGGCCTACATGTGCCGTGTGGCGGGCCACGAGCGGTTCGATCTCCCGTTTCGCTTCACGCTTCAGGAAATCCGCCAGCCGGCGCGGCAGGTGCCTTGTATCGCCACTGATGACGAGGGCTGGCTGGCCGTCGATCGTTACCGCCGTCACCGTCCCTCGGGTACCCGGCTCATGCACTATGAGATGCGGCACGCCGCGCAGCGGAATCTTGATCCCGGGGCGCACGAGCGGCTCTTCGGGAATTTTTCTGAGCTTCTCTTCAAGCCAGCCCCGGTGACGTTCCAGGAAACGGTCCACCTCGCGCGACGAAACGCCGGGGGGAATGGTGACGCGAAGGCTTTCGCCGCCCGGCCCGATGCGGAGCGTGAGCCGCCGGGCCCGCTCGTTTTCCACCACTTTCAGCGGCAGTTCACGTCCGGCGACGATGTGCGTTCGCGCGGCTGGGGATGCTTTTGGCGAGGCGCGCTTCAGGAGACGAGGGAACATTCGAACAAAATATGTGATTCGTCCGGCATTGATCAGGAGCTTGCAAGAAAAACGGCGCCCTTGTGGGGCGCCGGAGGAACAAAGTCGGTCGGTCCGCTCAGCCGAGATCGGTCACCGGCGGAGCGCTCGGCCCGCGGTTCTCGCGTTCGCGCATAAAGCGGTCGAACTCTTCCTGGTCTTTGGCGCGGCGAAGCTCGTGCGCATACTCGTCGAACTCGTCGCGCATGGCGTCGAGCCTGCGGCGCTCTTCTTCAAGACGCTCGAGCTCCTTCTGGCGCCACTCGTCGAAAGCGACGTTACCGGTCATGGAATAGCTGCGGCTCGCCTTGCGGCAATTCGCAAACAGTCCGTCGGTCTTGCGGTTGACACCGCGCTTGAATTCGGGGAGCCGGTCGCCCCACAGGATATAGGCCAGCATGGCAAGGCCAAGCGGCCAGAACAGCATGAAGCCGACCACCATCAGGGCGATCGTCGCCGGTGTCCAAGCCGGGCGTATCAGGGCAGAATTGGTCATCGTCACCAGTTCCTCATCGAGGGTTGAAAGTCGGGGCGCGGCCGCTTTTTGTGACATGGGAAAGTGCCGAAGGCCTTTCAAGGTATGAACAACCAAAAATCGTAAGACGGCCGCAACCAACTATCCTTCAGGGCGAGTTTGCCGCGCCCGTTCCACCAGCGCCGCAGCTACCCTGAGCATCAGATCGATGTCCTGCGGGCGGGAGAGACGATGATCGCCGTCCCGGACGAGGGACAGCGTCACGTCATCCGCCGGAAGGTGCTCGACGAGCCGGAGAGCGTGCGTATAGGGCACGTCAGGGTCTGCCATTCCCTGCAAAATGTGAACGGGGCAATGGGTGTCGATGATGCCTTCGAGGACCCGGTTGCTCCGTCCATCGTCAATCAGCGCTTTGGTATAGATGTAAGGCTCCGGCGAATACTCAGACGGCTCTTCGAAATAGCCCTGTCTTTCCAGCGCTTCGCGTTGCTCCTCATTCAGTTCGGGCTCCACCAGCTCCATGGTGAAGTCCGGAGCCGGCGCCAGAAGCAGAATGCCGCCGACGCGCCCGCCTTCTCCGGCTTTCTGCAATTCCTGCACCATGCGGAGCGCGATCCAGGCGCCCATGGATGAGGCGACGAGGATTTGTTTTCCCTCCGTGAAGCGGCGGAATACGGCGAGGCTCTCGGCAAGCCAACGGGAAATCGTTCCCTCCTCGAAGGCGCCGCCCGATTCGCCATGCCCGGAATAGTCGTGCCTCGTGCAGGCGACGCCGCGCTCTTCCGCCCAGCCGTCCAAGGCCTGAGCCTTGGTCCCTTTCATGTCTGAGCGGTAGCCTCCAAGCCAGACGAGACCTGGGGCGGTTCCTGGCCGATGCCGCACCGCGACCATGTTTCCCTCAACTTCGACGAGGATCGGCTGGCTTTTGTCCATTGGCACCTCCTGTTCAACTTTCAGGCGAATTTTTTCTGCTCATTTCCGCCCGATATTGCTCTTCCGGCGTGATTCTTCTGCCGGGTTATGCTATTGACACTTCGCCCTGCAAGCCCACATAGCCGGCGGCTTGTTCCTTTGGGCGCAAGCTGTTTCGTCAACAATTGGAGATAACGACCATTCGCAGACCATTCAAAGCCGCGCCTGTCGTAAAGGAAGGCCCGCGCTCCAACCGGGATATCCGGGTTCCCCGGGTTCAGCTTATCGATGACGAGGGCAATAACCGCGGAATCGTGTCCACCGACGAGGCCTTGAGGATTGCCGAGGAGGCAGGACTCGATCTCGTAGAGGTATCGCCGAACGCCGATCCGCCCGTCTGTAAAATCACTGATCTCGGCAAGCTCAAATACCAGAGCCAGAAGAAGGCCGCTGAGGCTCGTAAGAAGCAGAAGACCATCGAGATCAAAGAGATCAAGATGCGCCCGAACATCGACACCCATGATTATGAGGTGAAGATGCGTTCGGTTCGCCGCTTCTTCGAGGAGGGGGACAAGGTCAAGCTGACGCTTCGCTTCCGTGGCCGCGAGATGGCGCACCTGGAACTTGGTATGAAGCTGCTCAACCGCGTCCGTGAGGACGTCGAGGGGATCGCCAAGGTCGAGGCCGAGCCGAAGCTCGAAGGCCGTCAGATGATGATGGTGCTTGCCCCGAAATAGCCGAAGTGCCACCCGAACCATCCTGCCTGTCAGGTTTGGAGACGGTGCGAGGTTTTGATGAGTGGCGAGACTGCAAAGGCGATGGCGGCATTTCAGTCGTCACGCCGTTACGTGTTGGCGTTGCTGATCGGCGTCATCGGCATCCTGCTTGTCTTCGGAAGCTCGTTGCAGAACGAAATGATGCACGAGCTGATCGAAGCCTACGGTCTCGTCCTCATCCTGATTGGCATCGGCGGGCGATTGTGGTCGATACTTTATATCGGCGGGCGAAAGTCCGCCGAATTGGTTTCCGCCGGCCCTTATTCGGTAACGAGAAACCCGCTTTATTTTTTCTCCACGGTTGCGGCAGTCGGTGTGGGCGCGCAGACCGGCAGTCTTGTCATTTCGGCGCTGGCGGGCCTCTTTTGCGCGGTGGCCTTCTACTTTGTCGCACTTCGTGAGGAGCGCTACCTGAAGGCGACGCTCGGGGCGCCTTATCTAGCCTATGTCGAACGGGTGCCGCGATTCCTGCCGATTCCCTGGCTTTACAGGGATGAGGAAAGGGTCACCTTCAAGCCCCAGATCTTCAATCGCACATTGGTCGATGGTCTCGTTTTCCTGAGCGCCATCCCATTTTTCGAGCTCGTCGAGATGGGGAGGGACATGGGATTGATCCCGGTCCTGTTCCAGCTCTACTGAACAGCTCGGCGCTATTGCGCAGGCGATGACTTGCTGGTATGAGGCGCCGTTCCTTCTGAGCCGTCCGGCAGGGCATGCCGTGGCGGCTCGTAATGCTTCCGGGGAAAGCCCGGTGAGAAAACAGGCGTTAAGCGCCACAAGAAGTTGGAGAAGCAAAATGCCCAAGCTGAAGACCAAATCGGCGGTCAAGAAGCGGTTCAAGGTGACCGCGACCGGCCGTGTGAAGGTGCAGGCCGCTGGCAAGCGCCACGGCATGATCAAGCGTTCCAATAAGTTCATCCGCGATGCGCGGGGCACGATGGTTCTTTCCGATCCCGATACGAAGATCGTGAAGAAGTTCATGCCCTACAGCTTCTGATCGGCGGTTAAGGACAGTTTAAGGAGATCATGCCATGGCACGCGTGAAGAGGGGTGTTACCGCCCACGCCAAGCACAAGAAGGTCCTGAAAGCCGCCAAGGGTTTCTACGGCCGTCGCAAGAACACCATTCGTATCGCCAAGCAGGCGGTCGAGAAGTCGCTGCAATACGCCTATCGCGACCGCAAGAATCGCAAGCGCAATTTCCGCGCGCTGTGGATTCAGCGCATCAATGCCGCCACGCGCGAACACGGGCTTACCTATGGCCGCTTCATCGACGGCCTGAACAAGGCAGGCATCGAGATCGACCGCAAGGTGCTGGCGGACATGGCCGTGCACGAGCCCCAGGCTTTTGCCGCGCTCGTGGCCAAGTCCAAGGCAGCGCTCGAATATCTCAAGAACACCACTCCCAACGCTTTTGAGAGCGCTGTCGCTTAAAGACCAGCGCTCCCGAAGCAAAGGAAGCATATCTCGGGAACCCGCGCTGGCAGGGCTGGCGCGGGTTTTCTTTTGAACCTAAGGACATTTGCACGAGATCCGGAATGATGCGCGGGGAAAGGGCAGTGGAAGGGGGGCTTCCATCGTCTCAAATAGGGGAGGCGCTTTTGCGCCTGCTGCTCCTGAGCGAGGAGAAGCGTATCTCCTCGGCGATCCTCGACGGCCGCACTGTTTGGATCAAGCGCTACGATGCCGAAGCCCGGCATTGGGGAAAGCGGCTGCACGAACTCCTCTCGCCTGTCATGCCAAAATCCTTCCTGCGCGCGTCCAGGCGCGCGGACGCCTCCGGCATGGTCGATCGGGAGATCCGCAAAATGGAAGCTTTCCGGCAGGCAGGCTTCGACGTTCCTGATCTCGTCTATCGCGGCAGAACGGTGATCGTACTCTCCCATGTGGCCGATATCGTGGAGCATGAATTGCGAAGACTGAGGTCGGTTGATCCCGATGAGCATGACGAGCTTCTGGTCGGCGCTGCCGGTGCGCTCGGCCATGTCCATGGAGCCGGGCTTTGCCACGGAAGACCGCACCCGCGCGACATGTTCATGAGCGGGGGCCGCTGGGGCTTTGTGGATTTCGAGGAGGAGCCGGAGGCAGCGATGCCTTTGCGGGCCGCGCAGGGGCGCGACATATGGTTGCTCTTCATGCAGATCTCGGCCAATGCAATGCTTCAAGACACGGAGGAGAGGGCTCTCGCTGCCTATGCGCAGGCCGGCCCCAAAGGGGCTCTGGAGCAGCTCGATTCCATTGTCAGCTTCTGTTCGCCCTTGTTGCCCCCGCTGGGGCTGCTCGAAAATGCCGTCCTTGGGAAGGATCTGCGACGCCTTCTGAAGGCAACCCGATATTTGAAGCGCGCCCTGGTATCCATTGGTGCGCATTCTGACGCGTCCGCATCGTCCCGAAAGACGAAAGCGATTTTCGGAAACCGCGATGCCTAGGCCCGATATTTCACAGCGTCCTTGGGGCGCCCAGGTGGACGCCTGCGATGTAAGTCAATGCGGCTCGGTGAGACCGAGGAGGTAAAGGAAAGACAATGAACGATCTGGACCGGCTCGAAAAAACGATCATGGACGAGATCGCCGCCGCTGGCGATGAGCAGGCAATCGAGGCCGTCCGCGTGGCTGCCCTGGGCAAGAAGGGCTCGATCTCGGAAAGGCTGAAGACGCTCGGTTCGATGTCGGCCGACGAGCGGCAGGTCATGGGCCCCGCGATCAACGGGCTCAAGAACCGCGTGACAGAGGCGCTCACCGCCCGCCGCACCGAATTGCGCGATGCGGCGATTGCGGCACGGCTGGAGCGCGAGAAGGTGGACGTGACGCTCCCCGTCGCACGGCCCCCGGCGGAGCGCGGCCGCATCCATCCCATCACGCAGGTGATCGACGAGATCGCTGCCATCTTCGGCGATCTCGGATTCTCCATTGCGGAGGGGCCGGACATCGAGACGGACTACTACAATTTCACGGCCCTGAACTTCCCGGAGGGTCATCCGGCACGCGAGATGCACGACACCTTCTTCTTCGAGCCGGATGAGAAGGGAGAGCGCAAGCTTCTGCGCACGCACACCTCACCGGTGCAGATCCGCACCATGGAGGCGCAGAAGCCGCCGATCCGCATCGTGATTCCCGGCAAGACCTATCGCGCGGATTCGGACGCGACCCATACGCCCATGTTCCACCAGCTCGAAGGTCTGGTGATCGACAAAACGGCCAATGTCGCCAACATGAAATGGGTGCTCACCGAGTTCTGCAAGGCCTATTTCGAGGTGCCGTCTCTCAATATGCGCTTCCGGCCGAGCTTCTTCCCCTTTACGGAGCCGAGCCTGGAAGTGGACATCCAGTGCGACCGCTCGAAACCCGGCGAGGTGCGCTTCGGAGAGGGGAATGACTGGATGGAGATCCTGGGCTGCGGCATGGTGCATCCCAATGTACTGCGCGCCGGCGGGCTCGATCCCGACGAATACCAGGGTTTTGCCTGGGGCATGGGCATCGACCGCATCGCCATGCTGAAATACGGTATGCCGGACCTGCGCGCCTTCTTCGATGCGGATGTCCGCTGGCTCCAGCATTACGGCTTCCGCCCGCTCGACCTGCCGACACTGTTCGGCGGGTTGAGCAGCTGATTTCTCCTGGTAGGCTGATTACGATGAAATTCACACTCTCCTGGCTCAAGGATCATCTCGAAACCGAGGCAACGCTCGCCCAGATCGTGGAAACGCTCACCATGATCGGTCTTGAGGTCGAGTCCGTCGACGACAAGGCGGCATTGAAACCCTTCGTCATCGCCAAGGTTCTGACGGCGCAAAAGCACCCCGATGCTGACAAGCTCCAGGTCCTTACGGTCGACAAGGGCGACGGCAAGCCGATCCAGGTCGTTTGCGGTGCACCCAACGCGCGCGCTGGCCTTATCGGCGCGTTTGCCGCGCCGGGGACTTACGTGCCTGGGATCGACGTCACGCTTTCCGTGGGAAAGATCCGCGGCGTGGAAAGCCACGGCATGATGTGCTCGGAACGCGAGCTGCAGCTTTCCGATGAGCATACGGGCATCATCGATCTGCCGGAGGATGCGCCCGTGGGTGAATCCTTCGCCAGATGGGCCAAGCTCGATGACCCGGTGATCGAGATCGGACTCACGCCCAACCGGCCCGACTGCACGAGCATCTATGGCATCGCGCGTGATCTTGCCGCGGCCGGCCTCGGCACGCTCAAGAACGGCGCTGTGGCGCCCGTCGCAGGGCAGGGCGCCTGCCCTGTGGACGTGAAGATCGTGGCGCCCGAGCTCTGCCCCGGCTTCGCGCTCCGACTCGTCCGCGGTGTGAAAAACGGTCCGTCGCCAAAATGGCTGCAGCAGCGCCTCATCGCCATCGGCCTGCGTCCCATCAACGCGCTGGTCGACATCACCAACTATATCACCTTCGACCGCGGCCGCCCGTTGCACGTGTTCGATGCTGCCAAGGTGAAGGGCAATCTCGTGATCCGCCGCGCGGAAGCGGGAGAGAAAGTGCTGGCTCTCGACGGGCGGGAATATGAGCTCAATCACGAGGTCTGCGTCATCGCTGACGAGAGCGGGGTGGAATCCATCGCCGGCGTCATGGGCGGTGAGCATTCCGGCTGTGACGAGAACACGACGGACGTGCTGATCGAGTCGGCTCTCTGGGATCCGCTCAACATCGCCCGCACCGGCCGCACCTTGGGCATCATCACGGATGCGCGCTATCGGTTCGAGCGCGGAGTCGATCCCGAATTCATGATCCCGGGCCTCGAGCTTGCGACCCGCATGGTCATTGATCTCTGCGGCGGCGAAGCTTCCGAAGCGCGGGTGGTAGGCTATCAGGGGCACACGCCCAAGGTGGTCTCTTTCCCGACTTCCGAGGTGAAGCGTCTCACCGGCCTTGATGTGCCGGCGTCGGAAAGCCTCTCGATCCTTTCGCGTCTCGGGTTCGTGCCCGACGGCTCCGGCGAGGTCGTGAACGTGGCCGTCCCCTCATGGCGGCCGGACGTCGACGGCAAGGCGGACCTGGTCGAAGAGGTTATGCGTATCCATGGGGTGAACGAGATCGCACCCCAACCCATGATATCGAAGGAGGCCGTGGGCGGCCGCATCCTCACCGCTGCGCAACTTCGCACACGCCAGGCAAAGCGCGCGCTCGCCGTCCGCGGCATGATGGAGGCCGTCACCTGGTCGTTCATCCCGGAAGAACAAGCGCGCCTCTTTGCCGAAAACCGGAAGCTCATCAGGCTCGCCAATCCGATCGCGGCCGACATGTCGACCATGCGGCCTTCGCTGCTGCCCGGCCTGCTTGCTGCCGCGCAACGGAATGCAGACCGTGGCTTTGCCGACGTAGCGCTGTTCGAAGTGTCCGGGACCTATGAGGGAGACCGGCCGGAGGATCAACGCCGCGTTGCCGCCGGTGTCCGCCGCGGCACCGCCCGGCTTGAAGAGCAGGGCCGTCACTGGTCGGGCAATGCCGCGCCCGTCGACGTTTTCGAGGCAAAGGCCGATGCCCTTGCGGTGCTCGAGGCCTGCGGTGCACCGGTGGACAAGCTGCAGATCGAGGCTGGTGGACCGAGCTGGTATCATCCCGGCCGCTCCGGCACGATCAAACTGGGGCCCAAGAACATTCTCGGCACCTTCGGCGAGTTTCATCCGAAGACGCTCGAGGAGATGGACGTCTCCGGCCCGCTTTGTGGCTTCGAAGTGTTCCTCGATGCCATTCCCGAACCCAAGGCGCGGGCGACGCGCACCAAGCCGCGCCTGGACCTCTCGCCCTTCCAGGCAGTGAAGCGCGATTTTGCCTTCGTGGTGGATAGAAAGGTCGAGGCGGCAACCCTCACGCGTGCCGCAGCGGCGGCCGACAAGAAGCTGATCGCGGATGTGAACGTCTTCGACGTCTTTGAAGGCGCCGCGCTCGGCCCCGACAAGAAATCCATCGCCATCGAGGTGACGATCCAGCCCCTGGAGCGTACGCTGACGGACGAGGATTTCGAGGCACTCGCGGGCCGGATCGTGGAGAATGTCGGCAGGCAGACCGGGGGTGTGCTGAGGAGCTGAGGCAAACGGAGGAGAAGATGTTCCGCTGGGGTATTCTGTCCACGGCCAAGATTGGCCGTGACCACGTCATTCCGCAGCTTCTGGATGCGGAGAACGGTGTCGTAACCGCCATTGCCAGTCGGGATGAGGCACGAGGCAGGGCGGTCGCCTTCCGTTTCGGGATCCCAAATGTCTTCTCCTCATACGAGGCCTTGCTTGCCTCGCCAGAGGTGGATGGCGTCTATATTCCCCTCCCCACCTCGCAGCATGTTGAATGGGCCGTGAAGGCGGCAGACGCCGGCAAGCATGCGCTGGTGGAAAAGCCCCTCGCGCTAAAGGCCGAGGACATCCGGCGTGTGATCGAAGCACGCGATCGCAACGGGGTGCTCGTTTGCGAGGCCTTCATGGTCACCTATCATCCTCAGTGGCTGAAGGTGCGCGAGCTGATCGCCGATGGCGCGATCGGCCGGCTGCGGCACGTACAGGGCGCGTTCACCTATCACAATGTCGACCCTTCCAACATGCGCAACAGGGTGGAACTGGGTGGCGGGGGCCTGCCTGATATCGGCGTTTATCCGACGGTGACCACACGCTTCGTTACCGGGCAGGAGCCTGTCCGCGTGCAGGCGACGGTCGAACGCGATCCGGGCTTCGGCACCGACATCTATGCAAGTGTGAAGGCTGAGTTCGACGGCTTTGACATGAGCTTCTATGTCGCCACGCAGATGGCTGCGCGCCAGCTGATGGTTTTTCATGGAGACAAGGGCTTCATTGAAGTGGAGACGCCCTTCAATTCACGAGTCTACGGCGATGACCGCGTCACGCTGCACAATGTGAACCATGCGCAGTCAAACGTCTTCCGCTTCGCAGACACGCGCCAATACCGCCTGCAGGCGGAAGCCTTTGCCAAGGCTGTCGCCGGGGAGAGCGCGCAGGTCTTCACGCTTGAGGATTCGTTCAAGAACCAGAAGGTGATCGACGCGATCTATCGGGCTGCCGGACATGAAGGCTGGGAGCCGGTCTGATCGCCCGGGTTCCGGTGAACAACGGATAGATGCTGCCTTGCACCAAAAATTCCTGGTTCTTATATACGCCGCATGTTTCGGAACTGCGCTCGCGAATGGGTGTGTTCGGAAAAATCCAATGAACAGGGGCTGTTGCCTGGAGCGCCGAAATGGGTCCTAACAGTCTGCTAAGCGGAGAAGAATAAATGGCAAAAGTTATCGGTATCGACCTCGGAACCACAAATTCCTGCGTCGCCGTTATGGACGGTAAGGACGCCAAGGTCATCGAGAATTCGGAGGGCGCGCGTACGACTCCTTCGATCGTCGCCTTCACCGATTCGGGCGAGCGCCTCGTTGGTCAACCGGCAAAACGTCAGGCCGTCACCAACCCTGAGGACACGTTTTTCGCGATCAAGCGCCTGATCGGGCGTCGTTTCGAGGATCCGACGGTTGAGAAGGACAAGAAGCTCGTCCCCTACCAGATCGTGAAGGCGGACAATGGGGACGCCTGGGTCGAAGCCGAAGGCGAGAAGTACTCTCCGTCCCAGATCTCCGCCATGATCCTTCAGAAAATGAAGGAAACCGCAGAATCCTATCTCGGCGAAAAGGTCGAGAAGGCCGTGATCACCGTTCCCGCCTACTTCAACGACGCGCAGCGCCAGGCCACGAAGGACGCGGGCAAGATCGCCGGCCTCGAAGTGCTGCGCATCATCAACGAGCCGACCGCGGCTGCGCTTGCCTATGGTCTCGACAAGAAGGATGGCAAGACCATCGCTGTCTATGACCTTGGCGGCGGCACGTTCGACATTTCGATCCTGGAGATCGGCGACGGCGTGTTCGAGGTGAAGTCGACGAATGGCGACACCTTCCTCGGTGGCGAGGACTTCGACATGCGGCTCGTCAACTATCTGGCCGACGAGTTCAAGAAGGAGCAGGGCATCGACCTCAAGAACGACAAGCTCGCCCTTCAGCGCCTGAAGGAGGCCGCGGAGAAGGCCAAGATCGAGCTGTCGTCCGCTTCGCAGACCGAGATCAACCTGCCCTTCATCACCGCTGACCAGACCGGCCCGAAGCACCTGGCGATGAAGCTCACGCGTGCCAAGTTCGAGAGCCTGGTGGACGATCTGGTTGCCCGCACGATCGAGCCCTGCAAGGCCGCGCTCAAGGACGCCGGCTTGAGCGCCGGCGAGATCGACGAGGTGGTTCTTGTCGGCGGCATGACCCGCATGCCCAAGGTGCAGGAGACGGTGAAGAACTTCTTCGGCAAGGAGCCGCATAAGGGCGTGAACCCCGACGAGGTGGTCGCCATGGGCGCCGCCATTCAGGCGGGCGTGCTGCAGGGCGACGTGAAGGACGTGCTGCTGCTCGACGTCACCCCGCTTTCGCTGGGCATCGAGACCCTGGGCGGCGTGTTCACGCGCCTCATCGACCGGAACACGACGATCCCGACCAAGAAGAGCCAGGTTTTCTCGACTGCCGAGGACAACCAGAATGCGGTGACGATCCGCGTGTTCCAGGGCGAGCGCGAGATGGCTGCCGACAACAAGCTGCTCGGCCAGTTCGACCTCGTCGGCATCCCGCCTGCACCGCGCGGCGTACCGCAGATCGAGGTGACCTTCGACATCGACGCCAACGGTATCGTCAATGTCTCGGCAAAGGATAAAGGCACGGGCAAGGAGCAGCAGATCCGCATCCAAGCATCCGGCGGCCTGTCGGACGCCGATATCGAGAAGATGGTGAAGGATGCCGAGGCCAATGCAGCAGCCGATAAGAAGCGGCGCGAGGCGGTCGAGGCCAAGAACCAGGGCGAGGCGCTGATCCATTCGACCGAGAAGTCGCTCAAGGATTATGGCGACAAGATCTCGGAAGATGACCGCAAAGCCATCGAGAACGCCATTGCCGAGCTCAAGACGGCAATGGAAGGCGAGGATGCCGACGCGATCCGCACCAAGACCACAGCGCTTGCGGAAGCTTCGATGAAGCTCGGCCAGGCTGTCTATGAGGCAAGTCAGGCGGAAGCCGCGGCGGGCGACGCTGGAGCCGAAGGCGGTGCGAAGTCGAGCGACGACGTGGTCGACGCGGATTTCGAAGAGATCGACGACAACGACAAGAAGTCGGCCTGACCGATCCTGAAGATGAACCGAAGGTCCGGGCCTAGGCCCGGACCTTTTTCATTGCTCGTGGACGCACTCTGCCTCTTAGCGGCACTGGCAAAATCCAGCGAACTATGGCATTCGCTGAAAAGAATAACTAAATAGCGGGCACCGATCGGGGACCTTGCTGTGCCCCCTTTATTTGTGAATGCGGGATCTCTTGTATGAAGGCTGATTTTTACGAGACGCTCTGCGTGTCGAGAAACGCCGATGAAAAAGAACTGAAGAGCGCTTTCCGCAAGCTCGCCATGAAATATCATCCGGACCGCAATCCGGGCGATATGGAGGCGGAGCAGAAGTTCAAGGAAATCAACGAAGCCTACGAAACCCTGCGCGATCCGCAGAAGCGGGCGGCCTATGACCGCTTCGGCCATGCGGCTTTCGAGAATGGCGGGATGGGTGCGCGCGGCTTCAATGGCGGCGGCTTTGCGGATATCTTCGAGGATATCTTTGGCGACATCATGGGCGGGGGCCGGCAGCGCCGCTCCGGCGGCCGCGAGCGCGGGGCCGATCTCCGCTACAATATGGAAATCACGCTTGAAGAGGCGTTTACCGGCAAGACGGCACAGATCCACGTACCCACCTCAGTCACCTGCGACGAGTGTGCCGGCTCCGGCGCCAAACCCGGCTCCTCGCCGGTCCAGTGCCCCATGTGCCACGGGGCCGGCCGCGTCCGAGCCGCGCAAGGCTTCTTCTCCATCGAACGCACGTGCCCGCAATGTCAGGGGCGCGGCCAGATCATCGATGATCCCTGCCGCAAGTGCTCCGGTCAGGGCCGGGTCACGGAAGAACGTTCGCTCTCGGTCAATATCCCTGTCGGCATCGAGGACGGCACGCGCATACGGCTGGCGGGTGAAGGTGAAGCGGGTCTGCGGGGAGGGCCTCCCGGCGACCTCTATATTTTCCTGTCGATCAGGCCGCATGAGTTCTTCCAGCGCGATGGCGCGGACCTCTATTGCAAAGTCCCCATTTCCATGACGACTGCCGCCTTGGGCGGTTCCTTCGAAGTCACGACGCTCGACGGCACCCAAACCCGCGTGAAGGTACCGGAAGGCACGCAAAGCGGCCGCCAGTTCCGACTGCGCGGCAAGGGCATGCCGGTGTTGCGCCAGCCGCAGGTCGGCGACCTCTACATCCAGGTCGCCGTCGAAACGCCACAGAATCTGACCAGAAAGCAAAGAGAGTTGCTCGAGGAGTTCGAACGGATTTCCTCGAACGAGAACAGCCCGCAGTCGACGGGTTTTTTCGCGCGCATGAAGGATTTCTTCGAATCCTTCGGCGAGTAGGGGCGGCACGGTCATCGCGTCGACCCACATTATGGGTGGCAAATATTGGCGCCATCCAAGGAGGAGTCGAGCATGGGAAGACCTTTCGACGTTCGCAAGGCGATCGTCTCGCGCTTTGATGAGGAGCTGCGCTTTTTCCGCGGCTGGATAGACAAGCCGAAGGCGGTGGGCTCAATCGTGCCCACGAGCAGCATCACTGCGCGGCGCATGGCCTCGGTCGCGCGGCCGGAACGCAATGACCTCGTGCTGGAACTCGGTCCGGGAACGGGAGTGATCACCCGTGCGATCCTGGACCGGGGCATCAAGCCGGAAAACCTCGTCTCCGTCGAATATTCCCTCGATTTCGTCGAGAAGCTGCGCGAGGACTTCCCGGGCGTGAACATCGTCCACGGAGATGCCTTCGATCTCGACACGGTCCTGGCGCCGTGGAAGGGGCGGGTCTTCGACAGCGTAATCTCGGCCATCCCGCTTCTCAACTTCCCGGTGCCGAAGCGGATCGAGCTTGTCGAGAGGCTGCTCGATCTTCTTCCTTCCGGCCGGCCCGTCGTGCAGATCACTTATGGCGCCCTCTCGCCGGTGCCTGTCGGCCGCGGCACCTATTCGGTCGAACGCTTCGATTTCGTGATCCGTAACATTCCGCCGGCACATCTTTGGATCTACACCCGTCGGGTCGGCGCTTGAGCCGAGGCTGAGGATTTTTCCATGACGCCGCGAATACTGGTTTTCGCCGGATCGACGCGCACGGGCGCCTATAGCGGCAAGACTGCCGATGCGGCGATGAAGGAATTGGCGCTTCAGGGTGCCGATGTCACACGCATTTCCCTCGCCGATTATCCCCTTCCGATCATGAACCAGGATCTGGAGCGGGAAAAAGGCGTGCCCGAGAATGCCGTCAAGCTTGCTTATATGATCGGTGCGCATGTGGCGGTCCTGATCGCCACGCCGGAATATAATGGCTCGATCCCGCCGCTCCTCAAGAATACGATCGATTGGGTGAGCCGCGTGAAGGCCGATGCGCGAGGGCAACCGTTCCGGGCCTTCAACGGCCGGCTCATAGCTCTCTGTTCTTCTTCCGACGGGATGTATGCTGGCATTCGGGCGATCAACCATCTTCGGGCCGTTCTCGTTCAATGCCAGGCCGAGGTGATTTCGGCGCAATGCTCTGTGCCGCGCGCAGGAGACGCATTCGATGAGAATGGCGATTTCCGCGAGGAGCGTCTGAGGAAGGCGATGTCCAAGGTCTGCCGCAGCCTGATCGAGCACGCGCGGCTGTTCTCTACCCGGATCGAGCCGTAACCCTCACGGTGTGATCTCGTGCAGGATTGCGAGCCAGGGGTTCTTATGCCAGTGGACGCCAATGGATATCTTTGAGGAGTCGTCGATGCCGGCTGACGAAATTCGCGAGCGCCTGATCGTCGCCCTGGACGTGCCGACCCTGGATGATGCGAAGAGGGTGGTAAGCACGCTGGGCGACACGGTTGGTTTCTACAAGATCGGCTATCAACTGGTTTTCGCCGGCGGCCTAGACTATGCGGGGGAGCTCATCCGGTCGGGCCGAAAGGTCTTCCTCGACATGAAGCTGCTCGACATCGACAATACGGTGGCGAAGGGCGTGGAGAACATCGCCCGCATGGGCGTCACCATGCTCACGCTCCACGCTTATCCGAAGGCGATGCGGGCGGCGGTTGCCGCAGCGGAAGGTTCCGGCCTTTGCTTGCTCGGCGTGACGGTGCTGACCTCCATGGACGAGCAGGATTTGCGTGACGCGGGCTATGCATATGATCCTCAAAGCCTGGTGCAGCGCCGCGCGGAACAGGCACGCGATGCCGGTATGGGCGGCATCGTTTGTTCTGCCGCGGAAGCTGCCCTGGTGCGCGGCGTCGTCGGCCCGGATATGGCGGTGGTGACGCCCGGCATCCGCCCGGCGGGGGCAGCTCATGGGGACCAGAAGCGTGTGACGGCGCCAGCAGATGCCATTCGCGCAGGCGCGAGCCATCTCGTCGTCGGTCGTCCGATCATAGCTGCGGAAGATCCCAAATCGGCCGCCCAGTCAATTTTGCAGGACATGAAGGCAGCGGTTGCCGACTAGCCGAACGAGAGGGAGGAAGATATGCCGAAAGCCTACTGGATCGCCCGTGTGGATGTTCGCGATCCCGAGCGTTACAATGACTATATCGCGACGGCAAAGCCCGCCTTCGAAAAATATGGCGCCCGTTTTCTGGTGCGTGGCGGCGCTTATGAACCTTTGGAGGGGAAGGCGCGCAGCCGCAATGTGGTGATCGAGTTCCCCTCGCTTCAACACGCGAGGGACTGCTACGACTCACCCGAATACCAAGCCGCCAAGGCGATCCGCCAGGAAGTCGCCGATGCCGAGCTTATCCTGGTGGAGGGGCATGAGGGCTGAGGAGGCAGCGAATGCGGGCTTACCGGACGGCTATGTTATTCGCGCCTACCGGCGTGAAGATGCGGCCGCCCTTGCCTCGGTCGAGACGCGCGCATCCCGTCTTTTTGCCGAGCATGGCTTTCCCAGCCTGGTGCCGAACCCGCCGACGACGGCGCGGGCCCTACACGGCTTTGTCTCCGCTTTCGAGACCTTCGTCGTCTTGAATGCGGAAGCTCGCCCGGTCGGCTACGCCGTGCTGCATCCGCTCGACCGCTTTCTTCATCTTCGGGAACTGGCGGTGGATCCCGCTCATAGCCGCCGAGGCCTTGGCTCGGCACTCGTCAAGCTCGCCATAGCGCGATGTCTCGAGGAGGGGCGCGCCGGCGTCTCCTTGAGCACATTCAGGAAAATTCCCTTTAACGAACCCTTTTACGCCGCCCTCGGCTTTATCGAGTGCCCGGTGAACGAGGCTCCACCAGCACTCGCCCAACAATTCTTCGCCGAACTGCCGCCGCGTATCCCGCCGGAGACGCGACTCCTCATGCTGCGTCCTGTCGAGGCCCGTTGAGGTTGTTTTTGGCTTGATTCTGCTGCGCTGCAGCAATAGCTTATTCGTCGGGTAATCGTTGATGCCTAGATATTTCAAGGCGATGCTATAAGTCGGGTTTCTATCGCATTGCACCAGAAGCGCGTCATTCTGCCAGGGCACCTGCCGTCCGCCTGAGTTCTCGCCGGAAAGGTCTGCAATGTATTATCAGCTTTACGAGCTTCATCACGCCGCGCTTCAGCCCGCGCGGGTCTGTGCGGACGCGATCAGACTTTTTTACTCAAATCCGCTGAATCCTGTCTCGACCACTGCCTGGGGGCGGTCGATCGCCGCGGCCGCCGAGATGTTCGAGCGCACCACACGCCGTTACGGGAAGCCTGAGTTCGGCATCGCCTCGACCGTGGTGGACGGCAAGAAGGTGAAGATACGCGAAAAGGTCGTGTGGTCGCGCCCGTTTTGCCGCCTTGTACATTTCGAGCGCGCGCTGCCGTCCAAGCGGCAGCCGGATGCAAAGCTCCTGATGGTGGCTCCCATGTCGGGCCATTATGCAACCTTGCTACGCGGCACAGTCGAGGCCATGTTGCCCCATGCGGATGTCTACATCACCGATTGGACAGATGCGCGGATGGTGCCGTTGTCCGATGGCTCTTTCGACCTCGATGATTACATCGACTATCTCCTCGAGATGTTCCGTCTGCTCGGTCCCGGTGCAAGCGTGATGGCGGTCTGCCAGCCATCGGTCCCGGTTTTGGCGGCGGTTGCACTGATGGAAGCGCGTGGGGATCAAAACCTTCCCTCATCGATGATCCTCATGGGCGGCCCGATCGATACGCGCAGGAATCCGACCGCGGTGAACCGGCTGGCTCAGCAGCATGGCATCGACTGGTTCCGCGACAATGTGGTCATGCAGGTACCGTGGCCCAATCCCGGCTTCATGCGGCAGGTCTATCCGGGCTTTCTCCAGCTCTCCGGCTTCATGAGCATGAACCTCGACCGGCACATCGTCGCGCACGAGGACTTCTTTTTGCATCTGGTGAAGGGGGACGGGGATTCCGCGGAAAAGCACCGCGAATTCTACGACGAGTATCTGGCGGTGATGGATCTCACGGCAGAATTCTACCTGCAGACCGTCGACACGGTGTTCATTCGCCATGCCCTTCCAAAGGGCGAGATGACGCATCGGGGCGAACGGGTTGACCCGGCCGCGATCCGGTCCGTGGCTCTGCTTACGATCGAAGGCGAGAACGACGACATCTCCGGGATCGGGCAAACGCAAGCTGCGCATGATCTTTGCATCAACATACCCGCTGGAAAGCGCGCTCATCATCTGCAGCCCTCGGTGGGGCATTATGGCGTGTTCAACGGGTCGCGGTTTCGCAAGGAGATCGTGCCACGCATTGCCGGGTTCATCGCCGACAACCGTGGCGTGAGGGCTACACCTCGCCGCAAACCTGCGCCATAAGCGCGCGGCTCGGTAACCATAACTGGAAAACGAGTCATTACTAATTGACAGAACCCCATAAAAGTTCGTTAACTTTCCATTAACGACCATAAATAAATGGGGAGCGGCTTATGGCTGCTAAGCGGGCGGGTTTTATCGCCGCACTCGGTATTCTTGTGTCTTCCGTCAGCGTCGGGCAGAGCCCGGCTGTCGGTTCCGGACTCATGGCCACAGGATCGGTCACCTCGCAACCGATCGGCCACTATGAGTTTTGCCAGACCAATCCGAAAGAGTGCTCAATTCGTTCTCGCGATAGGGGCCCCCTAATCGTGAACGATGCGCTCTTGGCCAAGATCTCGGCCGTCAACCTGGCGGTGAACCAGGCTGTCAAGCCTCGCAATGATATCGACATCTACGGCAAGGAAGAAGTCTGGGTCTATCCCGACAACGGCGAAGGCGATTGCGAGGACTATGTCCTGGAAAAGCGTCGCCGGCTGCACGCCGCCGGCATCTCCTTTTCCAACCTTCTGATCACGGTTGTCCGCAAACCTGACGGGGAAGGCCACGCCATCCTCACCGTGCGCACCGACCGCGGGGACCTCATCCTCGATAACCTGAACGATGAAGTAAGGCTCTGGAGCCACACGCCTTATCGTTTCCTCAAGCGGCAGGCGACCACTCATACGGGCCAGTGGGTGAGCCTGCGTGACGAGAACAACCTGCTGGTTGGCGCGGTCAAGAAGTAAGCTTATTCCGGACCCGTTGGTCGGCGTCATCGAGCGTACTTGCGCTCGTCAGCCGGCCGAGTCCGCAAGGATGTCGTCACCCATGCTCAGGGTGATCCGGCGATTGGGGTGATCGCCTTTGGCTGCTTGGAAGATCGCATGCGCCAGCTGGGCGTTTAACGCGCGCGCAAGTACCCGTTCCACCTCACCGCGGCCTGCTTCGTCCCAGAGCTCGATCCTGTAAGGAAGCTCTTCGGAAGCGCTGGTCGGGAGGGCAGTCCGAGACATCGGTGATGATGTGCCTAGTGTGCGGGGCCGTTCCACCTTGAGACAATGCTATTCTTGTGGCGCAATGTAATGTAGCGATCAGGGTGCTCACGGGTAGCGGCGAAATATGCGGCATAGCCAATGCTTCCATTGGCAGTCACCGCGAGCACTTGAACTACGGTTTTCTTTGCGGCGTCCCAGAGCTCGACCTTATAGGGCAGGTCCTCACGTTCCGCTGCACTGTGATCGGGTGCGGTCGGGTCTTTCGAATCGTCCTGACCATTCCCGTCAGAAGCAAAGCTGAAGGGAGTGTTCGCGATCTCAAGGTTATACGCAAGGGCGGTTTGATAGCTGGCCATAGATCCGCGACTGTTGAACAAAATCCGCCATACCTTCGTGCGTCGGTTTCCCTGCACGTCACCCAGGCACCAAATCGCTCATAAGAGGTTGGGCAGCCATTGTCTACGGCTTGCTTGCAACACTCCTGCAGAATTGCGCGGGTCGGTTCCAAGTGTAAGCCGGCACGCAAGAAGTCACGGCAAAGCTGCGATTTGCTGCAAAAACAAATGCCGGCCCTTGTTTTCCACGCTTCTTCTGGATAGATGTCCCGCTACCAGACCGGGCCCCTCTGGCAGTCTTTCCCAGGCTGTGATGTCGGACTGGATGTCCAAATCGGATGGCCCGATGTTCGTGGAGCTCCATCGACATTGGTATGCAAGATTCGCCCACGCAGCGCGGTTTGCTGCGTGTCCGATCCCTTGTCGATGTCCCTCGAATCGGGCGCCTTCGTCAACATTGGGTGCTAAATGAGCGAAATGTTCAGCACGGAAGTCCTCTCCGCCTTCCTCCAAGTCATAATGATCGATCTGGTGCTTGCGGGCGATAACGCAATCATCATCGGTCTCGCCGCCGCCGGCCTTCCCAAGGAGCAGCGCGCCAAGGCAATCATCATAGGTATCGTTGCGGCGACCATGTTGCGTATCGGATTTGCCGCCGTGACCACGCAGCTCCTGCAGATCGTCGGCCTTCTTCTTGCCGGTGGCATTCTGCTCTTGTGGGTGTGCTGGAAGATGTGGCGCGAGCTCCGCGCAAATCATGCGCATGAGCTGGAGGGCGCGGAGGCTCTCGAAGGCAAGGACCTGAATGCGGACGGAACGGTTGCCGGTGGAGCCCCGCGCAAAACTTTTGCACAGGCAGCCTGGCAAATCGTCGTGGCAGACGTCTCGATGTCCCTCGACAACGTGCTGGCGGTGGCCGGCGCCGCCCGCGAACACCCCTATGTACTGGTGTTCGGGCTTGCTCTTTCCATCGCTCTGATGGGCCTTGCGGCATCCTTCATTGCCCGCATTCTGCAAAAGCATCGCTGGATCGCCTATATCGGCCTTCTGGTCATCCTCTATGTGGCGTTGGAGATGATCTACCGGGGCGGTTTCGAGGTGTTCGGCTACCTGAACGGCGCCTGATTCCAGAGGGCGGCGCAGAAGCGCCGCCTCTTCCCCATGGACGCGTCCATAGCCCGTAATCAACTCCGTGGACTTCAAGCCTGTGACGGCTTAAATCAGAGGTGGTGATCGCGCCGCCTCATGCGGCTTCTCCTGGGGAACACCATGAACGATCTGTCGGGCCGTCCACCCTTTCTCCGCCTCTCCGATGAAGACAATGTGGCGGTGGCGGTTCGTGCGCTGGCGCCCGGCACGGTGTTATCCGGCGCGGTGCAAACCACAAGCCGCATTCCCTTCGGCCATAAGGTGGCGCTGGAGCCCATCGCGCCGGGTGAGGCCATCCGCAAATTCGGTCAGATCATCGGCTTCGCCAAGGTCGCCATAGAGCCAGGCGAATGGGTGCACGAGCACAATGTGGAAATGGGGGATTTCGAGCGCGATTACCGGTTCTGCGAGGAAGCCAGGCCGGTCAACATTCTGCCCCCCGAGGAGCAGGCGACGTTCAACGGTTTCCGCCGCGCGAATGGGCGCGTCGGCACGCGCAATTACATCGGCATCCTCACCAGCGTGAACTGCTCGGCATCCGTCGCGCGCTTTATCGCGGAAGCCGCCAACCGGTCCGGAATTCTGGATGGTTATCCCGATATAGACGGCGTCGTCGCCTTCACCCATGGCACCGGCTGCGGCATGGCGGGGAAGGGCGAGGGGTTCGATATCCTGAAGCGGACCCAGTGGGGCTATGCTGCCAATCCCAATCTGGGAGGAGTGCTCATGGTAGGGTTGGGCTGTGAGGTCTTCCAGATCGCCCGGCTGAAGGAGCTCTACGGTATCGAGGAGAGCGACACTTTTCGTTCGATGACGATCCAGGATACCGGCGGAACGCGCCGCACCATCGAAGCGGGTCTGGCGGTGGTGAAAGAAATGCTTGGCGCCGTGGCGGCCGCGAAACGCGAGGCCGTCCCTGCCTCGGAGATCAAGCTCGCGCTCCAGTGTGGTGGTTCGGACGGCTATTCGGGAATCACGGCAAATCCCGCTCTGGGCGTGGCTGCCGATATCCTTGTGCAAAATGGCGGCACGGCGGTGCTTTCGGAAACCCCAGAGATCTATGGCGCCGAGCACCTCCTCACCCGTCGGGCAATCAGCCGCGAGGTGGGAGAGAAACTCGTTGAACGCATCCATTGGTGGGAAGACTACACGGCACGTCTCGGCGGCGAGATGAACAACAATCCCTCGCCGGGCAACAAGGCCGGCGGTCTCACGACCATCCTGGAAAAATCCCTGGGTGCGGCGGCAAAGGGCGGGTCAACGCCGCTTACCGCCGTTTATGAATATGCTGAGCCCGTTACCGAGAAAGGGTTCGTTTTCATGGACACGCCGGGTTACGATCCGGTGTCGGCAACCGGTCAGGTTGCCGGGGGCTGCAATGTGATCTGCTTTACCACTGGCCGCGGCTCGGCATATGGCTGCAAGCCCACGCCCTCGATCAAGCTTGCTACCAACACACCCATGTACGAGCGCATGGCAGAGGACATGGACATCAATTGCGGGGATATTCTTGAAGGCGTTTCGCTTCAGGAAAAGGGCCGTGAGATATTCGAGGAGATATTGGCTGTCGCTTCCGGCAAGCGAACCAAATCCGAGCAACTCGGATACGGCGACAATGAGTTCGTGCCCTGGCAACTCGGCGCCGTGATGTAGGCGGCCAAAACCGGCAAGAAAAAAGGCTGGTGCGAGCCCCAGCCTTCATTTGCAAAATGAATGCCCGCTGACCGGGCATTTCTTTTAACTCAGTAGCCGCGCGGGCAAGCAGCCGTGTAGCGGCGGCCGTATTCGTCGCGATAGACGCACTGATTCGATCCCTCGGCCGCGCGACCGACCAGAGCGCCTGCAACCGCGCCGACGGCGCCACCAATGACCGCGCCCTCAACTTCGTTGCCCGCGACTGCCGCACCAACTGCCGCCCCACCCAGGCCACCGATTGCCGCACCCTGCTGGGTGGGTGTGCAAGCGGCCGCAGCAAGAAGGAACGGAATCACAACAATGAGCTTTTTCATGGGGGTCTCTCCAAAATGGCATTGCACCGGCACAATTCGCCACGCGGCAATTCGTTCCGGGTTCTCTACGCGCGCGATGGTCCACTGTCGCGCTTTCCGCGTCAAGCGTCGGGGGTTACAAAACCGCCCGTTAGGTTGCTGCGCGGTATTCGGCATAAACACCTATTGATGCAATGAAGAACCAAAGGGGCTCATCCATTGGCGCTTTCACGGAGCCCGGCAGAGTGTGCACCGGTCTCGCCGAGGAATTGTTGATAACTCACGCAGCGCACATCTGGCTTCACGCAAACTTCCTCCGCGAAGCGCTCGAGAGCATCCCAATATGCCCCGTTGTTCATGAGGGTGAAATGGAACCCGAGCTGGAGGGGGATGCGATCGCCGGCGTATTCGCGGTCAAAGGCTGCGCGAAAGGCATTGAAGGTGCGCTCGGCAAAGATTGCCGCGTCGTCCGGTTGCTCCGATCCGCCTGAGTGGCGGACATAAAGATTGTAGTCCATTGCGATCACACGCTTTTTTGCTGGTCCTTCCGGAATGAGCGGAAGCGAGAAATGCGTGATGCCACCCTTGTGAAGCGGCTCTGCCGGCCCCCTCGACACGGTGCTTGCATCGTAGTCGAACCCGTTTTTGGCAAGTGCGGTGGAGAGCGCCGGCCCGACGGAAAGATACGGCGCGCGAAAGCCCTTGATCCCGTTCTCGGAGAAATCCTTCCAGCCTTCCGGCTCGCCCGGAATCGCATTGATTGTCCAGGCGTCTCGCAAGATGGTGCGAAACTGGCCAAATTCCTTGTTCCACTCTGCTGCGCTCCATTTGCCCCCGTCATAATGCCCGCAGGCATGGCTGGCGATTTCGTGACCCTCCTGCCGGGCGGCCCAGATCTGGTTGAGGCGCGCCTCCACATCCTCGCCTGAAGCGGCGAACCCGATATTTGACCGACCGGCTTTCATGCCGGGCGCCTGGTAAAGCCCCTTCGTCTCCGGGGAGAGTAGATAGACGCAGGAAAGGAAATAGGTGAAACGGGCGCCGGTGCGCTTGCCGAGCGCGCGGCTTCGTTCCCACTGGGAAATGAAGGAAGCGCTGTCGAAGGAAATGATCACATATTGCGGCTGGCGCGGCAGGTCTTCGGCAAGAGCAGGAAAAGAAAAGACGAAAAGCGCGAGCGCGGCGAGACGCGAAAAAAACGGCATACCGAAACCATCGATTGAACCAACCCACCTTGCCGGTAGTAAGCAAATATGGCGACCTATGGACTCGCGGACGGATGTGCACAGTTTTGATGAAGGGTGGGAGGCATTGGGCTCCTTAACGATTGGAGGATCGTATGATCGATGCTGTTTCGAAACGCCCGGCCATCGCCCGGATTTGGCGGGGTAGAACCACGCGCGACAGAGCGGACGAATATGAGGCTTATCTGCATGAAGTCGGCATCAAGCCTTTGATGGAAAAGGCACTGGGCGTTCAGAATCTGCGCGAGGATCGGGAAGACGAGACGGAATTCATGACCATTTCCTATTGGGAAAGCGTGGATGCCATGAGCGTTTTTGCCGGGCCGGACCCGACGCGGATCCACCACCTTCCGCGCGATCCCGAATTCCTGATCGAGCTGCCGAGGCAGGTGCAAATCCTCCGTATCCTTGCAAGTAATGGTAGGACCGGTTAGCGGGTTTGCCCGCACTTCCCCGACCCGAGCGGCTTGCAGAACCCGTTGGCAACTGCAAAGGGATTTCTTTCGCCCCTTCCATGTGCTGGAAATTCGGTTAAAAGCCGTGGGCGGGGCTAAGGCCGGGATAAAGGGTTTAGATGTCCGACGACAGTTTCATTCGCGAAGTCAATGAAGAGCTTCGCCAGGAGCAGATGAGGGCGCTGGGGCGCCGCTATGGCCCCATCGCCATCGTGCTTGCGGTTTTGGTTGTGCTGGCCACGGTTGCCTGGGTGGCCTACGACCATTGGTCGACCTCGCGTGCGAATGCGTCGGGTGACCGCTTCGCGCAGGCCCTTGAGCTTGCCGAAGAGGGAAACAGCGACGAAGCGCTCAAGATCCTGGACGAATTGGAGACTTCCGGCTTCGGCGCTTATCCGGTGATGGCGCGCCTGCGTGCCGCGACAACCCTGGCCGACAGCGGCGACACCGAAGCGGCAATAGCCAAATTCGACGAGGTCGCGAACAGTTCGTCCGTGCCTGCCGCGATCAGGGATATGGCGCGCCTTCGCGCAGCTCTGCTGCTTGTCGACCACGGTTCCTATGCGGACGTGGCCGCTCGTGTGGAGACGCTCTCCGCCGATTCCAATCCGATGCGTCACCTTGCGCGCGAGGCGATGGCGCTGGCCGCATGGAAGGAAGGCAATCGTGAGAATGCGCTTTCGCTCTTTGGCCAGGTCGCCGATGACGAGCAGGCTCCTGCAGGCGCACGCCAGCGCGCGGAGATGATGATGGATCTGATCTCAGGCTCCACCCCCGGCGAATCCGGATAATCCTATGTCCTTCAAGGTCGCCATTGTCGGCCGGCCCAATGTCGGCAAGTCGACCCTCTTCAACAGGCTGGTCGGGCGCCGAATTGCGCTTGTCGATGACACTCCCGGCGTTACGCGTGACCGGCGCGTCCATCCGGCCCGCTTGCTCGACCTTCGTTTCGACGTCATCGACACGGCCGGTTTCGAGGAGGCTGCGGCGGCAAGTTTGGCCGGCCGCATGCGCGCGCAGACGGAAACGGCTATCGATGAAGCCGATCTCGTCTTGTTCATGATCGATGCGCGCGCCGGTCTGATGCCTGACGATCGCGCCTTCGCCGATGTGGTGCGGCGGAAGGGCAAGTCCGTGGTGCTGGTCGCCAACAAGACGGATGTGCGGGGAACCGATGCCGGCGTGCTGGAAGCGTTCGCGCTGGGTCTCGGCGAACCCATCGCTATCTCGGCGGAACACGGCCAGGGCATGGTGGAACTTCGCGACGCGATCGCCGAGGCTGCAGGAGAGTTCGAGGAAGAGGAGGCAGCCTCCGAAGAGAGAGCGGGAGAAACGGCTGCTCTCATCGGCGAGGACATCGATCCGGATTCGGAGGAGACGCCATACGATCCGACCAAGCCCATAAGGATTGCGGTGGTCGGTCGGCCCAATGTGGGGAAATCGACCCTCATCAACGCCCTCATTGGTGAGGAGCGATTGCTGACAGGCCCCGAGGCTGGAATCACCCGGGACTCCATTTCGGTCGATTGGCGCTGGCGCGGCAGGGAAATAAAGCTTTTTGATACGGCCGGCATGCGGCGCAAGGCGCGCGTGCAGGAAAAGCTGGAGAAGCTGTCCGTAGGCGAGACCTTGCGAGCCATCCGTTTCGCAGAGGTCGTCATCATCGTTTTCGACGTGACGATGCCCTTCGAGAAACAGGATCTCCAGATCGCGGATCTCATCATCCGCGAGGGCAGGGCGCCGGTGATCGCTTTCAACAAGTGGGACCTGGTCGAAAACCGCCAGGAAAAGCTTGCCGAGTTGCGCGAGAAGACGGAAAGGCTGCTTCCGCAGGCCCGCGGCTTGCGCTCGGTTCCCATCTCTGCGGAAACCGGCCGGGGCCTCGACCAGCTTCTGGAAGCGGCCGTCAACACTCATGTGGTGTGGAATCGGCGTATCCCGACCGGCCCCCTGAACCGCTGGTTGGAAGCGGCCACCGCCCAACATCCGCCGCCGGCCGTCGCTGGCAGGCGGCTGAAGGTCAAGTATATGACTCAGGTCAAGACACGACCGCCCGGTTTCGTGCTTTCCTGCTCACGCCCCGAGGCGATGCCGCAATCCTATATCCGCTACCTGGTGAACGGGCTGCGCGAGAGCTTCGATATTCAGGGCGTGCCGATCAGGATTTCCCTGCGCACATCCGAAAATCCTTATGCGGGCCGGGGCCGGAAGCGCACTTGACCGGCCGTAGCGTCGGGCATTCACCTGAGTGAAGGACGCCCCATCGTTCGCATTGAACCAGGCTCTGATGAGCAGGCTATTCCCAATTTCTAATTGGGACTCGCAAATACCAACGATGAATCTCAGAGCTTGATCAAGCTCCTCGCGCCCCGGTCCGGCGACCTACGCAAACCGGTACGGCATCAATCCGCCCATCGCTCCCCGCGTTAACCGGTGATCAAGGTTAACGAAATAATCTCGAAACAGTTGGCGTTTTAAGTTTCGAGAGGGGTACGAGTGGTTGCGTCAGGTGTAAGGCGGCGTCACGCGCCGGGGCAGAAGCGCTCTCGATTTCCTTCCATAGTTCTTGCTTTCGGCTTTCTGTTCGGCTTCCCGACGGTCGGCGCTTATCAGGACATGGTGAGCCTCGTTGCCGGACAGGGGACCCATGCCCGCTGGACGGCTGTCGTCGAACGCTCCGTTGCTGGGTCGGTTCACAAGGCGGAGATGCCGTTTCTCAATTCCGATGCGCCGGCCGCAGCTGTCTCGGGCGCGGGGCGCCTGATACCAGGCATCGGCGACGTCGCCTTCCGCACCCATGGCAAGGCTAAGGAAGGATCGGACGAAAAGAACATCGCCCGCGAATCCAAGCAAGGCCGGCTGGTGAAAACCTTGCCGATGGCTCCGCCGCGGCTCTTCAATGCGGGTACGATCTTCGAGCAGACCAGTCTGCTGAAAGCGGCGCCTCTCGGCGAGAAATTGATGGCGTTTGCAGAGCCGGAGATTCAAGGCAAGGAGGTCCAGATCGCCTCTGCCTTCTACCTTAAGAAGGAGCAGGACCTCGGATTGGCCCCGGCGGTGGCCGAACTGGTGAACAATGAAGAGGGCGACATTCTCGCGACCGCCTATGCACCGGCCGAACCGGACTACGCAAGAGCGTCCCCCTTCGCCAGCATCTTGCGGGACGAGAATGCCGGCCGGTTCATTCCCCCTGTTCCGCCGAGCGATCATCCATGGGCACGCACGCCGCTTCCGCCCGAGGTCTTTTCGGAGCGCGAACAGCAATGTCTGACCGCCGGTGTTTACTTCGAAGCCCGCGGCGAGCCTGTTCGCGGCCAAGCCGCGGTGGCCCAGGTCATCTTGAACCGGGTCCGCAACCCCGCCTATCCGAAAAGCATCTGCGGTGTGGTTTATCAGAACGAGAAGTGGCGCAATCGCTGCCAGTTCTCCTTCGCTTGCGACGGCATCAAGGATCGTGTGGCAAGCCCCAAGCATTGGCAGACCGCGAAGGAGGTCGCGTTAGCCGTGACCGCGGGCAAGATTTGGCTCGACGAAGTGGGGACATCGACCCATTACCACGCCACCTATGTGCATCCGCGCTGGGCGAAATTCATGGAGCGGACGAAGAAGATCGGTCAGCACATCTTCTATCGCACCTATGGCGGCGGCTGGGACTAAACGAACCCCAATCCCCGCTTTAAAGGCGCTCGGAAGCGCGATTCCACCGCCGGAATTCTTCCTGCGGTGGAAGACGCTTTGTCGCACCGCGATAAGCAACTGTTTTTTCATGGAAAACCTCCTGGCTTTCACAGTCGTTGGGCGGCTTGACTGCCGCTGCCCTGCTCACTATGTTGCGCGCGACTTCGAGGCGGGTATCCGCAGGCCGAAAACGGGCGTGGAGGCTCTGATGGGCAATCGCGAGGAGCCGGATGGTCTGGAGAAGCGGCGGCGTGATCTCGAGGCAGCCCTGGCGGCGCGACGGCCGAAAGAGCCGAGCAACGCAGGGGGCGCGAAGACGGGCGGTGTTAGCGGCTACGGGAATGCGCTGAGGCTTTCCAGCGAATTCATCGCAGGCATCCTTGTCGGAGCAGGCTTGGGGTGGTTCATCGATGAGATGGCCGGCACTTCGCCTTGGGGATTGATCATTTTCCTGCTCCTGGGTTTTGGGGCAGGAGTCCTAAACGTCCTGCGTTCCGCAGGGCTGGTTGCAGAATTTGGGGCGAAGCTGTCGAAAGGCGGCGACGACCCGCAAGGAAAATAGCGCAGCAGCGCGTGAGAGTAAGGGGATCCCAGTGGCCAACGATCCGATCCACCAGTTCCAAATCGCCAAGTGGATTCCGATCGAAATCGGCGGGCTCGATTTCTCTTTCACCAATTCGTCTGCCTTCATGGTGGCTACGGTGGTTGCCGCCGGCGCTTTTCTTTACCTGACCACGTCAAGTCGCGGCCTCGTTCCGAGCCGGCTGCAGTCCGTCTCGGAGATGTCCTACGAGTTCATCGCTTCGATGTTGCGGGATGCGGCCGGCAATCATGGGATGCGCTTCTTCCCCTTCATCTTTACGCTTTTCATGTTCGTGCTGGTGGCAAACCTGCTCGGCCTGTTCCCCTACTTCTTCACGGTTACAAGCCACATCATTGTAACCTTTGCACTGGCGCTGCTCGTTATCGGGACGGTGGTCGTCTACGGCTTCTACAAGCATGGGCTTGGATTTCTGAAGCTCTTCGTGCCGTCCGGCGTTCCTGTTGTCATCGCGCCGCTTGTGGTGGCAATCGAGGTCGTGTCCTTCCTCTCGCGCCCGATCAGCCTCTCAGTTCGTCTCTTCGCGAACATGCTGGCCGGCCATATCGCCCTCAAGGTTTTTGCCGGTTTCGTCACCTCGATGACCGCGCTCGGCATTGCCGGCGCAGCGGGCGCTGTCCTGCCGTTGGCGCTTACCGTAGCGATCACCGCACTCGAATTGCTCATGGCGTTCCTGCAGGCATATGTCTTTGTCGTTCTCTCCTGCATGTACATCAACGACGCGATACACCCGAGCCACTAGTCTTCACTCGCGGTGTTGCCGCGGGCCGAAATCACCTGAAGTTCCACAAGGAGTTTGGAAATGGAAGCACAAGCAGCAGCATATCTCGGCGCTGGCCTTGCCTGTCTGGGAATGGCCGGAGCCGCGCTCGGTCTGGGCAATATCTTCGGCAGCTATCTCTCGGGCGCGCTGCGCAATCCTTCCGCCGCTGATGGCCAGTTCGGCCGCCTCATCTTCGGCTTTGCCGTGACGGAAGCGCTCGGCATCTTCTCGCTGCTCATCGCTCTTCTCCTCCTGTTCACCACCTGATCGCGAACACGAGTGAGCGGCTGGCCGCGCCGCGGCCAGCTTTGATGAGCAGAGGAAAAGGCCATGTTCGTCGCATCGGCATTTGCACAAGAGGCGGCTGACCAGGCCGCTGGAGAAATACACACGGAGACGGGCGTAGCGGAGCACGGCAGCGAAGGCGGCTTTCCTCCCTTCCTCGTTGAGACTTATCCCTCGCAGCTTCTTTGGCTCGCGATCACGTTTGGTCTTTTCTATCTTTTCCTGAAGCGGGTGGTTCTGCCGCGCATCGGGGGCATTCTGGAGGTACGGCGCGACCGTATCGCCCAGGACCTCGACCAGGCGGCCCGCATGAAGGAAGAGGCGGATGCAGCTGTCGCTGCATACGAGCAGGAGCTTGCCGAGGCCCGTAAAAAGGCGGCGTCGATCGCCCAGGAGGCGCGCGACAACGCCAAGGCCGAAGCGGAAGCTGAACGCCGCAGGGTTGAAGCAGGGCTCGATTCCAAGCTCAAGGAAGCCGAGGCCAGGATTGCTCTGATCAAGGACACGGCACTTTCCGACGTCGGCACAATTGCCGAAGAGACGGCCGCTGCCATCGTCCAGGAGCTTGTGGGCGGCAAGGTCGACAAGGCTTCGCTCTCGGCGGCGGTAAAAGCCGCCCAGCAGCAGTAGGAGAGGCGCATGGACGCGACATTCTGGGCACTGGTGGCGCTTGTCATCTTCGTGGGCATCCTGCTTTACATCAAGGTGCCGGCGAAGTTGGCGGGTTCGCTGGATGCTCGCGCCGACCGCATCCGCAACGAGCTTGAGGAGGCACGTCGCCTTCGCGAGGAGGCCCAGCAGCTTTTGGCCGAGTACCAGCGCAAGCGGCGCGAGGCCGAGGAAGAGGCGAGGGATCTCGTCGAGGCCGCCAAGCGTGAGGCGAAGGTCATCGTCTCCGATGCCAAGTCTAAGACCGAGGAATATGTTTCCAGGCGCACCGCACTGGCCGAGCAAAAGATCGCTCAGGCCGAGCGGGATGCAGTGAACGAGGTGCGGGCTCGCGCCGTCGATGTCGCTGTGGCTGCGGCCGGCAAGCTTCTGGCGGAGAAGGTCGACAGCAGGACTGGCGAGGAGCTCTTCAAGGCTTCTCTGCAGGACGTCAAAACGCGACTGAACTGAACGCCTGTAATGAACTTTGAAAAATGCCGCCCTCTGGGCGGCATTTTTCTTTTGCGGGCTCTTGGATGAGGAATTTATCTCGAGCTTGCCTCCTCCAAGATGCAGCCTGCCGTCGCTTTGCCGAGTTCGGCGGCTCCGTGAAGAGATTTCTTCAATGGGCCATCGAGATAATGGGTCATCGAGATGCCCTCCCAGGAGCTATCAAGCTGTTGAAGCCGCGCTGCAATCATTGCCTTTTTTTTAGATAATGCGCATTTCCCGGAACGGCACGGCTCCCTCTGGTACGCCTCTCGCTCCGCGCGGAGGACGAAATCTCGTTCGCAAATCCTGCCAAGCGAGCTCGGCACCATCAATATGCTGGACGCTGCCTGAGTGAGCGGACTTCGTAATTCGGGCACGCTGTCGACGAGAGTAGGAGGAGCGCCTTGGCGAATTTGGCGCGAGCCTCGACCGCTCTGGATGAAATCCTTGTCTATGCAGTCAGCCCATCTCGCTTTCGCGTGTCGGCTCTGCTGATAAAGTCGGCGCGGCTTTCACCGGGGCGTCATAAGGGATATCCAGGAGCCTGCAGAGCTCCTGCAAGCATTCCTCGAAAACGGGTTCCAGGTTGTTATAGGCAAAGCCGATCTGATTCAGGACTTCCATGCAGAGCAGCCCGTATAGCCGCATCCAACAGGAAAGAAAGATATAGGCGGCCTCAGGGGGCAGCACGCCGTCCAGCCTTTCCGAATAGGTCCTCAACTGCTCCGCAAGCGCAGGGTCCATGTCTTCCAGACTTGGGATGGGAAATCGCTTCGTGCGCCAGATCTGGACGATCTCTTCCATGAAGACTTGGCCGAATGCCCTGCCTGACTGGCTCAGGTTCGTGCATCTTTCGTGGCCGTCAGGCGCCGGAGTGGCAAAGAGGCAGCCGAACTCGGCTGGATGAGCAACCGCCCACTGACGCAAGGCACGGCAGATCGCGAGAAGGCGGCAGTCCGGGTTCGCTGCGCCGCTGCGGTCACGCGCGGATGTGAGCGCATTCACGAGTTCGCAATAAAGATCGTGCCGGAGCGCTTCGGTGAGTTCGCCTTGGCTGGAATAGTATCGGTAGAGGGCAGGACCGCTCATCCCCATCCGTCGCGCCACCGCGTTGACCGTCACGGCCGCGGCACCCTGGCTGACAAGGAGTTCGCGTGCAATGCTCCTCATCTCAGCCATGGTGGCTTCGCGAAGCTTCTCCCTGCGGCTCGTCTTCTTCGGTCCAGTTCCGTCGCTCATCGGCATATTGACATGATAGCCCACATAACGATAGTTAGACTATCTAACTTTTGTGAATGGGGCAAGTTCAGCACTTCCATGATTCCGCCCGGAAGCGCTGCTGCACCCCGCCATCCTTTGAGACGTACAAGGATGGATGCAAGTTATTGAATCTAAGCGCTGCTGGCGAAACCGTTCCGGTGGTCGCGGCTATGCGCTAGAATGGGCGGAGGGTGGATTGGAGGAGCCGCATGCTGGTCCTTGTTCTTGGTCTCGTTATCTTCCTCGGCACGCATTCGGTCCGGATTGTGGCGCCGCAATTGCGCGAGGGTGTCATACGCAGCCGCAGCTTGGGCGCCTGGAAAGGCATGTACAGTCTCGCGGCATTCCTCGGACTGGTGCTGATCGTCTGGGGCTATTGGCTCGCTCGGCAGGACCCGGTCATCCTCTATACGCCGCCTGTCGGGATGCGCCACCTGACGCTAGCCCTCATGCTCCCGGTCTTTCCCCTCATGGCCGCATCGCATCGGCCGGGGCGCATCAGCGCAGCTGTCGGACATCCAATGCTGCTCGGCACGGTGCTTTGGGGCGTTGCCCATCTATTGGCCAACGGCACGCTGGCCGACTTGCTTCTGTTCGGCGGCATTGCAGCTTGGGCCGGCATAGACTGGGTTTCTTCCGTTCGGCATCCGCGCGAGCCTGTGTTCAAGGGCAAACCGACGCCGAGAAATGATGTGATGGCGATCGTTGCGGGGCTGATTATCTACGCGATCTTTGTTGGTGGGCTACACCGGCTTCTTTTCGGTGTCTCACCCATTGGCTAAGCGGTGAGCACTAGGTGGCGAAGAACTCTGCGGCCTCCTCGGCCGGTGCAGCGATGCCGTCTTCGGGCGTTTTGAAAGGCGAGAAGCTCATCCGGTGAAGCCGCGTTACAGGGCCATAGGCGGTGATGGCTTCGCGGTGGCGTTCGGTTGCATAGCCGACATGGCTGTGAAAGCCATAGTGGGGCATCAGCATGCCGGTCCTCACCATCATCCGGTCCCGCATGACCTTGGCAACGATCGAAGCCGCGGCGATGGACTGGGATCGCTGGTCGCCTTTGACGACAGCCCGGCATGGGCAGGGGAGGCCCGGAGGAATATCCCTTCCGTCAGCAAGCGCATAGGCCGGCTGCACGCAAAGCCCGTCAAGGGCGCGCCGCATGGCTTCCAGACTGGCTCTGAGGATGTTCGATTCGTCTATGCTGGAGGCGCAAACAGATGCGACGGACACGGCGATCGAAGCGCTGAAGATCTCCTGCACCAGCGCCTCGCGCGCTTCCGCGGTGAGCCGCTTCGAATCGTCCAATCCATTCGGAATCCGATCCGGGTCGAGGACAACCGCTGCCGCCACCACAGGCCCGGCAAGGGGGCCACGTCCCGCCTCGTCCAACCCCGCCACGGGCGCCAGACCGTCGCGCATAATCCCCGCCTCCAGCGTGAAGTCGGGACGCACGGGCAGATCGAAGAGGGGCGGAGAATCGGACTGCGAGGAAGCCATGGCGGCATGCTTGCATCGCTGCCGATTCTCCGCAAGCCTTTCCCAACGCTTCGGACAAAAAGCGGGGAAGGCTGCCGTCGGCCCGGGGGCGAAGGGCTACGACGGTCGCTCCGGAGCGGCATGGGGCGAGACCGCACCGGAATTGCAAACTTCGATCGACGCAGGAGAATCCGGCAGCTGCCGGTACTCACCTGGCGTCGTCATCGCTTCAACTGATCCGTCCTTGGAAGGATATGCCGGACCTGGCGCTTCTTTCCTAAAGAAGGCTCAGCTGCTCTCCTTCGCCTTTTCCGGCCTTGAAAAGATCGGTGCGCAGCTTTCGCCGCTCGGCATTGAGCCCGATCCTCCGAGCCGCAATCTCAAAACGCCGTCCGATCTGCCAGGCATAGGGGCCAGTACCCTTCATTCGCTTCCCCCATTCGGAATCATAATCCTTGCCTCCGCGCATCGAACGCACGAGCGACATCACATGCCTGTAGCGATCGGGATAATGGCGCAGGAGCCAGTCCTTGAAGATCGGGCTCACCTCCAGTGGCAGACGCAGGATCACATAACCTGCCTCCTTGGCACCCACCGCATGGGCGGATTCCAGGATACGCTCGATCTCGCTGTCGTTCAGGCCGGGGATGACCGGCCCTATCATCACTGAAGCGGGAATGCCGGCCTCGTTCAGCGCCCGCATCGCCTCCAGCCTGCGTGTCGGCGTTGCCGCCCTGGGCTCCATGGTCCGTGCAAGCCGCCGGTCAAGCGTGGTTACGGAAAGGGCTACTTTAGCCAGGCCGCGTTCAGCCATGCGCGACAAAATATCTATATCGCGCATGACCAGTGCGGATTTCGTGACGATGCCGACCGGGTGGTTATGGGCATCTAGAACCTCGAGGATCTCGCGCATAATGCGCCACTTCTTCTCGATCGGTTGATAAGGATCCGTGTTGGTACCGATCGCGATCGTCCGTGGCTCGTATCCCGTTTTGGCGAGTTCCTTTTCCAGCAGGCGCGGCGCGTCGGGTTTTGCGAACAGTTTCGATTCGAAATCAAGCCCGGGCGACAAACCCATGTAACTATGCGTCGGGCGAGCGAAGCAGTAGACACAACCGTGCTCACAACCGCGATAAGGATTTATCGAACGGTCGAAGGAGATATCCGGTGAGGCGTTGCGCGTGATGATCGTACGCGGTTTTTCGACCTGCACTTCGGTCTTGAAGGGCGGCAGTTCCTCCAGCGTCTCCCATCCGTCATCGAACACATGACGGGTGAGCGGCTCGAAGCGTCCCGTGGGATTGATGCCGGCGCCGCGTCCTCTTCGGCGATCGTCGCCGACCCGGACGCCTGCCTCATCGATGATCGCGTTTGCCATGGCAGAACCTCCATCGCTGTAAGCGGCAATGTCTGCCCGTACGATCTGTTCCATCGTCCTGCCTCCGCGCTGCCCGGCCGGCGCGCTGATGTCTTGAGATGAATCTATTCCTATTCGGCTATAAGGAACAAATCAAGAACATTTTACGCGAGGGAAGAACGTGGCCAAAGGCGCGGCTGTGAAGAAGCTGTGGAATAAGGAATCAGCGCGAGGTGGCGCCGCGCTTCAGGTGCTCATCGAGACGCGGCATGATTTCCACGAAATTGCAGGGCTTGTGCCGGTAGTCGAACTGATCCTTCAGGATGGAATCCCAAGCATCGCGACAGGCGCCGGGCGAACCCGGGAGAACGAAGACGAACGTCTGGTCGATGAGGCCGGCAGTGGCCCGGGATTGGATCGTAGAGGTTCCGATCTTCTCAAAGGAAATCCTGTGGAAGACCTGTGAAAAACCGTCCATCCGTTTTTCGAACAGCGGCTCGAGGGCTTCCGGTGTCACGTCGCGTCCCGTGAAGCCGGTGCCGCCGGTGGTGATCACGGCATCGATCCCGGGATCGGCGCACCAGGCGCGAACGAGGCTGCGGATATGCCGGATCTCGTCTGGCGCTATGCTGCGGTCCGCCAATTCGTGGCCCGCTTCCTTGATGCGTTCGGCAAGCGTCTGCCCCGATTTGTCATCGGCCAAGCTACGCGTATCCGAAACGGTGAGCACGGCAAACCGCACGGGAATGAACTGCCGCTCAGACATTGACCAACTCCCCCGTTGAAGCCGATGTTTCGGTGGCGCAAACAAACCAATGGGGATGCTTTTGGGCGATCGCCTGGCGGGTTCGTTCCGCCGCCTCTTGATGCTCGAAAATACCGAAGCAGGTGGCGCCGGAGCCCGACATGCGGGCGATAAGCGCTCCCTCGGCACGCAGCAGCCCGAGAACGCTGCCGATCTCGGGCACGAGTGAAAGCGCGGCCGGCTCCAGGTCGTTGCGTGTGAGCCGCATCCATTCCAGGAGTTCCGCCGGGTCGCTCTTCGAGGGCAGGGCAGGAAGGGGCGCGTGCTCGCGCTTGATCAGGGCTGAGAACACTTTTGGAGTGGCGAGCGGCAGGCCGGCATTGACCAGGAGGATGGGAAGCCGGGGCAGGGCGGGAAAGGGCTCCAGCATCTCGCCGATACCGCGCGCGATCAGGGGACGTCCGTAAAGGCACATGGGCACATCGGCTCCGAGCATCAGCCCGATCTGGGCAAGCTCCTTGGGAGGGACCTGGATCTCCCACAAGCGGGTCAGCAGCTTCAGCACCGCCGCGGCGTCGCTTGATCCGCCTCCTATACCCGCAGCGACGGGCAGGTTCTTTTCAAGCGTGATCGCCACGGGTGACTTTGCTTGAGCACCAAAATGCAGCCGGAGGATGTCCCGCGCCTTGAGCACCAGGTTGGCCCCGCCTTCCAGGCCGTCGCGGAAAGGTCCCGTCACCTCGAAGTGATCCCGATCCGATGGTCGGACGGAAAGCCGATCCCCGAAAGCAGTGAAGGCTACAAGGGATTCCAGCAGGTGATACCCGTCGGCACGCCGGCCGATCACATGCAGCGCGAGATTGATCTTTGCCGGGGCCGTATTTTCAAGTTTCATTCGTTGCGGCGCTTAGTCCTTCGCCAAGCGGTACTCGCCGGTCCGCGGATCCTTCACAAGCGTGCCCATACTGCCCGTGGCGGCTTCCTTCCGAACGCGCTCCATCCGCTTTGTGACGCGTTCAGCCTCGCGAAGGAAAAGTCGATAGCCGGCAAGTGCCACGGCGGCGACAAGAGCGAGGAAAATGAGTTGCGGCATGGCCGAGTGCCTCCTTTGGCGATGTTCCTCATTCTATGGCGGTTTGCGACAGCAGCAAGGCGCTAGAATCCGAAACGGCGCCAGAGCGCCTGGTCTTCAAGGGTTTGAATAAGGCCGGCTGCCGCAGCCGCTGCGATTTCGGTCTCCCGGCCTTCAATTCCGAAGAAGCCCAGCCTTCGGCCCAATAGGCCGCGAGGGGCGCTGACGAGCTTAAGGCGGGTCTTCGGTCCGTAGCGCTGCTTAAGAAAGGATCGCATATCGCCGATCGCATCGACAAGGCCCAGCGCAAGACCTCTTTCACCTGTCCAGAAAAGGCCGGTGAAGAGATCGTCGTGATCGGCAAGCTTTGCGCCACGCCGCTGCCGGACGAGCGAAATGAACGTCTGGTGAACCTCTTCCTGCAGGGCTTTCAGCCGTTCCACGTCTTCCTCTTTTTCCGGCTGGAAAGGATCGAGGATCGCCTTGTTGCGTCCGGAGGTATGAACGCGGCGCTCCACACCGATCTTCTTGATGAGATCCTGAAAGCCGAAACCCGCTGAAACGACGCCGATCGAGCCGACGATGGAGGAGGGGTCGGCGATGATCTCGTCACCGGCAAGGGCGATCATGTAACCACCGGAGGCGGCAACATCCTCGACGAAGACAAAAACGGTCCTTTTCTTTTCTTCCGCCAGATCGCGGATGCGCCTGTAGATCAGACGTGACTGCACCGGTGATCCGCCAGGCGAGTTGACCGAGATTGCGACAGCAGGGCTGGAGATGGAGAATGCCTTCTCCAGGAGACCAGCCGTGGAGGCCAGTGACAGCGACTGCCGCATGGGGCCGGCGCCCGCCATGATCGTCCCGTGCAGCCTGACGACGGGAATGGTGATGGCATCGGAACGAAGGGATTTCGGCAGGAGGCGTGCCAGCGATTCTTTCACTTAGGAGGTCTCCGCGACTGGTTATCTTCATGTAGGCATTGGTATGCAGGACGCAATGGCAATCACACCAACGCTCAGTCGGGGAAAAGTGTTTCCCTGCCGTTTATGATAGCGTCCGCACGTTCCGTGAAGGCTCGGCCGTCCTGCTCATGCAATATGAGGGGCGGTACGATGCTCAAGGCCCCCCGGGCACCCTTGCGCGCCCTGAGAACGATGCGGATCGCATCGGCTTCCGGACGTGGATGGACCGGAAGACAGCGTGGGCTGCCAAACCGGCCTTCTAGTGATGCGATGATTTCGGCAAGCGAAGCTGGCCGAGCGATGATCGCCACTTCCGCTTTCGACCGCGCGATCGCGGAGGCTGTCCGGAGCCATCGGTCGAAGAGGCCATCGGTCAGAACGTGGGCATCCCGCCGAAGCAGGTCTGGCGTCGCGCGGTCCCGTGCCGAGTTGAAGGGCGGGTTCATAATGATGAAGTCGAAGGAACGGTCCGGCAGGCCGGCACGAACCCGCTCCGGGCCGGAAAGCTCGACGTCTGCCTGCGCCACCTTGATGCGGGCGGCGAGCCCCGCATTTTCGGAAAGGCCACAGCTTTGCAGCGCACAATCCGCCATGGTGGCAACTTTCTCGACCAGCAGCACCTGCGCCCTCAAGCAGCGCGCCGCAACCGCGAAGCCGGCGGCGCCCGCTCCAGCGCCTAGATCCGCCAGATCGCCATGGAAGCCGTTGGGAACGGCTGCAGCCAGCAGCATTGCATCGAGCCCCGCGCGATGACCCTTGCCGGCGGGCTGGACGAGATGGAACGCGCCGCGATGGAAGGCATCGATGGTGAAGGGGGGCGGCTCGGTGTTCATGACCTCTGTATATCGCAGCCGAGCGTGGAGGATGTCGCTCACGGAAAATTCAACGCTGGCCTAACTGCGCTGCTCCAGCCAGCTCTGAAATTCGGCGAGGTTGCTTACCTTGTGCTCTAACACTGCATGGTAGACAAGGAAACTTGGAAGAGGTTCGGCTTGTGCTGGCGGGCTCGCCGCCAGATCCGTCTTGATCAAAAGGATGGTCTCGCGAATATGAGGCGTTAGACGCCGGCCGATCGTTTCCAGATGGCCCAAGTCGGGCTGTCTGGCCGGCTCGTCCACGAACCAGATGTCGAAGGTCCATTCGTCATCTGCTGCCGATAGGCAGGTGATACCGATATACAATCCATCAGGATATGCCTCGGGTGTCTTGTTCCAGAAGCCGCTGTCATTCCTGAACCGCACCGAGCCCACGCGCGGATGAGCGGCCAATTCCCTTAGAAGTTCTGCGATCGCCGCGTGAGTGGGCGAATCCAGTTTATCGCAGACGACGGTGATGTCGATATCGCGGCGGACCATGAGTCCCAAGGCGGAACTGCCGACGCGGATTGGATTTCCGATCGCGCGGAGCCTGTTCTCGATATCCATCAGCTCCACGATCGAATCAGCTTCTGCCTGCAATGCAGCCTGCCGATCCAGGAGGTCAGCCCTTCCCACGATTAACCACCCCTGTTCGTCCAGCAGGCCACGCAAAGCTGATCACGTCAGGAGCCGTCCCCGGTGGTCACGCCGGCGTCTACAAGCAGTTTCCTTGCATCCGCGACCTGGTCTTCCGCAACCAGCACGCGGCGGGGCAATACGCCCAAAGAACCTTCCAGGATGCTCATATTCTGATCGGCTATGATGTAATCGATCCCTGCATCGCGCAGCAGGCTTTCGATGAAGGAGATGGCGACGGCGTCATTGGTGCGGATAAGTTCGATCATGACTAGACGTTCGCAGGTCCATGTCTACTTGTAAATGCGCCCCGCTTGCCTTACCCCCAACCCCGCGCCAACTCGCCGCTTGCGGGGAGGTGGGCTGCGGCCATACACTTCAGAGGCTGTTAGGAAGGAGAAGCACTGGTGGGTGTCGTATTGAATCTTGAAGACGGCAAGCGCGGTGCGGCCTCCATCGAGGGCCTGATAGCGCTGACCAAGGACGATATGGCGCGCGTCAACGAGTTGATCCTTTCGAAAGCGGGTTCGGATGTGGATTTGATTCCCCAACTTGCCCGCCATCTGATCTCATCCGGCGGCAAGCGACTGCGCCCCATGATCACCCTGGCGGCAGCGCAGACCTTCGGCTATTCCGGCGAGGGGCATGTGAAGCTCGCCACGAGCGTGGAATTCATGCACACCGCCACGCTGCTCCACGACGACGTGGTCGATGAAAGCGACCTGCGGCGCGGCAAGAAGACGGCACGCACGATCTGGGGCAATCAGGCGAGCGTGCTGGTAGGGGATTTCCTCCTGGGGCAGGCCTTCCGCATGATGGTCGATGTCGGGTCACTCGATGCCCTCGACGTGCTTTCTACCGCCGCCGCCATCATCGCCGAGGGCGAGGTGATGCAACTTGGCGTTTCGAAGAACCTGGAGACCACCGAAGACGAGTATCTGGCAGTCATCAAGGCCAAGACGGCGGCCCTCTTTTCCGCCGCGGCGGAGGTGGGGCCGATCATAGCCGAGGCGTCGCGCAACGACCGGGCGGCGCTGCGCTCATTCGGCATGAATCTGGGCCTTGCTTTCCAACTTGTCGATGATGCACTTGATTATGGCGGCAGCAGCCGTGATCTCGGCAAGAATGTCGGTGACGATTTCCGCGAGGGCAAGGTGACGCTGCCGGTGATCCTGAGCTACCGGCGCGGCTCGGACGAGGAGCGGCTTTTCTGGAAGCGTGCCATCGAGGAGAACCAGAGCGACGATGACGCGCTGCAGAAGGCGATCGGCCTCATGAGCCGCCATGGTGCGATCGGAGACACGATCGCGCGCGCCCGACATTTCGGCGAGATCGCTCGTGACGCGCTCGCCCCGTTGAAGAGTACGCCGCAGAAAGCGGCGCTTTTCGATGTCATCGATTTCTGCATCAGCCGGGTTTCGTAGGCGGGACAGGCCGCAATTGCCGATTGCGACACAATCGCAAAAAGGCCATGCTCTGCAGCTAGCGAGACTCCGTGGCAATTTCCGTAAGGGAAGGGCCGAACCGACGGAAGGGATAGTATGCGGCTAACCAGGGCAACACTCAACGCGACGGCGGCACTCGCGGTTTTCATGGCGTTTTCCGCGCAGACGGTCGGCGCCAAGGATGCTGAAAAGGCGGCCGGGCAGGTTCCCACCAGTACGTTTTCGGGTGCTTACCTGGCCGGAAGGGCGGCCGAGTTTGAGGATGATCTGAAGAGCGCGGTCACCTATTACGAGCGCGCGCTGGCACTCGATCCCGACAATGCCGATCTGCAGCAGACACTGCTGCTCGCGCTGGTCTCCCAAGGCGAAATAGACAAGGCACTCCCTTACGCGGATCAGTTGAAGGCCGTTCCCGAGGTCGAGCGCTTCTCTCGCCTTACATTGGCGATCGACTCTTTCCGCAAGAAGGATTTTGCCGCCGCTGAACGATGGCTCAATCTGGTTCTGGAATCCGATCTCGACCGCCTTATCACCGGCATCATGACAAGCTGGGCAAAGGTGGGGCAGGGCGATACCGAAGCCGCGCTGACCAGCCTCGACAATCTCCAGGGCCCGCAATGGTACGATCTTTTCAAATCCTATCATCGCGCCCTCATCCTGGCTAATGACGGGCAGGCTGAGGAAGCCGACGCAGCCTTTGACGAAGTGGTCACCGAGCTGGCTCCCCGTTCCGTCGCCCCCGACACAATGGGTCGTCTCGCTGAAGTGTATGCTTCCTATCTGTCGAGCCGTGGCGAAAAGGAGCGCGCGCTCGCCGTGCTCCAGCAGGCGGAGCAGACGGGAGGCGGCATAGCCACCATTCCCGAACTTCGCGCCAAGATCGAAGGCGGCGAGAAGCTCGACTCGGTGGTGGCGAATGCGCCCGACGGGGCAGCCGAAATCCTGCTCAACATTGCCACCGAGCTTGCAAGCGGTGGGGGTGATTCTTTCGTCCGCGTCTATCTTCAGCTTGCGCGGGCTCTGCGCCCGCATGGCGACGCCGTTCTCGTGCAACTCGCCCATGTCGCCGAGCGGCAGCAGGATGGCGAGGAGGCGATCGCGATTTACCGCCAGATCCGAAAGGGCTCGCCCTGGGCGCGGTTCGTGGATTTCCAGATCGGCCTCAACCTTGCCGACCTGAAGCGGAACGACGAGGCGATCGCGCACCTGAAAAAGGTGCTGGAGGCCGACCCGAAAGACATGCGCGCCTACCTGGCGCTGGGCGGTGTTTATGCGAGCCAGAAGAATTACCGCGACGCGGCCGAACTCTATGATCGTGCAGTGGCGCAAATCCCGGAGCCCGGGCGTGAGCACTGGAACATCTTCTATCAGCGCGGCATCGCCTATGAGCGCCTGAAGCAATGGCCCAAGGCGGAGCCAAATTTCAAAAAGGCGCTGGAGCTTTATCCCGACCACCCGCAGGTGCTGAATTATCTCGGCTATTCCTGGATCGACATGAACATGAACCTCGAAGAGGGCATGGAACTGATCAAGAGGGCCGTGGAACTCAGGCCCAGCGACGGCTACATCGTTGATTCGCTCGGATGGGCCTATTACCGGCTCGGTCAGTACGATCAGGCGGTCGAGCATCTGGAGCGAGCCGTGTCGCTGCGTCCCGAAGATGCGGTTCTGAACGACCACCTCGGCGACGTCTATTGGCGCGTCGGGCGTAAGCTCGAGGCGCGCTACCAGTGGTCGCAGGTCAAGTCTCTCGAGGCCGAACCCGATCTCCTCGCACAGGTGGAAGAGAAGCTGAAGAACGGCCTGCCGCCCGTGGATGGCGAAAAGGTGGCCGATGCTGCAGGCAACGCGCGGACGGCGAATGACAGCACTCCCGCCGCTCCGGCCAAACAGCCCGAAGAACAGCCTGCTGCTCAACCCTCCCAACCGGCCGAGGAGCCCGAGCAGCCACAGGCCCAGCCTGCAACGCCGGAGGAGCCGGCGGATACAGGCGCGAGCGCCGAGACCGACGCGACTTATAAGGTGAAGCCTGGTCAGTCCCTTTGGTCCATCGCCGTTGAAGAGCTGGGCGACGGCAAGCGCTTCCGCGAAATCCTGAACCTCAACCCGGTGCTCAAGGGCGATCCGAACCGCATCCGCCCGGGTCTGGAGCTGAAACTGCCGCGATAATTCGCTGCTATCCCGGAGCGCCGAAGGGCTCTCCGGGATGCCACTGGTGCGAAATCGCCGCGCACGGGCCGGTCCTTGCCCCAGCCAATTGCTTGACGCTCGCTCGCCCGCGCAATAGGACGGGGCCGCTTTTGTCCATCGCTCCGGAGAAGCTCGCGTGAACGCCAGCGCCCTTCCTCACATGCACCCCTCGCGGTCCTTTCAGGGCCTGATCCTGACGCTGCACAGCTATTGGGCGGAGCAGGGTTGTGTGATTCTCCAGCCCTACGACATGGAGGTCGGCGCGGGTACCTTCCATCCGGCGACGACGCTGCGCTCGCTCGGGCCACGGCCGTGGAACGCCGCCTATGTGCAGCCCTCGCGCCGACCCAAGGATGGCCGCTACGGCGAAAACCCCAACCGGCTGCAGCATTACTATCAATATCAGGTGATCCTGAAGCCGAACCCGCCCAACCTGCAGGAACTCTATCTCGGCTCGCTCGCCGCGATCGGCCTCGATCCGCTCCTGCACGATATCCGCTTCGTCGAGGACGATTGGGAAAGCCCGACGCTCGGCGCATGGGGGCTCGGCTGGGAATGCTGGTGCGACGGCATGGAAGTCTCCCAGTTCACCTATTTCCAGCAGGTTTGCGGCATCGAGTGCGCGCCCGTTTCAGGCGAGCTCACCTACGGCCTCGAGCGCCTGGCCATGTATGTGCAGGGCGTGGACAATGTGTATGACCTGAACTTCAACGGGTTGGAAGGCCCGGAGAAGGTCACCTATGGCGAGGTTTTCCTGCAGGCCGAGCAGGAATATTCGCGCCACAATTTCGAATATGCCGACACGGCGATGCTCTTCCGCCATTTCGAGGATGCGGAGAAGGAATGCCGTGCGCTGCTCGAAGCCGGAGCGCCTCGTTCAAGCGACAATGCTCCGCTGCACCGCATGGTCTTCCCTGCCTATGACCAGTGCATCAAGGCTTCGCACGTGTTCAACCTGCTCGATGCCCGCGGCGTGATCTCGGTCACCGAGCGCCAGAGCTATATTCTGCGCGTCCGCGATCTGGCGAAAGCTTGTGGCGAAGCCTTCCTGCAGACCGAGGCCGGTGGCGCGACGCCCTCCTCACCCTCCATGGGGAAGGCCGCCGCGTAGCGACGGGTAGGAAAGAGGCGCCTTATGTCCAGAGCTGGTACGCGCCAGGCAGAATATATTGCCGGCGCGGAAACACCCTGTGGCTTGCATATCCCGGCCGTCATCTCGACGGCTCGCCGCACGCCGGTCATCTCGTCCGAAAAGGCCTGATGCGCGGCAAAGCAGGCCATCAATGCGATCAGTTGCAGAAGTGTCGATGCCGTCTTCATGGCCGTTCCGGACAAAGCTTCGCCGTCTGAAGCGCCTGCGCTTCAGCGCCTTTCGTTGCGTTGAGTGATTTCGCTCCAAGAACGGGCGATCACCCGCCGATCCGACACTAAGATGAAGTTTTTCTCGATATCCGATGGTGCCACTTTGAGGTCAAAGATGCCATTTCTGGCACCATATTCGGGTGACAGTTGCCGGTTGAATTGCTATTGCCCCGCATATTTCCAAGCATCGAGCCCGCCAAATGCCCGACCTTCTTCTTGAACTGCGCAGCGAAGAAATCCCCGCCCTGCCGCGCGCCCGCAGCGCCGGAGGCGCGAGGACGCTCAAACAAAAGAATGACACGCGGGCGGAGATTCACTGATGCCAGACCTTCTTCTTGAACTTCGTAGCGAAGAAATCCCCGCCCTGCCGCGCGTCCGCAGCGCCGGAGGCGCGAGGATGCTCAAAAAAGAAAACGGCATGCGGGCGGAGATTCACTGATGCCCGACCTTCTTCTTGAACTTCGCAGCGAAGAAATCCCCGCCCTGCCGCGCGCCCGCAGCGCCGGAGGCGCGAGGACGCTCAAACAAAAGAACGGCACGCGGGCGGAGATTCACTGATGCCAGACCTTCTTCTTGAACTTCGCAGCGAAGAAATCCCCGCCCGCATGCAGCGGAAGGCCGCGGGCGACCTGAAGAAGCTCCTGACGGATGGTCTGGTGAATGCGGGGCTCACCTACGAGGCCGCCACCGAATACTGGACGCCGCGCCGCCTGGCGCTTGATGTCCGCGGCGTCACCGCCCGCTCGCGCGATGTGCGCGAGGAGATCAAGGGGCCGTCCACCAGCGCGCCGGAACAGGCGATCCAGGGCTTTCTCCGAAAGGCCGGCCTCACCGATATCGCCCAGGCGCATGTGCACACCGACCCCAAGAAGGGCGATTTCTACGTCGCGCACATCGAAAAGAAAGGCCGTCTCGCCGAAGAGATCATCGCCGAACTGATGCCAGCCATCATCCGCGATTTCCCCTGGCCGAAATCCATGCGCTGGGGCGCGGCCTCCCGCAATCCGGGCTCGCTGCGCTGGGTCCGCCCGCTGCAGTCCATCATCTGCACCTTCGGCCCGGAGACCGAGGAGCCGGTGGTGGTCGATTTCGAGATCGACGGCATCCGCTCCGGCAACGTCACCTACGGCCATCGCTTCCACGCGCCGGGGGCGATCACCGTCCGCCGTTTCGATGACTATGTGGAGAAGCTGGAACAGGCGAAGGTCGTACTCGATGCCGAGCGGCGCAGGCGCATCATCCTTGATGACGCGAAGAACCTTGCTTTCGCAAGCGGCCTGGAACTGGTCGAGGACGAGGGCCTCCTGGAAGAGGTCTCCGGCCTTGTCGAATGGCCGGCGGTGCTGATGGGTGAGTTCGAGGAGGCCTATCTGGAAATCCCGCCTGAGGTCGTCCGTCTGACCATCCGCGCCAACCAGAAGTGCTTCGTCACGCGCCCGCAGGGCGAGGCGGGAAAACTCTCCAACCGTTTCATCATCACGGCCAATATCGAGGCTTCGGATGGCGGCAAGGAGATCGCCTACGGCAACGGCAAGGTAGTACGCGCGCGCCTTTCCGACGCGCTCTATTTCTGGAAAACGGACCAGGCCGACCTGCCGGACCTCGACCGGTTAAAGGACTCCGCCGAAAAATTCGGCCTGGATCTCAAGAAGCCGCTCGACCAGCGCATGGCGCGGCTCGACCATCTGAACGTCACCTTCCATGCCAAGCTCGGCACGCAAGGCGAGCGCGTGGAGCGCATCCGCCGGCTGGCGCGCGAGTTGGCCCCGATCGTCGGCGCCGATCCTGCGCTTGCCGAACGCGCGGCCGTGCTCGCCAAGGCCGATTTGCAAACGGAGGTGGTGGGCGAGTTCCCGGAACTCCAGGGCGCAATGGGCCGCAAGTATGCCGAGCTTCAGGGCGAGCACCCGTCTGTCGCCCGCGCGCTCGAAGAGCATTACAAGCCGCTCGGGCCGTCAGATATCGTGCCGACCGATCCGGTCTCGGTGGCGGTCGCGCTTGCCGACAAGCTCGATACGCTCGTGGGCTTCTGGGCCATCGACGAGAAGCCGACAGGGAGCAAGGACCCGTATGCGCTCCGCCGCGCCGCGCTCGGCGTGATCCGGATCGTGGTGGAGAATGGGGTGAGAGCTGAACTGTCCGAGCTTATAGTGGGCGCAATGCTCCCAATATTGGCAATCTTGCAGGATCGCTTTGCCGACAAGAAAATGCTCAACCATTTTGCTCACTTGATGATGGTTGAGCGATCGACCAAGCGTATGACAACTAGGCAAAAGATTGCATTCTTGTTGGTTGATTCTCCTCCGCGATTAGCGTTTCCGTATGATCCCATTGTGGCTAGCGATGACCTCCTCTCCTTCTTCCACGACCGCCTGAAAGTCTACCTGCGCGACAAGGGCGCGCGCTACGATCTCATCGACGCGGTTCTGGCGAGTGGCCGCCCGATCTCTCCCCTTGAGGGGGAGATGTCGCCGAAGGCGACAGAGGGGGGTAAGGACACCGCCAAGGCACTGCCGGGCATCTCCCCCTCAAGGGGGGAGATCACGCCTTCATCCAACGACGACCTGCTCCTGATCGTTCGCCGTGTCGAAGCGCTTTCGAACTTGCTCGGCACCGAAACCGGCCAGAACCTGCTCGCGGGCACCAAGCGGGCGGCGAACATCCTTGCGGCCGAGGAGAAGAAGGGTACCAGGATTGCCGAGGCCGTCGATCCCGCGCTTCTCAAGGAAGAGGCGGAGATGCGCCTCTTCAGCGCGGTGAATCAGGCCGAGAAGGAAGCCGGCGAAGCGATTCAGAAACAAAACTTTTCCGCCGCCATGACGGCGCTGGCCGCGCTGCGCGAGCCTATCGATTCATTCTTCGAGAAAGTCCTCGTAAATGACGAGAATGATTCAATACGCGCCAATCGCCTTGGCCTCCTGAAGCGCATCCGTGAGGCGACCGGTCAGGTGGCGGATTTCTCGAAGATCGCGGGGTAGGCCATCAGCCGCGGCAGTTAGGCTAAGCCTTGCCCTCGGCCCTTCGTCGGGATAGGCACCTTGCAGTAAAAGGGAATGAGCGTGGCCGAGATCCTTCCGCAGGAGAATGCTCTTGACGCAGCCAGCCGCCTGCTGGTGACGGGGGAGCCGGTCGCAATCCCCACGGAGACGGTCTACGGACTTGCAGCTGATGCCACCAATGGCGAGGCGGTCGCTCGCATCTTTGAGGCGAAGGGCAGGCCCCGCTTCAATCCGCTCATTGCCCATGTGGCCGATGTCAATATGGCGCAGCGGATCGCTCACTTCTCACCGCTAGCGCAGCGCCTGGCTGAAGCCTTCTGGCCCGGCCCCCTCACGCTCGTATTGCCGCAGCGCGACGCTTCAGGGATTCATCCGCTCGTCACCGCCGGGCTGGACACGATCGCGCTGCGCTGCCCGCAAGGTTTCGGCCGTGAGGTGATCGCCCGGCTCGGGCGCCCGCTCGCTGCTCCCAGCGCCAATATATCCGGCCGCGTGACGGGAACCACCGCGCAGGCGGTAGACGCGGCGCTCGGTGATCGCATCAAGCTTATTGTCGATGGCGGCCCGACCAGGGTCGGACTCGAATCCACCATCGTCAAAGTGGCGGAGGACGGGATCGTCCTCCTGCGCCCGGGCGGACTGGCTGTCGAGGAGATCGAGCGCGCTGCTGGTGCGCCGGTGAAGCGTGGGGCACGGGGCGTTCAAGCTCCGGGAATGCTCGCCTCGCATTATGCACCGCAGGCGGGGATCAGGCTCGACATCGACGAGATTCTGCCGGGCGAGGCGCTGCTTGCCTTCGGGCCGGACCGGGCGAGGGGAGCGGCACAGGCTGTCCTGACCCTCAATCTTTCGCCCGCCGCGGATCTTCGCGAGGCGGCGGCCAATCTCTTCTCCTATCTCTCCAAGCTCGATGCTTCCGGTGCTAAGACCATCGCTGTCGAGCCGGTGCCCAGGCATGGGCTCGGAGAAGCGATCAATGATCGTCTGGCGCGGGCGGCCGCCCCACGGGATTGAGCCGGCATGGAGTGAATGCCCATGGATATTGAGACGGATATGCTTGATCCAGCCCTCGTTGAGCGCTTCGTTGCCATTGTGGGCGAGCGGCACGCTCTTACGGATCCAGCCGATATCGCTCCTCATCTCATAGAGCGTCGTGGCCTGTGGAGTGGCGGCCGCAGCAGCCTGGTGCTGAAGCCGGGCAGCACGGCGGAAGTAAGCAGGATCCTGAAGCTCGCAACGGAGACGGGCACGCCGATCGTTCCGCAGGGCGGCAATACAGGTCTTGTCGGTGGCCAGATGCCGGATGCCACGGGCCGCGAAGTCATCCTTTCCACCGCGCGTCTCAACCGTATCCGGGAGATCGACCTTTCCTCCAACACCGCAACGGTCGAGGCCGGTGTCGTGCTCCAAGTGCTCCAGGAGGAGGCGGCGAAGAATGATCGCCTCTTCCCGCTTGCTCTTGGCTCGCAAGGGTCTTGCCAGATCGGCGGCAATCTCTCCTCGAATGCCGGCGGTATCGGCGCACTCGCTTACGGCGTGGCGCGGGATCTCTGCCTCGGCCTGGAGGTCGTCCTGCCCACCGGTGAGATTTTCGACGACCTTCGCAAGCTCAAGAAGGACAATACCGGCTACGATCTGAAGGATCTCTTCATCGGCGCCGAGGGCACGCTGGGCGTCATCACGGCAGCGGTCGTGAAGCTCTATCCCAAGCCGAAGGGGCGTGAGCTTGCCTGGGTGGGCCTCGGTTCACCAGTCGATGCTCTGAGGCTGTTCGAGCTTGCGAACGACAAGGCCGGCACGGCGCTCACAATGTTCGAACTGATAGAGAGAACCCCGCTCGATTTCGTGCTGCGGCATTTTCCAGTGCACCGGCCGCCCTTGGCCGAGCCTCATCCATGGAACGTGATGCTCGAGATCTCCTCGGGCCGTTCGGCAGAAGACGCGCGCGCCCTCATCGAGGACATACTGGAGACCGCCTTCGAGTCAGATTACGTTAACGACGCGACCATCGCGCAGAACGAGACCCAGCAGCAAGTGCTGCGCCAGATGCGTGAAGACATGTCGGACGCCCAAAGGCACGAAGGCAGCTCGATCAAGCACGACATCTCCGTGCCGGTGGCTGCAATCCCCGAATTCATTGCCCGCGCTGCACTGGCCGTCCAGGAGATCGTGCCCGGCGCCCGCGTCGTTTGTTTCGGCCACATGGGCGATGGCAATCTGCACTACAACATCGCCCAGCCTGTCGGTTTCTCCGCAGAGGAATATCTCGGCCACTACCGGGCGATGAACGATGCGGTGCACGCCATCGTCCGTTCCCTCGGCGGCTCTTTTTCGGCCGAGCACGGCATCGGCCGCATGAAGAGGGAGGAGCTTCTTGCCACCCAGTCACCGGTCGCCACGGATCTCATGCGCCGCGTGAAAACGGCGTTCGACCCGGCGGGCATCATGAATCCCGGCAAGGTGATCTGAACCCCGTCACTTCGGTGAGAAAGTCTTCACAAAGCTTATCTTGTCGTAAAATGCGCTGGCGCGTAATCAGCAAAATTTAACTGACTTTCTAAGCCCGGAAGTAAGAACCCCGGGGCTAGTCTTCCCTCCATACAGACCGGGTCAACTGGTCGGGGAGAACCGGACAACCGGCTCTCGGGAGCAACAGGAAGGCAACAATGGCAATTGGTCTGAAACCGGTCTGGGCTGGGCGGGCGCTACGGCTCGATCCGTTCCGCCTGCCGCAGGTGGTAAGCTACGCAGCGCAAGATAGTTTTGGAGAGGTAACCTTCACGATCGGTCCTCGTGGCGTCCGCATGCGCCGCGTCCTGGACAAGGCTCAGCTGCCGGTCACCTTCGCCTTGCCCCCGTCCGCTTTCCGTGGCGTTGCCGCGCGCGCGATCGAGGATGAGGATGGCCAGGTGACGATCACGCTGGAACTCCTCCACACCGACCCGAAATTGTCCGTGCCTCTGCTTGTGGCTGGGGACCTCGACGATGTCGCTGCCGATTGGCGTGCCTGGGCGGAAGCCTTTCAACTGCCGATGCTGTTGGTCGAGTCCGACGGCATAGCGCGCACCCTCGATGAGTCGTTGGGGAATGTGAAGAAGCGCGTGGCGCAGGATCGACGCCAGGGCAGCGCCGTGCGCCTGCGTCGTCCCCGCTTCCTCGCGCGCCGCAGGAAAGGCACGCTCGGCCTGCGTCTCGTGGTCGATGGCGAGGAGATTATCGCCGCAGGCCCGGCTGGTCGTTCGGACACGCAGGAAGCGCTGTAGAGATCACTGCCGGGGTGGAAGCCGGCAATCAGAAATACGGGCTGATCGAGGCCCAGGCTCCTCCGCAAAGGAGGCCCAGAAAGATCAGCCAGCCCACGACCGAGTTGGATTTGAACAGCGCCAGGCACTGATCCGGATCGTCGATATCGAGGACCCGGATCTGCCGCGCCATATGCGCGCCGGCCGCGACCAGCCCGGCAAGCGCCGGCATGGGCACGGCGGCAAGAGCAAAGGCGACGGCGAAGAAGAGAAGCGCTCCGCCATAGAGCGCGACGAGCCAGCGTTTGGTATGCTCCGCGAACAGGCGTGCGGTGGAGCGGACGCCGACCAGCGCATCATCCTCCTTGTCCTGATGGGCATAGATCGTGTCATATCCGATCACCCACAGGATCGAGCCGCAATAAAGGAGGAAAGGCGCCAGCGATAGGCTGCCGAAATATACGGCCCAGCCCATCAGCGCACCCCAGGAAAATGCAAGCCCCAGAAAGAACTGGGGCCAGTCCGTGAATCTCTTCGCGAAGGGATAGACCGCCACCACCAGGAGCGACGCGAGCCCCACCAGGATTGCGAAGGCATTGAACTGCAAGAGCACCAGAAGCCCCACCAGCGCCTGCGCCACGAGGAAGGACCACGCCTGCTTCCGCGAGACCTGGCCGGAGGGAAGCGGGCGCGAGCGGGTCCGCTCCACCTTCTCGTCGATATCCAGGTCGACGATGTCGTTATAGGTGCAGCCGGCACCGCGCATCGCGATGGCACCCACGAGGAAGAGGAAGAGGTGCCACAGCGACGGCATCTCGCTTAATATCCGGGCGCCGGGAACGGCACCTGAGGCAGCGGCCATCGCAAGAGACCACCAGCAGGGCCAAAGCAGGAGCTTCCAGCCGATCGGACGATCCCAGCGGGCAAGCTGAGCATAGGGCCAGGCTATGCGAGGCAGGAGGCGGTAGACCCAGTGGCCGGACGGCGCATCGGCAACACGGCCACGCATCTGCCGGGATTGGATGACGTCCATCTGCACTAACCTCTCGCCTGCGGAGACGCGAACTGGAGTGGCAAGCCGGGCGGTCTACGTCAAGCCAATCCTTTCTTGATATGTCTTCTCGCGGCTTGACCTCGGCCCGTTTCGGCCATAGCCCGGTGTCACGAAATCGGGATAACGGGCAGGTTCATGAAAGTTCTCCTCATCGGGTCGGGCGGGCGCGAGCATGCTCTGGCGTGGAAACTGACCGCTTCGCCTCTCCTGGAGAGACTCTATGCCGCGCCTGGAAATCCGGGCATTGCCAAACATGCCGAATGTGTCGAGCTCGATATCCGCGATAATGGTGCGGTGGTCGATTTCTGCCGGGACAATGGGGTGGACTTCGTGGTGGTCGGCCCTGAGGCGCCCCTGGTGGCGGGTCTTGCCGATGACCTGATCGCCGCCGGGATTCCGGTCTTCGGGCCGACGGCTGAGGCAGCGCAGCTGGAAGGGTCGAAGGGCTTCACCAAGGATCTCTGCGCAGCATACGGCATTCCCACCGCCGCCTATGCCCGCTTCGGTGATGCGACGCATGCCAAGGATTATCTGCGCAAGGTGGGCACCCCCATCGTCATCAAGGCGGACGGGCTGGCCGCCGGGAAGGGCGTCACGATCGCCATGACCGAGGACGAGGCCTTTGCTGCCGTCGATGATTGTTTTTCCGGCATTTTCGGCGATGCAGGCGCGGAGGTGGTGATCGAGGAATTGTTGGAGGGTGAGGAGGCGAGCTTCTTCTGCCTCTGCGACGGCAAGACGGCGCTGCCATTTGGAACCGCACAGGACCACAAACGTGTGGGCGAGGGCGATACGGGTCCGAATACCGGCGGAATGGGCGCCTATTCCCCGGCGCCCGTAATGTCGCCCGAGATGATTTCCAGGGTGATGGGGGAGATCATCGAGCCGACATTGAAGGGCATGGAGGAAAAGGGGGCGCCGTTCATTGGCGTGCTCTATGCAGGGCTCATGATCACGGACGAAGGTCCGAAGCTCATCGAATACAATGTGCGCTTTGGGGATCCCGAATGCCAGGTGCTGATGCTCCGGCTGAAGGACGATCTTTTATCATTGATGAAGGGCGCGGTCGATGGCCAGCTTGCGCATATGTCCGTGCGTTGGAGCGACGATGCGGCACTCACCGTGGTCATGGCTGCAAAGGGTTATCCCGGCACGCCCGAAAAGGGTTCGGTGATCCGGGGATCGGAGGCCGCTACGGCTGAAGGCGTCGAGATCTTTCATGCCGGCACCGCCCTGAAGGACGGCGAACTGGTCGCAAATGGCGGCCGCGTGCTCAACGTGACGGCGCTCGGCAGCACCGTGACCGAAGCGCGGGACAAGGCCTATGACGCCATCGGCCGGATCGATTGGCCGGAGGGTTTTTGTCGACGCGACATCGGTTGGCGGGCGATCGAGCGGGAAGCGGCTGGAACGAAGCCCTGACCCGCCGTCATTCGACACTGGATTATCTTCAAGCAAGGGCGTCGGAATCTCCATTGGCCAGTCGTCTTCAAGGCGGATGAGCCACGGAGAGGACAATGACCCCCATCATTACGGCCTTTGAACAGTCCCCCGATCGCGGCAGGGGCCTCGCGCGTGACATGCGCGTTCGCTGGGCCCTTGAGGAAGTGGGACAGCCTTACGAAGTTCGCCTTCTTTCGTTCAAGGCGATGAAGGAACCCGCGCATCTGGCGCTTCATCCATTCGGGCAGATCCCGACCTATGAGGAAGGCAATCTCACCTTATTCGAGTCGGGGGCGATCGTGTTTCACATTGCGGAGCGGCATGCGGGCTTGCTGCCGGAAGACGCGAACGCCCGGGCTCGCGCGATCACATGGATGTTTGCGGCGCTCAGCACGATCGAGCCCCCGGTGGTCGAGCGAGAAATGGCCAGGTATCTGGAGGGCGAGGAGACCTGGTACGAGCAGCGCCTGCCTCTGGTCGAGGGGCGTATCCGCAACCGGTTGCGCGAGCTTTCCGATCGTCTCGGCGATGCCGACTGGCTCGACGGGGCTTTCAGCGCCGGTGACCTGCTAATGGTGACGGTCCTGCGCAGATTAGAAGGATCGGGGCTGGTGGAGGAATATCAGAACCTCTCCGCTTATGTCGACCGTGGTAAGGCGCGGCCAGCCTACAAGCGTGCCTTCGAGGCTCAACTGGCGGTTTTTAGAGCCGCGTCGGCCGGATGAGAAAAGAAGGGCGCCTCCGCAGCTCTGCAGCCTTATCGCCGAGGCGCCGCAGTTCGCCCCGCAACGACAGACCTAATCGCCCTCGAAGGGATCGGGCGCAGGACCGGTGGGTAGCGTGCCTTCGGCGGAGCGCTTCTGGTGATGGGCGAGCGAACATTGGATCGAGCAAAGCACGCCGCGGTCCGACCAGTAAGCCGCCCCGTTCTCGATCAAACCTTGGTAATAGGCGAAGCCCGGAGTGCCCATCGCCTTGCCGCACTCAACGCATTTGAACTTTTCCGGTCGCGCGAGCATGGCGCCTCCATCTCTTCCCCTTCAATCTAACCGCTAGGCCAGACATGCTCAACGACCGCGTGAGTTTGCGATGGTCTTGGCAGTGAAGGGGATCGGGATGCGCCGGGCCCACGACCGGCCGTCAGGGATAGAGCCTGGTCTTCGACCAGCCCTCGTCGCCCTCACGCTTGAAAAGGACGCGGTCATGCAGGCGGAAGGGCCGGTCGTGCCAGAATTCGATGCTGACCGGCACGATGCGGAAACCGGACCAGTAAGAGGGACGCGGGATCTCGCCCACTGCGAATTTGGCCGTGTATTCGGCGACTGCCTTTTCCAGCGCAAAACGGCTCTCGAGTGGACGCGACTGCTTTGATGCCCAAGCGCCTATCCGGCTGCCGCGCGGGCGCGATGCATAGTAAGCGTCAGCCTCCTCGTCGGGCACCTGTTCCACGGGACCCCTGACCCGCACCTGGCGACGCAGGCTTTTCCAGTGGAAACAGAGCGCTGCCTTCATGGACGATAAAATTTCCTGTCCCTTTACGCTTTCAAAATTGGTATAAAAAACGAATCCTCGCTCATCGAATCCCTTGAGCAGGACCATTCGTACGTTCGGCATCCCATCCGGGTCCACCGTTGCGAGCGCCGTGGCGTTCGGGTCGTTGGGCTCGGAGCGTTCTGCGTCTTGCAGCCATTCTGCAAAGAGGCGGAAGGGTTCTCCAGCTTCGGTGAAATCCGCTTGGTTTAAGTCATTTTTAATCATCGTGTTGCTCATTTTGTTTTCCTGAGGAGATCGCCGATTGTCTGGAATGACGCAAGAGACAGAAACCGGCAGCCGTTTGGCCCTGCGCACCTTTGGAAAGGTGGCGGCTCTTTTCGTCATATCTGTTTCAGCCCAGGCGTGCGTCATCGGTGGAAAGAAAGCCTCCCTCGACACGGTGCTTACGACGGGCTCTGTTCCGCGGCAAACACGTGTCTTTTCCGATGACAGCCTGGCGAAGGATGGACAGGCAATCCTCGCAGCGCTTTCGTCTGTCCCCGGCGAAACTGCCGGCCTGCCTTGGGAAAATCCCGAAAGCGGCGCCCGGGGCCTGATCACCGCTTATAGCGGTGAAGCGGAGTGCCTTGCCTTCACGACCACCCGAGAAAGCTTCGACGGAATCGGTCTCTATCAGGGGAAGGCCTGCCGCGATGCGGCCGGCAATCTGCGGATGCGCAGATTCGAGCAGCAATAGTGGACTCACGCCTCCCTCTGGAATTTGGCCGCCCGAATGCGCATATATCGGGTGAATGCTGAATCTATTGGCAAAAACACTCTTTCGCGGCACTTCCTGCCGCCTTTGGGCTAGGCAGAATGAGAGACCCTTATGAAGTGCTCGGCGTGTCGAAAAGCGCGTCGGCCAAGGACATAAAGGCGGCTTTTCGCCGCCTCGCCAAGAAATACCATCCCGACCAGCGGCCGGATGATCCGCAGGCGAAGGAACGCTTTTCCGAAGTCAACCAGGCTTACGAGATCCTCGGCGACGAGCAGAAGCGCAAAGCCTTCGACAATGGAGAGATCGACGCCGCGGGCAAGCCTCGTTTCCAGGGATTCGAGGCGGCCGGGGGTGATCCCTTTGCCGGTTTTCAGCGCGCTGGCGGAGGCCCGGGACGCACGCATTTCGAATTTCGCAGCAGCGGTTTCGGTGGCGATGCCGGCGATATCTTCAGCGAGATCTTCGGTCAGGCTTTCCGGGGAGCGCAGGGCGCGAGCAGCGCACGGCCCGAGGGGCTGGGCGATATCAACGCCACGCTGGATGTGAGCGTGGAGGATGTCGCTTCCGAAGCCAAGGTAACCGCAATCTTCCCTGATGGACGTCGCATCGCGGTCAAGCTGCCGCGCTATGTGGAAGATGGGCAGACGATCCGGCTGAAGGGGCAGGGTGCTGAAACGCCCTTCGGCGAGCGCGGAGATGCGCTGGTGAAGCTACGGCTGCGGCCGCATCCGCTTTTCCGCGTTGAAGGCCGCGATCTCCATGTGGACCTGCCCGTCAGTCTTCGCGACGCGGTGCTGGGCGCGAAGGTAACGGTCGATACCCCCACCGGAAAGGTCGCTGTGAAGGTTCCGGCATGGTCCAGTTCGGATCGTACCCTGCGCTTGAAAGGCCGCGGCCTTCCGCTGAAAGGCGGCGGCAACGGCGACCTCTATGCTCATGTGCGCATCATGCTGCCGGCGGGCGGGGATCCCGCTCTCGAGGAGCTTTTCCGCAAGGCCGAGGTCTGACAACTTTTCCGAGCAAAACCCGAGGGCGGTCTTTCCCGGTTGCACGCTTGATGCGATGCTGCCGCTGTGCGATACGGCGTCCGCCGCAACTTGAGTTCGGAGAATCGACATGGCAGGTGGGAATGGCCTGATGGCCGGCAAACGGGGTCTCGTTCTCGGCGTGGCGAACAACCGCTCGATTGCCTGGGGCATTTGCAAGGCATGTGCCGCCGAGGGGGCCGAGCTTGCCCTTACTTACCAGGGTGATGCCATGAAGAAGCGAGTGGAGCCGCTTGCCGCAGAGCTTGGCGCTCTCGTGGTCGGCCATTGCGACGTCACCGATCCCGACTCGATCGACGAGGTCTTCGCGGAGGTGGAGAAGCGCTGGGGCAAACTCGATTTTCTCGTTCATGCCATCGCCTTTTCCGACAAGGACGAGCTGACTGGCCGCTATGTCGAGACCACGCGGGAGAACTTCCTGCGCACCATGGATATATCGGTCTATTCCCTGACGGCCGTCGCCAAGCGGGCGGAGCGGCTGATGACCGATGGCGGTTCCATCATCACGCTCACTTATTACGGCGCCGAGAAGGTGATGCCGCACTACAATGTGATGGGCGTCGCCAAGGCTGCGCTCGAAGCGAGCGTCCGCTATTTGGCCGTCGATCTTGGCGACAAGAACATCCGTGTGAACGCCATTTCGGCAGGGCCGATCAAGACGCTCGCCGCGTCGGGCATCGGCGATTTCCGCTACATCCTGCGCTGGAACGAATACAACTCGCCGCTGAAGCGGGTGGTGACGATCGAGGAAGTGGGCGACACGGCGCTTTATCTGCTGTCGCATCTGTCTCGCGCGGTCACGGGGGAAGTGCTTCACGCCGATTCGGGCTACCATGTGGTCGGCATGAAAGCCGTGGATGCCCCTGATATTTCCGTGAACGGCGACTAGGCCATATCTCGATCCGAGGGGCGACGGCGCCCCGTTTCTGCGAGGGCAAGCGTGCTTCCGCTCGTGTACATCGTGCGCCATGGCGAGACCGACTGGAACGTGGAAGAGCGTCTCCAGGGGCAGGCGGATACCGACATCAACGAGCGCGGCCGCGTTCAAGCCGATCGCAACGGCCGCCGTCTCGCCGAGCTTGTGCCCGATCCCTCCTCATTCGATTTCGTGGCGAGCCCTCTTCGTCGCACGCGCGAAACCATGGAGCGCATCCGTCTCCAGCTTGGGATGCCGCCCGCGGGCTTCCGCACCGATCCGCGCCTTATGGAGGTGCATTTCGGTTCCTGGCAGGGCTTCACCTATAGCGAGCTCGAGGAACGATCTCCGGGCTGTACCGATGAGCGCACACGCAACAAGTGGCGCTTCCTCCCGCCGGGTCCGGGCGCAGAAAATTATGAGACGATGGCCTTGCGAATTCGCTCATGGCTTGATGAGGTCGCGCGGCCAACCATCTGCGTGACCCATGGCGGGGTCATTCGCGCAATCTTTCACTGGCTGGAAGAGATGCCCGGCGAGGACGCCGCCAGCCTGGAGGTCCCGCAGAATCGAATCCTGCGGATCCAAAACGGCAGGCTGGAATGGCTCTAGCCATTATTCCGGCAAGAACATGTCGGTAATCTGCCGCTCGCCTTTGTCATCGACCTGGTAGGCAATCACGACCTCAGCGCCGTCGCTGATCGCTTCCATGTCCACTTCGGGCGGGAGCTTGTACGTGGAGCCGTCATCGAGCGTGATCGTCATCGTCTCCGGGTCCACCGACGTAATCTTGCCTTCCGCATCGGCCGCCAAAGCCGGAGTGCAAATGAGCCCGAGGACAAGAGCTGCAACCGCGATTCGCATGTTTCGAAACCTCATCGATCTGATCGAGCAGGACCGCGACGTTACAAAAGCTACAAGTCGCAAATGTGTCCAAACCGAAGCAATGCGCGGTTTGACCGCGCCGCCAAACCAAAATAGAAGCATGGCCGCCCCCTTATGGGGAAGGAATCTTTTCGATGTCACACAACACATTCGGCCATCTTTTTCGCGTCACCACCTGGGGGGAGAGCCATGGCCCCGCCATCGGCTGCATCATTGATGGTTGTCCGCCCGGAATCCATTTCACGCGCGCCGAAATTCAGGCCGATCTCGACCGCCGCAGGCCGGGACAGTCCCGTTTCGTCACCCAGCGCCGTGAGCCGGATGAGGTCAAGATATTATCCGGCGTAATGGAGAAAGGCGATTCCCTGGTCACCACCGGCACGCCGATCTCTATGCTGATCGAGAATCTCGACCAGCGTTCCAAGGACTATGGCGAGATCGCCGAGCGCTACCGTCCCGGTCACGCCGACTATACCTATGACGTGAAATACGGCCTCAGGGATTACCGCGGTGGGGGCCGTTCGTCGGCGCGTGAAACCGCTGCCCGTGTGGCTGCCGGTGCGCTCGCCCGCAAGGTCGTGCCCGGCATGGTGGTGCGCGCAGCGCTGATTTCGATGGGCGAGAAGGATATCGATCGGGCGAACTGGAACTGGGACTTCGTGCACGATCCTGACAACCCCTTCTTCACACCCGATCCGCAATCCGTTCCCGTGTTTTCGGACTATCTCGACGGCATCCGAAAGGCCGGATCTTCCGTCGGCGCGGTGGTCGAAGTCGTGGCCGAAGGCGTGCCCGCGGGGCTTGGTGCGCCCGTCTATGGCAAGCTCGATCAGGATATCTGCGCCAATCTCATGTCGATCAACGCCGTCAAGGGAGTGGAGATAGGCATAGGTTTCGAGGCCGCGCGTATTCGTGGCGAGGAGAACGCCGATGAGATGCGGGCGGGCAATGACGGCCGGCCTCGTTTCCTGTCCAACAATGCCGGCGGGATTCTCGGCGGCATCTCGACGGGGCAGCCCATCATTGCCCGGTTTGCCGTAAAGCCCACTTCCTCGATCCTGACACCCCGCCGCTCGGTTGATCGGCAGGGAGCGGAGGTCGAGATCGTGACGAAGGGCAGGCACGATCCCTGTGTCGGCATCCGCGCGGTCCCGATCGGGGAAGCAATGGTCGCCTGCGCGATCGCCGACCATTATCTGAGACATCGGGGGCAAACGGGACAGGGATAGGACTGCCGGCGCGGGAATGTTCGCGAAAGCTCTTTCCCGTCCCGCTTTAATTCCCTATTGCCCTACTGCCTTACCGAACCTATTGCGCTAATCCCGGGAGGGAACATGCCCTACGATCAGAAACAAGTCGTCGAAGCCCTCCGCGCATTCGAACGCGGCGAGATCGTGGTCGTCATGGACGATGACGGCCGCGAGAACGAAGGCGACCTGATCGTTGCCGCGGTTCATTGCACGCCGGAGAAGATGGCGTTCATCGTTCGTCATACTTCGGGCATCGTGTGCGCACCCATGCCGCGCGAGGAAGCGCGTCGGCTCAACCTTGCCCCGATGGTTGCGGAGAACGATGCTCCCCACCAGACCGCGTTCACGGTCAGCATCGATTTCAAGCATGGCACGACGACGGGCATTTCCGCGGAAGATCGCACGCTCACCGTGCGCAATCTCGCAAACCCCAATGTCGGAGCACAGGATTTCGTGCGTCCCGGCCATATTTTCCCGCTCGTCGCGCGGGAGGGCGGGGTGCTCATGCGCTCCGGCCATACGGAAGCAGCCGTGGATCTCTGCCGCCTTGCAGGCCTGCCGCCGATCGGTGTCATCTGCGAGCTGGTGAATGACGATGGGACCGTGATGCGCGGCCCGCAGGTCGTGAGCTTTGCTCAGAAGCACGGATTGAAGCAGGTTTCCGTCGCCGATCTCATTGCCTATCGCCAGCGGCAGGAGACGCTGGTCGAGCGCGTCGCTACGTTCCCGATCAACACGGCCGCTGGCCAAGCGATGGCCTACGCCTATACCCTGCCATGGGAGGCAATGCAGCATCTGGCCATTGTGTTGGGAGACGTTCGGGACGGGCAGGATGTTCCGGTCCGGCTTCATACGGAAGATGTCGTGGAAGACGTCTTCGGCGTCGAAAGGCGCCTACAGCATGTGCTGGAGCGCATGGAAGGACGGGGCGTGCTGGTCTATCTGCGCGCAGGTTCCGTTGGGGTGGCGCATCAGCAGAGGCGCCGTGAGGGTGAGGATCACGAAGAGGCCATCAAGCGCGAGAGCGAGTGGCGCGAGATTGGCCTGGGCGCGCAGATCCTCAAGGATCTCGGCATCACTTCCATCCGGCTTCTGGCCTCGCGCGAACGCCATTATGTCGGCCTCGACGGCTTTGGGATCGAGATCGTATCGACCGAAATCCTCTGATCGGAGCATTTCCCGAAACAAAACGCGCACCTGTTGAGGGTGCATTCCAGGCGTGGCCAAACGCAACTCCAACCCTTATACGGGGCTATGGCCACACGACTATACACCCACCCAGTCTGCCTGGAGCATCTTGTGCCGCCTGGGCATCCCGAGCGCCCGGACAGACTCCGGGCCATTGCCAAGGTGCTCGCCCACGACGTCTTCGATCCGCTCGATCGGGTGGAGGCGCCGCTGGCGGACGAAGGGATGCTGCTTTTAGCCCACCCGCAAACCTATATTCACAGGGTCAGGGAAGCGATTCCGGCAGAAGGTATGGAACGGATCGACGCGGACACGGTGGTAAGCCCGCGTAGCTGGGACGCTGCGCTTGCTGCAGTGGGAGCATCGGTCACGGCTGTGGACGACGTCTTCACCGGCAGAGCAGACAATGTCTTCGTCGCCACGCGCCCGCCCGGGCACCACGCGGAGAGGGACAGAGCCATGGGGTTCTGCCTGTTCAACAATGCCGCGATCGCGGCGCGTTATGCGCGGAAGGCCCACGTGGCCGAGCGGGTCGCCATCGTGGATTGGGACGTGCACCACGGCAATGGAACGCAGGATATCTTCCGGGACGATCCTTCCGTGCTCTACTGCTCGACCCATCAGATGCCGCTCTATCCCGGCACCGGCGCTTCATCCGAGACGGGGGCGGGGAATATCGTCAATGTTCCGCTGGCGCCCGGCAGCGGCAGCGACCTCTTTCGTGAGGCTCTCGAGACGGCTATTCTTCCACGCATCGATGAATTCCAGCCCGATCTCATCATTATCTCGGCCGGCTTCGATGCCCATCACCGCGATCCGCTGGCCGAGCTCAACTTCACCGAGCAGGATTTCAGCTGGGCCACGGCGAAGCTGATGGAAAGTGCTGGACGCTGGTCGTCCAATCGGGTTGTCAGCCTGCTGGAGGGCGGTTACGACCTTGAGGGGCTCGGCCTCTCGGTGGCCGCCCATGTCGGGCGCTTGATGAAAGGGTAAAGATGATGACCGGAAACGATACCCCGGCGAACAATGACGACATCAAGGCCATGAGCTTCGAGCAGGCGCTGGAAGCTCTTGAGAATATCGTCAACGATCTAGAGCGGGGCGACGTTCCTCTCGAGCAATCGATCCGGATCTATGAGCGCGGCGAGGCGCTGAAGGCCCATTGCGACCGGTTGCTGAAGGCGGCTGAGGACAAGGTCGAAAAGATTCGCCTGTCCCGCGAGGGCGCGCCGGTCGGCACCGAGCCGCTCGACCCCAAGTGAGGTCGGGCGCCGTTCCTCAAAAGGGGCTGTTCCGCATCCTGGAAGAGGTCTAAGCTCCGCCGGTTTCGGTGCGAGGTACCCATGAGTTTCTTTCCCGGTAAGGATCCAGTCGCAGGCGACGCCTCTGCCTGCGATGCGATCGAAACACTGATCGTGCCGCGTACGGCCGATATCGGTGAGTTCCAGGTGCGCCGAGCACTTCCTTCGGCAAAGCGTCGGCTCGTCGGTCCCTTCATTTTCTTTGATCGGATGGGACCGGCCATCCTGCGCGCGGGACAGGCGGTGGATGTGCGGCCGCATCCGCATATAGGGCTTGCCACGGTCACCTATCTTTTCGACGGTCGCATCCGTCACCGTGACTCGCTCGGCACCGAGATGGTGATCGAGCCCGGTGACCTGAACCTGATGACGGCGGGGCGCGGCATCGTCCACTCGGAGCGCACGCCGGAGGAGATCCGCGGCGCACCTTTGTCCATATCAGGTTTGCAGACCTGGCTGGCGCTGCCCGACGGGGGAGAGGAGGTGGCCCCCGCTTTCTCCCACACGCTTGGCGAGGATCTTCCTTTGCTCGATTGGGAAGGTGTTTCAGGCCGCCTTATCATCGGCGATCTTCATGGGCTTCGCGCGCCGGTAAAAACGGCGACGGAAACCCTTTATGCCGATATCCGCCTTGCGCCCGGCGCCCGCTTCCAGATCCCCGCGACTGCGGAGGAACGGGCCATTTATGTCCTCGAAGGCGCGGTGGAGATCGCGGGAGAGACGTTCCCGTCAGACCGCCTTCTTGTCTTCCGTCCGGGTGATGAAACCGTGGTCGAGGCGCAAACCGGGGCACATTTTATGCTGTTTGGTGGTGCGGCGCTCGGATCGCGACGCTATATCTGGTGGAACTTCGTTTCTTCCTCTAAGGAACGCATCGAACAGGCGAAGGAGGAATGGCGTACGGGCCGCTTCGACATCGTTCCCGGTGACGAAGAGGAATTCATTCCCCTGCCGGAAAAATAATGCAGCGGGATTCTGCTGCGATCACATTCAGCCAGGCAAGATCAATGTCCAACACACAAGATGACGATAGGCAGGCGGGGCGGATGAAGTCGCCCCCGGAAACACCCCTGCTGGATCGTGTTCGTTTTCCCTCGGACCTCAAGCAGATCCCCGAGGAAGATCTGCCGCTGCTGGCGGAAGAGTTGCGCGCTGAGATGATCGACGCCGTCTCTCAAACCGGTGGCCACCTGGGCGCTGGCCTGGGCGTGGTCGAACTCACCGTCGCGCTGCACTATGTCTTCGATACGCCGCATGACCGGCTGATCTGGGATGTCGGCCATCAGGCCTACCCGCATAAGATCCTGACCGGCCGTCGTGACCGCATCCGAACCCTTCGCCAGGAAGGCGGGCTCTCAGGCTTCACGAAGCGCGCCGAAAGCGAATATGATCCCTTCGGCGCCGCCCACTCGTCCACCTCGATTTCCGCTGGGCTTGGCATGGCGGTGGCACGCGATCTTTCCGGAGGGCAGCGGCATGTGATCGCCGTCATTGGCGACGGCGCGCTTTCGGCGGGCATGGCCTATGAAGCCATGAACAACGCCGGCGCGCTTGATGCCCGGCTCATCGTGATCCTCAACGATAACGACATGTCCATCGCACCCCCGACCGGGGCGATGAGCACTTATCTGGCGCGCCTTGCCTCCGGCCGCGCCTATCAGGGAATCCGCGATGTCGGCAAGAAACTGACGTCACATCTGGGGAAGACCGTGGACCGGGCGATTACCCGCGCGGTGGAGCATGCGCGCGGCTATGTCACGGGCGGTACGCTGTTCGAGGAGATGGGTTTCTTTCATATCGGCCCGATCGACGGTCATGACCTGGAAGCGCTGGTACCGGTGCTCCGCAATATACGCGACCATGGTACCGGCCCGGTCCTGATCCATGTCGTTACCCAGAAGGGCAAAGGATATGCGCCGGCGGAAGCGGCGGCCGACAAATATCATGGTGTCGCCAAGTTCGACGTGATCACCGGGGCACAGGCCAAATCGCCGGCAGGCGCGCCGAGCTACACCAAGGTGTTTGCTCAGTCACTTGTCGAAGAAGCCCGCGAGGATGATCGCATTGTGGCGATCACCGCCGCCATGCCTTCGGGCACTGGCCTTGATCTCTTTGAGAAGGAGTTTCCGAAGCGAACCTTCGATGTCGGCATTGCCGAGCAGCACGCCGTGACTTTTGCGGCAGGCCTTGCCGCGGAGGGTTACAGACCCTTTGCCGCGATCTACTCCACTTTCCTTCAACGCGCCTACGACCAGGTGGTGCACGATGTGGCGATCCAAAACCTGCCCGTTCGCTTTGCCATCGACCGCGCGGGATTCGTGGGCGCGGACGGTTCCACCCATTGCGGTGCCTTCGACGTAACCTACCTCGCAACGCTTCCCAATATTGTCCTCATGGCGGCGGCCGACGAGGCGGAACTGAAGCACATGGTGCGCACCGCCGCCGCCTATGACGAAGGGCCAATCGCGTTCCGCTATCCGCGCGGCGAAGGTGTGGGCGTCGCCTTGCCGCAGCGTGGCGAAATGCTTGCGATCGGCAAGGGGCGCGTCATTCGCGAAGGCAGCAAGATCGCACTCCTCTCGCTTGGCACCCGCCTTGCAGACTGCCTGAAGGCTGGCGACGAGCTCGAAGCCGCCGGCCTCTCGACCACCGTTGCAGATGCACGCTTCGCCAAGCCGCTGGATGCCGATCTCATCCGCCGCCTTGCCCGCGAGCATGAGGTGCTGGTGACCGTCGAGGAAGGATCCATTGGCGGTTTCGGTGCACATGTGCTGCACTTCCTGGCGCATGAAGGGTTGCTCGACAACGGGCTGAAGGTGCGCCCGCTGGTGATGCCGGACATCTTCATGGATCAGGCGAAGCCGGAAAAGATGTATGCCGATGCAGGGCTTGATGCCGCAAGCGTCGTGCGCACCGTCTTCGCGGCACTCGGACAGGCGGAGCAGGCAGCGAGGGCCTAAGCGATACCACCTTCGGCGTTGCATTTTGCACTCTCATCCCGGAGCGGAGCGAACCTATCCGGGATGGCACGATCTCTGCCATGGCCCACAGCGATAGACCTTGCCTCGCCGCGCCGCATCCTGCACTGAAACACCCATGATGTCGCCAACCACCTCTCGTTTCCGCCTCGACCAGCTTCTGGTGGAGCGGGGTTTTTTTGAGAGCCGCGCCCGGGCTCGCGATGCGATACTGCGCGGCACGGTAAGGGTCGCGGGTGAGCTGGCGGAAAAGCCTGGTCAACCGGTCGCAGAGCATGTGGACATCGCGGTGGACGACCCGGCCCGCCGCTACGTCTCGCGTGCGGCCCTGAAGCTGATCCATGGTCTGGATGCCTTCAAGCTTGACCCCAACGGCCGTCACGCCCTCGATATTGGCGCGTCGACGGGTGGGTTCACGCAGGTGCTGCTCGAACGAGGAGCCGCTCATGTGACGGCGATCGATGTGGGCACGGGGCAAATGGATCCGAAGCTGCGCGAGGATTCTCGCGTCACCTGCCTCGAAGGTATCAACGCCCGGCATTTGACGCTTGATGCGATCGGCGGACGCAAGCCTGATTTCCTGGTTTCGGATGTCAGCTTCATATCGCTCAGACTGGCATTGCCGCCGGCGCTTGAGATGGCCGAGAAAGGTGCGCAGGGCCTTTTTCTGGTCAAGCCGCAATTCGAGGCGGGCCGTGAGGCAATCGGGAAGGGTGGGTTGTTGCGCTCGCCGGAGAAGGCGGAAGCAGTCGCGCGGGAGATTGCAGACTGGCTTCCGGGCAATCCGGGCTGGCAGACCATCGGTCTCCTTCCGTCCCCGATCGAAGGCGGTGACGGCAATCGCGAGTTCTTGCTCGTGGGGCGAAAGGTATGAGCCTTCGTCTCACCATCGATGAGTTGGGCGCTCAGGGAGACGGCGTCGCGCATGGACCGGCGGGGCCGGTCTATATTCCCTTTGCGCTTCCCGGCGAAGAAATCACAGCGCACGTCGAAAAGACCAGGGGCGCGCTTATTTCCATCGAGAAGCCGTCGCCTCTTCGTGTCGCGCCCTCGAGCCCGCATTTCGGCGTGTGCGGGGGGTGCTCCGTGCAGCATCTTGCGCCTGCCGCCTATGCGGAATGGAAGCGCGAGAAGGTCGTGCGCGCGCTGCAGAGCCGGGGTCTGGAAGCGCAAGTTGAGCCACTGGTGCTCTGCCCTCCTGCATCGCGCAGGCGCGTCACGTTTACGGGGCGCGCCGCTGGCGGTCGTGTGCTGCTCGGCTTCAACGCCGCCCAGTCCCATCGCATCGTGGAGATAGAGGAATGCCCGATCGCCGTACCGCAGATCGTCTCGGCCCTCCCGGATCTGCGAGCCCTGGCGGGTTTGATTGGGACGGGACCGAAACCCTTCCATCTCACCGTGACCGCCACCCGGACAGGGCTCGACATCGCGGTCGATGGTTCCGGCCCGCTCAGCGAAAAGAGGCGCCAAAGGGCCCTGGAACTCGTTCTGGCCAGCGGCTTTGCGCGCCTTTCCGTCGGTGGGGACGTGCTGGTGGAGCGCGAGAAGCCCGTCGTCCTTTTCGGCAATGTGCCTGTCGCGATCCCTCCTGGTGGCTTCCTGCAAGCGACCGAGCAGGCCGAAGAGGCCATGGCGACTCTCGTTCGCATGCATCTTGAGGGGGTCAAACATGTGGCCGACCTCTTTGCCGGCAGCGGCACCTTCGCGCTTCGGCTTGCGCGCGCGGCGCGCGTCCATGCGGTGGAAGGGGAGGCCGGTGCGCTCCGTGCGTTGGAGGAAGGAGCAAAGCGCGCCACCGACCTGAAGCCGGTTACCGTGGAAAAACGTGACCTGTTCAACCGTCCGCTTCTGGTCAAGGAACTGGAGCGATTCGACGGGCTCGTCTTCGATCCGCCCCGTGCGGGTGCGGAAGCGCAGTGCCGGCAGCTTGCCCGCTCCCCGGTCCGGAGTGTCGCTGCCGTTTCCTGCAATCCTGGCACGCTCGCCCGCGACCTCTCCATCCTGGTGGAAGGTGGATACCGCATCACAAGGGTCACGCCGATCGACCAGTTTCTCTGGTCGCCGCATGTGGAGGTCGTGGCGCTTCTGGAGCGTGGGAAAGAGCGAGGCTAGAGCCTTTCAGGTTTTGACGGAAGCCTATCCGGCATTGAGAAAGTAGTTTCTGCATTCGGTTGGGTGGATCGAGGAGACGAGATGGCCGATGCGTCGCCAGGTGTCCTCGATGGTTCGCTTCTGGGCTTGGCGCATCCAGTGCTTGATCTTGGCCAAGGCCTGCTCGATGGGATTGAGGTCGGGCGAGTAAGGCGGCAGATACCAGAGCCTGGCATTGGCGGCGCGGATCATCTGGCGAATGGCAGCGGCCTTGTGGGAGCCGAGATTGTCCATGACGACGATGTCGCCGGGTTCGAGTACCGGTACGAGCTGCTGCTCGACATAGGCGCGGAAGCACTGGCCATTGATCGGCCCGTCGAACACGCAAGGTGCCGTCAGCCGGTCGCAGCGCAGCGCGCCGAGGAAGGTCAGCGTGCGCCAGTGGCGGTCCGGGGCGTAGCCGCGCAGGCGCTTGCCCTTTGGCCCCCAGCCCCGCAGCGGCGCCATGTTGGTCTTGATCCACGTCTCGTCGATGAACACCAGCCGCCGTGGATCGAGATCCACCTGAAAGGACCGCCAGCGCCGCCGCCTGTGGGCGATAACGGCGGGCCTGCTCAAGGGCGAACAGCGTTTTTTTGAACCGAAGCCCCTCGCGGCGCAGGAACTTCCACACCGTGTCGTGCGACACCTTCACGCCGCGCGCCGCCAGTTCATCCTTCAGGCCATGCAATGTCAGATGCGATGCCTGGTTGATGCGTTGACGATAAACACCCGGTGCAGCTCCAGAACGCGCTTGCGATGACCACCCATCTTGGCCGGCGCCACCGAGCCGGTTGTCCGGTAGCGCTGGTGCCACTTCACTGCCAAGGAAACGGCAACCCCGAAGCGGCTGGCAGCCGACCGGCAGCTCTCGCCGGCCTCGATCGCACCGACCACACGTGCTCGAAGATCATTGGATAGAGGTGCTGTCATCAGATGCTGGCCTCCACTCCAGCCAGCATCTTGAATCACAA